>Ga0187765_10001121_pt1 | contig 10267 bp, 8 predicted proteins | sample 0216_QUI02_MP05__3_FD_133018 | JGI IMG/M metagenome (GOLD analysis project Ga0187765, IMG submission 133018) | Tropical peat soil microbial communities from peatlands in Department of Meta, Colombia - 0216_QUI02_MP05_10_MG | ecosystem: Environmental > Terrestrial > Soil > Wetlands > Peat ...
CACCAACCTTGATGCGCTCAGCCTGTCCAAGCTGAGCACCACGCAGGTGAGCGGGCTGACCACCACCGCGTTCGGCAACCTGACCTCGACCCAGGTCTCCACGCTGACCTCGACACAGATCGCAGCGCTGACGACCGGAGATCTCAATCAGTTGACGACGACTGAGATCAGTGCGTTCACGGCCACCCAGGTTGGCGGCCTCACGAGCACGCAGATTGGCGCGCTGTCAACGGCCAGGTTTGACGCAATTACCAGCACGACTGGCATACCCGCCATCAGCGTTGCAGCTATTGCCGGCCTGACGACGACTGAGATCAGTTCCTTGAGCACGACCCAGGGCAATGCGTTTACACCGACGCAGATCGCGGCAATGTCGATCGCTCAGTTGGACGCGTTGGTCACGCTCGTCGGGTAGTGAGCGTCTGATCCATTCTGCCGCGGGCTCCGGGCGCCGGAGCCCGGGCAGGCTCGAAGCAAGGCGTACTGTAGTGCGTGGCGTATCGCGTGTTTTGAGCGGTCTGCGTTGATGGCCGCATCGCGTTCGCAGTTCCAACGCTTATAGGATGCCACTATGCTTTCTCAACCTGCCGATTTGAGCGCCGCAACACAAATATTCAACGATGCGCTCAATCGAGCGAAAAGCCGGCAGCTTTCAATAGCCGAAGTCATCGGTTGCGCGGGGCAGCTCGAATCCTTGGGTCACAAAAAACTGACCGCCGAACTTTATAAGACATGGATTGCGCACAATTCAGACGCCCTTTTGCTGGAGGCCGCCTATTTCAACTATGGCGTCACGTTGGCCGATATCGGAGATCGGCCGGGCGCCATCATGGCATTCCAGGAGTGCATCCGGATCAAGCCGGATTTCCAGCCCTGTTACATCAATCTCGGCCGCGTGTTCGAAGACAGCGGACAGCTCAACGAGGCTGTCGGTGTATGGCTCAAATTTGTTCAGAATCTTTCGTCCATCAATGGCGAATCTGTTGCGCATAAACTCACCGCGTTGGAGCAGATTGCTCGCGTTCTGGAGACCGCGAACAAGGATGCGCCGGCCGAAGACGCCCTCAGGCAGAGCCTCGATATCAATCCGCACCAGACCAAGGTTCTGCAGCACTGGATTTCCTTGCGCCAGCGGCAGTGCAAGTGGCCCGTGCTCGCAGAGTGGGAACGTGTCAGCCGGAAACACCTGCTGGCGGGGGTATCATCGCTGTCACTGCAATGCCTTGCCGATGATCCGATGTTCCAGCTGGCAACGGCATACCAATACGGAAAGGAATCAGTCGGCATGTTGTCGCCGATGCCGCATACGCCGGCAAACCGCGCTGATCAGCCGCGGCTGCGCATTGGCTATGTGTCATCCGATTTTCGCGAACACGCGGTCGGATTCGCCATGACCGACGTTATCGAGCAGCACAACCGCGCAAACGTCGAGGTCTTTGCGTATTACTGCGGCATTAACCGGACCGATGCCACCCAGCAACGGACTATGCAGGCGGCCGATCATTGGGTTGACATCAACAATCTCGACGACGACCAGGCGGCCGCGAAGATTTCCGCCGATGGAATTGATATTCTCGTCGATCTCAATGGCTACACGAAAGACGCGCGCACCAAGATCTTCGCACGACGGCCGGCGCCGATCTCGATCAACTGGTTCGGCTTTCCCGGAACGATGGGAACGCCGTATCATCATTACATCATCGCGGACAACACGATCATTCCGCCAGAACACGAAATTCATTTTTCGGAAAAGGTATTACGGCTGCCGTGCTACCAGCCAAATGACCGCAAACGCGTAGTCGCCGCGCAACGTCCATCGCGCGCCGACGCCGGGCTCCCGGACAGCGCTTTCGTATTCTGCTCGCTCAATGGCTCCCAGAAGACGACGGCGCGGACATTCCGACGCTGGATGATGATCCTGGGCGCGGTGCCGGATAGCGTGCTATGGCTGCTCAGCGCAACAGACGAAACCAACGAGCGGCTGCGCCAGGCCGCCGCTGCGTCGGGAATTGCTCCCGAACGCATCGTGTTTGCGCAGAAGTTGCCTAATCCAGAGCATCTCGCACGCTATCCGCTTGCTGACCTCTTCCTCGACAACAGCCCCTACGGCGCCCACACCACGGCAGCCGATTCGCTTTGGATGGGGGTACCGATCGTCACGTTCACGGGCCGCACGTTTGCCGCCAGGGTCTGCGCATCCGTGGTGCGCGCGGCGGGACTTGAAGAACTCGCGTGCCCGACACCGGAGGCCTATGTCGCGAAGGCCATTGAACTCGCGCACGACCGGGAAAAGTTCGCCGCGATAAAATCAAAGCTGGTCGAGGGCAGGGACAGTTGCCTTCTTTTTGATACACCGCGCCTTGTCGTTGGCCTCGAAGATCTCTATCGCCAGATGTGGAGCGACTTCAAGCGTGGAACATTGCCTGCTCCTGATTTGCGCAATCTGGACATCTACCATGAGGTCGGCCTCGGGCTGGACCTCGAGAACATTGAGGCGCTTTCTGACGATGCCTACGCGCAGCTCTACAGGGAAAAGCTTGCAGAGTGGCATCGTTGCTATCCGGTCCCGCTCGATAGCCGACTTTGGCCCGAGATCGAAAAGGATCTTCCACGCATCGCACGCCTGGCGGTTGCCTAGAGCGCGCGATCGATCCCGCACCGGCATCAGGGGCGGGGACAGCCTCGCATCAACGTGATCGGCAGGTGATGGCAAGTTGACTGGCCATCCAGCCGAAATCGTCTATGTCATTGCCATGATGAATCGGCGTACCCTATTGACTGCCGGCGTAGCGCTTTCAGCGGTTGCAGCCGCTGTTAAATTTGGCGGGACGGAAACGATGGCCGCGACTGATACAATCGATTTTCGCAAATTGTCCGATATGGATTGGCGCCAGCGCCTCAACGCCAATCAGTATATGATCCTCCGCCAACACGGCACAGAACGCGCCGGCAGCAGCCCGTTGAACAAGGAAAAACGCAAGGGGACATTTGCCTGCGCGGGTTGCGATTTGCCGTTGTTTTCGTCCGATACGAAATTTGAGAGCGGCACCGGTTGGCCGAGCTTTTATCAGCCGCTGCCCAATGCCATCGAAACCAAGACAGACCGTTCATTTTTCATGACGCGTACCGAAGTGCATTGCACCCGTTGCCTTGGTCACCTCGGCCACGTGTTCGATGACGGGCCGCCGCCGACCGGCCTGCGCTATTGCATGAATGGCACGGCCATGAAGTTCGTTCCGGAAACGCCGGGATCGTCCTGATCGATCGCGTTAGCGCGCCGCATTCCAACTTCAACTTTCGTCTTTCAAAGCTTCAGGTCGGCAAAAACTGCCGCGCGGAAGAATCCGCCCGCCGCGGCAGCGTCGTTTTGCGCGTAAATATTTGATTTATATATAGAAAACTCTGGCACGCCGATTGCGATGGACTGGCCCAAGATTTCGTTTTGGGAGCCCCGCCAAGGCGGCGGCGTACTCGTTTGCGGAGATGATGTCATGGGTTTGTTCGACGCTCTTACGACTGCGGTGAGTGGTTTGCAGGCGCAATCCTTCGCCATGCAAAATATTTCCGGCAACATCGCGAACTCTCAGACGACCGCCTACAAAGGCATTGAAACAAGTTTCGAGGACTTGATCCCCGGGGACTCGGTGCCCACGCGTCAAATCGCCGGCGGTGTGATTGCGAATTCGCGCGCGACGAACAACGTCCAGGGTACAATTCAAAGCACGACCTCTACGACTGATATGGCCGTCAACGGTAACGGCTTTTTTGTGGTGCAAGCGCCGACCGGCTTCAACGGCAATCAACCGCTTTTTGGCGGCATCGACAGCTATACCCGCCGCGGCGATTTCCAGCTGGACGCAAACGGATATCTGGTCAACGGCGCCGGATATTTTCTCGAGGGCATTCCAATTGACCCGACGACCGGAAATCCTGTCGGCAGCGTCGCAAGCCCGCTGCAATTTCAGGGCAATTTTTTGCCCGCCAGCGCCACGACTCAGGTGAACTACGGGATCAACCTCCCATCACTCCCGCAGACGAATGCATTTATTCCAACTACTCCGAACTCCGAGCTGCTGAACCCTGCTGATTTTACCGCAGATCCAACGACTGGCGGAGGGGGCGTCGTTATCGGGAGTGACGTTTCCACCTTCGTGAATGAGTCGATCGATGGTGGTTCGGTAACAATTTACGATGCGATCGGTACCCCTGCCAATCTCCAGCTCAGGTGGGCCAAGACCAATAGTGTGGCCAATGGCGGTGCGGATACCTGGCAGCTGTTCTATCAGGCAGATTCGACGGCAACCGGTGGGAGCACGGCCTGGGTCAATGCCGGTTCCAACTTCATATTCGATGCCAACGGCCAGCTGAATCCGCCGATCACGAATCTGACCCTCACGGGCGTCACGATCAATGGGACGTCCCTCGGTAATATTACGATCAGCAGTCCCACGGGCGGCATCACGCAATTCGCCAACACAAGCGGCGTTTCTACCGTCAATAACATGCAGCAGAACGGCTATGCGGCTGGTCAGCTCAAATCGATCGCGGTGAGCGACGCGGGCAATATCATCGGAACGTTTTCCAACGGACAAAACGTTGCGCTCGCGCAGGTCCCGCTCGTCCACTTCAACAGCCCCAACAATCTCAAGGCTCTCGATGGCGGCGCGTATCAACTGACGAACGAATCTGGTCCCGCGCTGACAGGATCGTCGGGCAAGATCATCGGCCAGTCCCTGGAAGCCTCAAACACCGATATTGCGACGGAGTTCACAAAATTGATCGTGACCCAGCAGGCTTATTCCGCGAACACCAAGGTGATCACAACGGCAAACCAGATGTCGCAAGATCTGCTGAACGTGATCCGGTGATCCACGCCAGGCGTCGGACATGATCCAGGCATGATCGAGATCGGCACATGAGTCTGACGCAAGCGCTCAGTACCGCACTGTCTGGCCTGCAGGTGAATCAGGCCAGCATTTCGATGGTCGCGGCCAACGTCGCGAACGCCGATACACCCGGCTATACGCGCAAGGTCGTCAATCAGGTAGCAACGGGCGGCAGCTCAAGCATTGGCGTTCGGGTCAGCGACATCGAGCGCCAGATCGACCTGTACATACAGCGACAGCTGCGTGTCGAAAATTCCGGCGCGTCCTATGCGGACACCCGCGCGAACATGTACTCGCAACTGCAGGATATCTACGGGCAACCGGGGGCCGCCACGTCACTTGAGGGGATCTACAATAGCTTTACGTCTGCGCTACAGGTGCTTTCAACCAGCCCGGATGATCCGGGTGCGCGTACAGCGGTCGTCAACAGCGCCCAGTTGCTGGCGCAACAACTCAATCAGCTGAGCGGAAGCGTTCAGTCATTGCGCGCCAACGCGGAGCTTGGAATCTCCGACGCGGTTAATAAAGCCAATGAGGCGATGACCCAGATCGCTGCGCTCAACGGGCAAATTGCGGCAGGTACGCCTGGTGACGCCGCAACCGATGCGCTGCAGGATCAACGCGACTCTTATATCGATCAACTGTCCCAGTTGATGGATATCAACGTGATCCCGGGCGATCGCGGCCAGGTCAGCATCTTTACGACCTCGGGGACGCAGCTTGTCGGCACGCAAGCGGCGCAATTGAGTTTCGATGCGGTTGGCACCGTAACTCCAGACTCCCTGTGGAATGCAAATCCGTCGCTCCGCGGTGTCGGCACCATTACCCTCATTCCGCCGGCAGGTGCGCCTGTCGATATGATTCAAAACCGTGCTATCCGGTCCGGCACGATTGCTGCGTATCTCCAGATGCGTGATCAGGACCTCGTTCAGGCGCAAAATCAGCTCGATGCACTGGCCGCGGGCATTGCCCAGGCGCTGTCCGACAAGACCACCGCAGGCACGCCGGTCTCTCCGGCGCCGCAAAGTGGTTTTGATGTCGACTTGGCCGGCCTGTCGCAAGGAAATAAAATTACAGTCAACTACACCGACACTGCGACGAACACGCAGCATACGATAACGCTGGTCCGGGTCGACGACCCCGCCGCTTTGCCGCTCGCCAACACGGCAACCGCGACGGCAAATGACACCGTATTCGGCATAGATTTCTCCGGCGGCATGGGTTCGGTCGTTGCGCAGATCAACACAGCACTCACCGGAACGGGCATGGTTGCATCGAATCCGTCCGGGACAACGCTTGAAGTTCTCGATGACGGGCTCGGCAACACCGTCGACGTCAATTCAATTTCAACGACTGCGACCGTCACCTCACTGACCGGCGGCAGCGCCGAATTCCCGCTTTTTACCGACGGCTCGACGCCTTACACCGGCGTAATCACCGGTACCGGTGTGGAGAGTCGCGGCTTTGCGGCTCGCATTGCGGTTAACCCTTCGGTTGTCGCCGATCCATCCAGCTTGATCGTCTATCAGCCCGGCACGCCGGCTGGCGACAGCACCAGACCCGATTTCATGCTTCAGCAGCTTACGCAGGCGACGCAGACGTTTTCGCCGAGTACCGGCATCGGAAGTGTCACCGCGCCGTTTACCGGTTCGCTGACTACCTATTTGCGGCAAGTCATCAGCCAGCAAGGCGAAGCAGCGAGTTCAGCCGACAACCTGAAACAAGGCCAGGATGTGGTGCTGAATTCGTTGCAGCAACGCTTCAATCAGGCATCGGGCGTGAATGTCGATCAGGAAATGTCGAACCTGCTTACACTGCAAAATTCCTACGCTGCCAACGCACGTGTGATGTCGGTGGTGAAAGACATGCTCGATGCCTTGATTCAGATGTGAGGCCGCATGAGCATTTCCTCGATCGGAGCCCAGTCAGCCCTCATCATGCAACAACTGGTGCAGATGCGGGCAAAATTCGATGACCTGCAGCGCCAGCTCGGCAGCGGCCAGAAATCGGCAACCTATGCCGGCCTTGGGATCGACCGCGGCGTCACCGTCAGCCTCAACTCCCAGCTTTCGGCCATCAGCGGTTACGACAACACCATCGACAACGTGATGGCGCGCGTCAATCTGATGAACACCGCGCTCGGCAATATGATCGACATCACCAGTACGGTGAAGTCTGCCATGGTGCAGGCCAACGGCGTCGGAAACGGCGGCGGCGCGCAGGTGGCGCAACAAACGGGTTTGTCTTCGCTCGATCAACTGATCGGGTTGCTCAATTCCCAGGCCGGCGATCGCTATCTGTTTTCGGGCCGCGCCACCGACCAGCCCGCAGTGGAAACCATCGATCATATCCTGAACGGCGACGGCGCGCGGGCCGGCCTCAAGCAGCTCATCTCTGAACGCAATCAGGCTGATCTCGGTGCGGATGGGCTTGGCCGGCTGGTTATCAGCGCTCCGACCGCCACCTCGGTAGGAGTGGCTGAAGATTCGGTATCCCCGTTTGGTTTCAAGCTGGCCTCCATCACCACCAACGCGAGCGGCGCTACAGCGTCCGGTCCATCCGGTTCGCCCGCGTCGATGAGCATCGATTTTTCGGCGATTCCAAGCCCCGGCCAAACTGTCACCCTGCGCCTCAACCTGCCCGACGGAACCAGCGAGAACCTGACACTCACGGCGACGACCAATTCACCGCCGGGCGCCAATGAATTCACCATTGGCGCGACGCCCGCAGATACAGCTACGAACTTCCAGGCCGCCCTGACGACAGCGATCGGGACACTTGGCAACACCGCCCTTACGGCCGCGTCAGCGGTCGCTGCGTCCAATGATTTCTTCAGCGCTGATGCCAGCAACCCGCCCCAACGCATCGGTGGGTCGCCGCCCTTCTATGCTGCGACCGGCACTGTGCCGGGCACCGCCGCCAATACCGTGATCTGGTACACGGGCGAAACGGGTACCGATCCCGCGCGCTCGACCGCGACCGCGCGGATCGACACGTCGCTGTCGGTTTCATACGGCGCACGCGCCAATGAGAACGCTATCAAGACGCTTGTGCAGAACGTCGCGACCCTCGCGGCCGTGACGATCGCGCCTACCACTCCAAATGGCGTGGGCTTGAGCGCGGCGCTGGATCAACGGCTTGCTGTCAACCTGAGTGCGCCTGGTACGCAGAGCATTGCCGATATCGAAACGGATCTCGCCAGCGCACAGACTTCGCTCAAGGCGGCCAAGGACCGGCATCAGCAAGCCAATTCGACCTTGAACGACTTTCTCCAACAGATTGACGGTGTCTCGAACGAGGACGTCGGCTCGCAGCTATTGACGCTTCAGACGCGCATGCAGGCATCCATGCAGGTCACGTCGATGCTGTACCAGACGAGCCTCGTGAACTATATCAAGTGACCGGTCCGAGCAGCAGCTCGCGGTCGCAATGCCTGTCCCGACAAATGAAAAACCGCGGCTGAGCCGCGGTTTTTTTTAAATGCGCTTGCGGTGGCGTCAGGCGCGGCTGAGCAGTCCGGCGGCCAATTCACGATTGATGTTGATCAGCAGGCCAAGGCCTTCAGGCCGCGGGTTAGCAAGGATCTCGAGCGTGTGATTGAAAACGAAGATCCCGAGGTTCGCGACGTTTTGCCGGATGCCGGGCGGCAGCGGATTGTCCGGGCTGGTGGCCGAGCTCACAAATATCGACCAAAGCCTCCGGTTATAAACAAGCGCGGCATCAAGCTCGACGCATTTGGCGTCCCAGCCATCATGAATCGCTTGCAGGCGATTGGCGGCGGTCAGAAGCAGGTCCGCTTCGACCTCACGCGGTTTTGCGGTCTGCTTGGCGACCGCGTCGTAGGTTTGTGCCGCGTGTTGCATGGTCAATCAGCTCCTTCTCGTAGGCAATGAGGGCCTTTGCGCTCTTGAGCGCCTTGTAAAGTTCACCGGCCAGGATGTGGTTGCTTACCGCGACGATGTGCGGCCACGCGCTCGGTGCGGCCTGTATGAGTTCGCGCATCAGGACAAAATAGGTCTCGTGGTGCAGGCGCGGGTCGCGAGCGGTATACATCAATTGGACGACGAGATAGATGCGCTTGGCCGGAGTGTCGGCCTGCTTCGTGGTCATGATGTCTTTTTCGCGCAGGATCGGGGCATCGCCCTCGATCAGAAGGCGCGTGCGCTGATTGCCGTTGGTAACAAGGCAATCACCGAGAATGAAGCGCTCGCCTGCTTTCAGTTCGACCTTGAGACCCATTTGGTGCCGCTCCTTGCGGCTGCCTTTTGAACCTGGCGCGGCCATGCTTAAGCCACGTCAGGCGAATGCGTTTACTGGAACAGCCGCAGCACGTTTTGATCGGCCTGCGAGGCGAGCGACAGCGCTGTGGTCGACAGCTGCTGGCGGGTCTGCAAGGCGAGCAGGTTGGCACCCTCTTCGTTGCTGTCAGCAAGCGTGAGGCTGTCGGCACCCGAATTCAACGTGTTGATCATGGCTTTGGTGAAATCCTGCCGGATCTGCACCGTTGACAGGTTCGAACTCAACGACTGGGCCTGGGACCGCAGGGTCGTCAGCGCGGTCTTCAGGTCGTCGCTGGCATTGGTGATATCGGCGGTGGTTGCCCAATTGCCCGTAGACCCCGCAATTGCGAGGTCGCCTGCGGTCGTGTCGTTGAACGAAGTGACGACCACATTCGACGTGCCGTCGGTGTTCATCGTAATCGTGAGATCGTTGCCGCCAAGCAGATTGATGCCGTTAAATCCCGAGTCGGCCGCAAGCTGATCGATTTGGGGCAATAGCGCATCGAACTGGCTGGCCAGCGTCGCGCGGACCGTCGTATCAACGGTCTGGTTGGCTTGGCTGGTGAGCGCTTGGGCCGACTGCACCAGCTTGGTGATCGCCGTGATGCCGTTATTGGCGGCCTGAATGGTATTGATGCCCGAGGACATCGCGTCGAGGAGGGCGTTGAGGTCGTTGGCGCGCACAGACAGGCCCTGGGCAGTAAAGAAGTTGATCGGGTTATCGAGCGCCGAATTGACGCGCTTACCGGTTGCGAGCCGGGTTTGCGTCTGCGTGATCAAGTCAGACGTCTGCTGCAATTGCAGAAGGTTCGAACGAACACCGGCCGAAAGTACAATGTCACTCATGGCAAACTCCTTGCCTGCATTGGCGCAAATCGCTTGCGGCTGATAATGAAACGTTAGGGTTGACAGACAGTTAAATTGCCACGTTAAGAATTTATTAATTACGATTGCGCTTGGCGCAAAAAAAAACGGCGGCCCGAAGGCCGCCGTTTCTCTTCGAACTTGTCGTCCAGGTCTTACTGGAACAGGCGCAGCACGTTCTGGTCGGCCTGCGCGGCGAGAGACAGCGCGGTGGTCGACAGCTGCTGGCGGGTCTGC
>Ga0187765_10001122_pt1 | contig 10266 bp, 10 predicted proteins | sample 0216_QUI02_MP05__3_FD_133018 | JGI IMG/M metagenome (GOLD analysis project Ga0187765, IMG submission 133018) | Tropical peat soil microbial communities from peatlands in Department of Meta, Colombia - 0216_QUI02_MP05_10_MG | ecosystem: Environmental > Terrestrial > Soil > Wetlands > Peat ...
CGATAAAGATCGATTTTGAATCACGGATCGTTCCGCTGCGGGTGTTGATCATATTGAAATTCAGCTGGACATTATCTGCCGGGACATTACCGGCATTGTAAACATATCCCGTTACTTTGCCATAGCATCCCAGGGTAAATCCCCAGCCCTCTTTGTAATCATAATGTGTGCGCAGTGCTCCCTGCGAAGCATCGTTGCCCGCAGTACCGCTCCCCGTACAGCCGGCTGAAAGAAGAACTGCTCCCAGGACGGCGATGATGATCAGTGTTCGCACCGTGGTATTCCTCCCCGGCAGTTGTATTAACCTTCCCGGGTATTGGGTCTTTCGCGTCGGGCAAAGGTTCTCCGGCAGATGCCCGGATTTTCCCAAAAAATAAGCGGTAAATATGAGATCGATAATCCTGTGATTACATCCCGGCCGATAGTGAGCAGTTTTCACCTTTCGTCATACATCAGCCAGACCGCGTACACCATGGAAGCGCAGGCCACGAGAAAGATAAACGCATGGAACGATTCCGGTACGGGGAGGCTGAAGATCCGGAAGACATCGAAGAAGACAAAAAGCCCGAAGGTGATCGCAATGCCCCAGCCATACACCCGTCTCTTTTTCGTGGCAATGATGACAGCGACGATAGTGACAACAGCCTCAAGCACCACCGCGATGATCTGGAGAAAATCAGAAAACAGCATAGGAACTCCTTTTACTGCTCCCCCGTATTATGGGTTTCCTAAATCGGACAAACCTCATATCCCGCACCCGCCGTGACCCCCATGTTTTTCCACGTACTGCTGGTGATATTCCTCCGCACGCCAGAACTCCGAGGCGGGGAGGATCTGGGTGACGATCTTCCCGAACCCGAACCTTCCCGAAATCTGCATATCGTCCCGGGATCTCCGGGCACGTGCGGCCTGATCCTTGTCATGATAAAAGATCACCGAGCGGTAGTTCGATCCGTAATCCGGCCCCTGCCGGTTGAGCTGGGTCGGGTTATGAACTGACCAGAAGACTGCGAGAAGGTCATCGTACGTAACAACCCCAGGATCGTACGTCACCTGGACGACTTCCGCGTGCCCGGTCTCGCCGCTGCAGACATCCTCATAGGTCGGGCTCTTCAGCGTGCCGCCCATGTATCCCACCGCGGTGGATATGACCCCCCTGACCTTTCTGAATGCTGCTTCGGCTCCCCAGAAACATCCTGCACCGAATGTGGCAGTTTCTCCCTTCCCGTCATCTTCAGCTATAGTATCCTCTCCCGTACTCACCTTGTGCCGGGGTCATAAAAACCTTGGTCACCGATCCTTTGCCGGACGCGACATCTTTAACCCGGAAAATCCCAATCCGTGTACATGAAACGGCTCTACCGTTCGCGCAAGGAACGGATGCTTGGTGGGGTCTGTGGCGGGCTCGGGGAGCATCTCGATGTGGATCCGACGATCATCAGGGTGATCTGGGCTGTCGCCGCGCTTCTTACCATCGGCACAGGGATCCTCGCGTATGTCATCGCCTGGGTACTCATCCCCGAAGAACCTGCGGACATCATGGCACAACAGGTGCCCGGTGAACACGTCACAACCGAGCATCTGCCTCATTGATCTGAACTTTAGAACCCGGGAATTGCAAGATGAAGATCCTTTTTGTTGTGTGTGGGGAGGGACTGGGTCATGCATCGCGATCGCTCCACCTGGGTTACTACCTGCAGCAGCAGGGACATGACGTCCATTTTGCCGGGTATGGCAAATCGTATGATTTCATGAAGCAACATGGCTGCATCAATCTCCACGCCACACCCCGCGAAGTGTTTCTCGTCGGCGACAACGGCTTTTTTAACCTGAAAAAGACCCTCTGGCATGCCAGGTGGATCCCGTTCACGCTGCTTGCATCCGCGGTACATGTCCGAAAACTCCTCCGCGACGACGGTTTTGAGTGTGTGGTGAGCGATACCATGTACGGAAGTGTTATTGCCGCCTGGTTCAGGCAGGTGCCAGTAGTATTTATCACCAACCAGAACCACTTCAACGGTCCCGGGGGAAAGACCAACCCGGTCTGGAACATCCTCAATTTCCTGCTCGGGTGGTACCTGAACTTTGCAGACCACGTTATTATTCCTGATTATCCCCCGCCGGATACCGTGAGCGAGTTCAATATCAGTATCCCCGTCCATAAGAAGGGACGGTACAGTTATACCGGGCCCTTCTTCGAGTTTGATCCGCAGCGGTACGTGAACGAACACATCACCATCTTCACCAGCTTCGGAGGGGAACCATACAAGCTCCCGATGTATACCATGCTCAGGAAGATTGCCGACCGGAGAAAAGACCTGTTTTTCGATGTCTTTTATACCGGCCCGGAACTGCCGGCATCTTCAGAAAACTTTGTCTCCCACGGGTATGTCCCGAACATTTACGAATTCCTTGCCAGGGCGAAGATTGCCATTGTCCACGGCGGGCTCACAACGCTGCATGAGGCCCTGCTCTTTGAAAAACCTGTGCTCATGATCGTGGACCCAAACCACCCCGAACAACAGAATAACGCCCGGAAGATTGTCGAGATGGGGGCCGGGCTTGCTGCTGACGGCCACACCGTCACCAGTGAAGGGCTGGAAGCGCTGATCGGGAAGACGATGGCCCTGAGACCCCGGCCCTTCAGGGCTGCCCATGAAGAAGTGAACGGCAGGAAAAATGCCATGGATATTATCCTTACGACAGTAAAGCAGCGGAAATGACAAGGGATAATGCCATGACCGGACAACAGGAACCGGAGAATACCATGCCGGAAGCAGGCGAGATCACCAATCTTATCGTGGAAGACGAACTTCATGTCTGCCCTGCCTGCGGGTATGCCCTGGGTTTCCATACTTCGTTTCTCAATGTGCACGCCTCGAGGGAGAAACCGGTGCGGTCTACCCGGGATGTCTACAGGGTTATCCTCATCTGCCCGGAATGTGGAGCCCGGTACGATGTGGGATGGCGCGTAACCTTCCCGGAAGGGGAGAAGTCCCCGGTCAGGACGACAGTCATCCAGCCTCACTAGGTGCAACAGGGAATCGCTCGCGGTCTTTTAGAGGGCACCATTCAGGTATCTGCCATGTTCCGCTGTGCTGAGTGCAAGGGGAAAGGTCTCTGCGGGCTGCCCCGCTGTCCCATCGTCAGCCGTTTCCATGCACAGGCGGCTGTGAAGCCGGCAAGCAGCTACCAGGGAAGTTCTCCTTCGGTCTTCATCGGGAGTTTCGGATACCCGGCAGTCCGGGGAGGCCCGCTTCTTATCAGCGATGCCGATCATCCGCCCGAGTGGATCAGAAAAAACCTCGGAATGGAGGATATTATCGGGATCCGCGCCCGGACCATCCGCGGGAGTTCTTTCCTGCCCGCGGTTGCGGATAACCTGCAGGAGATCGCGCTTTCCTCTGTCCCGCTCGATGTTGACGTAGCGTTCGAACGCCCGGTCGCTTTCAGTCTTGCCTTCGATGGTACAGTGGCCCCCGTCGGCCTTACCGGTCCGGTGAAAACACTCGATATCCTGGGCAGCGCTTCGGTTGACAGGATCGTTGACAAAATCACGTCGGACACCGATATAACCGCTACCGATGCGTGTGTCTCCCTCAAAGAATCTTCGATCGATGTTTACCAGATCACCGGGCTCATGACTGCCGGCCTCCTGGGCAGGCGGCGGAAGTTCGTCCCGACACGGTGGGCCATTACCGCTGTCGACGATACCCTGTCAACCGGCCTGAAAAAGGAGATTGCACGGTTCCCTCCCCTCGGGGAGATCCTCTTCTTCACCGGAGAGATCTATGGAAACCGCATCGCCTGCATCCTCGTTCCCGGAGACTGGAAATACGAGATGATCGAGATCTGGGGAAAACAGACCCTCTGGGCAGGCGACGAAGAGGTCATCGTGCAGGACCGGGAAGGGAAGATAAAACACGGGTATTCACCGATATCGGGCGCCTATTATTCTGCCCGTCTTGCGGTCTGCGAGCACCTGAAAAAGATACGGCGCTCCGCACGGGTGATCCTGATCCGGAGTATCTCCAGCGAGTACTGGGCCCCGCTCGGGACCTGGGTCATCCGCGAGGCGACCCGGAAGGCGATGGCAAACCCCTCTGTGCCCTGTGAATCGCTGGATGGAGCTGTGAACCTGGCATGCACTGCCATCGGATCGGCATCCTGGGTCCCGCACAGCACTCTTCTTCCCGAGCTGCGGACCCAGCGGACGATCTTCTCATTCTGACGGTGGGAAAGCACCTTTGTTTCCTGCCAACAGGACCCCTCATTTGGTATAAGCCTGAGCAGAGGTTGCCTGCCGTTTGTATCGTTCCCTGAGACTGTCGAGCGTCTCGATATCGGAAATATCCTTATCATCGCGGATCCGGATGAAGCGGGGGAAGCGGAGCGCAAAACCGGCCTCATAGGTCGGGCTCACCTGGAGCTCCGAATACCCGACCTCGACGACGAGGGAAGGCTCGAACGTGACGCTCCTTCCGGATTCCGCGACCACCTTATCCTTCATCTGCTCATAGACCTCCGCCAGCTGCTCATCCGAGAAGCCGGTCGCGACACGGCTCAGGGGCAGGAGTTTCCCTGCATCCTGGCAGGCGAGCAGGAATGAGCCAAAGACATGGGCCCGTTTCCCCTCTCCCCATTCAGCTCCGATCACGGCGAGATCAAGAGTATCCACTTCCGGCTTGATCTTGATCCAGTTTTTCCCCCGCTGTCCCGGCGTATAGGGAGATACAGGCACCTTGATCATGATTCCCTCGTGCCCGGCGGCCAGTGCTTCTTCATAGGTCTTCCGGATATCTTCTTCCCTGTCGCTTACTACCTGTGGAGCAAGGTACTCCCGGACCACAGATTCGAGCTTCTTCCTTCTTTCGGCGAAGGGGAGATCGATCAGGGTCTCTCCGTCGAGGTACAGGATATCGAAGACATTGGGCACCATCTCAATTGCTTCCTGTGCCTCTGCCACATCGTGCCTCCGCCGGAACCTGCGGAGGACTGACTGGAACGGCATCGGCCTGCCGTCTTTGATGGCAATGACCTCGCCGTCGAGGATTACATCGTGATCGGTGGCACCCAGGAGCTGCCTGATGACATCCGGCAGGGCGCCGGTCACGTCCTCAAGCCTCCTTGAATAGAGCCTGGCCCAGTTGCCCTGCTTGTGGAACTGGAAGCGCGAACCGTCGTACTTGAACTCTGCCGCGATCCTCCCGTGTTCGGCGATCATGTCCGGGATGCTCCCCTGCTGGGCAAGCATCATCCGTACTGGGTGGAAGAGGGTGATTCGGACTTTCCCCAACGCTTCGGGACCGTCCCTTGCCAGACGGGCTACTTCCCCCAGATCATTGAGCGCCTGCATCGCATGTTCGACAAGAGCAGAATCCACCGAGAAGGCCCGGGCGATCGCATCCCGTACACTCCCTTCCCCGACCCCGATGCGCAGTTCCTCAAGCATGATCCGCGCCAGGTACCTGCCCTCCAGCGGATGGGCGTTACCAAGCAGGCGTCTGGCTGCGAGCAGCTTCTCGCGCTGGGATTTTTTCCCTTCCATCCCGGCAATACTGATCAGGGCGTTATAGACATGGACAAGGTCCAGCTCTTCATGGAAGAAGGTTGTCTGGGATTTGACGGACAGGAGTTCCTCGACAGCTTTACCCGCATCACCGGTCCTGTTAATCCTCTCGATGACCTGTTCCCGGGAAATGCCTGCAACCGCAGCAATTGCCTCGTAGAGCAGGTTCGGCCCAATCCCCAGTTTGTTTGCACTCCAGTCCGGGAAGATCCGTCCCATCACGAAGCGGACGAAGACCGGCAGTTCATCAGGAGTAAGAGCAGGAAGTTCCCTGCTGATGATATCGATCATCTCGAGCCGCCCGGCGGTTCCTTCCAGTCTCTCGCAGCACCGGGCAAAGTCCATAAAGAGCATGGTGTTTCTCTCGGGAGATCTTACGTTGAATGGTGGATTAACATTGCGTTTCTGCCGGAAAACGTGCGTACTTTTCGGTAAATTTTCTGGATCAGAAACGGATGCACTCCGGAGAATCAGGCAAGGTTCCGTTCTGGGAAGCCACGACGACCAGCTGCTCCTCGAAGAAGAGCCCGAGGCCCTCACGGGCACTCATCAGAGCTTTTTCCGCCGTATTGTTCATCTCGCTCAGGTGTGCGAGAATTACCAGAGGGACGTCTCTGCCGAAATTCCTCAGGCAGGCCGAGGCTGCGGGATTAGAGAGGTGCCCCCGTTTTGAGCGGATCCTTCGTTTGAGCGATTCGGGATACGGCCCGTTCTGGAGCATCTCCGGGCAGTGGTTGCTCTCGAGGACGATCCCGTCACAGTGCCGGAGCAGCTCGTGCATATGCGGGGTAATGATACCAGTATCGGTGCAGTACCCGAAGCGAAGATCCCCCTCGGTTATGATGAACCCGCAGGGTTCTGCGGCATCGTGGGACGTGGCGAACGGTTCGATGACGAGATCACTGATCCTGAATTGTTCCCCGTCCCTGCACACCACGTGGCTGAGGGGTTTTGTGGACGTCCTGCGGTGGTTGATGATGTCCCCGAGAGTGCCTTCTGTGGCATAGACCGGGATCTCCAGCCGGCGGGCCAGGACATCGACCCCCCGGGTATGGTCGCCGTGTTCGTGGGTCACGAGGAGGGCATCGATCTTATCTGGATCAATTCCTGCCCGGGCCATCCGGAGCAGGCATTCCTTCGCGCTCAGGCCTGCATCAATCAGTACGGCTCCGCTCTCGCCCTCGATAACAACACAATTACCCTTGCTTCCGCTGGCAAGCATGGTGCAGCGCATTACCTGTAGGTATGGGAGGTCTTCGTATTAGAGCGTGTTTGACGGGGATGATCTGCCATCCCGTTACGGTGATGGTAAAAAAAATCCGGAGAAGACCGGATGAAGCTGGAAGAACGGATCCTTACCTTTCCAGCGCTGTCAGGATATCCCCGGCGCCCAGTTCCCGGATGGTGCCAGTAAGGCTGGTGTCGTATCCCCCGGTCTTCTCCAGGGCCTGACAGAAGGCAGGCGACCGGATGATGGTGACCAGTTTCCCGATCCGGGGATCCGCCAGCACCGCTCTCCAGAGAACCAGTTCATAATCCTCGCGTGCTATGGGAACAAAACGGAACCCGTAGGAGCTGGCTATGGCGGAGGTGCAGATTCCCGCATCGGCAAAACCGTCGCGGATCGCGGCGGCTACTGCGTGGGGACTGTGCACTTCCTGCTCGTAACCGTTCACCTGTGACGGATCGATCCCCTCCGATGAAAGAAGGGCATCGAGGACTGTCCGCGACGGTGTCTCCCTGCGGGTATTGATGAACCGGGAGTGCAGGAGATCCCTGATGCCGAGCCCGTTGCGCGAGGCTACCCCCAGTTCTTCCGCGGCCAGGTGGATGAATGCCGGGTTGCACGGGCGGAGCACGGCAAGTGGTTTATAACCGGCCAGCAGGGGCCCCGAAGGAAGGACCAGCGGGGCGGCATGACAGCTGTTGCGGGTAAGGGCAGATATCCCGGAAATGTTCCCCGGGTTGGTTGCATGGATGAAAAGGCCTTCGTCATGGGCAATGTTTGCAAGCTCCTCAAGTGCAGGGTCGAGGGATCCGGTCAGGATAATCATCCGTTCGATACTTCCCGGATCTGTTGTCAGGCAGGCCTCGATCACGGTGCCTGCTTCATATCCCTCGACAGGAGGCGGAATATGAGTATAGGCATTCGCTTTGACGGTCGCCATCTGGGCAAATCCGCCTTTTCCATGGGGTGTTCCGATCAGGTCCTCTCCTAGCCGCCCGATGAAGACGGGAATGAACTCATCGAACCCGGCGTCAGAGACGAGTGCCTGCACGAGCCTGGCCCTGACTTTATACTGCGGTACCGGGGCAAACCCCCAGTGCTCGAGGAGGGGAGCAGCGAATTCACGGAGCACGGTCTGTGCTGCGAGAGGATATCCCGGAAGACCAAGGACCGGCTTGCAATCGACCTTCCCGAGCATCACGGGTTTTCCCGGTTTGACCGCGACGCCGTGGAAGATCAGTTCCCCGAGAGAACGGATCACCCCCTCGGTGAAATCGCGGGTGCCTGCCGACGACCCGGCCGAGATCAGGACAAGGTCATTCTCTGCAATGGCTGTTTTGAGGGCATCGCGGATCAGGTCCGGCTCATCCTTCACGATCGGGTACCGGGTACAGTGCGCACCCATCTCCCCGAGATAGACCTGGGCCATGATGGTGTTGCTCTCAACGGCCTGCCCGGGCTTCGGCCTGGTACCGGGAGGGACAAGCTCGCTTCCCGTGGGGATGATCCCGACCCGGACGGCGAGCACGGTAACCTCTGTTATGCCATACGTGATAAGCGCCCCGATATCGAAGGGGCGGATGAGATGACCACGGGGGAGTACCAGCTTGTCCGCCTTTACATCCTCGCCGGCGGGACGGATATGCTGGCGGGGTGATGCCGACCTGCGGATCTGGTAACGGCCGCCATCATCCCAGACATCCTCGATCATGATCACTGCATCAAACTCCGGCGGAATGACATTACCGGTGTTGACACGGACCGCCTGTTCAAGGGTAACTGGATCCCTGTCAGAGGCCCCGATGGTGTCCCGGCTCCTGACAGCTATCCCGTCCATGGCAGAGAGGCTGACCTCGGGCACGGAATAGCGTGCAAAGACCGGCTCCGCAATGATCCTGCCGGAGGCACCATGTACCGGAATCGTCTCAGCTCTGCACGGGTTTGCAAAGGAATTCCTGAGCAGACCAAGAGCTTCGTCAAGGGGGCGGAGTTCGAGATACCGCTTCACCATAGCAGACCCTCGCCGATTTCCTCCGCCTGAACGCAATCCTGCTTCTCCATTCCCGGCCTCGCAGATAAACTACTCTTTAACAATGTGCTTTTGTCAAGGTAAAATAATGCCGAACTCCACTCCTCATCCGGATTCCTTCGAACGCTGAAAGAAATTACTCCTGGGGGAAATAACTCTTAAAATTGTTTCGGAACGGAAAAGCAGACATCCCCAGCTGTCCAGTCCTTGTAATGACCCATTCATTAATAATCCGACTTCTCTTTTAGTACAGATGATGCAGCCTGATTTTGGCATTCATATGAAGGGAGGTGTCATAACCGAACGGGATCCCGCATTCACAACCGTCCGCATCCGGGCACCCGCCGGCAATCTCACCACCGAACAACTGCGGGGTATTGCGAAGATCGCGAAGAAATACGGAAACAGTCAGATCCATTGTACAACGCGACAAACAATTGAGATCCCGCATATCAGCCCTGCGCATCTCGTCCGCGTCGGACATGCCCTTGAAAAGAATGGGACCCCGGTTGGTTCTGAGAAGGATGAAGTCGTCAATATCATCAGTTGCCCCGGTACAGATCGTTGCAAGTTCGCGAATATTGACACTGTCAGCCTTGCGAAAAAGATTGACAGAGACCTGTTCGGCAGAACGATGCCCGTTAAGATGCGAATTGCCCTTTCGGGCTGCCCGAATGCCTGCACCAGCCCGATGCTCAATGAGATCGGGATCATCGGCCGTATCATGCCGACACGGACGGAAGGATTGTGCACCGGCTGCGGTTCCTGCGTCCAGTACTGTCGGGAGAATGCCATCAGGATCCGGAACGGAGTCTCGGAGTTGAACGAGGAAAAATGTGTCCAGTGCGGTACCTGTGTTAAATCCTGTTCTTTCAATCTTCTCAAATCGCTCCATACCCATTACCTTATTACCGTCGGGGGAAGGCGGGGACGACACCCGAAGATCGGCAGGGACCTGGTGATGGTTTCAACCGAAGATGAAGTTCTTCTTGTTATTGAAAAGATCGTGGACTGGGTATACCGCAGGGCGTGGAGCGGAAGGCTGCTGTCAGAACAACTGGACGAGCTGAACTTCAGCAAACTCCGGGAGGAGATCCAGAAACAGGTGTCCGATGCAGCATCCGTCCCTGCCCGCTGACGCCCCTCTTAAAAATCTCTGGTGAAACCCCGACACGCCCTGACGATCTATCACGGTGAGGCAAGAGGTTGTTCTCCCCTGATCGGTCTGCCCATGGACTATAGTTGTGTATGCAAATGCGTGAGAGAACTCTCGTTCACCTGGGGTTTTTTGGGACTTATCCTCCGGTGTTACCTCATCCCGAGAGGAGAGCGGGTCACTATTGCAAATTTCACAAAAACAGGAGTCCCGGAATACGTTCAATTAGGACAGGAAAAAAATAACAAAAGGGTTGTTTAGCCGATCGTCACGTTCTTCTCGAC
>Ga0187765_10001124_pt1 | contig 10260 bp, 10 predicted proteins | sample 0216_QUI02_MP05__3_FD_133018 | JGI IMG/M metagenome (GOLD analysis project Ga0187765, IMG submission 133018) | Tropical peat soil microbial communities from peatlands in Department of Meta, Colombia - 0216_QUI02_MP05_10_MG | ecosystem: Environmental > Terrestrial > Soil > Wetlands > Peat ...
ATCGCGATCTGCCGCTATTTCGAGCTGATGCAGCCCGAGCCCGTGCTGTTCGGCCGCACGCCCAAGGAGATCGCGATCGTCGAGATGTGGCAGCGGCGCGTTGAGCTGCACCTGTTGTTCCCGATCTCGCAAGTGTTCCGCAGCCTGCACCCCGCCATGGCGCAGATGGAGATTCCGCAGGTGCCGGCCTGGGGCGAGGCCAACAAGCCGCGCGTGCAGGAATTCCTCGCGCTGCTCGACAAGGAGCTTGCCGGGCGGCGCTACGTCGCCGGCGAGAATTTTTCGGTCGCCGATATAACGGGTCTTGTCGCGGTCGATTTCATGAAGCCGGCAAAACTTTCCGTCCCGGATCAACTTGCCAACGTGCGGCGCTGGCACGCCGAGCTCTCAGCGCGGCCGAGCGCGAGCGTATGATCATCGTTCAGGTGACACACTGATGCGCCTCACCATCATCGGCTCCGGCGATGCCTTCGGCTCGGGTGGCCGGTTCAACACCTGCTTTTTGATCGAGACGCAGGACAAGAAAATCCTGCTCGACTTCGGCGCCTCGTCGCTCGTCGCGCTGAAGGCGAGGGGGATCGATCCCAACTCGATCGATGGAATTTTCTTGAGCCACCTGCACGGCGATCATTACGGCGGCCTGCCGTTCCTGCTGCTCGATTTTCAATTCTTAGGCCGCCGCGAACGGCCGTTCGCGATCAGCGGCCCGCCCACCACGGGCGAACGCCTCAAGGCCGCGATGGAAGCATTCTTCCCGCGCTCCAGCACGACGAAATGGCGTTTTCCGCTGGAGGTGGGCGAAGTCACGCCCGACGTGCCCGATCGATTCCTCGGGCTGAACGTGTCCACCACCGAAGTCGTGCATTTTTCCGGTGCGCCGTCGACCGCGGTGCGGCTCTCCGACGGCCGCTCGACGCTCGCCTATTCCGGCGACACCGAATGGACCGACGCGCTGATCAAGGTCGCCGGCGGCGCCGACCTGTTCATCACCGAATGCTACGAGTACGCACGCGAGCTGACCGGCCACATGTGCTGGACCACGCTCAAGAGCAAGCTGCCGCAGCTCAAGGCGCGCACAATCATGCTCACCCACATGAACCCGAGCATGCTGGCGAAAGCCGATGAAGCGCGAGCCGCCGGCGTGTTGGTGGCGGAGGACGGGTTGACAATGGAGATCTGATTGCACGCATCTCCCTCCCTACCGCTTCGCGGGGGAGGGGAGAACATGCAACTTTTTAATTTGGCCACCAATAATTGACTGGACCAAACCAAATATCTTTCGGGTCTAATTCACTTTTATCGCGCTCAATGGAAAGGTCGTGTGTCCAATGTCGTTGCGCGCCTTCTCGCGCCGCAACGGCGCTTAAGATTGCGTCGCGCTCGTGTTCGGTTGCGGGTTCTCTGCCATCAAGCCCAAAATACTTAGCTGTATCTTTCCAGTCTCGAAGTTTTCGCGCTTTCAGAAGAGCTTTTGGGTGAGTTTCAGTAATAAGGACATTCTGATTGAGAGCGCGAACGCGCATAGCAAGCATGACGCCTTGAACAAGAACTGCGCCTCTGAGGCTATTTACAGATTGCACCGTTCCAGAAGAGATGACGTAGGTCTCGCGCAACCATCTATCAGCTCTTCGCCCGCCACCTTTTCCCGACGACCACCACAGTGGACAATCGATACCGAGCGCGGTCGGCTGCTCAATGAAGTCCATGGCCTCGTCGACCGAGGATACTAGTATCGTCTCAAATTTGCCGTCCTTGCTCAGCCGTGCGAGGCCGAAACAGTTGCGCCCTCCCGGATCGGCCCCATACCAAGCCATTGATCAGCGATCCAGCCTCGCAATCAAACTCGACGTATCCCAGCGCTTGCCGCCCATCTTCTGCACTTCCGAATAGAACTGATCGACCAGCGCGGTGACCGGCAGGTGCGCGCCGTTCTTGCGCGCTTCGCCCAGGCAGATCGAAAGATCCTTCCGCATCCAGTCCACCGCGAAGCCGAAATCGAACTTGTTCGCCGCCATGGTCTTGTAGCGGTTCTCCATCTGCCACGACTGCGCCGCGCCCTTGGAGATGGTGGCGATCAGCTTTTCGATGTCGAGCCCTGCCTTCTTGGCGAAGTGCAGCCCCTCGGCCAAACCCTGCACCAGCCCGGCGATGCAGATCTGGTTGACCATTTTCGCCAGTTGGCCGGAACCGGGCGAACCCATCAGATTGCACGCCCGCGCATAAGCCGCGATCACCTTCTCGGCGCGCGCGAACGGCTCCGCATCGCCGCCGCACATCACCGTCAGCACGCCGTTTTCCGCGCCCGCCTGTCCGCCCGACACCGGCGCATCGACGAAATCGAAGCCGCGCTTCTTCGCTTCGGCATGAAGCTCGCGCGCGATTTCCGCCGACGCCGTGGTATGGTCCACGAACACCGCGCCCTTTTTCATGCCGGCAAAACCGCCATGCGGCCCGAGTGCGACCTCGCGCACGTCGTGGTCGTTGCCGACGCACATCATCACGAAATCCTGTCCCTCGGCCGCCTCGCGCGCGCTCGCCGCGGCCTTGCCGCCGTATTGCGCCGCCCACTTTTTGGCCTTCTCGCCGGTGCGGTTGTAGACGGTGACGTCGTGACCGCCCTTGGTCTTGAGATGCCCGGCCATGGGGTAACCCATCACGCCGAGCCCGAGAAATGCCACCTTCGCCATCGTTTCCTCCTTGGTTCGGTTCTGTGCGATCAATATCTGGCGATCAGGGCGTTGACCAGCGCGTCGGCACCACTATGGTGCACCGAGCGCGGATCCCAACCCGTCACCCTGAGGTGCTCGCCCGCAGGGCGAGCCTCGAAGGGTCGACGGCCCAAGTGCTGCAGCATCCGGGCCGTGCATCCTTCGAGGCTCGGCGTTGCGCGCCACGCACCTCAGGATGACGGCGCCAGGCCGGCGGAGACGAATGACGGTCACGAAGGAACAAGTGCTCGAGCGCCTCGCCAAGGTCGCGGGACCGGACGGCACGCCGTTGCCGGCGACCGGCGCATTGTCGGAAATCGTCGCAAGCGACGGCAAGGTCTTCTTCTCGATCAACGTCGACGCCGCGGCGGTGCAGGCCTGGGAGCCGGTGCGCAAGCGCGCCGAGGACGCGGTGAAGGCGATCGCCGGCGTGAAATCCGCGATGGTCGCGCTCACGGCCGAACGCAAGGCCGGTGCGCCGAGTGCGCGCGCGCCGCAAGCCGCGCCGGCCGCCCGTCCGGGCCACGGTCATGGACCGGGGCAGGGGCCGTCGGGTGTGCCCGGCGTCGCATCGATCATCGCGGTCGCGTCGGGCAAAGGCGGCGTCGGCAAATCGACGCTCGCGGTCAATCTCGCGCTCGGCCTGCGCGACCTCGGACTGAAAGTCGGCGTGCTCGACGCCGACATCTACGGCCCCTCGTTGCCGAAACTACTCGCCATCCGGGAAAAGCCGCAGACAATCGGCGGCACGCGATTGAAACCCATCGAGCGCTACGGTCTCACCGTGATGTCGATCGGTTTTCTGATCGAGGAAGAGACGCCGATGATCTGGCGCGGGCCCATGGTGATGTCCGCGCTCACCCAGATGCTGCGCGAAGTGGAATGGGGCACGCTCGACGTCATGGTGGTCGACATGCCGCCCGGCACCGGCGACGCGCAGCTCACCATGGCCCAGCAGGTGCCGCTCAAAGGCGCCGTCATCGTCTCGACCCCGCAAGACCTCGCGCTGATCGACGCGCGCCGTGGTATCGCCATGTTCAAGCGCGTCAACGTGCCGGTGCTCGGCATCGTCGAGAACATGAGCTATTTTCTCTGCCCGCAATGCGGCACGCGCTCGGATATTTTCGGCCACGGCGGCGCGCGCCACGAGGCCGAGCGGCTCAAAGTGCCGTTTCTCGGCGAGGTGCCGCTCGAGATGACCATCCGCGAAACCTCCGATGCCGGCCTGCCCATCGTCGCGACCAGGCCCGACAGCCCGCAGGCTGCCGCTTATCGCGCCATTGCCGAGCGGGTCCGCGATCAGCTTGGGGGCCAGGCGGCGGCAAAACCCGCTCCCAAGATCGTGATCGAAGCCTGACGCGATTGGCGACCGACCGGGACACCATGTCGCGGCTGCCGTGGGCGGCAGCCCTTCCAATCCGCCCTGGAGGTTAAACTTTTCGGGGATTTTCTTTGGCTCCTCGCGGGCCTAGGATACGGCGAGCGATTGCTCCCCTGGGGCTGGTGAGCGATCGAACGCGATCCACGATTTAACCAGAGGGAAAACGCCATGAAACGTCGTGAATTCTTGAAAGCCGCCGGAGCGGGCCTTGCCGCCTCGACGGTGGCCGCACCCGCCATTGCGCAGTCTACGCCGGAACTGAAATGGCGTATCACCGCCAGCTGGCCGAAGTCGCTCGACACGCTGTGGGGCGCCTGCGAAATTTTCGCAAAGGCGGTCAGTGAAGCGACCGATAACAAATTCCAGATCCAAGCCTTCGCCGGTGGCGAAATCGTTCCGCCGTTGCAAGTCGCAGATGCGGTCCAGAACGGCACTGTCGAGATGGGACACACCGCGGCCTATTATTATTTCGGCAAGGACCCCACCTTTTCGTTGGGTTGCTCCGTCGCCTTCGGCCCGAACCAACGGATCAACCAGGGTTGGTATTACCAGGGTGGCGGTAAGGATGTGATGAATGAGTTCTACAAGAAGTACAACATCTACAGTTTGCTCGCCGGCAATACCGGCTGCCAGATGGGCGGCTGGTTCCGCAAAGAGATCAACTCGGTTGACGACCTCAAAGGCCTGAAATTCCGCATCGGCGGATTCCCCGGGCGCGTGTTGCAGAAGCTTGGCGCCGTTCCCCAGCAGATCGCCGGCGGTGACATCTATCCGGCGCTGGAGAAGGGCACCATCGACGCGGCCGAGTGGGTCGGTCCCTACGACGACGAGAAGCTCGGCTTCTACAAGATCGCGCCGAACTACTACTACCCCGGCTGGTGGGAGGGCGGCACCATGATCAATGCCTTCGTCGGCCTGGATAAGTGGAATGCTCTTCCGAAAGCCTACAAGGCAGTGGTCGAGCAGGCAGCGGCTTACGCCAACGATTGGATGATCTCGAAATACGACGAGCTCAATCCGGCCGCGCTTCGCCGCCTGTTGGCCAACAAGGTGAAGCTGCACGCGTTCTCGCCTGCGATCATGGAAGCTTGCTACAAGGCAGCGATCGAATTGCACGACGAGATCGCCAAGACCAACGAGAGCTTCAAGAAGGTATATGAATCGATGAAGGCCTTCCGCGACAACACCTATCCGTGGTTCAACGTGGCCGAACTGAACTACGACTCGTTCATGATCCGCCACATGGGCTGATCGTCGTAAGACGAGAAAGCGCCCCGGAGCCGCGGCTCCGGGGCGTTTTTTATTTGCGGCCGAAGCGGAGTTCGCTCCGATCTTATTTCCGCTTCGATGGCTCGCTCATGTCGACTGGCGGCAGCTCGATCTGCGGAATTTCAATCTTGATCTTGTTGAAATCGACATCCGGCGGCTTCGAAAGCAGCGCCGTCACGGTGATCGGAAAAGCGATCACCAGCGCGACCATGATCATCTGCAACCCGACCCAGGGCAGCGCGCCCCAATAAATGTCCGAGCTCTTGACTTCCCTGGGCGCGACTCCGCGCAGATAGAACAACGCGAAACCGAAGGGCGGATGCATGAACGACGTCTGCATGTTCACGCACAGCATGACGCCGAACCAGATCAGCGCGTTATCCGCGCCGACGACGGATGCCAGAATCGTCTTCGCGGCGGGCGCGATCATCGGCAGGATGATGAAAGCGATCTCGAAGAAATCGAGGAAGAACGCCAGGAAGAAGATGAACAGGTTGATGACGATGAGGAAGCCCCACACGCCGCCCGGCAGCGAGGTGAGCATGTGTTCGATCCATACGCCGCCGGAAACGCCCAAAAAGACCACCGAAAAACAGGTCGAGCCGATCAGGATGAAAACCACCATGGCGGTGATGCGCATGGTGGTTTCGTAGCCTTGCTTGATCAGGATTCGCAGCTCTGAAATTCGCACCGCCTCCAGGCAGATCCAGGCGACGGCGAAATAGACCACGGCAAAGGCAGCCTTGAACAGAATTCCTTCGCCGCCCACGAACCCGACAAGTACGCCCACGCCGCAGGCCGTCAGTCCCAGGACGAATATTTTTCGCCCGGTGGTGCTGAACTCGGGATGGTGCGTGACCGCGAGCACGATGGCGCCGACCGCGCCCATGGCGCCGGCTTCCGTCGGCGTCGCAAGGCCTAGCATCATCGTGCCCAGCACGACGAAGATCAGCACCCCCGCCGGAATGATGCCGAGCAGACATTTGCGCCAGAGCGGCCAACCGGTCAGCGTGCGCGCTTCCTTCGGAACCGGCGGCACATGGTCGGGCTTGAATACGCCGAGCAGAAACGTATAGAGCGCAAATAGCGCGATCTGGAACAACGAAGGACCCCAGGCGCCGAGATACATGTCGCCGACCGATTTGCCGAGCTGATCGGCGAGCACGATGAGCACGAGCGAAGGCGGAACGAGCTGTGTGATCGTGCCCGACGCGGCGAGCACGCCGGTCGTGTAGCGCATGTTGTAGCCGTAGCGGATCATCACCGGCATCGAGATCAGCGCCATCGCGATCACCTGCGCGGCCACGGTGCCGGTGATGGCGCCGAGTATGAAGCCGACGATGATCACCGAATAACCGAGCCCGCCGCGGATCGGCCCGAACAGCTGCCCCATCGAGTCCAACATGTCTTCGGCAAGCCCGCAGCGTTCGAGCACCGCGCCCATGAAGGTGAAGAACGGGACGGCGAGCAGCAGATCGTTGGAGAGCACGGCGCCGAAGATTCGCGCCGGGATGGCCTGCAGGAAGTTCAGATCGAAGAAGCCGTGCTGGATGGCGATGAATCCGAAGGAAATCCCCAAAGCGGCGAGCGTAAAAGCCACCGGAAATCCCAGCAGCATGGTCAGGATCAGGCCGCCGAACATCAGCGGCGGCATCGTGTCCAGGTTGATCATTGCGTCGGTCTCTCGTACTTGGCGTCGAGGGTGGCGACGCCTTCGAGAGCCGCGGCCCGCTTGATCGCCTCGGACACGCCTTGCAGCGCGAGCATCGCGAAACCGCCTGGAATGACGAACTTTATCGGCCAACGAAGCAGTCCACCCGCATTACTCGACCATTCGCCGGTTTCGTAGGACTGCAGGAAGAATGGCCAGGACAGATAACAGAGCAGCAGACAGACCGGGATGAGGAACACCAGGATGCAAATCAGGTCGAGCCACAATTGCTGGCGTTCTGAAAGAAGCAGATAGAAAATCTCGACCCGCACGTGTTCGTTGCGCTTGAGCGTGTAGGACGCCCCGAACATGACCATGACCGCGAACATGTACCACTGCAATTCGAGATAGGAATTTGAACTGATGCTGAAGGCGTAGCGCGACATGGCGTTGGCTGCGCTCACCAGGCACGCAAGCAGCACAAGCAGGTTGCAGATGATGCCGACCTTTTCGTTGAGCAGATCGATGGCCCGGCTGACGGCCAATAGTCTTTGCACGATGGCTCCCCTCGTAGGCTCCCCGCTCACCCGCTCAGCCCTGCGCCCCCGCAGGTTCGAGCCACGTCCACGTTATTCGCGAAGCCGCCGCTTCTCGTCAATCAAAACTTGTCGGGCGGGCGGCTCGACTAGCCTTAGGTCGTAGGCACCGTGACGCGGCGTCGCATGGCCTCCCGATGCAGCGTGTAGAGGCCGCTGCCTACGATCAGTGCAGCGCCGGCGACCGACCAGTGGTCCGGCACTTCATTGAACGAGAGGTAACCGGCAAGCCCGGCCCAGATCAGGAAGGTATAGCGGAACGGCGCCACCACGGAGATTTCGGCCGTGCGGAAGGCGAGCACCACGAGATAGGTGGCAAAGCTGAAGAAGCAGGCGGCGAACGAGAGATAGCCGAGTTCCCTGAGCCCCATGGGCCGCCATTGTTCGGCAAGCCCGACCGCGCATCCAAGAACCGTAAGTGCGATCATGCTGACGAACGCAATCGCCATGCTCGGCAGCGTCGGATCGAGGCGGCGCGTGACCAATTCGCGCAAGGCGCCGAACAGCGGCGCGCCGAGTCCGACCAGCGCGAAGATGTTGAACGCCTCGGGCGTCGGCTTGACGACGAATAACACGCCGATGAACCCCGCGACGACCGCGCTCCACCGCCGCCACCCGACGATCTCCGCAAAGAAAATCACCGACAGCGCGACCAGGATCAACGGATGCGTCATGTTCAGCGCCGCCGCATTGGCGATCGGCATATTGATGAGCGCCGCAATGTAGAGCCCGGAAGACAACGCGTCGAGCAGCGAACGCAAGACCACGGGTTTTGTCAGCGCGCGCGGCACGTGGCGCCAATAGCCCGAGAGCGCGAGCACAAAGCCGACAACGACGACCGTGAAGAAGCCGCGCACCGCGATCGTCTCGCCGAACGGATAGGTCTTCGCCACCAGCTTGGTGCAGACGTCGCTCACCGCGTAGGCGGCCATGCTTGCGGTGAGCGCGAGAATGCCGCGGCGATTGTCGCCGATGGAGGTCAAGGGAGCGCTCTATGCTTGGGTGGCGCGCCGGCGCGGTCAGCCGCCGGTCACGCTCATATGGCGGGTCAGGGCAGGGCGCTGGTGGCGGCGATCGATGATGAAATCGTGCCCCTTCGGCTTGCGCGCGATTGCTTCGTCCATCGTGGCATACAGCAGATCGTTGGCTTCCGACGCGCGCAACGGGCCGCGCAGATCCGCCGCATCCTCCTGGCCGAGACACATATAGAGCGTGCCGGTGCACGTGACGCGCACGCGATTGCAGGATTCGCAGAAATTGTGCGTCATCGGCGTGATGAAGCCGAGATTGCCGCCGGTTTCCTTCACGCGCACGTAGCGCGCCGGCCCGCCGGTGCGGTAATCGAGCTCCTCCATCGTGTAGCGTTCGGCGAGCCGCGCGCGCACCATCGAAAGCGGCAGATATTGCCCGAGCCTCTCTTCACTGATGTCGCCGAGCGGCATGACCTCGATCAGCGTGATCTCCATGCCGCGCCCATGCGCCCATGCCACCAGGTCGCCGAGCTCGTCTTCGTTGACGCCTTTCAGCGCCACCGCATTGATCTTCACCTTCAATCCGGCCGCCAGCGCCGCATCGATGCCGGCATGCACCTTGTCGATGTCGCCCCAGCGCGTGATGGCGCGGAACTTGTCCGCATCGAGCGTATCGAGCGAAACGTTGATCCGCGCCACGCCGTGCGATTTCAGCTCATCGGCGTATTTCGCCAGCTGCGAGCCATTGGTGGTGAGCGTCAGCTCGTCGAGCGCGCCGCTCTGCAGATGCCGCGAGAGCGAGGCGACGAGCGTCATGATCCCGCGCCGCACCAGCGGCTCGCCGCCCGTGAGCCGGAGCTTGCGCACGCCTCTGGCGACGAACGCCGAGCACAGCCGGTCGAGTTCCTCCAGCGTCAGCAGGTCGGCCTTGGGCAGGAACGTCATGTTTTCCGCCATGCAATAGACGCAGCGGAAATCGCAGCGGTCGGTCACCGACACGCGCAGGTATGTGATGGCGCGCGCGAACGGATCGACCAGCGGCCCGGAGAGGCCGCTCGGGCGGTCGAGATCGAGCGATGGCGCGACGGTCATGGCGTTCCTTCGGCTGGACCTTGAAAACGGCTGGATTCTGACGGATTTGGCCCTCGAGGTCCAGGCTCATAGGGCTATATAGGGCCTGCCTCGCCCTTTGGAATAAGATGCAAGTGACCCATGAGCCCTGACCGCCCCTGGCCCACCGAATTGCGCCTCGCCAAGGACAAGAAATCGCTCATCGCCGTTTTCGAGGATGGCAGTAGCTTCACCCTCGCCGCCGAGTACTTGCGCGTGACGAGCCCGAGCGCCGAGGTGCAGGGCCACGCGCCCGACGAGCGCAAGACCGTGCCCGGCAAGCGCAACGTCGCGATCCTCGAAGTGCATCCGATCGGCAATTACGCCGTGCGCCTCGTGTTCGACGACATGCATTCGACCGGCATCTACAGCTGGGACTATCTCTACGAACTCGGCCGCAACTATCGGCGCAACTGGCAGGATTATCTCGACGAGCTCGCGGCCAAGAACCTCTCGCGCGACGCGGCGGCCAAACGCTGACCGGACCGTCAAAGTATGCGGAAGCTGGTGGGCGCTGTAGGGATTGAACCTACGACCTCTCCCGTGTGAAGGGAACGCTCTCCCGCTGAGCTAA
>Ga0187765_10001125_pt1 | contig 10256 bp, 8 predicted proteins | sample 0216_QUI02_MP05__3_FD_133018 | JGI IMG/M metagenome (GOLD analysis project Ga0187765, IMG submission 133018) | Tropical peat soil microbial communities from peatlands in Department of Meta, Colombia - 0216_QUI02_MP05_10_MG | ecosystem: Environmental > Terrestrial > Soil > Wetlands > Peat ...
CATTGATCCCTAACTAAATTCTTCTTCCATGCTGGAAAGCAATCATAGAATGATTCTTGGATGAGAAAGTTTGGAATGGCGGCATCAATCTGTAAAGTTACCGCGTTCTGGATTGGTCCGAATGCGTTGTGGAAAGCCACTTCAACTCCAAATGCTTCTGCTATGGCAACGATTTTTCTTCCTTGAGTCACGCCTCCTACGTTTGTTATATCGGGTTGAACGAAGTCTGCTAAATTATTCGCGAGCAGGTACGCGGCCTGTTCTTTTGTTAGAATTCGTTCGCCAACTGCTACTCGGACATCAGTTGCTGCTCGATACTTCTTCAATCCGTCCAGGTTCTCCGGATGTATTGGTTCTTCCATGAATAATGGATCGAACTCCCCAAGTTTTCTGGCAATCATTATTGCGGAATTCGGATTGAATCGTCCATGATGTTCGATGAGAAGTTCAACGTTACGATCAGTGTGTTCCGATACCGATTTCACTCTGTCGTAGGCTAGTTGTAATCCCTTTTCATCGATGTAATCGTAGTAGTTTCCGAACGGATCAAATTTGAGAGCCGTGTAACCCATCCTTTTGTACTCTTTCGCTCGTTCACCGAACTGTTCTGGGGTCACGCAATCATTGTACCACCCATTTGAGTAAAGTCGTATATTCGTTCTCATGATTCCTCCAAGAAGTTCATGCAGAGGTGCACCGAAGTGCTTGCCAATAATATCCCAGCAGGCAATGTCGAAAGCGCTGACCGCGGTTGTAGATTCGAAAGAGAATGGTAAGTAGAAGTCATGTTTATGCCACTCATGCCAGTTACGTTCAACGTTGAACGGATCACTACCCCTGTAGACTCGTGCGACTTCATTGAGTGATTCGATCACTGGTTGAACTCTCAGTGTGGGAACGGCTTCGCCCCAACCGATGAGTCCATCAGACGTCGTCAGTTTGAGTAAAATTGAATTTGCAGCCCAAGTCGCGCTACCACCATCGGTTTTTTCGCCGAGTTGGTAGATTTCTATATCTCTAATCTTCAGCCTCTTCATCCTTCAAGTATGATTGTTTCTTCATGCTTTCTTCCGATCCATTTACTTCACCAGCACTCCCCAACGATTTTGTCATCAGCCTTAGAGGAGCTCCCTATCGAACTGCTTAGGGGAGGCCTAAATGTACGGCGTGATCGTATGTCGATAGTCACGACGAATAATCTGTTGCAATTGCTTTCTCAACTTCTCGTCGAGTTTGGTATGCGCGGCGGAAAGCGTCTCGAGCGGACTAGTCGACTGGAAGATTGGACCATGCAAAATCGCTGGATTCTGTACCGCTTGTTGCGTAGTGATCGGTTTTTCTAGAAGCAGCCTCGAAGCGATGTCATTCATCTGTTGTGGATCATCCATCACGCTCGCAAGCTCCTTCATCTGATCTAGATCAATAGGTCTAAGTCCAAAGGCAAATTCGCCGACCGCAAGCCTATCTGCAGAAGCATCTCTAATTCTAGCGCCGAGCCCAACGAACTTGTAAGGGTTAACTTGGTATTCCTTGACCTGCCAAGCGTCGGATTTATGGGTGAACAATAAATCGTAAAAGCCCGTGCGGTCTCTCCCTACTAGAACCTTCCAATCCTGCGGGTCCTTATCATACATACGCAGTATTTCACGCCGCACTTTCATGGAATCAAGCAACATTCGTACACCTAGGATCAGAGCTACAAAATCTAAAGAATTAACCTTTTCATCGATATGAGCTGGATAAACGTATGTTTAGAAAACTCATACGGCTAGAATAGCCAATTATGGCAAGACCAGATTCTGGCTATGAATTTAACGCGATTTTGGAGATCCGAGATCGAGTAATTACTGGGACCGGAACTGCTTTCTGAAGTTCGTCATGTTCATACTGCATGGTTACATGCGTTGCCCCCAGAGCGCGTTTGAATATTTCCAGCGCAGCCCACGGATTGCTGTTGCAACCACACGTGGCACAATCAAACTCAACTGTACCATGAAGTTTGGAAGTATGAATCGTCAGATGACTCGTCGTTATGAGTGCGTTCACGCTTACTCCACCGCCCATGATGTCATCGCTCACCTTGTAGACGAGTGGATTTTGTGTCCGAGTCCTTGCAAGTTGCATGTTTGCTTTCTGGATTGCTCTCAAAGTAGTATCAAGTACTAATTTGTCGTCAAGTAAATCTGAGCGACATCCATGAAGGGTTGCTACGATATGCTTGTAAGCGTATGGTCTAGGGGACAAGTTTTGTACTCGAGATCCTCCGTAAAAATTTCCGATTTCACTTAATGGCCACCTAATTTGGATTTAAGTGTTTCTCCATTATTTTTTTTCGCGAGAAAAATTTTTGATTAATTCAAAAAAATTTTCTTCACCAGAATTTTCCGATAGATCACTAATTTTGGTTATCCGTACCATGCATTCCCAAATTGTTACTCCGAACCCCAATAACATCTAGACTTTCGGAAGAATTCTTGCGTTGGTGCGAATGAATGATCGGAGTTACAAAATCGCAATGGAGAAGTGCGTTGACGGAAACGCATCGAATGCAACGCTAATCATGAACATGTCGTTCTTTCATTGCTCAAAAGTTGTCCAGTGACATTGTCCTCGAGGTTTCCGATCTTTAATCGTGTAATCCACAGATCTGTATCTGGGTAGTAGACCTACTTAATTTGAGTTAAGATGCGCTTTTGGCACCGATCGCAAAAATCGTTGAACACAAAACCGTCAATAGTTGACATTTTCATCAGAATGAATTAGATGTGTACGCGCATCTAAGGTAAAATTGTCTCACAATTTTGCCGTTTGAATAACGGCAAATTCGTTATCAGGTCAGATTCTTGGACAATTCTTCTTATGCAACGCAAAGATCTCTTGGCTGTTGGTCTCGAACCCACACTTTTCGCATATCAGCCGTTGCCCCTCTTTCTCAAATCGTGACATCAATGCCTAGCATCCTAAGCTCTAGGCGTGTCTGCCTACACAAATACTTTGTCAGAGGCTAATTTCATATGGCGGACGGCTAACCAAGCGTATCTGCCATCGGTTGTGATTAGGACGGCCCAAGAGGTTTTAGAGGTCTCGACTAAACTAGCTTCACTGGTACACGTCGAGAATGAAACAGAACCTCTCCTTATAGTGGATCGAGCGTATATGCCGAATCGCCTTTTTCTGGTTCGGTATAATATAGGGGGTTCCGGGGAGTTCAGTCGCCCTCTCTACAAGAACGAACTGACTGGTTACGATTGTGAGCTGGGATTACTCTACCCGACCCAAACCGCACACTTAGATAGGCTTCAGGATCTGATGGAATCTCACACATACGGTTCATCAAACGTCGTCCTATCACGAATCACAATTAGAGACGCATACACAGGAGAATTTTGCACTCTAAAGGCCGTAGTTTCAGATGCCCTAATCGAAAAATTGGTTGGTTTATACGAGTTCGCGTGGTGAATACATTCTAGTAGTCGATTGCTGATGAATAAGCTCGGAGTTGTTCTAGGGATTCTACTCCTCACTATAGCGCTGGCGTTATCTCCGATGCCTCTTTCTATCCCCCTCAGTAACCCAACTCGAGAAGTTGTCTTGTACCCGAACGTGCTTTTTGCTGTTCCGTTAATATTACTCAGTGCTCTACTGATACTCTATGGTATAACAACTGACAGAACCGTTCAACGTAACTGAATCCACTCATGCATTATGATGTAGCTTCAACCTAGTTGGTGACAATGTTGGTCGAACTGGATCTTGGAATAATCGGACTCGGCGTAATGGGACACAGTATCGCCCTCAACTTCCAAAATCATGGTTACTCACTTGCAGTCTACAACAGGACCGAACAGAAAACTCGAGAGCTCACACAAAACCACCCCGAAATTTACGGAAAATATAAACTCAACGACTTTGTGAATTCCTTATCAAAACCTCGCAAAATTCTCCTGATGATGACTGCTGGACCGGCCGTTGACACAACCATAGCGAACCTAACCGGCTCGTTAACGCGTGAAGACATTTTGATGGATGGCGGAAACTCACACTTTCAAGATACGGAGCGTCGCTTCAATCAACTCAAGAAAGAAGGAATTCACTTCCTAGGAATCGGAGTAAGCGGCGGAGAAGAAGGAGCGCTCAGAGGCCCTTGTATCATGGCAGGCGGATCCAGACGAGGGTACGATGCGGTTCAAGAGATGCTAAACGCTATCGCGGCTAAAGCAGATGGTGCCTGCTGCCAATTTCTCGGTTCAGGTGGAGCAGGACATTACGTGAAAATGATACATAACGGAATCGAATACGCCATAATACAAATCATCGCCGAAGCCTACGATCTTCTAACACGTGGAGCACGGCTTACTACCAAACAGACTCGCGACATTTTCAAGAACTGGAGTACCGGTGAGATGAACTCATTTCTAATGGAAATCGCAACCGAAGTCCTATCCGCAGAAGACCCCAACACAAACCTTCCCCTAGTCTCAATAATACTTGACCGCGCGCAACAAAAGGGGACAGGAAAATGGACTTCCCAGAATGCGTTCGACTTAGGCATACCAACACCCACTATAGACGCCGCCGTAAGCGCCCGCAATATGTCAGCGCTTAAAGATGAACGAGTTTATGCTTCGAAATATCTCAACAAAACCCAAGAAAACCTGGTGAACCACACTGAACATTTTGTAAGCACCTTGGGCGACGCAATGGAGGCTTCTATCATAGTCTCCTATGCTCAAGGATTCCATTTGATGCGCGCAGCGGCTAAAGAGTATCAATATAGTATTCCGTTTGAAGAAGTCGCGAGAATCTGGAAAGGCGGATGCATCATTCGCGCAAAATTACTCGACTCAATTAAAGCCGCTTACCGCTCAAACCCAACATTGCAGAATCTATTACTGGATCCAAAAATTACTGCCAATATGAACGGACTTGATACTAACTGGCGTGAACTAACCATTCAAGCGAAGAAGGCAAGAATTCCTATCCCTGCTATTGACGCGTCTCTTGGCTACTACGATTCCTACAGAAGTCAACTGTTACCTGCCAATATGATCCAAGCACTACGAGACCGATTCGGATCACATGGATATGAAAGAACCGACAAGCTAGGACAACACCATACGAACTGGTCAAATTAACTCGCAAAAATTGAACTTTTATGAAACGTACAAAGTGATTTTCTAATCCGAGTTGATTGATGAAGTTGGCCTACTGGTTATTCAAATCCGATCCAGACGTATACTCATACGATAGCCTCGAAAAGGACGGAAAGACAGTCTGGGACGGAGTAACAAATAATTTAGCACTAAAATATTTACGATCTGTAAAGAAAAAAGATCAAGCTTTCATCTACCACACTGGTTCAGAGAAACAAATTGTCGCAATCTCTGAGATAACCTCTGATCCCTACCCGGACGCGAAAGCTAAGAATCCGAAACTAGTCGTAGTCGATTTGAACCCGAAGCGTCGTCTTAAAAAAACGGTCTCGCTGGAACAACTTAAAGGAATGAGAGAATTTGCACGGTTCGAACTCGTTCGTCTTCCCAGACTCAGCGTTATGCCCGTCGACGAACAAACTTGGTTGCGGATCCTCCAGTTGAGTGGAGATTAAGGATCCATCTCATCAGGACTTATTCCGATTAATCTCCGCTTTCAATTCTTCGTAAGCTCCCTTCATTTCAGAGACACTCGTATCATCTTCGAGTGTCGTAATGTCACCGATCGGTTTCTCCTCACATACTGCGCGTACGACTCTCCGCATAATCTTTGCACTACGCGTTTTCGGCAATTTGCTAACAAAATATATCATCTCCGGCACAGCGATCGGCCCAATTGTCGATCTAACGTGGTCCGAAAGTTCCTTTTTCAATTCAGGACTGGGTTCGAAACCCGGTCGGAGGACAACGAAGGCTACGGGCACTTCCATTTTTACTGGATCTGCTTTGCCGATTACAGCAGATTCAGCTACTGCTGGATGTGAAATCAAACTGTCTTCTAATTCGATCGTTCCGATTCTATGGCCTGCGACCTTCAAAACCTCGTCAGCCCTGCCGAGCAACCAAAAGTATCCATCCTCGTCTCTCAACGCGTAATCCGCAGGATAGTAAACCCCCGGAAACCTAGAGAAATAGACTTGCTTGAATTTCTCATGGTCATTCCACAGAGTCATGAATTGTCCTGGCCATGGGCGCCTAATTACAATGTAGCCCCTCTCCCCTGGTTTTGTGGATTCTCCGTTCTCGTTGAAAACATCAGCTTCAACGCCAGCCAATGGAAACGTAGCAGACCCGGCCTTGAGTGGGATTAGCGCCAGCCCAGGCTGTGGACTTATCAAAATTCCACCCGTCTCCGTCTGCCACCAAGTGTCCACTATAGTGGCTTTCTCATGCCCGATATGTTTGAAGTACCATCGCCAAGCTTCCGGATTTATCGGTTCTCCGACTGTTCCCAGAATCCTCAATGAGGATAATTTGTGTTGTTCCGCGTACTGTTCACCGAATTTCATATGCATCCTAATTGCCGTCGGACTGGTGTAGAGTACCGTAACTCCATAATCATCAACCAATTTCCACCACCTATCTGGAGTGGGAAAATCTGGGGCCCCTTCATACATAACCGAAGTAGCACCTGTTAACAATGGGCCATAGACGATGTACGTGTGACCGGTAATCCATCCAATATCAGCGGTGCACCAGTAAACGTCACGATCTTGTATGTCGAAAACTGTTCGCTGAGTGTAATATGCCCAGGTCATGTAACCTGCTGTACTGTGAGTTGTTCCCTTTGGTTTCCCGGTTGTTCCTGATGTGTAGAGTATGAAGGCGGGATGAGTACCTTCAACTTGTTCCGGTTCAACATATTTCTCACCTGACGCAACTATCTCACTATACCACACATCTCGTCCAGGAACCATCGTAACGGAACTATTCGTTCGCCGTACCACGATAACCTTCTCAATTTCTCCACTCGCCTGTTTGATTGCTTCGTCGACAATCGGCTTCAGCTCCAGGACCTTTCCCTTCCTGTAAGCGCCATCGGATGTTATCACGATCTTAGATCGAGAGTCGGTCATTCTAGTTGCAACCGCTTGGGCAGTGAAACCGGCGAAAATAACGGAATGGATCGCTCCAAGCCTTACAGTAGCGAGCATCGCAATTGGAAGTTCCGGGATCATAGGCAGATAAATTGTAACCCTATCTCCCTTCTTCACTCCAAGTTTCTTAAGCGCCGAAGCAAGTCTGTTCACTTGCTCATAGAGTTCAGCGTAACTCAGTTCCCTCTTCTCACCGTTCTCGGCCTCCCACAAATACGCAATTTTCTCGGCTCGTGAACCAGCAACATGGCGATCTAACGCATTGTACGAGATATTTGTCTTCCAGTCCGAGAACCAATGACCGTAAGGCGGCTCATCCAATTCTTGAAAGACCCTCCCTCCTCTCTCATACCAGAAAAGTTCACCTGCGATCTTTCCCCAATATGATCCGGGATCATTCAAACTCATTTGATGATCTTCAATGAGCTTACGGATGTTGGGGCGGTTTTCTGGGAATATCCATGTTGAAGTAGGCAGGATATCTCGTAGAGCCATGACTTTCCGATCCAGTGAATCAATACGAATCCCGTGTCAATGAGATATAGATGATTCGTTCTGAATGCTTGAACTAAGAAAACCATTCTCACTATCGATTAACGGTGAGCATGAACAATGTGCTTAATGATTGCGCCCATAACATATCTCAAGATCGAAGATGGTTGAGAGGATTAGGATCTCATCAGGAACTCAATGGGAACCTATCGTTGGTTATTCACGCGTGGTTAAAGTGGATAAGATAGTTCACATCTCGGGAACTACAGCAACCGACGCTGAAGGTAATCTGGTAGCTATTGCGGACGCGGAGGCGCAGACCACCCAAGTCTTGCTCAACATAAAGCGTGCATTAGAATCGGTCGGCGGGACACTTGAAGACGTTGTCAGGACCAGGATCTACGTGACGGACATTTCGAAATGGGAAGAGATCGGAAAAGTTCATGGAAAATTTTTCAAAGAAATTCGGCCAGCGACATCGATGATAGAGGTCAAAAGGTTAGTTGATCCTAGAATGCTAGTTGAGATAGAGGCAGAAGCTATACTGAAGTAGTGCTTGACCGTATTAATCCAAGGCGAGAATTTCGATGAAGGCGCAAGTGGAAACTGTGAAGCTGGGACCCGTTTTCGACTCAATCTACACCAAGCGCGACGGAATCCTAGACTTCAAAATGTTCATCGATGGAAAATGGATATTCCTCCCTGAACGAATAGAAATTCGCAGTCCAATCGATGACGCAGTAGTTGCAACGGTTCCAAACGGATCCGAATCCGAAGCTGAGAAAGCCGTTCAATCTTCATACTTGAACAGAAACGCGATAAGGACAATTCCCGCCGTTGAAAAAATTGAGATCTTTCAACGCGCCCGGGAGCTCTTGCTTCAAAACCTTGGCGCCTTCACTGACATACTAATCCGGGAAGCGGGCAAACCGCAAGCAAACGCCGAAGGAGAAGTGAAAGCGACAGCTGAGCGTTTGAAACTCACACCAAACGAGGCCGACAAAATCCGAGGCGAACAAATACCAGGCGACTGGTCGGATGATACCATCGGAACATCGGCAGACGTCCTAAGAGAACCTGTTGGCGTCGTTCTGGCAATATCACCCTTCAACTATCCACTCTACATTACCTCAACCAAGGTAATTCCCGCCCTCCTAGCAGGAAACGCCGTCGTAGTCAAATGTTCAAGCAAAGACCCACTCTCGTTCCTCATGTTCGCGCGACTTCTCGACGAGGCTGGAATACCAAAAGGAACCTTGAACGTCATAACCGGCAGAGGAAAAATCGGTGAATACATTACAGCCCATGATAAGATCAGCATGCTAACCTTCACCGGAAGCACAGAGATAGGCAAGAAACTCGCCCAAGTCGCAGGCCTCAAGCGACTTCATATGGAGCTCGGAGGCAAGGGATGCGCAATAGTCCTATCAGACGCTGAACTCGACCTCGCAGCCGTAGAAACCGTCAAAGGATCATTAAGCTTCAGCGGACAAAGATGCGACGCAATAAGCCGAGTATTCGTGGAAGAAAAAATCGCGGACGCATTCGTGAAGAAGATTCTAGAGGAAACCGCGAAATACAAATTGGGAGACCCACGTGATCCCACCATCAAAATGGGACCGCTGATTGATCAAGGCTCGGCGGATCGAGTTCACGCATTAGTCCTAGACGCGATTGAACGAGGAGCCAAATTACTAACCGGAGGAAAACATGACGGCAGATACTACCAACCAACCGTACTAGACAACGTTCCCCTCGACGCAAAAATAGTCTGGGAAGAAACATTCGGCCCCATCATACCAATAGTGAGGGTCAAAGACGAGGATGAAGCAATAGAGCTGGCGAACAAATCAAAATTCGGCTTAGACTCCTGCGTCTTCACAACAAACATCAACATAGCAAGAAAAGTTGCGAAAAGACTTGAAGAAGGAGAAGTAACGATAAACGCTGCACCACGCCACGGCGTAGGATACTACCCATTCGGCGGAAACAAAGAATCAGGAATGGGAAGAGAAGGAATAGGTTACAGCATCGAAGAAATGACTCGACTGAAAACAATCGTCTACAATTGGAAACCCGCAAAAGTCTGGGCAGATTTAGCCAAGAAACCTTAGTTAACGAATAACTTGTAACACGGAAAACACTTTCTTCTTCTTCGTCGTCATTTAACCATCTTCTCTTCAATTTACCCGTAGGTTAGGTGCATTCACTGGGTTCTATAGTAATCTCTACGAATCACGTTACATTCGCTTAAGTAAAATGGGCATGCCAGTCGCCATTCGACGCTAATATAGTCTACAATAGTTACTGGAGAATGGAAAGTTGCAGAATAAGAAGCTAGTAGCATCGCTAATAATTGCCATTTTCGTAATCAGCACCTTCGCTATTGCAAACCCCGTACAAGCCCACTTCACGCTAGGTGAACTGAGCGGAAACTATCCATTCCATCAGAGCACTTTCGATCCACACGTACCAGGCGTCATAGGCTACGTTTGGCCTGGCGGCGGTGAGAATGCGTACGGAGGTTCACCGAACTTCGCAACGAACGGGCTGTATCCCGGTTACCAAGCCCCATTCCCATGCACAGTCTCAGGTCCGAAAGGCTCACAGTCAGTGCTTTACGGTGCGAGTAATTGCGCGCCTCCAGGAGCTCCACAATCCTCATGGTATCAAG
>Ga0187765_10001127_pt1 | contig 10254 bp, 7 predicted proteins | sample 0216_QUI02_MP05__3_FD_133018 | JGI IMG/M metagenome (GOLD analysis project Ga0187765, IMG submission 133018) | Tropical peat soil microbial communities from peatlands in Department of Meta, Colombia - 0216_QUI02_MP05_10_MG | ecosystem: Environmental > Terrestrial > Soil > Wetlands > Peat ...
GCCACGTAGCATGCAACACCGAGCAACTCCAAAGTGGCGAGCGTTGGCGTGCGGTCGTCACTCGTCACGACGGTGACTTTCACGCCTGCACCGGCGAGCCGTTGAAAAAGCTGCCGCACGTCGCCCACGGGCCTCACGAGATCGCCGGTGGGAAGAGCGCCAAGTCCGCACGCGAATGTTTTTTGCGCGATGTCATCTGCCTCGTGCCAGCTCAGCCCTTGCTGATAGAGCACCGTGGCGCAAATCGCGTAAAGCTTGGCCATTGACGCGATTGCGAGGGGACCGTCGGGGGCGGCGAGCCCCGTCGCCGGGTCGTAGCCGATGCTGCGATAAAGCTGCTCGGCAAGCCCTGCATCCCCGCAAAGCCGCGCAACCACCGCCTCGACCGCAACACGCGCCTTACGGCCCCAGAGATGGTAAAAGTCAATGAGCGTGCCATCCTTGTCGAAGGCGGCGAGGTCGATATCGTAGACGCCGTTGCCCACATCGACTTTTGCCATCGACAATCGATCCTGCATCCCTGGGCCGTCTCGATTCGCCCGCGATACGAATGCTGCGTACGACTCGCAGCAGGACAGCGTCTATGCCAAACTGCAGCCTGTCAACGGCCTTCGCCGCCATTGCTCGTGCGAGCGAAGAATATGACGGCAGGGTCCACCGGGGGCGCACCATATGCGTCGGAGCGGAAGCTACGACTATGTGATTGTCGGCGCCGGCTCGGCCGGGTGCGTCCTTGCCAACCGACTTTCGGAGGACCCGGGCGTGCGCGTCCTCTTGATCGAGGCGGGTCCGAAGGATCGGACATGGAAAATTCACATGCCCGCCGCACTTGCGCACAACCTTCGCGACGACAAGTACAACTGGCATTACGAGACCGAGCCGCAACAACACATGGACGGCCGACGCATGTATTGGCCGCGTGGGCGCGTCCTCGGCGGGTCGTCATCGCTGAATGCGATGGTCTACGTTCGCGGTCACGCGAAGGATTACGACAGATGGGCGCGCACCAATGGTCTCGAGCCATGGTCGTACGCGCATGTTTTGCCGTACTTCAAGAAGGCCGAGACCCGCGAGCAAGGGGGCGATCTCTATCGCGGCGACAGCGGACCGCTCCATGTGCACACGGCCAGCACCGCCAATCCACTCTTCGGCGCCTTCATCGAGGCTGGCATTCAGGCCGGCTATCCCTACACTGCGGACATGAACGGCTTTCAGCAGGAAGGCTTTGGCCCGATGGATCTCACCATCCATCGCGGCAGACGCTGGAGTGCTGCATCCGCGTATCTCAGGCCCGTTCTCGAGCGGCCAAATCTGACCGTCCTGGTCGCGGCACTCAGTACCCGAATCTTGATCGAGGGGAAGAAAGCGACCGGGCTCGAATATGTAATTGGGCGGCGCACCGCTCAAGTTCGTGCAGAGCGCGAAGTCATCTTATGCGGCGGTGCGGTCAATTCGCCTCAACTCCTCATGCTCTCGGGAATTGGCCCCGCCATCGAACTCGGCCGCCAGAACATACCCGTCTTGGTGGACTTGCCCGGCGTCGGCCAAAACCTGCAGGACCATCTCGAGCTTTATGTCCAACATGCGTGCACGAAGCCGATCACGCTCTACACGGCCGAAAATCCGCTCGTGCGGACACGGATCGGCGTCGAATGGTTTCTCTTTCACTCGGGCTGGGGTGCTTCCTCCCACCTTGAGGCCGGCGCATTCATCCGCCGCAACAGCGCCATAGGACATCCAGATCTGCAGTACCACTTCCTGCCCTCGATCGTGGTCGATCATGGCAGGAAGCCTGCCGACCGGCACGCCTTCCAGGCTCATGTCGGTCCAATGCGACCCACAAGCGTGGGCTCAATCACCCTTCGCTCCGCCGACCCGAGCACCCATCCCTCGATCCAGCCGAACTATCTGATGACCGAGCAGGACCGGCTCGAGTTGCGCGACGCGGTGAAACTCACGCGTGAAATTTTTGCGCAACGCGGGTTCGATCCCTATCGCGGCGCCGAGCTTCAGCCGGGCCCTGGCGTGCGGACTGACAAGGAAATCGACGCCTTCGTGCGCCAAAAGGCCGAAAGCGCTTACCATCCATCCTGCACCTGCCGCATGGGCAACGACGAGTTGGCGGTCGTCGATGGTGCGCTCCGCGTTCACGGTGTCGAGGGCCTCCGGGTCGTGGACGCTTCGATCATGCCGAGCATCGTGAGTGGAAACCTGAATGCACCGACGATCATGGTCGCCGAAAAGGCGGCGGACACGATCCTCGGGCGTCCGTCTCTCGATCCGATCGCTGCACCGGTTTATTCGCCGTCCGATTCCAAGGTCGCGCGCGAGGCGCCGGATCGCGCCAATGCCGCGTCGTGAGCGCGCGAGTCCCTCTGCAACAACAGGAGGTGCAACTAATGCGGCAAGTCGGCCGGGCCGCATCGTCTGGCGGTCACATATGACGGCAGTGGAGGACAGAATCCTTCATTTGCCCTGCTGGTCAGGGACCGTCGAAACCGAGCCTTTGCAGGGCGGCATTACCAATCGCAACTTCCTCGTGCGCGACCGGGTCGGCCAATTCGTCGTGCGCGTCGGCGGAGACATTCCAATCCACGGCGTCATGCGCTTCAACGAACTTGCCGCTTCGCGGGCAGCGCACGCCGCCGACCTCTCCCCCGAAGTCGTCTATGCCGAGCCGGGCGTCATGGTGCTCCGCTTCATAGAGGGCAGAACGCTCACGCCCGAGGACGTGCGCGAGCGGTCCATGCTCTCGCGCATCCTGCCGCTCCTGAAACGATGCCACCATGACGTCGCGAAACATCTCCGCGGCCCTGTGCTCGCCTTCTCGCCGTTCCATGTTATTCGCGATTATGGTGCGACACTCGGCGCAGCAATGGGGCGGCGCAGCAATGAGCTTTCCCGCCTTACGGAGGTCGCGGCCCGTCTCGAGCGGGAGGTTGGACCCTTTCGTCCCGTGTTTGCTCACAACGATATGCTCGCGGCAAATTTCCTGGACGATGGCGACCGGCTTTGGCTGATCGATTGGGAATATGGCGGTTTTGGCAGCGAGCTTTTCGATTTGGGTGGCGTCGCCGCGAATAACCGGCTCAGGAGCGAAGACGAAACATGGCTGCTCGAGGGCTATTTCGCGAGACGGGTCGACGACGAGTTACGCCGCCGTTATACCGCGATGAAATGCGCTGCGGCCCTGCGAGAGGCCTTGTGGGGTCTGGTCTCCGAGATTCATTCCGCGGTCGACTATGACTTTGTCGGATACAGCGATGCATGTTTCGAAACATTCGAGGACGCCTTGGCAAAGTTCCAGCGCGATTGGAACAGCCAATGACGGCACTTCCAACCGACGCTCGCGTGGTGATCGTCGGCGGTGGCATCATCGGGTGCAGCACGGCGTATCATCTCGCGAAGTGTGGGTGGAAGGACATTCTGCTCCTCGAGCGAGCACGACTCACGAGCGGGTCGACGTTCCATGCAGCCGGCCTCGTCGGGCAACTCAGGACCTCGGCCAATATCACGAGGATGCTCACATACAGCGTATCGCTTTACGGCATGCTTGAAGCGGAGACCGGTCTGGCGACGGGGTGGAAACAGAGCGGGGGGTTGCGCCTTGCCTGTAACGCGAACCGGATGGCGGAGCTTCTTCGCCAGGCCACCACGGCGCGGAGCTTCGGCCTGCCGGTCGAAATCCTGTCACCAGCCGAAGCCAAGGCGCTATGGCCACCACTCGATTCGAGCGATCTCGTCGGTGCAGTGTTCCTGCCGACCGACGGCCAGGCCAATCCCTCCGACATCGCGCAGGCATTGGCTAAAGGTGCGCGTTTGGGCGGTGTGCGTATCGTAGAGGAATGCCCGGTGACGGCGGTGCGCCTTTCGGGTGGACGAGTGGCGGGGGTTTCAACGCCTTTCGGCGACATCGTGTGCGAGGTCGTCGTCAATTGCGGCGGCCAATGGGCGAAGGAGATCGGCAGGCTTGCGGGCGTTACGGTGCCTCTCCAATCGGTTCAGCATCAATACATCGTGACGGAGACGATCGAGGGTTTGCCACGCAGTCTTCCGACCCTGCGCGATCCCGACCGGCTCACCTATTTCAAGGAGGAAGTCGGCGGGCTCGTCATGGGCGGCTACGAGCCGAATCCGATCGCTTGGGCGATCGATGGCATACCGGCCGGTTTCCACTTCACGCTTCTCGATGAAAACTGGGACCATTTCGAGCCGCTGATGCGGCAGGCGCTCGCCCGCGTGCCGGCCCTTGCCGACGCCGGCGTCAAGGAAATGATCAATGGTCCGGAATCGTTCACCCCCGACGGAAATTTCATTTTGGGCGAAGCACCCGAAGTTCGAGGCTTCTATATCGGCGCGGGGTTCAACGCCTTCGGGATCGCCTCGGCAGGCGGTGCCGGGAAGGCACTTGCGGAATGGATCGCAGGCGGCGAACCGCCCATGGACCTATGGCCGGTCGATATCCGTCGCTTCGGGCAGGTCCATCGGGACGATGCGTTCGTACGCACGCGCACGCTCGAGGCCTACGGCAAGCATTACGCGATCGCCTGGCCTCAGCAGGAATACGAGACGGGGCGTGGGTTACGCCTTTCCCCGCTTTACCGTCGCCTGGCGGATCAGGGAGCGTGCTTCGGCTCGAAGCTCGGATGGGAGAGGCCGAATTGGTTTGCAGGGCCAGGCGAAGTGCCCGCGGACGAATACTCGTTCGGGCGACCGAACTGGTTCACGGCCGTCGGCCGCGAGCACGCGGCGTGCCGCGAGAGAGTAGCGCTCTTCGATCAGACCTCGTTTGCGAAATTCCACGTGACGGGCCGCGATTCGGCGGCGGCACTTGGCTGGATATGTGCGAACGATGTCAGGCGTCCCATTGGGGCGGTGATCTATACGCAAATGCTCAACCGGCATGGCGGTATCGAATGCGATCTCACCGTGACGCGGACCGAGGAGGACGCGTTCTATCTCGTCACGGGCACCGGATTCGCAACTCACGACCTCGCATGGATCAGGCGCGCGATCCCGGAAGGGCTGGACGCCCGTGTCATCGACGTCACATCGAGCTACACGATTCTCTCCCTCATGGGGCCGAAGGCGCGAGTCGTACTCCAATCGCTGACCCACGAGCATGTCTCCAATGCCGCGTTCCCGTTTGCCTCATGCCGCGAGCTTTCTGTCGCGGGTGTCGTCGTTCGCGCGTTGCGCGTCAGCTATGTAGGCGAGCTTGGCTGGGAACTGCATGTGCCGACCGATTCCGCCATCCCGGTCTATGACGCCCTGATGTCGGTCGGAGCGGCACATGGTATCGCCAACGCCGGATATCGCGCCATTGAATCGTTGCGGCTCGAGAAGGCATATCGCGCCTGGGGCAGCGATATCGGCCCGGATTATTCGCCCCTTGAGGCTGGCCTCGGTTGGGCGGTCAAGCTCGGCAAGGACATTCCGTTTCTTGGACGGGAAGCGCTGCTCGCAAAACGATCGAAACCGCTCGTGCGTCGCCTCGCCGGATTCACCGTTGGCGATCCGGGAATTCTGCTGATTGGCCGCGAATCGATCTATCGCAATGGAACGCTCGTGGGGTGGCTATCGAGCGGCGGGTGGGGGTACACCATCGGCGCCAATATCGGTCTCGGCTACGTGCGCTGCGAGGAGGGCGTGTCCGACGATTGGCTGACGGCTGGGCGATACGAGCTCGAAATCGCAACCCAGCGTATTCCGGCCAATATCCACCTGCGACCACCATACGACCCCGACATGACGCGAATGAAGATCTAGAACGATGGCGTCATGAGGGATTGGAGCGTTTACCGGGGCTCGTGGTGGTACCGCGCGCAGCTTCGTGCCATCATGCGCCCCTCCACGCTTTGATCGATGGAGGTCACATGAACGACATTCCACGCCTCAAGCCACTCGATTCCGCAGTCGTTCCACGCTTTTCGGCCATCGCCACCTTCATGCGGACCCCCGCCGTGGAGATCACGCCAACCCTGGACGTGGCGCTGGTGGGCGTGCCATTCGACCTTGGAACGACCTTCCGTGCTGGCTCGCGCCACGGACCGGCGCAGATCCGGGAGATGTCCCGGCTCATCCGGCAGGTCAATCCAACGAACGGGATCGCGCCCTTCCGCATATGCAATGTCGGTGACGTCGGCGACGCGCCGGTCAACCCGCTCGATCTCATGGGCAGCATCGATTCGATCACGGCGTTCTTCGAGCGCATTCACGCCGCCGGGGCAGCACCGATTTCAGCCGGTGGCGATCACACGGTGACCTATCCCATTTTAAGAGGCATCGCAAAGGACGGTCCGATCGGCCTGATCCATTTCGATGCGCACGCAGATACTCTTGACGAGCTGCTCGGCAACCGCGTCAATCACGCAACCCCGTTTCGCCGCGCGGTTGAGGAAAACTTGATCGATCCCAAACGGGTGGTGCAGATCGGCCTGCGCGGGACCCGCTATGGGGACGACGATATCCGCTATGGCCAGGACGTCGGCATGCGCGTGATCACCATGGATGATTACGAGGCGATGGGGCGCGCCAAGGTCATCGACGAAATCCGTCGCGTCGTCGGCGACCGACCCGCCTACGTTACATTCGACATTGACGGCCTCGACCCTGTCTTTGCAATCGGCACAGGCGTGCCCGAGCCGGGTGGACTCAGCATGCGCGACAGCCAAGTAATCATTCGAAGCCTGGCCGGCATGAACATCGTCGGCGGCGATGTTTGCGAGGTCGCACCGCCGCTCGATCCGACCGGACACACGGCCCTCAATGCCGCAAATCTGATGTTTGAAATCCTCTGCGTCACCGCTGACGCCATTCAGCGGCGGAAGCGCAGGACGTGAGCAGCACTTAGGGCGCCGGCCCCGCGATCGTGGCCACCAGCCTCAACGCTGGCGCCGTCAGCGCGTGCTTCGTCAATCCTGGCGCTCGAGGATCTCGGTTTTGACAATCTCAATGCCGAAGCCCGAGAGGCCGACATATTCGCGCTGCCTCGTCCCCAAGATACGAATGGACGTAATGCCGAGATCTCTCAGAATTTGCGCGCCGAGACCGATTTCATGCCATTGCTGCACCCGTTGGACCTCGCTCGAGCGAGGTGCTTCGTCGCCCCTCCCATGCCCGACGACCGCATCGGAACCCTGGCGAAGATAAACCACCACGCCCTTCCCCTCCTCGGCGATCTTCTGAAGCGCCGCGGCGATGGGGCTGCGCCGATGATCGAAAATGTCGGCAACGACGTCCTCGCGCTGAAGGCGCGTGAGAATATTCCGGCCGTCGCCGATTTGCCCGAAAATGACCGCCATGTGCCGTGTGCGATCGAGGGTTGTTTCGTACCCGACCGCGAGCGCCCTGCCGATCGACGTTTCGATGGTTTCCTCGGCGATCCGCCGCACGAGGCTTTCCCGTGCTTGACGATATGCGATGAGGTTCGCAATCGAGATTATCGGAAAGCCGTGCTTTTCGGCGAATGCTGCAACTTGAGCGCCTTTCTGCACCGACCCGTCGTCATTGACGAGTTCGGCGAGAAGGCCGACCGGCGGCAAGCCGGCGAGGCGTGCGAGATCGACCGCTGCTTCCGTATGGCCCGTCCGATTGAGAACGCCGCCATCTTTTGCGATGAGGGGAAAGATGTGCCCCGGCCGAACGAAGTCCTCCGCCGTGCTGCTCGGGTCGGCCAGGGCGCGGATCGTTGCACAGCGCTCCTTAGCCGAAATACCCGTCGTGAGCCCGCTGCGATAATCGACTGAAACCGTGAAGGCGGTCGACATCGGGGCCCTGTTGTCCGCAACCATAGGCCAGAGATTGAGACGACGCGCATCCTCGTGCCGAAGCGGAGTGCAGAGGATACCCGAGGTATGCCGCACCATGAGGGCGACATACTCCGGCGTGGCGCAAGCCGCAGCCATGATGAGATCGCCCTCGTTCTCTCGGTCCTCGTCATCGACGACGACAATCGGATGCCCGGCCGCTACTCGGGCGATGGCGACATCGATGGCGTCGAACTTAGCGTTCATGGATGGCGTCCGGACAGGGATGTTGCCGCTTGTTTCCCCTGCGCGTCCATATTTTACCGGTCTCCATCGCGCAGCAGGGTAAGTGCTATCTTACCTGCAGCACGGACATGCTCAAGAGCGGCAACCTCGGCGGCGGCCGCGTCGCGGCGCTTCAGTGCCTCGAGGATGCGGCGCATTTCGAGCGGCCCCTGCCGGTTGCGCCCGCTCGAGCCGATGGTGAGCGCGCGCAACGTCGTGATGCGCGCATTGAGCGACTGAACGATCGTCCAAGCAACCGTTTTTCCTCCACTTAGGAACATCGATTCGTAGAAGGCCGTCGTGGCTTCCAATACCGCCGACATATCGCCGCTGGCATACCCCTGCTCGATACGATCGAGAGAGCGAGACATCGATTCGATGTCCGCGGCGGACGCGATTTCCGCCGCGGCGCGCGCCGCCAGCGCCTCAAGTGCGGCGCGAAGCTCGTAAAGTTGCGACGCGGCATCGCGATCCACGCGAGCCACGACCGGTCCCTGTTGCGGAACCGATTCGACCAACCCCTCCGCTTCGAGATGCCGCAGCGCCTCGCGCACGACTGTGCGGCTTACGCCCAATTCTTCGCAAAGTGTCCGCTCGACGAGGCGCGCGCCGGGCTTGAAGTGCTGCGTGAGGATGGCGCTGCGCAGCTTTTCGAGTGCGAGCGCCCTAAGGGTTTTGGTCGTTCGTTCGACCCTTAATGAGCCTGCGGCGTTTGACATCGCTAAAACCACTCTTGACATCTTATAATACGGTATACCATAATATGGGCATACCAGGAACCAATTTTTTCAACAGGGATGGTATTCATGGGGCCGGAAATCCGAAAGACCGTTATCTACGCGGAAGATACGCTGATCGAAGGGGGCAAGCCCGCGAATCCTCCTCTTCGTCTATTTGCTGCGGCGGTCGTTTTGCGCGATCCATGGATCGGTCGCGGGTTCGTGGCCGATTTGAAACCTGAAATCCGCGAGATTGCGCCACTTCTCGGCCAGCGCCTCACCGACGAGATCCTCCGCCTCGCCGGATCGGGCGACGCCGTCGAAGGCTATGGAAAGGCCGCTGTGGTCGGCACGTCATGCGAGATCGAGCATGGATCGGCGCTGATTCATACCCTGCGCTTTGGAAACCGCTACAGGAAAGCCGTTGGCGCCAAGAGCTATCTGAGCTTCACGAATACGCGCGGCGGCCCGGATTGCCCGATCGTGATCCCCCTTATGCACAAGCACGACGAGGGCATGCGCTCTCACTATTTGACGATCCAGTTCTCGATTCCCGATGCGCCGGGGCCCGAGGAGATCGTCGTAGCGCTCGGCGCCTCGATCGGCGGCCGGCCCCATCATCGGATCGGTAATCGCTATGAAGACCTCAAGGAAATGGGTGCGACCGATGCTTGAGACCGCCATGTCGCCCCACGTGCTCCGCAATGGGGTCCAGGGTACGACCCGGTATCGCCGAGACGGGCGGGGACCTGCGGCGATTTTTATCCATGGCGTCGGCATGGATGGCTCGATTTGGTCGCCGCAAATCGAAGCGCTCGCAGCAGGGCACGACGTCATCGCCTACGACATGCTCGGCCATGGCGGCACGACCAGACCGCCCTCCGATGCGAGGCTATCGGACTATGCCGATCAGCTCCTCTCGCTCATGGACGACCTCGGTGTCGACAAAGCGCACGTGGTTGGACACTCGATGGGAGCGCTTGTGGCGCTCGAATTCGCGCTGACGCACCCGGAACGCTGCTTCAGCATCGCGGCACTCAATGCCGTCCATTGCCGCACGCCGGAACAGCGCGCCGCCGTCGACGCGCGGGCCCAAGCACTCGCCGACGGTGCAGCCTCGGCTTCGGCTGAGGGTGCTATGACACGCTGGTTCGGCGACCCCGTTCCTCCCCATCTCACGGCCCAGGCCGACAAGGTGCGACGCCTGCTCACCTCGGTCGATCCGATTGGCTACGCGCGCACCTATCGCCTCTTCGCGCACTCGGACGATGCCCACAATGGTCGGCTGGAGGGGCTCGCCGTGCCGAGCCTCTTTGCGACCGGCGAGCTCGATCCCAACTCCACGCCCGCCATGTCCGAGGCGATGGCAGCCAAGGCACCGAATGGGCGTTGCGAGATCTTGCGGGGCGAACGGCACGTCATGGCGCTGACCGCACCCGACATGGTCAATCGATGCCTCAGCGCATTCATCGATACGGTCGAGCGCGGCGAGCTCGGGCAAC
>Ga0187765_10001129_pt1 | contig 10249 bp, 7 predicted proteins | sample 0216_QUI02_MP05__3_FD_133018 | JGI IMG/M metagenome (GOLD analysis project Ga0187765, IMG submission 133018) | Tropical peat soil microbial communities from peatlands in Department of Meta, Colombia - 0216_QUI02_MP05_10_MG | ecosystem: Environmental > Terrestrial > Soil > Wetlands > Peat ...
CGCTCTCCCCGCTCTCCCAGGAGCAGACGGCCGTCCTGATCTCGCACGTGCTCGAGCGCGCGCTGCTTCCGGCCGAGATCCAGCAGGCGCTGCTGGAACGGGCGGAGGGCAATCCGCTCTACGCCGAGCAGTTCGCAGCGCTCTACCTCGAGAGCGGCTCGGCCGAGGACATGCCGCTTCCCGAGACGCTGCAGGGGATCCTCGCCGCACGCCTCGACGGACTCTCGGCCGACGCGAAGGCCCTCCTCCAGGACGCAGCCGTCATCGGCAAGGTCTTCTGGACCGGTGCGCTGCGGAGAGACGAGCGGGAGGCGATCGAGCTCCTGCACGGACTCGAGCGGAAGGGCTTCGTGACACGTCAGCGCCGCTCCTCTGTCGAGAACGAGGGCGAGTGGGCCTTTGCCCACATGCTCCTGCGCGACGTCGCCTACGGGCAGATTCCGCGAGGCGAGCGCGCGGAGAAGCACCGGCTCGTTGCCGGATGGATCGAGTCGCTGGGCCGCTCGGAGGACCACGCGGAGATGCTCGCCCACCACTGGGGCGCCGCGCTCGAGCTTGCCCGCGCCACCGGCCGTGACGCAGCCGATCTGGCCGAGCGCGCCCGCCTCGCCCTTCGCGGCGCCGGCGACCGGGCCTTTGCGCTCGACGCCTTCGACGCTGCCGAGGGCCATTACGGAGAAGCCCTTGCGCTGTGGCCGGCCGACGACGCCGAGCGGCCCGACCTGCTCTTCCGGCGGGCGCATGCCCTCTACCTGGCGGGAGACGAGCGGCGCGAGCGGATGCTCGAGGAGGCTCGCGACGCGCTGATTGCCGGCGGCAACCGTGAAAAGGCCGGCGAGGCCGCCGCGTTCCTTGCGCGGGCTGCCTGGCACCGGGGCCGGCGTGACGAGTCCTTCTCCCACCTGGCGAGCGCGGAGGCCCTGGTCGCGGCCGCGCCTGCGTCGCCCGGGAAGGCGCACGTGCTCGCGATCTCGGCCCGGCAGCGGGTGCTCGCCGGCGAGCTACAGGCGGGAGTCCGCCTCGCCGAAGAGGCACTCGAGCTCGCGAGCCGGCTCGGGCTTGCCGAGCTCGAGGCACACGCGCTGACGACGATCGGGACGGCGACGATACCGCTGCCGGGCGCACGGAGCTATCTGGAACAAGGCCTCCAGATCGCACTCGCCGCGAACTCGCCGGGGGCCGCGAACATCCTCATCAACCTCGCGGTCGAGGCGTTCGTCGGCGGCGACGTGCGCCGTGAGGATGAGCTCTTCGGCGAGGCGTACCGGACAGCCGAGCGCTTCGGTGACCGGGAGACCATGCGCTTCAGCCGCGGCGACCGGATCTGGACACGGTGGGCGCTCGGGCACTGGGACGAGGCCGGCCGAGCCGCCGACGAGTTCATCGCCGAGTGCGCATCGTCGCCCCACTATCTCGAAGGCTTCGCGCTGAACGTTCGAGCCAATCTCCGGCTCGCCCGGGGCGACGCCGAAGGCGCGCTGGACGATCACCACCGAGCGCTCGAGCTCGCACGACAGGTCAGGGATCCCCAGGCGCTGCAGCCCACCCTGCTCGCATGCGCACGCTGCTGCGCGTCCGTCGGCAGGATCGACGAGGCGCGGGAACTGGCCACCGAGGCCCTGGAATCGATCGAAGCGCACATCGCGGGCGCAATCGCGCTCGGCGTGTTCAATCCCGTCGCCGGGCAGCTCGGGCTCCGGCAGCGGGTGCGCGAGCTCGCGGAACGCGCAGCCGAGGGCCCCTGGAGGGACGCCACCCTGGCCGGAGCGGACGGGGACTTCAGCCGTGCCGCCAACCTCTATGCCGCCATCGGCTCGCCGACGCTCGAGGCCGAGGCCCGCCTCTGCGCGGCCGAGGAGCTGATCGAGGCAGGGCGCAGAGCCGAGGGCGAAGCCGAGCTCGAGAAGGCGCTCGCGTTCTACCGCACGGTCGGCGCGACCCGCTACATCGAGGAGGGAACGGCGCTACGCGCCGCTTCCTAGTTGTTCGTGCAGCTGGGCGTGGGACCGCTCGACCACACGGAGGCGGCGCCCGCGGCCGTCGCCGGGGCGGGTTGCACCGTGCACGTGTTGCCCGTGCCGCCTCCGCCGCTCGTCGCGAAGGTTGCAGTCCAGCCGCCGCTGCCGGAGGCGAAGGTGATCGCGCTCGTGTAGTAGACGCCGTAGGCGCTCATGCTGCTGAACGTGCACGAGTAGCTCAGGTTCTTTCCCTTGCACTGGAGGTTCCGGACCGTCCACGAGGTGTTGTCGAAGCTCGTCTGCATCGCGCGGACGAGACCGGCCTCGGCCGACCTGAGCCCGCAGCGGTTCGGGTCGGCCGTCGACGGTGCGGGCGGGTTCGTGCAGAGCCGCGGGTCGCCTGCGCTCGCCGGCGGCGGCGGGCACGACGCGAGCCCGGTGCTGCTCGCGCAGAACTTCCCACCCGCGAGCGTCCGCGCCCAGACCGTGGCCTTGCCGCTCGTCAGCGTGACCGAGCACCTGAACGTGTTGAACTTGCCGCCGTGCGCAGCGCCGAGACCGTGGCAGACGGTCGCGGTGATCTGCGAGGGCGGGCTCTGGTTGTCGGTCGGGATCTGCGGCACGGCTCCGTGGATCTTCGCGGCAATCGCCTGCGGGGTCGTGTAGGCGAGCGGTGCCGCGGCCGTTGCGATCGGCACGATGACGGCGCACGCGACGGCGCAGATGGCGATGGTGTTCCAGGGGAAAAGGCGTCGCGACAAGGGCGTCATGCCTACGACGAACTGTCCAGGAGAAGACGCGAGTCGGTGAGGTCGACGCCGATGCTCGCGAAGACTCCGGCCAGTGTGCTCGCAGAGTTGCAGCCGGACACGGCCGGCACGCAGTAGAACTTCGACGGATCGGGCTGAGCTTGGCCCAGCACGGGGTTGTAGGTGTATGCCATCTGCTGCATCGCGCTGAACCCGGAGATGGCCGGGGTGTCGAGCCGGCAACTGCTCGAGCTCGACTGGTTTGCCGCGTACGCGATCGAGTACACCCACGTCCCCTGGGCCGCGGCGGCCTGGGCCGCCTGGATTCCCTCGTGGCACGGATTCGAATCACCCGGCGGCATCGTGTTCGCGTCGCCGTCGCTCAGGAGGATGATCACGCCTTGCGCATGCCGGGAAGCGTCGGACGCAATCACGGACTGCGCGACGTTGATCGCGCCGGCGTAGAACGTGTTGGAGGTGGTGTTGGCCCCGTAGTAGGAGGAGTTGGGGACGCCGTTATGGATGGGGGGCGCGGAGCCCGCGCACGCGTCCCACGTGACCGCCTGGGCGATCACCGAGGCGGGGTTCAACGTCGTCGAGAAGTTGGACAGCTTGTAGTTGTTCGTGAGGGTCGTAATCAGGTAGTTGTCCGTCGTATAGCCGACGTCGTTGTTGTTGAGGAACCAGCCCGGGAAGGTGACCCCGGTCGTCGGCTTGTACCAAGACGGTCTCGAGGTCAGGTTGCCCGAGCACTGCGTCCCGTTCTCGTTCAGGTCGAGCGCGAGATCCGTGTGGTTCTGATTCGTGTCGGTCGAGTGGTCGAAGCCGGTCGGGTTGTTGAGCGCGGGAAACACCTCGAGCCCGACCTCGTCGAGAGGCGGTGAGAAGCCGCAGGCGCCGAGCACGCTCTCCGCGCAGGGCAGCAGCCCTTTCAGGAGCCGCCTCACGCCGTCCTTCGCGCAGTCGATCTTTGCGGACTGGTTGGAAGGTATGGCCGTCGTCACGCCGTCCTCGGCCAGCACGGGATCGCCGCACGCACTCGCCATGGATCCGGTCGTGTCGAGGATGACCATGATGTCCAGGGGGTGCGGCACGCCGCCCCGCGCTGCCGCAGTCGACGACGCAGCCACGGTGGTGAACGAGGACGGCATGAACAGGTGGAGCAGCGTCGTGCTCACCGACGCCGTCTCGGTGACCTTGACCGCATTGCACACGTTGGTCGGCGTTCCGTCCCCCTTGACGGGGGGTGCGGAATTCGCGGGATGGCAGCTGGTCCCGTCCAGGTCTGCAGAGCAGGGAAGGCTGGGCGCGAGCGACGAGAGGCACTTGAACGTGACCGTGGGCGGGTTGGCCGTCATGCTCGCCGGGTGCTGGTTGTAGATCGGCGACACGCCGAAGGTGCCCGACGGCGCGGCGCTGTAGTACACCGCGGACGTGAACGCGGTGTTCGCGTGGGGGAGGTTCTGGCCCGCGGCGAGCGCCGCCGCGTCGACCGCCTGCTGCAACTGGCGCTGCGCCACGTACAAGCGGCCGATGTCGATGGCAAGCCCGGCGAACCCGATGAGCACTACAAGAGCGACGGCCGTCAGGGCGAGCGCCTGACCCTCCTCGCGCCGGCCCACGACGGAAAGGAGCCTCGAGGCTCTTCGCCTCACTCGATCGCCTCCGTCGCGGACACGGTCAGGTGGCACCCGGGGAAGAAGTTGATGCCGAGGACGGTGAGGTCGCACCCGTACGTCCCGGTCAGCGTCGCCTGGTCGCCCTGGAACCAGCCCTGGCCGGTCATGCACGTCTCCGCGCCCGAGAAGCTCGTCGCGAGATCGCCGTCCTGGAGGTTCAGGCTCGTTGCACTGCCCTCTGCCTGCAAGATCGCCGGGCTGCAAGGATTCCCCGGTAGGCCCCGACCGAGGGCGAGCGTCCGCGCCCCGCTCCGCACGGCGTCGGTCAGCGTGATGTAGTGGTTGAACATCAGCCCGAACTTCAGGATCGCGGTCAGGACGAGAAGCAGGACCGGCAGCACGAGCGCGAACTCGACGAGCGTCTGCCCGTCCTCGCGGCGCCAGGCCGACCGCCGGCCGGCTCGGCCGGGAACCGGGCTGAGCAGTGGTCTCTGGGTGCTCAGGCGCATCGGGTCATGGGCGTGACGAGCGCGCGGGTCGCAGCGCTTCCGCACGTGCACTGTAGGACGGTTTCCGAGCGCCGGAACCAGCCCAAAGTCTAGGCCGGGCCGGACTCAAATCAGGCTGTGCTACGGCTCGGCGAGGAGCCGTAAGAGCTCCGCCCGGGTCCGGACGCCGAGCTTCCGGCACGCTGTCCCGACGTGCCGTCTCACGGTCACGGCGGCGATGTCGAGGAGCTCGGCGATCGACCGGGTCGAGCTCCTCTGCCGAACCAGGTCGACCACCTCCCACTCGCGCACGGTGAGCTCGACGGGAGCCCGCCCGTGCAGCTCGAGCCGCCGGTGGCGATCCTCGCGACCGCGGAGCTCGCCGATCAGCCGCCCGACCAGTGCCCGCGGAACGGCTGCCTCGCCCCGCAGCACGCCGCTCACGACGTGCGGCAGCCGCGCGGGATCGGCGCTGTCGGGGAGATACCCGATTGCGCCGGCACGGACGGCGGCGATGAGATCGTCCTCGTCGAGGCGGCGGGTCATCACGACGACCGAGGCGCCCGGCATCTTCGCAACGATCCGGGCGGCTGCCCGGATGCCACGCGCCGGCGGGTCGAAATCGAGCAGACAGACGTCGGGTCTGTCCCGCAGGGCCGAAGCGACGGCTGCGGCCGCGTCCTCGGCCTCGGAACACTCTGCCGCACCCTCGAGCGCGAGCCGGACGCCGGCCCGCGTTGCCAGGCGATCCGCGCCGATCAGCACGCGTGCCTGGGGCCGGATTGGGGAGGCGAGGGCGGTCATGCGGCCTGCGCGCGGGGGCACCGTCGGGATCGGCGACTACCATAATCTGACTGCCCTCGACGAGGAGCCGACAACGAGCATCCGCGTTCTGATCTGCGACGACCACCGGCTGATCCTCGACGGGATCAAGCGTGCGCTCGAGGGCTCGCCCGACTTCGAGGTGGTGGGAGAGGCGTCGTCCGGCTCCCAGGTGCTGACGATGGTCGGACGCACGACTCCCGATCTCGTGCTGCTCGACCTGCGCATGCCGGGCGCCGACGGCTTGACCTGTCTCGGCCAGATCCGGAAGCGCTACCCGGACGTGAAGGTCGTCGTCCTCTCGGTCTCGACCGACGAGAACGTGATCCAGACGGTGCTCAAGCGGGGCGCGAGCGCGTACATCGTCAAGAGCATCAACCCGATCGATCTGCCGTCCGTGCTGCGGCAGGCGATGGAGGGGACGGTGTACAGCGCGATCGGGCTTCCCGAGGCGGGCGACAGCGCGGCGCGGGCCGCCGGCCTGACCGAGCGCGAGGCGGCGATCCTCTCGGCGCTCGCCCGAGGGCTGTCGAACGAGGCGATCGGCAAGGAGCTCTGGATCGCGGAGCAGACGGTCAAGTTCCACCTCACGAACATCTATCGCAAGCTGGGCGTGGCGAACCGGACCGAGGCTGCGCGGCTCGCCTACCAGCACGGTCTCGTCGAGAGCCCGATCGGCGATCACTGACCTCGCCGCACGGGACCTGCGCCTACTTGTGCAGCGTCTCCATGATCTGGAACATCGCCGGTCCCAGCAGGACGACGAAGACCGCCGGGAAGATCATGAAGACGAGCGGGAACACGAGCTTCACCGGCGCCTTGTGCGCTCGTTCCTCGGCCATCTGCCGTCGCCGCTTCCGCATGTCGACCGCGAGGTTCCGCATGATCTGTCCGACCGACACGCCGAGCCGCTCGCCCTCCACGATCGCGCGCACGAACGAGCGCATCGTGTCGGTCGGGCAGCGCGAGAGCATGTTCTCGAGCGCATCTGTCGGCGAGAGCCCCATCCGCTGTTCCTGGTTGGCGAGTCGCAGCTCGGCGCCGAGTGCACCCTGCATGCGCTCGGACGCGCCGCGAAGCGAGCCGGCGAAACCGACACCGGCCTCGACGCTGACGACGAGCAGGTCGATCAGCTCCGGAATCGCGTAGTCGACCGCCGCCAGCCTCTCGCGGGCGCGCCGGCGCACGACGCTTACCGGGGCCCTCCATCCGAACGTGATCACGATCGCGGTCCCGATCACGACGAGGATGAGCTTCGCGCCGCTTGCGACCGATAGCCAGAGCCAGAGGGCGCCGCCACCGGCTGCGGCGAGCACCTGGTAGCCGAACAGCATCCGCGGCGAGAGCGAGTACATCCCTGCCGAAACGAGGTGCTGCCGGAGCTCCGACTCGCGTCCCGCGCCGAGCCTTCCGCCGACGGTCTCGCCCACGAGCGACGCGAGATCCTGCAGCGAGGAGCGGCTCTCGCTGTCGGTGGGGGCACCCGTCGACGAGAAGCCGTAGCGCTCGATGCTGCTCACGCTCGCGACCATCCGCCGCCGCGACATCACGAGCGCGCGCCCGGCAACCGCAAACGAGACTCCGATGAGCGCCAGGCCGATCAGCAGCAGGAACGCCATAACGTACTCCTAGACCTCGATGTCGACGATTCGCCCGATCGTCACCGACCCGCCGATCACCAGAAGCCCGGCGACGACGAGAAGGACGCGTCCGAGCGAGTGCGAGAACAGCGGATGGAGGTAGTGGGGGTCGAGCAGCACGATTGCGCCCATCAGGCCGACCGGGAGCGCTGTGACGATCCAGCGCGACAGGCGCCCCTGAGCCGTCAGTGTCTTGACGAGCCGGCGAAGCTCGAACCGCTCACGGACGTTGTCGGTGACATGGTCGATCACTTCCGCGGCGCTCACGCCGGTCTCCCGCTGGAGCCTCGCGACGAAGGCGAGCTGCTCGATATCGCGATTGTCCATCCGCTCGACGACGACCGCGAGCGCGTCGTCGAGAGGGGCACCGAGCTGCTCGGCCGCGATGACCCTCTGGAGCTCGCTCTTCATCGGGTCGGAGGCGTTCTCGACGACGACCGAGAGCGAAGCGGCGAGGCCGTGGCCCGCGCGCAGCGCCGAGGCGATGATCTGAAGGCTGTCAGGTAGCTGCTGCCCGAACTTCTTGCGGCGCGCTTCGAGCTTGCGCTTGAGGGATGCGCGGACCGCGAGCGGAAGCACGAGCGTCGGGATGCCGAACAGGAGAGACCCCGTCACGACGGTGAGCAAGGCGAAGGCGAAGAGCGTCGCGGCGATCGTGGCGGCCACGATCTGGATCGCGGGCATCGTGACCTGCGCGATCTCGAGCTCATCCTTGAAGCGCGTCCACCAGGGGCGCGACTGAAGAGAGTGCTCGGCGCCCTCGAGGAGGATGGCCCTCCTGCCTGAGTCCGCGTTGCCCTTGAGATCCTGCGCGGACGCGAGCGTCACGAACTCGGACATCCGCCGCTGTACCTGCGATCGGCTCGGCCTGACCACCGACGCGATCGCAAAGCCGACGAGGAGAGCGCAGAGGAGAACGACGACCCCGGCGGTGATGGGCGACAGGGCAACCCGGTTGACCAGCGAGCGATGATACGGCGGCGTCGGCGGAGTCGCGGCCAGCGCAGGCGTCTCATACCGGGTCCGGGCGGTGCCGGCCACGCCGGCGATGCGTACCGCGACGTTCACGGCCTCCTGCGGGCCGGCAAGCGACCGGTAGCGCAGGAGGTACTCACTTGCGAGCTGAAGACCGAGCCGGTTGTAGAGCGCCTTGAGCTGCGACGGGTTCGCCTCGGACGCCTCCGCGTAGCTTCCACCCGTGTCGAGGGCGAGCTGCTGCAGGGGGCCCCGGTCGAAGAACCGGGATCGGAGCCCGACCGTGAAGATCCGAACGTCGTTCGTTCGAGCGGCGCTCACGGCGTCGGCGAGGCTCGCCCGGCTTCCGAGGTTTTGGCCGTCCGAGAGCAGCACTACGGATCCCGAGTCGACGTGGGCGGCGGCCAGGAGCTTCACAGCCGTGATCACCGCGTCGTACATGTGCGTCCCGTATGCGAGGCGCGGGGGCTTGTCGAGCACCGCCGCGATGGCCGCGTCCGAGCGCGTGAACGGGAGGGCGACGTTGACCTTCGGGTTGAAGGTGATGAAGGCGAGCTCCTGCGCCGGTGCGCGGCGTGCCGCGAAGGCGCGTGTCGCCGCCATCGCGCCGGCGATCGGCTTGCCGGCCATGCTGTCGCTCGCATCGACGAGGAGCACGACGCCGAAGTGGGCGGGACCGCTCGCGTTCGCCGGCACGAGCTCCACGCCCGTCGCCGGCACCCCGTTCTCGGTCACATGGACCTGAGCCGCCGTCAGCGACGCGCTCGCCGGCAGGGTCAGGATGTACGACCTGACGGGGAATGTGCTTCCGCCGGCCTCGGTGATCCCGACCTGCGGCGCACCGGCCGAGCGGGCCTGTCCCGCGACGGCCACGGCGACGGCGGCGACGAGCGTGAGGAAGGCGAGCCTCTTCAATGTGCCTGGGTCTTCATCCGCTCGGGCACCCTGGGAGCTCCGAACAGGCTCATCGGCAGGTTCACCCCGCGCTTCTCGAACTTGCCGACGAAGAGCGGTCGGAGCCCGGTCGCTCGGAGCTTGCCGACGACGATGCCGTCGCTGTTCACCTCGTCGAGCTGGAACTCGAACAGATCCTGAAGCGTGATCACGTCCGACTCCATCCGCTGCACCTCGGTGATGGCGGTGACGCGGCGCGAGCCGTCCTCGAACCGCTCCAGGTGCACGATCAGATCGAGAGCGCTCGCAGCCTGCTGCCGCACGGCTCGCATGGGCAGCTCGAAGCCGGCCATCAGCACCATCGTCTCGATGCGGGTGAGCGCGTCGCGGGGGCCGTTCGCGTGCACGGTCGACAGCGAGCCGTCGTGGCCGGTGTTCATGGCCTGCAGCATGTCGAGCGCCTCCGCGCCGCGCACCTCGCCGACGATGATGCGGTCGGGTCGCATGCGCAGAGCGTTGCGCAGCAACTCGCGGATCGGCACTTCGCCTTCGCCCTCGATGTTCTGCGGCCGAGCTTCGAGCCGCAGGACGTGCCGCTGGTCGAGCCGGAGCTCTGCAGCGTCCTCGATCGTCACGATCCGCTCGGCGTCCGGGACGAACGAAGAGAGTGCGTTGAGGAGCGTCGTCTTGCCGGCGCCGCTTCCGCCGGAGATGAGGACGTTGAGCCGCGCCTGGATGGCCCGCTCGAGGAACTCCACCGTCTCGGTCGAGAGTGTTCCGATCGTGACCATGTCGTCGAGCTCGAGCCGCTTCCTGCTGAACTTGCGGATCGTGACGAGCGGCCCGCTGAGAGAGAGCGGCGGGATGATGGCGTTCACGCGGCTGCCGTCGGGAAGGCGAGCGTCGACCATGGGCGACGACTCGTCGATCCGCCGTCCCACCTGAGCGACCATCTTGTTGATGATCCGACGCAGGTGCGACTCGTCGTTGAAGCGAACCGCTGTCGGATAGAGGCGCCCTTGCCGCTCGATCCAGATCTCGAACGGTCCGTTCACCATGATCTCGGTGACGGAGTCGTCTGCAAGGAGCCGTTCGAGCGGTCCG
>Ga0187765_10001130_pt1 | contig 10249 bp, 7 predicted proteins | sample 0216_QUI02_MP05__3_FD_133018 | JGI IMG/M metagenome (GOLD analysis project Ga0187765, IMG submission 133018) | Tropical peat soil microbial communities from peatlands in Department of Meta, Colombia - 0216_QUI02_MP05_10_MG | ecosystem: Environmental > Terrestrial > Soil > Wetlands > Peat ...
ACTCGGTGAGGGCGGTCGGCGGGTCCCAGGTCCCGGCGGCCTTGCCCACCTGCTTCCACGAGCCGTTGCTGAACAGGGGCTTCATGATCGCGTTGTACCCGTTACCGAACAGGGTCGCGTTGTTGTCGGTCGGCGCACCGTACATCACCAGCACGTTGGGCTTGGCGACGTGCCAGGCTGACACGCAGCTGACCAGGCCCTTACCGAGCAGTGTGCCCACGTACACGTTGTTGAAGCTCACGTAGTACTTCCGGGTGCCGCCCAGGGTGAGCCGGTCGTAGTCGATCACCGGAACGCCGTGTGACTTGGCGTAGCTCTCGATCTGGGCGCCGACGCCGGAGTCGAGCGGGTCCACGATCAGCACGCTCGCGCCCTTGGTGATGGCGGTCTGCGCGTCACTCAGCTGGGTCGAGTCGCTGCCCTGCGCGTTCTGCACCGTGAACTGTGACGGCGAGAGCCCGGCGCTCTGGAGCGCCTCGGTCAGGTAGGGCGCGTCGAACTCGGTGTAGCGGGCCGAGGACACCGTGTCCGGCAGGATGACCGCCACGTTTCCCTTGCCCTTGGCGGCCAGCGGCTTCAGCGCGGTCATGGCCGCGAAGGTCCGCGTGAACGAGGCCGGGGTGATGTGGATGGCCTTGATGGACACCGAGGAACCGCCGGTGGCGGTGGTCGTCGAGCTGCTGCACGCGGCAGCCAGGAGGCCCAGAGTGCAGACCCCCGCGGTGATAACGAATTTACTTCTGATCTGTCTCAAAGAAACCACCCTGTTCTCGGAAAGCTCGCAGCGGTCATTGCCGGCCACCCGATGGCGGCCGGGCAGCAATCGCAGCGGACCAGGCTCTTTTCCCCGACCCTAGGGGTCTGCATATAAACGGATCATCAACATCGGATAACGCCCGTTAACAATCCATGAACAGCGGCGGGTCCCCGGACGGCCTCACTCGGCCGCGATCCGGTACCCGGCCCGCGGCTGGGTGAGGATCAGCGGCGGCCCGCCGTCCGCCTCCAGCTTGGCGCGCAGCCGCCGGACATAGACCCGCACGTACTCGGTCTGGGTCACATATCCCTGCCCCCACACCCGCCGCAGCAGGTGGGCGTGCGTGAGCAGCTTGCCCCGGTTGATGGCCAGCTCCCGCAGCAGCGCGAACTCGGTCGGCGTCAGGTGCACCGGGCGGCCATGGGCGGTGACCTGCTGGCCCGCCAGGTCGATCACGACGTCGCCCACCACCAGCACCTGCGGGGCCGCTTCCGGCGCGGCGACCGGCCGGGTCCGGCGCAGCGTGGCGACGATCCTGGCCAGGAGCTCCTCGATGCTGAACGGCTTGGTCAGGTAGTCGTCCGCGCCCACGTGCAGGGCGGTGACCTTGTCCCGCTCGCCGCCGCGGGCGGAGACGACGATGATGCCGACCGCGGAGCGTTCGCGTATCTGGCGGCACAGCTCGAAGCCGTCGGCGCCGGGGAGCATCAGGTCGAGCAGCACGATGTCGGGCGCCTCGGTCTCCAGCAGCTGGAGCGCCCGCGCGCCGTCGGCCGACACGATCGTGTCGAACCCGCGTACCGACAGGTTCGACCTGATCAGGTCCACGATGTTCGGGTCGTCTTCCACCAGCAGTGCCCGGGTGCTGGCCGCGCTGTCCGGCATCACGGCGCCTTCGGCGCGTCGTGGCGGGCCCGGCGGGCCTGGCGCGCGGGCCTTCCGTTGCCGGCCGCGCCGTTGATACGGGCCGCGCCGTTCGCCGCCGTGCCGTTCGTCACGGCCACGCCGCCCATTGGCCCGTCGGCTGATGTGACGCCGCCATGGGCCTCGACGGTGCCGTTGGCGTGCGGGGTGCCGTCGGCGTGCGGGGGCGCGTCAGTGTGCGGGGTGCCGTCGGCCACGCCGGCATCATCGGCCCGGCCGGGCGCTTCGACCGGCAGCCGGATCTCGAAACTGGCCCCCTTCGCCGTCCGGGCCGGCTGGATCTGCCCACCGTGCGCCGTCACGATCCCATGGGCGATCGACAGCCCCAGCCCCGCCCCCGCGCTGGGCGAATGCCCGCGCCGCTTCGGCTCGAACGGCGCGGCGGCCAGGTCCGGTGGCAGCCCGGAGCCGTCGTCGCGCACGCTGATCACGACCTCGCCGCCCGGGCCGGGCTCGGCCGTGACGCTGACCCTGGTTCCCGGCGGGTTGTGCCGGATCGCGTTGTCGAGCAGGTTGACGAACACCTGCTCCAGCCGGTCATGGTCCGCCCAGACGGTCGGCAGCGCGGGATGGCAGGCCACCTCCACCATGGACGCGCCCGGCTGGGGCAGGCACGCGACGGCCGCCTCCAGCACCAGCGCGATGTCGCACCAGTCGTGCTGCAGCCGCAGGATCCCCGACTCGATGGCCGAGAAGTCGAGCAGGTCGCCGACCAGCCGCCCCAGCCGCGCCGACTCGGCGGAAATCCGGCCCAGGAACCGGTGCTGCGAGTCGCTGTCCCAGGTCACGTCGGTCTGCAGCAGGCTGGTCGCGTAACCCCGGATGGCGGTCAGCGGCGTGCGCAGCTCATGGCTCAGCCGGGACAGGAAGCTTCGCTGGAGTTTCTGCGACCGGCGCAGCGTCGCCGCCTCCTCGTGCGCCGCCGCCGCTGCCTCCCGCTCCAGGGCCAGCCGCAGCGAGTGGGCCGCGTCCTCCATCAGCGCCACCGCGTCCGCCGGGACCGGCCGGTCCCCCCAGCTGGCCACCAGGACCGCGGGCCCACCCGGCGCTGGGAACGCCACCGACAGCTGCCGCTCGCCGTCGGTGCTTCTCGCCCGGCCGTCGTGGTGATCAACGGTGAAGGCCCGGGCCACGGTGTCGGACACCGGCTGGGACGGCTGTCCCGGCCGGTGGTTCCCGGCCCGGGCCCGGATGCCGGGGCTGCCATCGGGGGAGCGGCTCAGCAGCGCCACCTCGTCGGCCTGCAGGCCGCGGCGCAGCGCCCGCAGGGCCACGGCGAGCCCTTCGGAAACCGGGATGGGCCCGGCCAGCGTCTCCAGCATCTCCCGTATGGTCTCCAGGACCCGGTTGCGCGCGGTGACCTGGTCGAGCAGCCGGTCCCGCTCCACCGCGCTCGCGGCATGTCCCGCGTAGACCGACACCAGGTCCAGCTCGTCCCGCTGCGGCCGCCCGGTGACCTGCCGGAACACGGTCACCACCCCGATCAGCCCGCTCGGCCCCAGCACCGGCACCGCCCACGAGCTGCTGACGCTGGCCGCCCGGGCCAGATCCCGGAACGGCGCCCAGGCCGCGCTGGCCCGCACGTTCTCGTCCACGACCACCTCGGCGGTCGCGGCGGCGAGCCCGACCGGGCCGCCGGCCGGGCCGTAGCTCAGCCGCGACCAGGCGGCCAGCAGCGCGGGCGGGAGGCCGAGGGACGCGGCGCAGACCAGGGTGTCCTGCCGCTCGAGCAGATGGATGCACAGCCGTTCGGTGCCAAGGGCGGCGCCGAGCGCGGACAGGATCAGCGACAGGCTGGACGAGGGGTCGGCCGATGCCAGCCGGTCGGCCAGCCCGTGCAGGCGGGTGAGCTGGCGGCGGGCGGATGAGTCCACCGGCTGGCCCGACACCAGGGCGGCGACCTCGTCCGGGTGGCCGGAATCGGGCCGGATGTCGCCGGCCACCCGCCCGTGGCGGAGCACCACGATCCGGTCGGCCAGCCGGAACATCTGCTCGATGTCGTGCGAGACCAGCAGGATGGTGGTCCCCTGGAGCCGCAGGCTCGTGATCAGCCCTTCCACCTGCGCGGCCTCGGTGACGCCGAGGGACGCGGTCGGTTCGTCGAGGATGAGCAGCTGCGGCCGGTAGCTCATCGCCCGCGCCACCGCCAGCAGCTGGCGCTGGCCGCCGGACAGGGTGCGGACGCCGCGGGAGGGGTCGGGCAGCGGGATGCCCAGCTCCCGCAGAAGTTCGCCCGCCGCGGCCCGCTCCCGCGTTTCCGAGAGCAGGAACCGGCTGCGCTCGCGGCCGAGCAGCATGTTCGCGGCGATGTCCAGGTTGTCGCACAGGGCCAGGTCCTGCCAGACCACCGCGACCCCGTGCCGCAGGACCGCGGCCGGGTCGGCCGGAACCGGCCAGCCGGCCAGGGCTATCTCCCCGGAATCGCGGGGCATGTCGCCGGAGATGCAGCGCACGAGCGTGGTCTTGCCCGCCCCGTTCTCGCCGGCCAGCGCCACCAGCTCGCCCGGCCGGAGGGTCAGGTCGACGCCGTCAAGCGCCCGCAGCGGCCCGAACCGGGCGGCGAGCCCGCGCACGGACAGCAGCGGCCGGGATCCCGCCTGCGCCACCGGCGGCGCGGCAATTGCGGTCATTGCGACATTGTGACGCCTGAGCTGCCGGCCGGCCAGGGCCATGGCCGGCCGGGCCCGGCCAGGGAAAAATCCAGCTGACCGTGATCGGGGAACTTGCTAGGGTATTGGCCCTTGTGCCGCATCCCGACCCATCGAGGTGATGACGCATGCCCTCGGCCAGCGGGGCCGATCCTGGCCCCGCCGCACCTGACCCCACCGCAGCTGGACCCGCCACCACCGGGTCCGCTTCCGCCAGCCAAGCCGATTCACCGACCACCGCCTCCGGCCCGCCCGACCCGGTTCTCGCCGCCGAGCGCGACTACCTCGGCCACTCCCGTGAGTTCCTGCGGCTGATGCGCGAGGACGTGCTGGGCCTGCGCGCCATGGCGGGCGACCGGGTGTCGGAGGAGTACCTCAAGGCCGACCTCTATCACCGGGCGGAAGCCCTCCGCGACATTCCCGACGCGCCGCTGTTCTTCGGGCGGCTGGATTACGCCGGCGACCTCGTCATGCCGCCGGCAGGCCTCCCGGCCGGAACTGGGGAGCCGGGTGAGGCGGCGGCTGGCGACGGGGAAACCGGCGGGCAGGCGCTGCCGGGCGAGCGGCTGCACATCGGCCGGCGCCACATCCACGACCCCGAGGGCCACCCGGTCGTCATCGACTGGCGCGCGCCGGTGTCGCGGCCCTTCTACCGGGCCAGCGCGGCCGAACCGATGGGGCTGGCGCTACGGCGCCGGTTCGGGTTTTCCGGCGGCGAGCTCACCGCGTACGAGGACGAGACGTTCACCGGTGGACCCGGTGCGCCCGCCGCCGCGCCGGTCAGCCGCATCATGATCCAGGAAATCGAGCGTCCGAGGTCGGGCCCGATGCGCGACATCGTGGCCACCATCCAGCCGGATCAGGACGACATCGTCCGCGCCGGCGCCGATCAGAGCCTGTGCGTGCAGGGCGCGCCGGGAACCGGGAAGACGGCGGTCGGGCTGCACCGGGTGGCCTATCTGCTCTACGCATACCCGGGCCGGATGCTGCGCGGCGGCGTACTGGTGATCGGCCCGAACCGCGCGTTCCTCTCCTACATCCGCAACGTCCTGCCCGCGCTCGGTGAGGCCGATGTCGCCCAGCAGACCATCCCCGACCTGGTCGCCACCGTCCCGGTCCGGGCCACCGATTCCGCGCGCGCCGCGCGGATCAAAGGCGACGGGCGCATGGCCGACGTGCTGCGCCGGGCGCTGTGGGCGGGCCTGAGCGAGCCCGCCGAGGCGCTGGTCCTGACCCGCGGGTCGTGGCGGTGGCGGGTACCCGGTCACGAGATCGCCGCTCTGATGGAGGAACTGCGTGAGCGGGGCGTCCGCTACGGCGCCGGCCGCGCCATGCTGAGCCACCGCATCGCGCACGTGATCCTGAGCCGGATGGAGACGGCCGGGGAGGCCACCGACGACCGGACCCATGAGGCGGTACGGAGGACGCGGCAGGTCCGGGCGGCGGTCGACGCGGCCTGGCCGGCCGCCGACCCGGTCCGGCTCGTGCTGCGCCTGCTCTCCGACCCGGCCTTGCTGGCCGGCGCCGCCGACGGCATTCTCGACCCGGCCGAGCAGGCCGCCATCCGCTGGGACACGCCGCCCCGAGGGCCGGGCAGCGCACGCTGGACGGCCGCCGACGCGGTCCTCATCGACGAGGCCAGTGATCTCATCGAGCGGACCCCCAGCCTGGCCCACGTCGTGGTGGACGAGGCACAGGACCTTTCGCCCATGGAGTGCCGCGCGGTGGGCCGGCGTTGCGCGACCGGTTCGGCCACCGTGCTCGGTGACCTCGCGCAGGCCACGACCCCGGCCGCGGCGGTCAGCTGGCCGGAGCTCCTCGGCCACCTTGGCAAGCCGGAGGCCGGGATGCAGGTGCTCGACACCGGTTACCGGGTGCCGCGGCAGATCCTCGACTTCGCGAGCACGCTCCTGCCGCGGCTGGCCCCGGGCCTGGCGCCGGCCCGCTCGCTGCGGCAGGATCCTGGTTCGCTGACGGTCACCCCGGCCACGCCCCGGGCACTGCCCGGCCTCCTCGCCACGGCCTGCGCCGCGGCCCTGGCGCACCCCGGCTCGGCCGCGGTGATCGCCGCCGACGATCAGGTCCCGGCGCTGCACCGGATGCTCGGCGCGGCGGGCGTGGATCATCAGGTGCTCGACGGCGCGAACGCGGACGAACGGCTCACCCTGGTGCCCGTCGGGCTGGCCAAGGGGCTGGAGTTCGACGACGTGATCGTGGTCGAGCCGGCCCGGATCGCCGCACAGCCCCGTGGCCTGCATCGTCTTTACGTCGCGCTCACCCGGGCGGTGTCCCGGCTGACCGTGCTGCACGCCGAGCCGCTGCCCGAGCCGCTCGGCTGAGCGCGCCGCGCCAGCCGTTTTGCCAAGCGCCCCGCCCGAGCCGCTCGGCCGGGCGGCGGGCGGTGTGTATCAGCGGCCCGGCCGCGGGCCCCTTCCTTAACAGGAGCGCATGCGGTCAGGCGGCGCGGGCGTGCTGCGGGACACCGGATCCGGGCGGGAAGAGCGGGCCGGGCTCCACGGCCAGTACCGGCAGTTCGGGACGTTCCGGGCAACTCGCTGCGAATGGCCGCATCCTCTCCGTAGTATCACCGCGGGAATTCGTTCGGAACTAAGGATTGACCCTCATGGCAACCGTGACGCGGCTGGAGCGCGACGCTCCCGCGCCCCGCACCGATACCCTTCACCGGCTCGAGCGGCTCGCCGGGACCCTCGCCGAGCGCGGCCTGGACGTGAGCCTGGTCGCCCCGCCCGGCCGGGTTCCGCGGCTGGAGGTCGTCCACCCGGCGGCCGACGGCGCCGCGGGGGATGTCTACGCCGCACGCTGCCAGGACGGCGGCTGGTGGTTCTGGTGGCCATGGGCTGAGCGGATCGCCACGGAGAGCAACCTGGATGCCGCGGCCGCCACCATCGAGGAAGCTCTCGCTGCGCGTTAGCCGCCGGCCGGCCCGGTCGGCGTCGGCGAACCCCCGCCCGCGGTGGGTGATGCCGGCCCGGAGCCGGCCGGGACCGGGCCCGGCGCGGGTACCTCCAGCCCGGGGAAGGCGAGGCTCTGGCCGCGCCAGCTGGCCGCCCGCAGCGCGGCGGACTGAAGCGCACGCGCCCCGAACATGCGCAGCCTGGCATCGCTGAGCGCGACCAGGCCGAGATAGGCGGCCGCCACCCTGTCCTCAAGGAGCGCCGCCAGCATGACCGCGGCCTGCTCGTCGTGGACCGGGAACGGGAGCTGGTAGGCGGCGGCCGCCGCGACCGGCTGCGCCCCCAGGGCAGTGATCATGGCGGCCAGGGTGTCCCGGGCCATCTGATGGGCGACCCAGTAGCGCACCGCCGCCTTCTGCCTGGCCCCGGTCAGGTGGGCACCGACGGCGCCGTAGCCGTAGACCGCCGCGTGCTCGGCGTCCAGCGCCGCCTGCAGCGCCCGGACGGCCGGGGTGGCGGAGGCGCTCATACCGTCTGCCTGCCCGGGCCGAGCAGCAGCGCGTGGGTGGCCTCCGAGGCCGCGATGCTGGCGAGCAGCTGGGCCAGGGAGGGCGGGGTGGCCGTGAGCTTGCCCAGCAGCGCCGCGGCCGCGGCCTGCTCGGCGTGCCGCAGGTAGGCACGGGCGGCGGCGGGAGTGCCGGGCACGTGCGCCACGGCCGGGGAAGCGGTCACCTGGTGCCCGGGCGGGCTGCTCGCCCGCGCGTCAACCAGCCGGGCCCGCAGCCGGGCCAGATGCTCGCGGTGCTGCAGCAGCAGGGGATGCAGTGAGCCCGCCAGGGCCGGCACCGCCGCCAGGACGGCGTTGTACCGGGAGATCATGAGGGTCTCGCCCGCGATGGCATCGCGCACCACGGCGACGTCGGGCAGCGGCGGCGGCGGATTGCCCAGCGCGCCGACGCCCTTGCACCCGGCGGCCAGCAGGGGCAGCGATACCGCTGCGGCGAGCACACCGCGCCGCGTCGCCTCCTGCCTCACGTGGCCTCCTGCCGTCCCCGCCGCTATCGTCCAGCCGCTTCCGTCCCGCCCGCTTTGTCCCGCACCGATACCCGCGCCACACCGTGCTGATACCCGCACCGCGGCGTGGCCGGCAGTGCGGGCATCTCAGCATGCCATGGCCCGCCGGCCACTGTCGGCCATCGGGCCATGACAGGGCGGAGGCCACGGCGATCACGGCGCGTCGCCGCGCGGCGCGGGACGGGCGATACGGCTGCGTGGTCCGGATACGCTAGACGAGGCAGGCCACAGCACAGGTCGTGGACGAGGAGGTCGTGATGAACGGTGGCTCCCGTCACGGATCGTCACGTCCGGACCGCGCCCAGGCCAGGACGGCGGCCGCGCCGCGTGGCAACAGCCGGCCTGACGTGGACACGGCGCGGCTTGAGCGGCTGCTCGAGCCGGTCGTGCGGGCGGCTGGCCTGGACCTGGAGTCGGTCCGGGTCGGCCGGGCCGGGCGCCGCCGCCTGCTGCGGGTGGTCGTGGACGGCGATGGGGGCGTGAGCCTGGACAGCATCGCGCTGGTCAGCCGCGAGGTATCGGTGCGGCTGGATGACACCGGGGCGATGGGGGAGGCCCCCTACACGCTGGAGGTGTCCTCCCCGGGCGTGGACCGCCCGCTCACGCAGCCGCGTCACTGGCGCCGTGCGCTGGGCAGGCTGGTCCGGGTGCCGCTGGCCGGCCCGGACGGCGCGGACGGCCCAGACGGCCCGGGCGGCGCGGATCCCGGCGCCGGGGCGCATGCTCCGGAACCGGCTGGGCAGGTCGAGGGACGGGTGGTCGCAGCCGGCACGGGCGGGATCGTCCTGGACGTCGCCGGCGAGCGCCGCGAGTTCGGTTACGCCGAACTGGGCCCGGGCCGGGTCCAGGTGGAGTTCGGACGGCCCGCGGACGAGCCCGGCGGCCGGGACGCCGCGCCCGCAGGCGTGGCCACCGACCTGCGGACAGGGGGGAGGGCCGATGGACATTGACCTGAGCGTCCTGAGGAGCCTGGAGAGCGAGAAGGACATCTCCATGGAATTGGCCGTCAAGGCCATTGAGGACGCGCTGCTGGTCGCCTACCACCGCTCCGGCGGGGCGTCCCCGGCGGCGCGGGTGGAGGTCGATCGCGGCAGCGGGCACGTGACGGTCTGGGCGGCGGAGACCGGTGAGAACGGGGAAGTGCTGCGGGAGTACGACGACACGCCGGACGGGTTCGGCCGGATCGCCGCCACCACCGCCCGGCAGGTGATCCTGCAGCGGCTGCGGGACGCCGAGGATGAGCTCACCTTCGGTGAGTACGCCGGGCGCGAGGGCGACATCGTGGCCGGGGTCATCCAGCAGGGCAAGGACCCGCGCGCGGTGCTGGTCGATCTCGGCAAGATCGAGGCCATCCTGCCCCCCACCGAGCAGGTCCCGGGCGAGCGGTACGTGCACGGCGAGCGGCTGCGCTGCTACGTGCTGCACGTGCGCAAGGGATACCGGGGGCCGTCGGTCACCCTGTCGCGGACCCACCCCAACCTGGTGAAGAAGCTGTTCGCGCTGGAGGTGCCGGAGATCGCCTCCGGCGCGGTGGACATCGTCGCCATCGCCCGTGAGGCCGGTCACCGGACGAAGATCGCGGTGACGTCGCATCAGCCCGGGGTCAACGCCAAGGGCGCCTGCATCGGGCCGATGGGCAGCCGGGTCCGGAACGTCATGACCGAGCTGCACGGCGAGAAGATCGACATCGTGGACTATTCGGATGATTCCGCCGAATTTGTCGCAAACGCCCTCTCGCCGGCCCGGGTGGCGCGGGTGGACATCGTGGACGCCCAGGCCCGGGTGGCGCAGGTGATCGTGCCCGACTACCAGCTCTCGCTGGCCATCGGGAAGGAAGGGCAGAACGCCCGGCTCGCGCACCGCCTGACCGGCTGGAAGATCGATATCCGGCCCGACACCGAGCCGGTCGCCGGGGACCCGGGCGGCGACCC
>Ga0187765_10001131_pt1 | contig 10243 bp, 7 predicted proteins | sample 0216_QUI02_MP05__3_FD_133018 | JGI IMG/M metagenome (GOLD analysis project Ga0187765, IMG submission 133018) | Tropical peat soil microbial communities from peatlands in Department of Meta, Colombia - 0216_QUI02_MP05_10_MG | ecosystem: Environmental > Terrestrial > Soil > Wetlands > Peat ...
GCCACGGCCGCGCCGAGCACGTTCAGCAGGTCGAGCACGCGCACGTCGAAGACGCGGCAGCACAGCAGGGCGGCCGCGATCCCGAGCGCGGGCACGGCCGCCGGATGCCCCTCGGGCGGGCGCGCCGTGAGCACGAGGGCGAGCGGCACGATGGTCCAGACGTACGCCATCTGCCAGGAGAGCGGCGAGAAGAACAGCATGAACAGCACGGCGAGGAGCAGGACCGCGTACCGCTCGGTGCGGCGCTCCTCGACGGCTTCGGCCGGCAGCGGCGAGCGCCCCCGGTTGCGACTCACCACGTAGACCAGGAACAGCAGGGCGAGATAGCCCAGCGCCGAGATGACCTTGAGCACGTGCGGGTCCTTCCACCAGAAGCGCAGCACCGTCTGGTTGAAGCGCGACGGGTCGGAGACGGCGATCGAGGGCAGCGTGGTGAAGAGGTACTCGCGGTAGAGCCCGACGTGCACCCAGGCGAGCGACCCGGCGAGCAGCACGAGGCCGCAGACGAGCGCCTTGAGGGCCAGACGCCAGTCGCGGAAGTAGACGACCATGACCGCGAGGAGCAGCACCGGCGTCACCTTGGTCAGCACCGCCAGGGCGAGCAGCGCCGCCGACGGCCAGCCCCGCCAGCGCGGGTACAGCAGAAAGCCGGAGACGGCCAGGGCCGCCGAGACCAGGTCGGCCTGCCCGTTGTGCACGTGGTAGATGAACGGATACGAGGCAACGGTGAGCAGCGCCGTGACGCCCAGCACCGCGAGGCGCCGGCCGGGCGTGACCCAGACGGCCACGGCGACCAGCAGGGCGAAGGCGCTCAGGGTGATGGCCAGCCAGGCGCGGCGCGCGTCGTCGTACGAGGTGCGGGCGAGCGCCCCATAGACCGGCAGGAACGTCGGCGGATAGATGAAGCCCGAGATCTGGTGGGTGTCGAAGCGCGGGTGCACGATGGCGCCCGGCACGTCGGGGTGGTTGAGGTAGGGGTCGAGCCCCATGTTCCAGTTGTGGCCGCCGGCGTAGTACTGGAAGAAGTCGTAGTTGGGCACGTGGACGATGGGATCGACGTCGTTGAAGGCGTGCGAGACGATCTCGACCCAGTAGCTCACCGCGATCGTCGCGGCCAGGAGCACGAGCAGGGCGGCCAGGGTGCTCCGCGACGGCCAGGCGCCTGAGGGGGCGGACGAAGCTGCGGGCGGGCGGTCCATCAGGCCCAGTATATCGACCGTCCGCGGGCGCTTCTCAAGGGGCAAACGAGCGGCGGCGGGGGCGGAGGCTCGTTCGAGCCTCCGCCCCCGCCGCCGCGAGTGCGATCGAGCCGGGCCTAGGAGGCCGGGGTGGGCGCGGGCACCCAGACCCGCATCCACTTGATGGTGAACACGGGAGCGCTGGGGACGCTGCGGTCGATCGAGCCCTGGGCGAGCACGTGCTCGCCGGGGGTGAGGTCGGCCAGGGTGAGCACGACCGGCTTGCCGGCCAGCCAGGTGAAGATGCGGGCGCTGGGGGCCACGACGAAGGTCGTCTTGACGCCGATCACGTCCCACAGGCCGCGGGTGACCCGCAGCGGCTTGGCGACGAGCGTGCCGCCGGTCGCGTCGACCGACTTGATGGGGCCGCGGAAGGCGAACCACTTGATCTGGTCGGGCCGCACGACGTGGGTGGCGATCACGCGATGGGCGGTGAAGACCGGCTTCGCCGGCACGCTCATGTCGATCCAGCCGGTCACGCGCACGCGATCGCCGAGACGCACCCCGGCGAGGCCGATCTCGCGGTACAGCCGGCCGCTGTGGTGCAGGATCTGGGTCTTGGGCGTGATGACGACGGTGAGGTCGTTGCCCAGGTAGTCGGCCACGCCGGCCGAGGCCAGCGTCACGCGCACGACCAGACGGCCGTTCGTCGTGTCGACGGCCTGCGCGTTGCCGACGGCCGTGAAGGAGTGCGCCGGCGTCCACCACGGGATGCTGCTCTCGGCGACGACACCCGAGCTCGCGAAGGCCGGGCCGCAGCATGCGAGCGCCACGAGCACGACGGCCAGCGCGATCAGTGCTTTCTTCATGTTCCTCCTCCTAAGGTAGGGGGACCGCCTCCGGGGACAGCCTCTGTCAGCAAGGAACGGCGCGGGCGCGGCGAACCCTAGCGCCGCGGCGGCGCGCGACGACAAACCGCGGGGAGGGTGCTAAGGTTCTCGCAGCTCCGACGTTCCTGAAAAGAGGGCGAGGAGCATCGAGACGGGGGCGCAGGTGGGCAAGTCGGTCAGCGGGGGTCGCGAGGTCGTCGGCACGGTCACGCTCGCTCCCGACCACGACGACGACCGCCTGATCGCCGACCTGCGGCGCCGCGCGCCCGACTCGCTGGGCCGCCTCCACCGGCGCTACGCGGTGGGCATCTACAACCTGGCCTTGCGCATGGTGCACCACCGCCAGGACGCCGAGGACATCACCCACGACGTGCTCATCCGGGCCTACGAGCGTCTGCCCCGCGATCGCGACGTGCGTCTGCGACCCTGGCTGTACCGCGTCACGCTGAACCGCTGCTACGACCATCTGCGGGCCAGCGCCCGGCGCAGGCCGGCCGACCCCGAGCAACACGCGTTCGAGACGGTGGCCGCCGGCGACCCCTTCGAGCAGGCCGAGCTCGGCGCCCTCTTCGAGCGCACGCTCGAGACCCTGAGCGCGCGCCAGCAGGCCGCCCTGCTGCTCAAGGACGTCCACGGCTGCTCGACCGCCGAGCTGGCCGTGATGCTCGAGGTCACACCCGGCTCGGCCGAGGTCCTGCTGGCCCGCGCCCGCACCTCGTTTCGCACGCGTTTCGCTTCGATCGCCGGCGTCGAGCCGCGCGCGCTGCCGACCTGGATCGGCGCGAGCCTGGCGCTGCCGCTCGTCGCCCTGCCGTCGTCACTCGTCGCGCCGCCCGCGCCACCGCCGCTCGCGCCGTTGCACCCCCTGCCCGACCTGACGCACGTCGCCGGCGGCGCCGGCTACGCCGCGCCGGCGAGCGTCGCCGGCGGCGGCCTCGGCTCCGCGGTCGCCAACTCGGCCGCGCTCAAGCTGGCCGCGGTGCTCGCCGCCGCGGCGACCATGACGACCGGCGTGAGCGACATGCACCATCGCCTCTACCATCCGCCCCCGGCCGCCAGGCCGGTCGCGACCCAGGTCGCGGCGCCGGCCACCCATGGGGGCGGCGCGGCGACCGCCGCGGCGTCCAGGTCGACGCCGCGGCCCGGCGCCGGCGCCACTGCGGCGAGCTCGCCGAGCGCGACGCCGGCGGCCGTCGCGGTGGTCACAGCCTCGCCGTCGCCGGCGCCCTCGCCGTCGGCCTCCGACGGCCGGCTCGGCGACGCCGCACCCACCCCGGCGCCCTCGCCGAGCGCGACCGCCAGCACCTCGCCGACTCCGGCGCCCAGCGACTCGGCCACCCCGCAGCCAACGCCGAGCGACTCGGGCACGCCCCAGCCCACGCCGAGCACCTCGGCCAGCGACACACCGACCTCGAGCCCCGCGCCCGGCGCCTGACGCGCGCTCGACGAGCCCCACAGCCGGCCCCTGACCCCTTCGATCGGCCACGCGCCCGTTACCGCCGGCGGCGGACGGGAATACGAGCGCTGCCATCGCCGCCGTCCCCGGGGCGAACGACACGGCCGGGCAGTATGCGGCGACCCGAAGGGAGACGCATGGAGCGGCGCAAGCTGGGCACCCAGGGACTCGAGGTCTCGGCCGAGGGCCTCGGCTGCATGGGCATGTCGGAGTTCTACGGTCCGACCGACGAGAGCGAGGCGATCGCCACCATCCGCCGCGCCCTCGAGCTGGGCGTCGACCTGCTCGACACGGCCGACATGTACGGGCCCTTCGCCAACGAGCGGCTCGTGGGCCGCGCGATCGCCGGCCGCCGCGAGCATGTCGTGCTGGCCACCAAGTTCGGCAACGAGCGCCGCGACGACGGCTCCTGGATCGGCATCAACGGCCGGCCCGAGTACGTGCGCTCGGCCTGCGAGGCGTCGCTCGCCCGCCTCGGCGTGGACCACATCGACCTCTACTACCAGCACCGGGTCGACAAGACGGTGCCGATCGAGGAGACGGTCGGCGCCATGGCCGAGCTCGTGGCCGCCGGCAAGGTGCGCTACCTCGGCCTCTCTGAGGCCGCCCCGGCGACGGTGCGGCGCGCGCACGCCGTCCACCCCATCAGCGCCCTGCAGACCGAGTACTCGCTGTGGACGCGCGACCCCGAGCAGGGCGTGCTGCCGGCCGTCCGCGAGCTCGGCATCGGCTTCGTCGCCTACAGCCCGCTGGGCCGCGGCTTTCTGGCCGGCCGCTTCCGTGGCGCCGACGACCTGACGACCCCGGGCGACTTCCGCACGCGCCACCCGCGCTTCCAGGACGAGAACCTCGCGCGCAACCTCGAGCTGCTGGCGCGCCTCGAGGAGATCGCCATCGCGAAGGGCGTGAGCGCCGCCCAGCTCGCCCTGGCCTGGGTCTTGCACCGCGGGACCGACGTGGTGCCGATCCCCGGCACCAAGCGTCGCGGCTACCTCGAGGAGAACGTCGCCGCCGCCGCGATCGCCCTCGACGACGCCGAGCTCGCCCGCCTGGACGAGGCGCTGCCGCCCGGGGCCACGTCGGGCGCACGCTACGCCGACATGAAGTCGATCGACACCTGAGACGCATGCTCGGGCGCGCCCGCGGACGACAGGCGGGCCCGGGCGTGATGTACTTTGCCCAGGGACCGGCGGCCCCGCGCCGACGGCCGACCGGTGAGGCCCAGGCAAAGGAGCACCGCATGCCGAGCGAGCTTGTGATCACAGCCGACTACCAGGGCGGCATGAAGGTGGCGGCCGGCGACGGCGAGCACACCGTGACCATGGACTACCCGCTCGAAGCGGGCCAGTCGGTCGCCGGCCTCACGCCGCTCAAGCTGCTGCTTGCCAGCCTCGCGGGCTGCATCGGCAACACGGTGCCCATGCTGCTGGCCAAGCGCGGTCAGCCGGTGCGCGACCTCGAGGTCAGGGTCACCGGCCATCGTCGCGACGAGCACCCCACCGTGTTCACCAGCATCGACGTGGAGTTCGTCCTGCACGGCGACGGCCTCGACCCGGAGCTCGTGGGGCACTGCATCACCCTGGCCGACGAGAAGCTCTGCCCCGTCTGGGCCATGATCCGGCCGGCGACGCCGATCACGACCACCTGGCGCATCGAGGGGTAGCGAGCCGCTGTCCGGCTCTCACACAGAGGCGGCGACCGGCTCCTCGTCGAGCTCGGCGAGCTTCTTCTTGAGCGTCTCGTAGAACATGCTGAGCGGGAACTCGTCGTCGAGGACGCGGTCGATCCAGGCTCGCGTGTCGGCTTCGTCCGAGTAGACCCGACCCTCGCGCTGCCACTGCGAGCCCACGTTCGGGTGCACGGAACGGGCGACCAGGTCGTGCGCCGCGATCCAGTAGGAGACCTTGCTCAGGTCGATGCCGTCGCGGTAGAGCTGGTCGAGCTGCGCCTTGAGCTCGGCCACCGCGTCGTCGACGTGCTCCCAGTCGATCAGCAGCCGGTTGTCGGTCCAGCGCACCAGACCGCCGCGATGCAGGTAGGCGAAGAGGAGCTGGCCGCCCAGGCCGTCGTAGTTGCGCACCCGGTCGCCGGTGATCGGGAAGCGCAGGATGCGATCGAAGAGGATCGCGTAGCGCACGTAGCGCGCGAAGGGAAAGCCCTCGCGGGCGAGCTCGCCGACCGTCTCGTAGGTGGCCAGGTCGACCCGCAGCTCCTCGAGGGAGTACATCCAGTACGGCAGGCGCTGGCGGATCATGAACGGGTCGAAGGGCAGGTCACCGTGACTGTGCCAGCGGTCGTGGATCATGTCCCAGAGGACGTAGACGTCGCGCGCGAGGTCGCCGCTCTGGACGAGGGCCGCCGCGTCCGGCGGCAGGTCGATCCGCAGCGCAGCGGCGGCGCGCCGGGTGGAACGCCGGAAGCGCGCCGACTCGCGATCGCAGAAGATGCCGCCGAAGTTGTTGGTGGGCCGCTCGGCCACGCTGACCGTCTCGGGGAACAGCACGGCGCACTCGCCGTCGTAGCCGGCCGTGTGGTCGACGAGCTGCACCGGCACGAACTTGGCGTTGTCGTAGCCGCCCCGTTCGAGCCGCGCCACGAACTCCGGCCAGGGCGTGCGCACGATGAGCGCCTCGAAGCGCGTGTCGGGCGAGCCGTTCGGGGTGTACATCGGGAACACCACGAGGTGCTCGATGCCGTCGCTCCTCACCTGCTCGGGGCGGAACAGGGCAAGCGAGGCGGCGAAGTCGGGCTTGCCGCAGCCCTCGCCCAGCCAGCGCCGCAGATCGACCGCCACCTGGGCGAGATAGGCCTGCTCGTGAGGGAAGTGGGGGGCGAGCGCGCCGACCCCGTCGACGATGTCGGCCACGAGCGCGCCGACCTCGGCCCGTTCGTGACGTTCGAGGTCGATCTCGCCCTTGGGCTCCTGCAGCAGCCGCAGCGCGTCGGTCGCGTCGCGCAGGCGCGTCCAGGCCGGGTCGGCCGCGGCGGCCGAGACGATCGGTTCCGGCGCCGCCCGGAACGCGGGCAGGGCGGCCCAGTAGAGCAGGTTCAGCCACAGCTGCAGGTGGTCGTGCTCGCCGAGCGCGTCGTCGCCGAACAGGTCGGAGTCGGCGGCAAGGACGACGCGGCCCCGGCCGTGGCTCACCGCGGCCAGCAGGCCGGCCCGGGCCGGGTGGGCCGTGCCGCCGGCGCGCAGCACGACTGCGCCGGCCGCGGCGCGCACCGCGCCGGCCCGGTAGAAGCAGGCGCTGCGCACCAGGTGCAGCAGGGTCGGCTCGTCGGTCTCCGGATCGGGCTCGGCGAAGATCGAGCTCGGTGCGGCGTCGTGACGCTCGAAGTCCTCGACCAGGGCGTTGTCGACAGCAAGGCCGAACCGCGCCAGCAGCTCGTTCAGGTTGGCGCCGTACTTGTCCTCCTCGCTCTCGGCGAGCACGACGAGGCCGCCGCCGGCGGCCACGAAGGCCTCGATCGCGTCGATCTCGGCGGCCGAGAACGTGGGTGAGCCGCCCACGGTGCGCTCCCAGCGCGGGTCCGAGGGGTGGGCCACGACGAGCACCTCGGCGGCGGCGAGCGCGGCGGCCGAGAGCGGGCCCTCGGTCAGCGCCGTCACCTCGAAGTCGCGCTCGGCGAGCGCGGCCGCGGCCAGGGCGTACGACGACCCCGACGGGTGCTCCGGCTGCAGGGCGGCCGCCGCCTCGGGGCGCACGCTCCAGGCCTCACCGTGGGATTCGTCGAACAGGACGCGGGCGATCTTGCGCTGGCGCAGGCTGGCGATCATTGGCGAGCCTCCTTGCGGCGGACCGTCGAAGAACCGCAGCGACAGCCGACTCGGGGTTGCCGGACTGCTTCGGATTGTGCCTGGGCGACGGGGCGGCAAAACCAGCGGCCGTGGTCGTTTTCAAGTCGGCGCGGGCGGCGGCCGACAACGGAGTCAGGTACAGTTCCCTTGCACGGACGCCGTCGGAGGCCTCATGAGACGCTCGCGCCGATCTCGTTCTCTCACCTGGGTCATCGCTGTCGCGAGCGTGGCCGGCGCGGCGGCGTGGGCCGCTCCGGCGGCCCACGCCGCCCCGACCTGGCACCTCGCGCCGCTCAACCCGGCCTTCGTCGCCTATCAGCAGCAGCGCGCCGCGGGCGCGGCCGTCGGATCGCTCGTCCCCCTGCCCGTGAACCCGCGACCATGGGCGAAGGCCGCCCTGCGCCACGGACCCCTCGCCGCCCAAGGCGACACCTATGCCGCCGCCTACGATCCGCGCGACCCTGCGCAGGATCCGACCGCGGCGCTTCTGCCCGCGGTGCGTGACCAGGGCGGACTCGACGACTGCTGGGCGTTCGCCAGCCTGGCCTCGCTCGAGTTCTCGCTCCTGACCTCCCCCACGCCCACGACCGCCGATTTCAGCCCCGACAACCTTGCCGTGCCGGCCGGCCTCGACTTCGATTACGGCCCCAACGGCGGCGGCAACTACCAGATGGCGACCGCCGAGCTGGCACGCTGGAACGGGCCGGTCGCCGAGACCTCCGATCCGTACAACGGCATCGCCGTGCCCGGCCTTTCGCCCACGGAGCACGTGCAGAACGTCCTCTTCCTGCCGGACCGCACCGGAACGACCGACAACGGAGCGATCAAGGCGGCCGTGCTGACCTACGGCGCCGTCTACACCGGCATGTACGCCGACCCTGCGATGTCGACCTTGAGCGGAGGCAGCTACTACAACCCGGCGACGCACGCCTACTACTACAGCGGCTCGGCCGATGCCGATCACGCCGTCGACATCGTCGGCTGGGACGATGACTACCCTGCCGCGAACTTCAAGGCGGGCAAGCAGCCCCCGAGCGACGGAGCCTTCCTCGTGCGCAACAGCTGGGGCTCGGGTTGGGGTGACCAGAGCTTCTCTCAGGGCGGCTATTTCTACGTCTCCTACGACGACACGCGCATCGCTTCGACCATGGCAGTGTTCACCGGCGAGCCCGTCGACGAGTACGCGCAGAACCTCGGCTACGACAAGCTTGGGTTCACCGACGCGATCGGATGCGGTGACACCACGGCCTGGATGGCGGCCGGCTACACCATGGCGGGCGACAGTTCCCTCGAGGCGGCGGCGTTCTACGCGCAGAGTCCGGGCACGACCTACGATGTCTCCGTGGCCTCCGACCTGAATGACCAGGCCACCTGGACCCCTGTCTGCTCGGGCACGATCGACACCCCCGGCTATCACACCGTCGCATTCGACCAGAGCGTGGCGGTCCTGGCCGGCACGAGGTTCTACGTCGTCGTGCGGCTGACGACGCCGACGACCAGCTCGCCCATCCCGCTCGAAGACAGCAACCCGAGCTCGGCCGCGAGTAAGGCGACGACGGCTCCCGGCCGCTGCTACATCAGCCAGGACGGCTCGCCGGGCAGCTGGGACGACATCGGCGCCGACTACCAGGCCGACGTCTGCCTCAAGGTCTTCGCGGGTCCGGCGACGCCCGACCTGACCAAGCCCGCGACCAAGGCGCTCGCCGCGGTCAAGGTGGTGCGCGGCAGCTACGCGACCCTCCGCTACCGCGTCAACGACCTCACGCCGCGTGACACAGAGAAGGTCACGATCAAGATCACGAACCGCGCCGGCAAGACGGTCAAGTCGTTCGTCCTCAGCGGACGCACGCCGAACGTCTCGCTGTCGCTTCGCTACAAGTGCCTGCTGGCCCGTGCCGGCTACCACTTCTCCGTCTATGCCACCGATCGCTGGGGCAACACGCAGACCTCGGTCGGACGGGCGGCGTTCACCGTGAGATAGCGCCGGCCTCGCGCTACGAGAGCAAGCGACGGGGGCGGCTCCCTTGCGGGAGCCGCCCCCGTCGTCGTTTGCTCCGGTGCCGCGACCGTTCCTACTGCGGCGCGGTCGTCGAAGAGTGCGTGCAGCCGGTGCCGCCCGAATGCGACGGCGACGGCGACGCGCTCGCGGCCGTCGTGGTGGCCTGCGCCGCCGAGCCCGAGCTGCCACTGCCGAAGGCGGTCGGCACCAGCCAGACGGCCAGCGCCAGGACGACGACGGCGACGAGGGCGGCGAGGACTTTCTTGGACATCAGGTCCCTCCTTGCGCTGTTGCGAACACGTTGAGCCTTCTACCCCGTACGGCGCAAAGCACTGCCCCCGTAGTGATTAAGAGTTGTTCACCAGGCTGTGAGCACGCTGGCAAGCGAGGGCTGTGAAGCCCCTGACGGGCTGGCAACCGCCGGCCGTGAGGCCGCCTGACCGCCTCCTCGCCGCCGACCCACGCCGGTCACGACGCCGCCCGGCGGCCTCGCGGCCGCCGCCACGAGGCCCCCCGCCACGCTCGTGGCCGCTCGGGCGGCGCGGACCGTGTACACTGGGTCCCCGCCATGCACGACCCCAGCCACATCCGCAACCTCGCCATCGTCGCCCACATCGACCACGGCAAGACGACGCTGATCGACGCCATCTTCCGCGCCGCCCGCGTGTTCCGCGAGAACGCCCACGTCGAGGAGCGCGTGATGGACAGCAACGACCTCGAGCGTGAGCGCGGCATCACGATCCGCAGCAAGCACTGCACGGTCGAGTGGCAGGGTTACCTCATCAACATCATCGACACCCCCGGCCACGCCGATTTCAGCGGTGAGGTCGAGCGCGTGCTCAGCATGGTCGACTCGGTGCTGCTGCTGGTCGACGCCAACGAGGGCCCCATGCCGCAGACGCGCTACGTGCTCATGCGCGC
>Ga0187765_10001132_pt1 | contig 10243 bp, 12 predicted proteins | sample 0216_QUI02_MP05__3_FD_133018 | JGI IMG/M metagenome (GOLD analysis project Ga0187765, IMG submission 133018) | Tropical peat soil microbial communities from peatlands in Department of Meta, Colombia - 0216_QUI02_MP05_10_MG | ecosystem: Environmental > Terrestrial > Soil > Wetlands > Peat ...
GTCTCCTTGTGCACGCCCTGAAATCCGGCGATGACGGCGACTTCCTTGCGTTCCTTGAAACGCTTGATCAGTTCGGCGCCGTTGACGTCGAGAATACGGGCGGAGCCATGGGCGTTGGAGGTCAGGATCGGCAGCTGCCAGCCCTGCCAGGAGCGCGCATTGATGCCGATGCCTTCCAGCACGATCGCCAAGAGGCCTGCGGTGACCTGTTCGCCCGAGGCCACCACCGCGTCGTATTCGCGTGCATCGTGCAGCATCGAGGCTTCGCGGCACCAGCCCACGAGTTCGTTGGTCTTGCCCGCCATGGCCGAGACCACCACGGCGACCTCATGGCCGGCATCGATCTCGCGCTTGACATGGCGCGCCACGTTGCGGATGCGCTCGATGTCGGCGACGGAAGTGCCGCCAAATTTCATCACCAGCCGAGCCATGGGCGTCCCGTCGTCCTTGCCAACGCGTAAAACAGCGACCCGCGCACGGGTGCAAAAAGGCGGCTATACATACCGGCGGGGTCTAACGGCTGCAACCGCAGCCTCGGGTGATGGCAAATGCCGAAACGAGCTCAGCCAAGAGTCGCCTCGACCGTGGATGCGGCCGAAATCGCGCGGCTTTCCGCGCGGGCCGCCGAATGGTGGGATCCGCGGGGCAAGATGGCGGCGCTGCATCAGTTCAATCCGGTGCGGCTCGGGTTCATCCGCGACCAGGCAGTGGCCCGGTTTGGGCGTGACGGCAGGCAGCTCGACTGCCTGAAAGGCTTGCGCATTCTCGATATCGGCTGCGGCGGCGGGATTTTGTCGGAACCGCTGGCACGGCTGGGGGCCGAAGTGGTGGGCGCCGATCCGTCTGAGGACAACATTGCGGCGGCCAAGCAGCACGCCGACGAGATGGAGCTCGCGATCGACTATCGTTGCACGACGGCGGAAGCGCTGGCGGACGCCGGCGAACGTTTCGACCTCGTGCTCGCCATGGAGGTGGTCGAGCATGTGACCGATGTCGGGTTGTTCGTTTCACGCTGCGAAGAAATGGTGAAGGCGGACGGGCTGATGATCGTGGGTACGATCAACCGCACGCTGAAAAGCTTTGCGCTCGCCATCGTCGGCGCCGAATATGTTTTGCGCTGGGTGCCGCGCGGCACGCATCAGTGGGACAAGTTCGTCACGCCGAACGAACTCGAAATCGCGCTGGAGCAGGGAGGCCTGCAGGTGATCGAGGAAGCGGGCGTGGTCTACAACATTTTTGCCGACCGCTGGCAGCTTTCCGGCGATACCGACGTGAACTATATGCTCGCGGCTGAAAAAGGGAGATGATGGCGAGCTCGCTTTGGATGGTGTTCACGCTGCTCGCCGCCGCCGGGCAGACCGCGCGCAACGCAATGCAGCGCGAACTGACCGCGACGCTCGGCACGGTCGGCGCGACGCATGTGCGTTTCCTGTTCGGGTTTCCGTTCGCGATTATCTTTCTCGCCGGCGTTCTGTCGGTCACCGCCTCGCCGCTGCCGTGGCCGGGCCTGATGTTTTGGCCGTGGGTGCTGCTGGGAGCGTTCGCGCAGATTCTCGCCACCGCGCTGATGCTGGCTGCGATGAACGACCGCTCGTTCGTGGTCACTATCGTCTACACCAAGACCGAGGTCATCCAGGCCGCCGTGTTCGGGCTGTTGTTTCTCGGCGATCGACTGACGCTGCCGATGGTCATCGCCATTCTGATTGCGACCGCGGGTGTGGTCCTGATGTCATTCAAGGGCAACGCGCCGGTCGCGGGCGGACTGAAGCCGACGCTGCTCGGGCTTGCGTCCGGCGGAATGCTGGCACTGTCGGTCACCGGCTTTCGCGGCGCGATCCTCTCGCTTGGGCTGCCGAATTTCGTGCTGGCCGCGACCTTTACCCTGGCGATCGGACTCGCGCTGCAGTCGATCCTGTTGACGCTTTATCTCGCGATCCGCGATCGTGCCGTGATGATAGCGATCGCGCGCGCCTGGCGGCCTTCGCTGTTCGCGGGATTCATGGGCGGGACGGCATCTCAATTCTGGTTCCTCGCATTTGCGCTGACCAGCGCCGCCAATGTGCGCACGCTCGGTCTGGCGGAAGTGCTGTTCGCACAGGCGATTTCGATTTTTGTGTTCGGGCAGCCGACGACGCGGCGGGAGGCGGCCGGCATGGCGCTGATCGTCGCCGGCGTGGCGCTGCTGGTCTGGACGGTGTGAGCCTTAGTTTTTCTCGTCCGGCAGCACCGGCAGCGGGTGGAACTCGATGCCTTCGTCGTACAGTTCCTTGGCCTCCTTGGGAGAGGCCTCGCCGTAGATCGAACGGTGCTCGATTTCGCCGTAATGCATCTTGCGCGCTTCCTCGGGAAATTTGCCGCCGACGTAGTCGGCGCTTCTGGTGAGGTGCTCGCGCAGCTCCTTCAGCTTGCCGCGCAGCTCGCTTTCCTGCGGCGACATCATGGCGACCGGGGCTTTGTCATCGGGCACGGGTGGTGCCGGGTCGGCGGGCAGCGGAGCAGAGATCGGCGCGGAGTTCGACTTGGACGAGCGTCCGAGCGATGGCGCCATGATCGACTTTTCGACCTTCGTCGATCCGCAAACGGGGCACGCGACGAGCGCGCGTTTCTTCTGCTGATCGTAGTCGGCGGAATTCTTGAACCAGACTTCGAACGCGTGCTTTTTGCCGCAGGTCAGCGCATAGCGGATCATGGCGTTCCCTTGACCATGCGCAGATGCGCGGGCTCGGCCAGCGGTTCCACCACTTCGAAGCGGCGGCCATGCTGCAGGGATGGGATGCGCGCGCGGGCGGTCGCGACTTCGGCCGGATCGATATCGGCGACGATGACGCCCGGCGCGTTGCCGCCTTCGGCCAGCACGCGGCCCCACGGGTCGACGATCAATGAATGGCCGAAGGTCTCGCGGCCATTCTCGTGCTTGCCGCCCTGCGCCGCGGCAAACACATAGGAACCGTTCTCGATGGCGCGGGCGCGCAGCAGCACGTGCCAATGCGCCTCGCCGGTCTGCTGCGTGAAGGCGGACGGCACGGCAAGGAACGAGGCGCCGGCCTCAGCGAGCGCGCGGTAAAGCGAGGGGAAGCGCAGATCGTAGCACACGGTCAGGCCGAGCCGTCCCCACGGCAGATCGGTGACCACCGCGATCTCGCCGGAGCGGAAATTCTGCGACTCGCGATAGGTCTCGCCGTTGGCGAGGTCGACGTCAAACATGTGGATCTTGTCGTAGCGGGCGACAATGTCGCCTTGTGGATTGATCAGGAACGAACGGTTGGCGGCCTTGTCGGGCGAGACTTTGACCGCAAGCGAACCGATATGAAGATAGATGCCGAGCGCGCGCGCGAGCTCGCGATAGGTGACCAGACTGTGGTCGCTGTCCTCTTCGACAATCGAGGCGAACAGGCGCGTGCGGTTGACTTCCATGATATTGGTCATCTCGGGCGTGAGCACGTAATCGGCGCCGGCGTTCTTGGCCTCCCCGATCAGCTTCGATGCCGCGTCGAGGTTGGCCTGCGGCGTGCAGCCCGAGCGCATCTGGACGAGGCCGACGCGGAAGGTCGAGGTCTTGCCGGTTGCTCCGCTCATGCCGATGGGCGCCCCGTTAACCCTTGATTAAGCCAAGCAGCGGATCGAGCCGGCCAGCGTCTTCGAGCGCGTAAAGCTCGTCGCAGCCGCCGACATGCGTTTCGCCGATGAAAATCTGCGGCACCGTCGAATGTCCATTGGCACGGGTGGTCATCTTGGCGCGCAGCTCCCGATTGCTGACATCGATCTCGGTGAAGCTAACACCCTTTCGGTTGAGCAATTCCTTCGCCCACTGACAATACGAGCAGTAGGGGGTGGTGTAGATTTCGATTGGAACCATAGATTTCCGGGTCGCACCTGCCCCTACTATATGGGCGCGCGTACCGCGTCGACAACCCGGGCGAATACCAGCACATCCACTTTCAGCGCGCCGGCATGCAGCAGGGCGCGGGCGCAGGATTCGGCGGTCGCGCCGGACGTCATCACGTCGTCGACCACGATGAGGCGACGCCCTTTGAGCGTGGGCCTGGCTTCGGGCGGCACGCGAAAGGCGCCCTGAACATTTTGCGCGCGTTCGGTCTTGCTCAAGCCGACCTGCTGGACGGTCGCCTTGACGCGTTTGAGCGCGGTCTCGTCGACCGGGACGCCGCTCGCGTGCGAAATCGCTTTGGCCAGCAGCGTCGACTGATTGAAGCGGCGTATCCACAGCCGCCGCCAGTGCAGTGGCACCGGCACGAGCGCATCGGTGTCCGCGAGCAGTTGATGGCCGGCGCGCGCGATCCAGCGTCCCATCAGCGGCGCGAGTTCGAGCCGGTCACCGTATTTCAGCGCATGAACGAGCGTGCGTGCGATGTCGTCGTAGCGCACGGCGGCGCGAGCGCGTGCGTAGGCGGGCGGGTCGGCGATGGCCTGCATGGAAAGCACGCCGGGACCGGGATCATAAGCGAAGGGAATTCCGAGCCGCTCACAATAGGGCGGGGCAATGAACGACAGCTTGCCCCAGCACGAGGCGCACAGGCCTCTTTCGGCGACGAGTTCGCGGCAGGCCGGACAGAGCGGCGGCAACGCGACGTTGAGCGTGCGGCCGCCGGCGGCACGCAATCCGGTGCGCAGGCCTGTTGCAATGCGCGCCAGCGCCGATGGTCGCGGTTCTGTTCCTTGCAGCGACATCGCGATACGCTATCGCCTGGGAAAGCGATGCTCAATGGCACAAGGGCCCGTGATTTTCGATCGTGTCTTGCTGCGCCGGCGCCGCGGGCGCGCGCTTGCGCTCGGCGCGGCGACGTTCCTGCTCGACCGCGTGGCGGGGGAGCTGGCCGAGCGGCTTGCGACGGTCTTGCGGCGCTTCGAGATGGCCGCCGAGCTTGGCACATCGGGTCAAGCCGTGCGGCGCGCGCTTGCGGGTTCGGTCGGAACGCTCGTTGCGGTGGCGGAGCCGGGTGCGACAAATGCGGATGGCGCCTCGGTGATCGCCGATCTCGAGGCGCTGCCGTTGCGCGACGGCTCGCTCGATCTCGCGGTGTCGGCACTGGCGCTGCAGTTCGTTAATGATCTGCCGGGAACGCTCGCGCAGGTCCGGCGCACGCTCAAACCGGACGGCTTATTCCTGGCCGCGCTGGTCGGAGGCAACAGTCTCACCGAATTGCGCGAGGCCTTTGCGGCGGCCGAGGCCGAGATTGAGGGCGGCGCGTCGCCGCGGGTTGCGCCGTTTGTCGAGGTGCGCGAGCTCGGCACGCTGTTGCAACGCGCGGGCTTTGCGTTGCCGGTCACCGACGTCGACCGGATCATCGTGCGTTACGGCTCGCCGCTCGCGCTCATGCATGATTTGCGAAAGATGGGCGCGAGCAATGCGCTGACGGAACGACAACGCTCCCCGCTGCGGCGCGCCACGCTGCGGCGGATGCTGCAAATCTATGGCGAGCGCTTCGCCGATGCGGACGGTCGCGTGCGGGCGACGTTCGACATCGTCTGGCTGTCCGGCTGGGCGCCGCACGAGAGCCAGCAGCGGCCGCTTGCCCCCGGATCGGCAAAAACGCGGCTCGCGGATGCGTTGGGCACGCGCGAAGTGTCCGCCGGCGAAAAGACCCGGCCCGGCTGAAGCCTGAGCCGACGCTATTGGAAGGCGTCGGAAATCTTCTGGTAGAGATTTTCCTTCACCGACGAGCCCAGGCTGAAGACGGTAGCCGCAATGGCGGCGCCGACGCCGGCGGCGATCATGGCGTATTCGATGGCGGTGGCGCCGCGTTCGTCAAGCAGCAGCCGATGAAACTGACGGGCCGTTCTTGAGCAAAACAACGCCAAGCTGGTCATAGTGCAATTCTCGCTCGTCGAGGCTTGAAGCTTACATTCACAGCAGCGTTGTCAGGTGCGCGATCAGCGGCTCATCTGCCGGCGGCATCTTGTAATCCTTGAGGCGGTTGGGCCGGACCCAGGCGAGCCGTTGGCCTTCCAACGCCTTGACGATGCCGTCCCAGCGCCGGCAGACATAGAGCGGCATCAACAGGTGGAATTCCGGATAGGCGTGGCTCGCGAAGGTGAGCGGCGCAAGACACGACTCGTTGACTACGATGCCGAACTCCTCCTTGAGTTCTCGGATCAGCGTTTGTTCAGGTCGCTCGCCATGCTCGACCTTGCCGCCCGGAAACTCCCATAGGCCCGCCATCGTCTTGCCGGCGGGGCGTTCGGCGAGTAGAACGCGCCCATCGGTATCGATCAGGGCACAAGCGGCGACGAGGACGACGTTGACGCTCACGACCCTATGCTCCGGAATTTAGGCAAACCCGAGTTAAGAACAGTTCAACGAATTGTATAAACGCGGTGACCATCTGGTTAACAGCGCATTGCGCCGATCGTAGAAACAAAGACTTATGGTTGCCGCCGACGGTCGAACGACGCATGCAGCAGCGACGATCAGCGACGCTCAGCCGTGAGTTTTATCGTGACGTTCCTGCCCCCTTCCCCGGTCCACGACGCCTCGATGGTGCGAAGGTCGGAGGAAATCTTGCCAGTGTAGAACATCGGGGTGAAGCCGACTTTCTTGCCCTGATTGTCGATTTCCGTCATGTCGAACGCGAAGGTCCTGGCGTTGACCACGGCGCGAACCTTCGATTCGAATTTTTCCGTGCTTTTCGACGCGTGAACAAAATATTCCGTCCCCAAAAATTCCACGTCGCCGTTGCGTCCGATCTGTCGATCGGAGAAGGTGACCGACAGGCTCCAGGTATCGCCGGATTCCTGCCAGACGTAGGTGCCGACATAGGATGCCGGCATATTTTTCAAGAGCGCATTGGGTTCAATCGCGGCGCAATTCGCGATCGACGCCAGCATTAGGATGCTCAAAGCCAGAAGCTTGGTTGTCATCGAGAGCCGACCACCAATTTGAACAGCACCAGCGGGCTACGAACGATAGTCGCCGTTGATGGCGACGTATTCCTTCGTCAGGTCGCAGGTGAGCATGCGGTCGCGTCCGCGCCCGAGCCCGATGTCGACCTTGAGCGTAATCTCGGGCCGCGCCATGACGGCGGAGACCGCGGCCTCGTCATAGCCGGGATCGCGCTCGCCCTTGTGAGCGACGCGGATGCCGCCGAACCAGATCGACAGACGATCACGGTCGGCGGGCTCGCCGGCCTTGCCGACCGCCATGACGACGCGCCCCCAGTTGGCGTCCTCGCCGGCGATCGCGGTCTTGACCAGCGGCGAGTTGGCGATCGAGCGCGCAATTTTTCGCGCGGAATTTTTCGACGTTGCGCCTTCGACCAAGATTTCCACCAGCTTGCGCGCGCCTTCGCCGTCGCGCGCCACCTGTTCCGAAAGATCGGCAAGCACCGCGTTGAAGGCCGCGCGAAATCCTTTCAGGCGCGGGTCGCTGGCGCGGGCGATTTTCGGCGCGCCATGCGCGGCCGCTGCGCCGGTCGCGAAGGCCATGAGCGTATCGGACGTCGAGGTGTCGCCGTCGATGGTCACCGCATTGAACGTGTCGGCGACACCATCGCGCAAAACGGCTTGGAGCGCAGTGGCGGAAATCGCCGCATCGGTGAACACGAAAGACAGCATCGTGGCCATGTCGGGTGCGATCATGCCGGCGCCCTTGGCGATGCCGTTGATCGTCACTGTTGCCTTGCCGATGCGTGCGGTCGCGGTCGCGACTTTCGGAAAGGTGTCGGTGGTCATGATCGCCTTGGCGGCATCGAGCCACGGCGTGGGCCGCGCGCAGGCGACCATGCGTTCCATAACGCCATCGAAGGCTTTGGCGTCGAGCGGCTCGCCGATCACGCCGGTGGAGGCCAGGAACACATCGTCGGGACTGCAGCCGGCGGCGCGGGCCGCAATGTCGGCTGTGAATTTGCACGCGGCGCGGCCGTTCTTGCCGGTGAAGGCATTGGCATTACCGGAATTGACAACCAAGGCGCGCGGTCTCGCACTTTTAAGTTTCGCCCGGCACCATTCGACCGGGGCCGAGGGGCATTTCGAGCGCGTGAATACGCCGGCTGCGGTACTGCCGGGCGCCAGCAGCGCAAGCAGGACATCGGTGCGATCGGCGTAGCGAATACCGGCAGCAGCGGTGGCGAGCCGCACGCCGGCGATTGCCGGCATGGCTGGAACATTTTTGGGGGCAAGAGGAGAGACAGCACTGGCCATCGGAGTCGATCTCGGCACGTCAATTCAAGCGGCAGGCACTCGGGCACTCGCGCGTGAGCGCAACCCGGCGTCCATTCGGTGCTCGCACTTGCGTTATGGCCGAATGGATCGTGCGGTCAAGATACGACGGCGACGAATAAAATTGATCGGCGCGATCAATTCTTATCGACCGGCTTGTCGGCCGGCGGCGTGTCGGTCGGCTTGTCGGTGGGTTTATCGACAGGCTTGTCGGCAGCCTTGTCGTCCGGCTTGGCCTGAGCGGGCTTGGTTTCAGCCGGCTTGTCGAGCCGTTCGACCTTGGCCTCCTGACGCATCTTGTTGATCAGCTCGTCTTGCGCCTTGCGCTTCACGATGGCGCTCAGCTGATCCTTGACCTTGTCGTAGGCCGGCGGCTGGCGGGTGCGCTTGTCCTCGACCTTGAGCACGTGCCAGCCGAATTGGGTTTTGATCGGGGCCGAGATCTGGCCCTTATCAAGCGCGAAGGCCACGTTCGAAAATTCCGGCACCATCTGGTCCTTGGTGAAGTAATCGAGATCGCCGCCGTTCTGTTTGCCGGAAGGATCCTCGGTGTATTCGTTGGCGAGGGTGGCGAAGTCCTCGCCCTTGTTGATCCGTTCGATGAGCGCCTTGATCTTGTTCTCGGCTTCCTTGCTCGCCTTCTCGTCGTTGGGATCGACCACGCGAATAAGGATGTGACGTGCGCGCACCTCCTCCTCGCTGCCCATCGCCTTGGTGGCGTCATCGTAGACCTTGTGCATGGCCTCTTCGGTGACGGCCGTTTCCATTTCGTTGTGCAGGAGGGATTCGGCGAGAACCTTGTTGCGGAAGAAGGCGAGGCGGCGCTGGAAGTCCGGACCCTCACCGATTTTCCTGGCTTCGGCCGCCTTGGCCAAACGGATGACGTCGGCGACATAGTCGATGAGATAGTCCCGTCTGGCTGCAGGAGAGAGCGCGGCCGCCTGCTGGCCGAGATCCTCGCTCGCGATCTTCAGATCGCTCTCCCGGATGTCGACGCCGGCGACCCGGGCAACGACCTGGTCGTTGGGATCGGGCGCGCTTGCGGTCGAGGTGGTGGAAGTGGGTTGCGTGCCGGAGGATTTGCTGGTGTCGGAACCCTTGCCGCAGCCGACGAGCACGGGGACGACCGCAATCGCTACCGCCGCGAGCAGGACGAGCCTGTTGGAGCGTTGTGCAACGGGTGTTTCCGGTAAAAAAGCAGATGAACGCGATGTCATGACATGATCCTTGAGCCGGGGCCTCTTAAAATCCGTCGGCAGCGGATTTGACGGCGGACTTTTCGCTTAATTGGGTACGATAAGCAACGAAAGAATGGCCATTTTTTGGGAAACTGCGGTAGCGCTTCGCTAATTGACAACATTAAGACCCCCCCCTATCTCTCGATCATCGCCTCGGTCCTGCCTGATGAGATTGCATTGCTATTGCTCGAAAAGTGGCACATTCCCGGACCCCTTCGGCCGAAAAGACCCGGGCGGGCGGGCGCCGGCTGCGCGGCGCCAGGTAAGGATTGACCGATGATCGGCGCCGTCGCCCGTAAGCTGTTCGGCTCGGCCAACGAACGCCGCATCCGCAGCTACCAGCCGCGCGTCAACGCGATCAATGCGCTCGAGAAGGAGCTGGAAAAGCTCTCGGACGATGCGCTGCGCGCGCGCACGGAGGCGTTCAAGAAAGAAGTCGCCGACGGAAAGTCGCTCGACGACATTCTGGTGCCGGCATTTGCGACCTGTCGAGAAGCCGCCAAGCGCACGCTCGGGCAGCGCCATTTCGACGTTCAGCTGATCGGCGGCATGATCCTGCACGAAGGCAAGATTTCCGAAATGAAGACCGGCGAAGGCAAGACGCTGGTGGCGACGCTGCCGGTCTATCTCAACGCGCTTGCCGGCCGCGGCGTGCACGTCGTCACGGTCAACGACTACCTCGCCAAGCGCGACGCCGAATGGATGGGGCAGATCTACAATTTCCTCGGGCTTTCCGTCGGCGTCATCGTGCACGGGCTCGACGACGAGCAGCGCAAGAAGGCCTACGACTGCGACGTCACCTACGGCACCAACAACGAGCTCGGCTTCGACTA
>Ga0187765_10001134_pt1 | contig 10241 bp, 6 predicted proteins | sample 0216_QUI02_MP05__3_FD_133018 | JGI IMG/M metagenome (GOLD analysis project Ga0187765, IMG submission 133018) | Tropical peat soil microbial communities from peatlands in Department of Meta, Colombia - 0216_QUI02_MP05_10_MG | ecosystem: Environmental > Terrestrial > Soil > Wetlands > Peat ...
ACCAGGTTGGGGATCAGATCGTGCCGCCGCTTGAGCTGCACGTCGATCTGCTTCCAGGCGTTGACCGTCTGGTTCTTCAGCGAGATCAGGCCGTTGTAGGCGCTGACCATCCACAGTACGATGACCACGACGACGACGAGAAACAGAATGGCGCCCATGGCACTCGGGTCTCCAGGAGGGTTCCAGCGAATGTGCCGACGCCGCTCGATGCTGGCAAGGGCGCGACGACATGACTATCCTGTTGCCGTTACCAGCGTTCAGAAAGCGGTGATCAGGTGAGTTGCCAGACGGCAAGTCTCACAGTGGTTACCAGTTGCCGGCGACGAAGGGTGCGAGTCCGCTGGGCGCCCCCGTGCGTCCGTGCGTCCGTGCGTCTGTGCGTCCTGGTCCTGTGCGTCTGTGCGTCCGTGCCGCCGTGCGTCCGGCCCCTCGCGGCCCAGGCCCCGGCGGACATCACCGTGGTGGGACTGCCGGCGTTCCGGCCGACGGCGGTGCTGCTGCCGCACTTCCAGTTCTGGGTCGCGGTGGACACCACGGCGGGCGGCGTGGTCCTGCGCGACGTCACGATCAACCCGGTGACGTTCACGGGCTGGGTGCGCGTGGAGGGGATCCATCCCGGGGCGCGGCAGCCGGAGCGGGCGCCGTTCGCGGACAGCGTGCGCTTCGGGGCGGATGGACGGGTCACGTTGCTGGTGGCGGATTCGGCGATCCGCGCGCCGCTCGAGATCGAGCCGCAGGGCGTCAGGGGCGCGAGCGCCGGACGGCTGGTCATCACCGCGCCGCGCTGGCCGCTCAACCGCGCGTTGCTGGTCACGATCGATCCGGCGGACCTCTACGAGCATCGCTGGCGCTCCGTGGGCTTCGGGGTGCGCGACCGGATCCGGGTGGACGACGCGCGGAGCATCGCGTTCCTGCAGGACTCCACCGTGGCCAATACGGTGATCGCCGTCGCGCCGGGGCGCGACACGCGGGCGGCGATCCACGTCGAGCAGACGTCGATCGTGCTGACGCAGCAGTTCGGCGAGAGCGTGGGCCGCGAACGGCGCTACCTCGGACGGCTGGTCCTGGCCTTGGACCCGGCGCGTGGCCCCGACGGCGCGATGCGGGCCGAGCTGGTCTTCGCCTCGGGTGAGAGCGTGGAATCCGCGGCGGCGGCCGTCGCGGCGGCGCGCACCGAAGCCGCACCGGCACGGACTGCGGGCCCGCGCGTGGCCACGCCGTCCGCCGACGTCGCGACGCTCCTGGCGCACGTGCTCGGCGCGGCGGAGCCGATGCTGCGCTACGACCGGATCGCGACGTTCCGCAACGTGCCGGCCGGCTCGTACACGTTCCTCGCCGCGTTCGACCGCGACGGGTGGTACGGCGCCACCGCCGCGCTGCAGCTGGGCGATCCGGAGGTGGTGTGCTCCGAGTACGCCCTGATGAAGCAGTTTGCCGACCCCTCCGGCGCGCAACGGCACGAGATCTGGAACCGGCTGGGTCCGCGCGGGCGGTACGTGTGGACGGACGACTGGGGCGGCCGCTGGATGGGGGACAAGGACCCCTACGAGATCCTCAAGGGCTACGCGTGCTACCGCGCCACCCGCGACGTGGACTGGCTGCGGGCGGAGCTCCCGAACCTCCGGCGCATCGCCCGTTACATCCTGGCGACGGACCGCAACGGCAACGGCCTGGTCGAGGGGATGAGCTACGCCACCTACTCCGAGATGTCGCCCCTGGACGCGCACGACCGGCCGTACCGGACCGAGGACCCGTACGTGAACGCGCTGGCGGCGTACGCGCTCGACCGCCTGGCCGAGCTGGAGGACGAGGCGGCGTGGCGCCTCAACGCGCAGGCGCTCGGCGACAGCGCGGCGGCGTGGCGGGGAGCGGCGAACGGGATCCGCGCGGCGCTGCCGACGCTGTACCGGCCGCAGCTGGCGTGGTTCACCTACCACGCCATGGCGGACAGCGCCAGGAGCTGGGACCACCTGCATCTCCAGCCCGTGGACGCGCTGGTCCTGGGCGGCGTCGTGGACACGGCGATTAGCGGGGCGATGGTGCGGCGGCTGCTCGGTCCCGAGTGGTGGGATGCGCGCGACCAGGGGTTCTACGCGGTGCCGAGCGGCGACAGCTGGCACGACATGACCGGCTACTGGACCGGATGGGGCTGGCACATCCTCGACTTCAAGGCGCTCGAAGCGGCGTTCCGGTTCGGGATGCCGGCGGAGCGCCGTGAGGCGTGGCAGCGGCTCGAGGCGGAGGCGGCGCGGATCATCCGGGTGAACTACGGCCGGCCGGGGGAGCGCGCCGACAACAACGGGCTCTTCATGTTCTCGGCGGGCGCCTACCTCGACCTGCTCGCGCGGGGGCTGTTCGGTGTGGACGAGCACCTCGACGCGACCACGATCGCGCCGCACCTCGACGGGATCGCCGACGATCGCACCTGGGAGCTGGTCGATTGGCGGATCACGGGCACGACCCTCGGCATCGCGTACCGCCCGGCCGACCGGGCCGCCACGCTCACGCTGGGCCCGGGGCGCGCGGTGCGGCTCGAGCTGCAGTTCCCTTGGATCGTGCGCGGCTCCTGCGCCGAGGTGAGCCGGCCCGACGTGACGGAGTACTTCGACCTCGCGCCGCGGCGCGACGGATGGACGGCGATCGAGGTCGCCGCCGGCACTACGCCGGCTGCCGTGAAGCTGACGGCGGCGGGCTGTCCGGCGCCGCGCTGAGCCGCGCCGGCCGCGACCGGCGGGAACGGGCGATGGCGAGCAGCCAGATCCAGACGAGCAGCAGGGCCGCGTGCGGGCGGGACGCCGTCCGCAGCAGCAGGGCGAGGTTCACCGGCACGGCGAAGGCCGAGCCGAGGCGGGTCTCCGGGAACCAGCGCCGCAGCGCTACCACCTGATTGGCCGTCACGCCGCCCGAGCGGAAGCGCGCGATGAGCGCGCGGGCGAGCGCCGTGTCGTTCGGCGCACGCCACCCAGGGAGCCGGACCAGGTTCCACACGGTCGCCGCGTTGCCGTAGCCGTGCATGTCGGTCGCCCCGAACATCGTCCGGTTCTCGAGGCGGCAGCGCGCGATCACGGCGCGGCGGTCCACCGGCGGGATGTCCATGGCGCGCGGGGACTCGGTCCAGATCTCGAATCCGTCCACGCCCCAGGTGGTGAGCTCGCCGAGCGGCGCACCCCAGTGGTGTTCCCAGTACTCCGGCAGGCTCGCGATCAGGTAGAGCGAGTCGGCGTGCAGCGTTCGGACGAGCGCGCCGGTCGAGTCCCATGAACGGTCGTAGGGCTGGTTCGCGATCTCCCCCATCGTGCCCAGGACCACCAGGTGCAGGCCCGAGAGCGACAGCTCCTCGCCGTCGAGGAGCCGCGGGGCCCGGCCGGCCGCGTCGCGGCGCCAGATCGACGCCGCGCCGAACACGTTGTGGTCTGTGACGAACGCGGCGTCGAAGCCGGCGCGGGCGTGCCACTCTGCGTTCCGGGCCGCACCGAACCCGGGGCGGCCGTCGTGGGACAGCGCGGTATGTGAATGGACGTCGAGCACCAGCAGGTCCGGATCCGCCGCGACGAGCCGCGGGATCGGGCGCGGGAGCCAGTAGCCCCAGGCGACGAACGCCGCGAGGCCCGCCGCGAACAGGACGGCGGCCCCGGCCTCGCGGAGCGCACGGCGCCGCGCCGCAGCGCCGGCTGCGGCGAGGCGCAGCAGCGCGCAGGCCAGCACCGCCCAGATCCCGAAGCCGATCAGGTCGCGGCGCGAGCCGCCGTTCAGCCAGTCGGCCAGCAGCGTGAACGGCGCGAACAGCACGTGCCAGAACGGATACGAAAGCCGCGCCGATGCGGGCGCGGTCCAGGTCACGACATCAACGAGAGGAGAGAGAGGGGAGAGCTGCGCCACGACGATGCACGCGGTCAGCGCGACCGGAAGGCGCCAGCGGACCCGCATGCGGGGCTAGGGCCCCGACTCGCCCGACAACTCCCGCACCACGCGCGCCATGCGGTCGGCCAGCCGCTGTCGCTGGGACGCGCTCCGCGCCGCCGGGTGGTCGTGGCGCAGCGAGATCTCGGCCCCGTCTTCCAGGGCGATGCGGTACCACGCCCCCGCCGGAGCAGCTCCTGCGTCGGAGCCGCCGTTGGAGGACGAGCGCTGGATGACCGCCCGCGCCACGCGCCCGCGCGGCGCGACGTTGCCGCGAAAGTCGAGGTCCTCCGGTGACGGGAGCGTCCCCAGCGACGACGCGACCCGCTTCTCCAGCACGTCGCCGGGAGCCTCCGTGATGTCCTTGGTGATCGTGGCCAGCGTGGCCCCCTCCATCTGGCGCAGCTTGATCGAGAGCAGCTGGAGGAGGTGCCGGTAGCCGTACGTCGCCGCGGTGCCGCGTCCCTCCGGCGGGCTCATCAGGTGCCGCGTGACGTAGAAACGGATGGTGCGATCGGAGGGCCGGCTCTGGGCCGCGGCGTTGATCGGCGTGACACCGGACGCGTCGAGGATTCCACCGGACAGGGCTGCGAGGTCCCGGATGTTCCAGGGCGCGAGCTTCGCGTACTCGCGGAGTGTCAGAAGCGGGTCGCTCATGTGACTCAAAGTTCATATCCCGCCGCCGCGCGCTCCGCAAGGAGGGGCCCGGTGCGGCCGCGCTTGCCCATGCGCACACGCGCAACGAAGCCGTCTTGACGCGACCAGCGGCGACCCATACTGTGCCCCGTTCCTTTGTTGTTGGGCACGCTTCCTCGGAGCAACCCATGCGACTGGCCCTGCCGGCGTGCGCCGGCGCATTCCTCATCGTCGCGCTCGCCGCGGCTCCGCCCTGCCGGGCCCAGGAAGGCACCTGGGCGCTGACCAACGCCCGCATCGAGACGGTCACGAAGGGCGTGATCGAGCACGGCACCATCGTGATCCGCGACGGGCTCATCCAGGCGGTCGGCGCCGACGTGACGCCGCCGGCCGACGCCCGGGTCCTCGACCTGAACGGCCGGACCGTGTACCCCGGGCTCATCGACCTGGTCTCGAACCTCGGCCTGCCCGCGGCGCCGACTCCCGCCGCCGGACGTGGAGGCGGCGGCGGCGGCGCGCCCGCCGCGGCCCCGAGCGGGCCCATCGGCCTCGAGCCGGACCGGATTGTCGCGGACGAGATCAAGCCCGCGGCCGCCGACGTCAAGAACCTCCGCGATGGCGGGATCACGGCGGTGCTGGTCGCACCGTCGCGCGGGGTCTTCCGCGGCCTCTCGGCGCTGGTGCCGCTGCGTGACAGTCTGACCGAGCACGCCGTCATCCGCTCGCCCGTGGCCGAGAATCTGGGCTTCGAGGGCGTGCAGAACCGGTACCCGGAGACGCTGCTCGGCGTCATCGCGTACGAACGCCAGGCGTTCTACGACGCCAAGCGCCAGGCCCAGCTGCTCGACCGGTACCGCGCCAACCCCGTCGGGATGGCGCGCCCGGACTACGACCTGCAGCTCGCGGCGCTGATCCCCGTGGTCAAGGGGGACCTGCCGGCCTTCTTCTTCGCGAAGAACGAGAACGAGATCCGCCGCGCCGTGCGCCTCGGGCGTGAGTTCGGGCTCAAGCTGACCGTCGTCGGCGCCACCGAGGGGTTCCGCGCCACCGACGCCTTGAAGGCGACGGGGCAGCCGGTGGTGGTGTCGGTGGACTTCCCGAAGGCGCCCGAGGTGACGGGATGGCAGTACCGCTGGACGGAGCGCCACGCGCCGGATGACAGCGCGGAGGCCGACAGCGCCGCACGCCCGGTGATCGAGGGGAACGCCGCCACGCTGAACAGCGCGGGGATCCGCTTCGCCCTGAGCTCCGGCGGCTCGCTCCGGCCCGCGGAGTTCCTGGCCAACGTGCGCAAGGCGATCGCGGCGGGGCTGCCGCGCGACGTGGCGCTGGCGGCGCTCACGCTCCGGCCGGCCGAGATCGCCGGCGTCGCCGCGCAGCTGGGCAGCATCGAGGCGGGCAAGATCGCGAACCTGGTCGTTACCCAGGGCGATCTGTTCACCGACAGCGCGAAGGTCCGCGATGTCTTCGTGGACGGTGCGCGCTACGAGGTCATTACTCCGCCCCCCGCCCCGCGCGAGCGCGGCGCGGCCGCCGGTGGGCCGCCGGCCGAGGTGGGTGGCACGTGGGACGTGACGGTGAGCACGCCGCAGGGCGGCAACCAGGCGACGCTGACCGTGACGCAGACCGGCGCGTCGTTCACCGGCCAGCTCGCATCGGAGATGGGCAGCGCGGCCGTGGACAACGGCGAGATCTCCGGCAACACCGTCAGCTGGAGCATCACGCTCAGCATGGGCGGCCAGAGTGTGACCATCAACTTCCACGGCGACGTCGAAGGGAACCGGATGCGCGGTTCCGCGGAGATGCCGGGCATGGGTTCGATGTCATTCAGTGCGCAGAAGAGGACTCCATGACATACAGACACGAGACTTCGGGTGGACAGCGCTCGGGACAGTTGCGAGACGGCGGGTTGCGAGTGGTTACGAGGCGTCAGATAACGGCACGAGTGGTCGTTGTCGGGCTGATCTCCGCCTTCGCAGCCGGCTCCATCGTGGCCCAGGCGCCGGCGCCGTTCACGATGCCGGTCCCGCCGGCGGCGCATCTCGTCGCCATCACCAACGCGACGATCCTCACGGTGAGCCACGGCACGATCCCCCACGGCACGATCGTGATCCGCGAGGGGAAGATCGCCGCGGTGGGGCCGGACGTCGCGGTGCCCGCGGGCGCACAGGTCATCGACGCGGCGGGCAAGTACGTGATGCCTGGAATCATCGACGAGCACTCGCACAGCGCCGCCGAGGCGGTCAACGAGATCACGAACTCCGTCACGGCCGAAGTGCGGATGACGGACGTGGTCAAGGAGGACATGCCGACGATCTATTGGCAGCTCGCCGGCGGGGTCACGACCCTCAACCTCCTGCACGGCTCGGCGAACGCGATCGGCGGCCAGAACGCGGTGCTGAAGCTGCGCTGGGGGCTCCCGGTGGACAGCCTGCTGTTCGAGGGTGCGCCTCCCGGGATCAAGTTCGCCCTCGGGGAGAACCCCAAGGAGTCGAACTTCCAGGCGTTCGCCGGCAGCCGCCGCTATCCGCAGACGCGGATGGGGGTCGAGCAGGTCATCCGCGAGATCTTCACCAGGGCCGTGGCGTACCGCACCGAGTGGCAGCAGTACGAAGCCGCGCGGCGCGCGCTGCGGCGGGGCCAGGCGGAGCCGATCCCGCCGCGGCGGGACCTCCAGCTCGACGCCTTGGTCGAGATCATGGACGGCCGCCGGCTCGTGCACTCGCACTGCTACCGGGCCGACGAGATCCTCATGCTGCTGCGCGTCGCCCGCGACTTCGGGTTCCGCGTGGCCAGCCTGGAGCACGTCCTCGAGGGCTACAAGGTGGCGGACGAGATCGCGGCGGCCGGCACCGGCGCCTCGGTCTTCGCCGACTTCTGGGGCTACAAGCTCGAGGCGTACGACGCCATCCCGTACAACGCAGCCCTGCTGACGCAGCGCGGCGTGGCGGTGGCGATCAACTCGGACGACGACGAGCGGGCGCGGCGGCTCTACCAGGACGCCGCGAAGACGATGCATTTCGGCGGCGTGTCGGAGACGGACGCGCTGAAGATGATCACGCTAAATCCGGCCCGGATGCTGGGCATCGAGAACCGGGTCGGCTCGATCGACGTCGGGAAGGACGCCGACCTCGCGATCTTCAACGGCCATCCGTTCGCGCCCGCCTCGCGGGTCGAAATGACGCTGGTGGACGGCCGCGTGTTCTTCGACCGCAATACCGCGCCGACGCTGGAGAACCTGATGCAACAGCTGCAGGAGCAGCGGCAGCGTCGCCGGCCCGCCGCGACGGGAAGGGGGGACCAGTGAAAACGCTGGCACGGAGGCACGGGGGCACGGTGGCACGGGCGATCCTCGGCGCGGCGCTGATCGTCGTCGCGGCGCCGGCGATGCTTGCCGCGCAGTCGGCCACGGGGCTGGCGGTGACCGCCCGGGGCTGGGCGATCCGGAATGTCACCATCGTGCCCGTCACCGGGCCGCGGATCGAGCACGGCACCGTCGTGATCCGGAACGGCAAGATCGAAGCGGTCGGCGCGGCCGCCGCTCCGCAGGCCGGCGATTCGGTGCTGGACGGCACCGGGCTGTTCGTCTATCCCGGCATGATCGACGCCGGTACCCGGCTCGGCCTCTCCGAGATCAGCTCGGTGCCCGGCGGCGAGGACCAGCAGGAGCTGGGGGAGTTCAATCCACAGGACGCGGCGCTGATCGCCGTGAACCCGCATTCCGAGCCCATCCCGGTCACGCGCAGCAACGGCGTGACCACCGCCATCACGGCGCCGCGCGGCGGCCTGGTCAGCGGGCAGGCGGCGCTGCTCGACCTGCTGGGGTGGACGCCGCAGGAGATGGCGGTGCGCGCCCCCGCCGCGATGGTGATGACGTATCCGCGCACCGGCGGCGGCGGCCGGTTCGCCCGGCGGGCGCAGCGGAGCCAGGGCGACCAGATGAACCGGCAGGTGCTCGCGCTGAAGGCGTTCCTCGGCGACGCGAAGGCCTACGCCGACATCAAGGGGCGGCTCGCCGCCGGCGCGGCGGGATCACAGAAGACCAGCCTCGGGATGGACGCGATGGTGCCGGTGATGCGCGGCGAGGAGCCGGTGATCTTCGACGTGGAGACCGCGGAGCAGATCCGCGGCGTGCTCACGCTGGCCGACAGCTTCGGCCTCAAGGTGATCCTGCGCGGCGCCCACGAGGCCTGGAGGCTCGCGGACACGCTGGCGGCACGGCACGTCCCCGTCATCGTCGGACCGACCACGCAAGGTGTCGGCCCAGACGAGCCGTACGACGAGATCTACGCCAATCCCGGGGTGCTCGCGAAGGCGGGAGTCACCGTCGCCTTCCAGACGGACGATGTGCACGGCTCACGAGACCTGCCGTACAACGCCGCGCTCGCGGAGGCCTACGGCCTCCCCGCGGACGACGCGCTCAAGGCGGTCACCATCAACCCCGCCCAGATCTTCGGCGTGGCGGATCGGCTGGGGAGCATCGAGCCCGGCAAGGAGGCCACGCTGATCGTCACCGACGGCGACCCGCTCGACGCGCGGTACGGGCCGAAGTACATCTTCATCCGCGGCGAGCTCGTGCCGTTCAACGACCGGCACACGCGGCTGTATGAGGAGTTCCGCGTCCGGCCCAAGCCGTAGTCCGGGGCGGGTTCGGAGGGTCGATGAGGGGCCGGAGCCGTCGTCCGGCCCCTCGCGTTTGTGGCGTCCCGGGGCCATTCCCCCGGTCCCCCCAAACCCCGGCGCGTTTCTTGCAATTCCTGCCCTCCGGACCCATTCCCCTCGCGGAGCGGTGAAGGTGGCCCAGTACACGATCGCGTGGCTGCCGGGCGACGGCATCGGCAAGGACGTCATGGACGCGGCGCGGCTCGTCCTCGACGAGCTGCATCTGGATGCGGCGTATCCCACCGGCGACATCGGGTGGGAGTTCTGGTGCGCGGAAGGCGACGCGTTCCCGTCGCGGACCGTCGACCTGCTCCAGCGCGTGGACGCCGCGATGTTCGGCGCCATCACGTCCAAGCCGGCGAAGGCGGCCGAGGCCGAGCTGGCGCCGGCGCTCCGGGGCACGGGCCTGGTCTACCGGTCGCCGATCGTGCGGATGCGGCAGATGTTCGACCTCTACGTCTGCCTGCGCCCGTGCAAGGCGTATGTCGGGAACCCGCTGAACTTCAAGGAGGGGATCGACCTCGTCATCTTCCGCGAGAACACGGAGGACCTGTACGCCGGGGTGGAGTTCAGCCCCGTGCCCGCCGAGCTGTCCGCGGTGCTGGCGAAGACGAGCAAGCCGTTCGCGCCGTTCAAGGACCTCCCCGCCGACGCCTACGCCGTCTCCTGCAAGGTGAACACCAAGCGGGGCTCCGAGCGGATCGTGCGCGCCGCGTTCGAGTACGCGAAGGCGAACGGGCGGAAGAAGGTCACGGTGGTGCACAAGGCCAACGTGGTGCGGGCCACCGACGGCCTCTTCCTCGAGGAGGCGCGCAAGGTCGCGGCCGCCTTCCCGGGCATCCAGGTGGATGAGGCGAACGTCGACGCGATCTGCATGTGGCTCCTCAAGAATCCGAAGAGCTACGAGGTGCTGGTCGCGCCGAACCTCTACGGCGACATCATCTCCGACCTCGGCGCCCAGATGGTCGGCGGGCTCGGCTTCGGCTGTTCGGGCAACATCGGCGAGAAGCTCGCGGTCTTCGAGCCCAGCCACGGCTCGGCGC
>Ga0187765_10001135_pt1 | contig 10239 bp, 7 predicted proteins | sample 0216_QUI02_MP05__3_FD_133018 | JGI IMG/M metagenome (GOLD analysis project Ga0187765, IMG submission 133018) | Tropical peat soil microbial communities from peatlands in Department of Meta, Colombia - 0216_QUI02_MP05_10_MG | ecosystem: Environmental > Terrestrial > Soil > Wetlands > Peat ...
GCGGGGCGGCTGCCCCGCTTGCCGGCCGCCCATCCCGGACATACGCTTGCACGCATCCCCCACATGCAGGACCGGACCATGCGCATCACGGTGCTTCACGCGTCCACGGCCGTTCCGCTGACCGGGCTCCTCGTCGCCCTCTGCGTCGCGAGCTGCGGCGGGGACAAGTCGTCGGGCGGCGCCGTGCCGTCGGCGTCTGCCAGCTCCGCCCCGGCGGCGGCGCCCGTGCCCGCCGCGACGGCGACCCAGACACCGCAGGGCCCGCAGGTCTACCAGCGTTGCGCGATGTGCCACGGGCCCGCGGGGGCGGGCGTCCCCGGCAGCTTCCCGCCCCTCGCCGGGTCGGACCTGGCGACGGCGGCGAACCCGGCGGTGCCGATCCGGGTCGTGCTCAAGGGGCTGTCGGGCGCCGTCACGGTGAAGGGGCAGAAGTTCAACGGCGCGATGCCGGCGTACGGCACGATGCAGCCGCTGAGCGACGCCGAGGTCGCGGCGGTGCTGACCTACGTGCGGAGCAGCTGGGGCAACCGGGCCAGCGCGGTGACGGCCGAAGCCGTGGCGAAGGAGCGGGCGGCGACGGCGTCGCGCACGACGCCCTGGACCGCGGCCGACCTCGCGCCGCTGCTCGGCGGCCACTGATCGGGAGCCGCCTGCGCCCGGATCCCGGGAGCGGGCGGCGCGTCGGAAGTGTCGTGAGGAACTCAGCGCACGTCCGGCGCGGTGGCCCCGTGCGGGGGGCTGGATCGAGCGGGCGGCGCGTCGGAAGTGTCGTGAGGAACTCAGCGCACGTCCGGCGCGCTCACTCGCTCCGCAGCGCCAGCAGGGGATCCACTCGCGTCGCGCGCCGCGCGGGGATCAGGCACGCGATCATCCCACTCGCGACCAGCACCGCCACCACGCCACCGAAGATCGCCGGGTCCCGCGGCCGGACCTCGAACAGGATCACGCTCATCAGCTGCGCGACCGAGGCCGCGAAGCCCAGGCCGAACAGCAACCCGAGGCCCATCTGCCAGGCCCCCTGGCGGAACACCAGGCCCACCACGTCCCCGGCCCCCGCGCCCAACGCCATGCGGATGCCGACCTCCCTGGTCCGGCGGCTCACGGAGAACGCCATCACCGCGTAGAGCCCGACGCCGGCGATGAACAGCGCGATCAGCCCGAGGATCATGAACAGCGTCCCGAAGACGCGGATGTACCAGGTCGGGCGCGCGAGCGCTTCGTCCATCGAGTACACCCAGTAGAGCGGGATGTCGGGATTGAGCGACGTGACCGCACCGCGCACCGCCGAGGTCACCGCCATCGGCTCGCCGGCCGTCGCCACCGCGATGCTGACGAAGCTCGTGTAGTGCTGGGACAGCGGGGCGTAGTACATCGGCTCGAGCGTCTGCTCGGGGTCGCCCGAGAACATCGTCGGCACGATCCCGGCGATCGTCATCCACGCAGCCTTGCTGGTGCGGCCCCCCTGCCGGATGCGGCGGCCGAGCGCGTCGCCCTTCGGGAAGTACCGGTCCGCGAAGGCGCGGTTCACCACGACCACCGGATCGGACTCGGGGCGGTCCGTCGCCGCGATGCCGCGGCCGCGCAGGACCGGGATCGCGAACGTCTCGAAGAACCCGGGTGAGACCGCGAGCCAGGGGGCGTTGGGGACGTCACGGTCCGCGTTGTACGTCGTGCCTTCCACCGTGAAGTTGCCGCCGTTCGACCCCGCGTTCCCCTGGATGCCGGGCAGTCCGGACGACACGGACACGGCGCGTGCGCCGGGCAGGACGGCGAGGCGCTCGCGCAGGTTCTCGAAGAACTGCCGCTGCGCCAGGGTGTCGCTGTAGCCGTTCGGGAAGCCCAGCCGCGCCGTGAAGACGTTCTGCACGCGGAAGCCGGGGTCCATGGACCGCAGCCGCGTCACGCTCTTGATCATCAGGCCCGCCGCCACCAACAGGCCGCACGAGAGCGCGATCTCGAAGACGACCAGCGTGCGGCTCATCCGGCCGATGTGGAGGCTCGACGACCCGCGCGTCTCGTCCTTCAGGACCTCGTTGATGTCGGTCCGCGACGACTGGAAGGCCGGGATCGCGCCCGAGAGCACGGTGGCCAGGAGGCCCACGGCCGCCGTGAAGAGCAGGACCACCGGGTGCAGCCGGATGTCGATGAAGAACGGGGGCTGACTGTCCGCGATGGCGCGGTTGAACGCGGAGATGCCGACGGCGGCGAGGCCCGTCCCCAGCACCGCGGCCGCCGCCGAGAGGACCAGGGCCTCGGTGAGGAACTGCCGGACGACCGCGCCCCGCGGCGCGCCGAGGGCGACGCGGACCCCCACCTCCTTCGTCTTGTGCATCGCACGGTCGAGCAGGAGGTTCGCGACGTTCGCGCACGCGATCAGCAGCACGAAGAACATCGCGCCGAGCATCGTGTAGAGCAGCTGGTGCGGCTCGGGCCCGATGACCGCGTCCACGAAGCGCTCCGCGACGGCGCCAATGTCCTTGTTGGTCGCCGGGTACTGCTGTTGGAGCCGACGCGCGATGACGCCCATGTCCGCGTTCGCCCCGCGCGCCGTCACGCCGGGCTTGAGCATACCGATGACCGTGAGCCACTGGCCCTGGTCCCGCGGCGCGCCCGGCTCGAACTGCAGCGGCAGCCAGAGATCGGCGTTGTCCGGGAACCGGTACGCCTGGGGCATCACGCCCACGATCGTGAACGGCGCCCCGTTGACGCGCAGACTCTTGCCCAGGACTCCCGGATCCCCGCCGAAGCGACGCTGCCACATCCCGTAGCCGATGACGGTCACCGCGCCCCCGCCCGGCGCGTCCTCTCCGGGCCGGAAGGTGCGTCCGAGCAGCGGCCGCGTGATCGCCACGTCGAACATGGACGCCGTCACCCACGATCCATTGTATCGCTCGGCGTCCCCGGTGCCGCTCACGTTGACGGTGCCGCCGTAGTAGGCCGCCATTGCCTCGAAGCTGTGCTGCTGGGCGCGGTAGTCGAGGTACTCGGGGAACGGCACGCCCATCTGCCGCATGTTCATCGAGGGGTTGTTGCGGTAGATGGCCACGATGCGGTCGCCACCCGGGTACGGCAGCCCCTTCATCAGCGCGCCGTAGACGATGCTGAACCCGGCCGTCGTCAGCCCGATCCCGAACGTCAGCACGACGACGGCCACCAGCGCCGGGCCCGGACTCTGGATCAGGGACCGGAAGCCGTACCGGATGTCTCGGAGGATGGCGTCCATGATGCCACCCCTACGGGACGTCGTTGCTCGGAGTTTCCCCGCGCGGCTAGATGTCCAGGATCTCCCGTACCGCGGTCAGGAGCTCTTCAACCGTCCACGGCTTCGGGAGCATGCGCCACCGCGGGTCGTTCGCGGCGACGATCTCCTCGTCGGGACTGCCGGAAGTGGACAGGAAGCGCACGTTGCGACCCGCGCCGCGGAGCGCGCGGTACAGCTGCGGGCCGGTCATGTTCGGCATGCCCGAGTCCGAGATCACGAGGTCCACGTCGTCGCCGCGGCGGTACAGCTCGGCGAGGGCCTCGGCGCCATCCCCCACCGCAACGACGCGATAGCCGAAGCGCTCCAACGCCTGGGTGAGGACGGTGCGTACCGCCGCGTCGTCGTCCGCGACCAGGAGCGTCCGGTCCTCCGGTGCGCGGGCACTTGGCGCGCGAGCCGAGGTCGGTGCGATATCGCGGTCGGCGACGCCCGGTTCCGCGCGGAAGTACAGCTCGATCAGGGTCCCGACACCGGGCGCGCTGTCGATGCTCACGGTGCCCCCATGCTGCTGGATCAGCCCCAGGACCATCGGGAGACCAAGGCCCGTCCCCTGGCCAGCGGGCTTGGTGGTGAACAGGGGCTCGAAGGCCCGCCGCTTGGTCTCCTCATCCATACCGGCGCCGTTGTCACGCACGGCCACACACAGGAACCGGCCCCGGACCGGCTGCACGGCGCCGGCTCCCCGCGCTTCCGCCGTCGGCCGCACCGTGACATCCAGCCGACCGCCGACCGGCATCGCGTCCCGCGCGTTGGTGGCCAGGTTCATCAGAATCTGGGTGAGCGCGGCGGGGTCCACGCGCGCGAGCGGCAGGCGGTCCGGAATGATCACCCGCACCTCGATGTTGGCCGGCAGGAGGAACCTGAACGTCTCCACGGCTTCCTTAACGGCCGTACCGATGTCGAGGGGGCGCGGCGACACGGCCTCCCGGCGCCCGAAGCTCATCAGCCGCGCGATCAGCGTCCTCCCTCGGGACGCGGCCTCGGAGAGCTGCCGGATATGCTGCTCCGTCTCCGGGTCGGCGTCCGCGTTCCGGGCGCGCAGCAGGTCCGCCGTACCCATGACGACCGTGAGGAGATTGTTGAAGTCGTGCGCGATGCCGCCGGCGAACTGCCCCAGCGCTTCCATCTTCTGCGCCTGCTGGAGCTGGGTCTCGGCGATCTCCTTGCGCTCGCTGAGGGCCGCCGTAAAGGCGCGCACCTGCTCTTCCACGATGTGCCGGTCGGTGATGTCGCGAGCCATCGCGTAGATGAGGCCGCCGGCCGAAACCGGCGTGGCGTTCCACTCCAGCCAGCGGTATGTGCCGTCCTTGCGGCGGTAGCGATTCACGAACGCCTTCGCCGCGCCGCCGCGCTGCTGCTCGGCGTACATCGCCGTGGTGGCCGCCCGATCGTCGGGGTGCACGAAATCGAGAAACGGCCTTTCGCGCAGCTCCTCCGCCGTGAATCCGAACACCCGCTGCCAGACGGGATTGACGTCCACGAAGTGGCCGCCCGAGTCGGCGGTGACCAGAAGATCGGGGAAGTGCGTGAACAACAGCTGGAGATGTGCGCCGACGCGGTCGCGCTCCCGCGCCTCCCGACGCCAGAGCATTGCGGCGGCCGCGAGCGCTGCCAGCGCCACGGACCCGAGGGCCACAGCCCGGAGGCCTGCACCGCTGAGCGCGGCCAGCAGGAGGACCACGGCGGCGACCAGGACGAGAGTCCCCACCACCGCCCACGGGAGGGCGGACGCAGGGCGGCCCGGCTGGCGAGCACCACGGATCTTCGGGTCCACGTATCTACCGCCTTCGCGGCCCGACCGGAGAGGGGGACGGTGGCGCTAAATACGACTTTAATAGTCGGCAAGGATGTGCGAAAGACTATGAGCAGCCATAGTCCCGCGCGGCACTTCGTAAGTATTTCCAAGACAATGACATACGCTTACTGCGGGCTGGGAAGGTGCCTGGTCTCAGTCCCTGGCGAGCTGCTCGAAGGGGAGGTTGAGGACCGGGTAGCGGCGCCAGTCCTTGTAGTCGAAGTGCCACCACTCCTCCGGGTTGACGCCGAAGCCTTCGCGCACCATCGCCGCGCGGAGCAGCGCACGGTACCAGCGCTGAAGGCTCGTGCCGCCGGGGTAGTCCGAGTAGGAGCGCTGCGAGAACTCGTCGTAGCCGCCCGTCATCCTGACGGGGGCGCCCGTCTGCAGGTCGTACAACGTCAGGTCCACGGCGCAGCCGCGGTTGTGCCGCGAGCCGGAGTCCGGGTTCGCGACGAACATGTGCTGGGAATCGGGGGTCGCGTCCCAGAACATCCGCGTCACGTACCATGGGCGGTAGGCGTCGTGGATCAGCAGGCCGTAGCCCAGCGGGGCGAGCCGGAGCAGGGCTCGCCGCAACGCCTCGGCCGCGGGCCGCTGGAGGAAGGCGTGCGCCGACGAGTACATCGCGCTGCCGAGGAAGTCGTTGGTCGTCGCGTAGCGGATGTCGAGCTTGATGCGCGGGTCGAGCGACGTGAGGTCCACGAGGTCCGGTGCGCGCAACCCGGCCGGTTGACGGGGCGGACGCATCGCCAGCGCCGCCTCGCGGAGCGAGTCCACCGGGTGGAGCGGCACGATGCGGAAGGTGACGCCCTCCTCGGTCCCCACGGGCAGGCGCGGCCGGAACGTCGCGCCGAGGTCCAGGCGCGCGACGGCGCCGCCCGGCTCGCGCTCGAAGCGCGCCGTGGCGCCCCCATAGGGACCGGAATCGACCGTGAAGCCCTGCGACGCCGGCGTGAGCGTCCACGCCGACCGGCCGATCACCAGCTCGAGCCGTCCGCCGTCCTCCCGTACCAGCAGGCGGTCCGCTCCGACGCCGTACTCACCGAGGAGCGGAAGCCAGGCGGGAGGTGGGGGTTGGGGTCTGGGGGGTGGGGATTGGGAAAAGGCCGCGCCGGCCCCGGCGAAGACCGTCAGGACCAGGGTCGCAGCGGCGCGACGCGACGTCGTCACTCGTGCAGCCTCGCCGGCCTTACTGCCGGCAGGCGGCGGTGGGGTCCGGCTTCGGCTGGTCCACCACCACGCGGTGGTCGAGGTCAGCCACGTGCACGGCGATGTCCTCGATCAGGTTGGCGACGTGCGCCATGTGCGCGTAGTCGATGTACTCGGGCTCGTCGGTGACCTGGTGGTAGTCCGAGTGGATGCCGGTGGTGAAGAACACCACGGGGATGCCGTACCGCGCGTACGAGTAGTGGTCGCTGCGGCAATAGATGTTCGCCGGGTGGCCGTTCGCGTCGATCGAATAGTCGAACGCCAGGCCGTGATGGTCCTCGCGGTTCACCCGCTCGACGAGGTCTCCCAGCTCCGTCGAGAGACGCCGGGAGCCGACCAGCTGCAGATAGTCCGGGCCGCCGTGGATGGGCACGCCCTCCTTGGTGCGGCCCACCTCATCGTCGGCGTCGCCGCGGCCGATCATGTCGATGTTGAGCTGCGCGACGATCGAGTCGCGCGGCACGGTGGGATGGTCCGTGAACCACCGGGAGCCGAGCAGGCCCAGCTCTTCGCCGGTGTGCCAGACGAACAGGATCGAGCGCTTGGGCTTCTGGTGCAGTGTCGCGATCCGCTGCGCGATCTCGAGCACGGACACCGTGCCCGAGCCGTCGTCGTCGGCGCCGTTGTCGATCGAGTCCTTGCGCGATGCCCCCGGATGCCCCGCGCGCCAGGCGGCGAGGAGGCTGTCCACCTGGGCCTGCTGCGCCGGCGTGGCCTGCTTCCCGCCGTCGTCGGCGCCCTCCGGACGCACGACGTGGTTCCAGATCCGGATGGAGTCGTGGTCCACCGGGTTGGTGGTGAACCCGATGTGGTCGTTGTGCGCGCCGATGGCGACATACTCGCCCTTGAGCTTCCGGTCGCTGCCCGGCACGATAGCCACCACGTTCCGCGCCGGTGCCGGTTCGGTGCGGTAGATCAGGTGCGCCTGCACCGTCCGTCCGGTCGCGCCGGCCTTGGCGCTGTCGAGCGGGACGCCCAGCAGCTGCCCCGCGGCCGCCGTGGTGACCTGCATGAAGAGCGTGGTGGTGTCGGTGGCGGCGGAGCCGGCCATGACGAGCGAGGGCTGGCGGAGCGCGTTCCGGAACTGCGGGGTCACGCGCTCGAGCCCCGGGAGAGCCAGCGCGGCGGCGTTCCGGAAGCGCGCGAGCAGGCCGTTCAGCTGGACGCGCGGGGCGGCCGCGCGCGGCGGCCCCACGACGACCAGCGCGCCGCGCACGACGTCGGGGGCGAGCGAGTCCGGCGCGTCGAGCGCCCCGCCGAAGACGACGGGGGCGCCGTCCAGGGAGCGCACCGGGCCGCCGCGCAGCCGGCGGGGGAGGAAGTCGTCGAGCACCTTCAGGGTCGCGCCCGCCACCGTGATCGTCGAGCTCGTGTCCAGCATCTCGCGCAGCAGCGGCAGGTCCTGGAAGTAGGTGCCGCTGTCGCCCGCCGGGACCAGGCCCATCGCGTGCGCCTCGGCAGCGATGTAGTCGGTGGCCTTCAGGTTGTACACTGTCCCCCCGCGGCGACCCATCATCGAATCGTCCGCGTAGATGTACAGACGGGTCATCAGGTCGGCGGCCGTGATATCCGGCGTCGTCGGCTGCGGCTCGTGCGTGCGGGGCAGTTGGGGGGTCTGGGCGGACAGCGCGGCGGGCGCGAGGAGCGCGAGCAGCGCGGCGCGTCGGGTCGAGCGCATCGAATCTCCGGGGCGAATTGTGTGAGCGACGTCACAACTTAATCAGTCTCGCCGCGAATGCGGATTTTCGCGTGGAACTTCGCCGCGCGGTGCGGTATTAGGGCGTACACGTTCCTCCTTCATACACAACTCGATCCGGAGATGCCCCCCATGACCCTTTCGAGGCCGTGTGCCCTGTTCGTGCTTGCCCTCGCCGCTGCGGCGGCTGCGTCGTGTGGAGGGAGCTCAAGCGACAGCACGACGACGACCGGACCCAAGCCGGCCATCCAGCTGGCTGCGACGGCGAGCGGCGACGGTCAGACCGCGACCGTCCAGACGGCGCTCGCCAGCGCCCTGCGCGTGCTGGTGACGCTCAGCGGCTCGCCGGTGCCGGGCGACACCGTGCGGTGGGCCACCTCCGCGGCCGGCGGGTCGGTGAACCCGACGCAGTCGGTGACCGACGCGAGCGGCATCGCGACGACGACCTGGATGCTCGGCCAGACCGCGGGTCCCCAGGACGCGACCGCGACACTCGGCGGTGCGACCGGGTCGCCGGTCTCGTTCTCGGCGACGGCCACCGCCGGCGCGGCGGCATCGCTCGCCAAGGGCACCGGCGACAGCGCGTCGTCCGGGCCGAACACCAGTCTCGTCATTCACGTCCGGGCGGCGGACACCTTCGGCAACAGCGTCGCCGGCATTCCCGTGACGTGGAACGTGTCCAGCGGTCCGGCCACGGTCAGCCCGGCCGTCGACACGACCGGCGTGGCCGGCGCGCAGACCACGGTCCAGATCGGCGCGACCACCGGCCCGATCGTGATCACGGCCACCAGCGCGGGTCTCACGGGATCGCCCATCACGTTCCACGAGACGTCCGCTCCGTTCGCCACCACGGCGACGGTCCAGATCGGTGACGACTTCTTCAAGAGCGCGGCGAACGGCTCGACGCCCGCCGTGGACACGATCGCGGCCGGCGGCACGGTGACCTGGAACTGGACGGGCACCGTCAACCACAGCGTGCAGTCCACCGGCTCCCCGAGCTTCACCAGCAGTACGATCAAGTCGTCGGGCAGCTACAGCTTCACCTTCGCCGTCGCCGGGACCTACACGTACGACTGCGCGGTCCACGGCACGGCGATGTCGGGGACGGTGGTGGTCAAGTAATCGTCGGAGGGGCTCAGTCGGCGGCCGGGGGCTCCGCTTCGGGGGCCGGCAGGCGGTGCGCGAACTGGATCCACAGCACCGCGCACACGATCAGGACCATCGCGGCCACGGTGCGCGCGCCGATCGGCTCGCCGAGGAAGGTCCGGCCCAGCAGGACCGCGATCACCGGGTTGACGTAGGCGTAGGTGCCGACGGCCGTCGCCGATGCGTGGCGGAGCGCGTACGCATAGGCGGTATAGCCGAGGATCGAGCCGAAGACGATGAGGTAACCGAGCGCCTCGAGGCCCGTCGCGGTGACGTGTACCGCGCGGGCCTCGCCCGTCAGCAGGCCGAGCAGCAGCACGGCCGCCCCGCCGGCGAGCATCTGGATCGCGGCGCCGACGTACGGGCCGACGTCGGGGTGCCGCCGCTTGTAGTACACCGAGCCCAGCGCCCAGGAGGCGCTCGCCAGTGTCAGCGCGATCGGTCCGCGCAGGTCGGCCCGGAGGAAGTCCCGCGGGTCGGCACCGACGAGCAGCATCGTGCCCACCACGCCCAGCACCAGCCCGACGATCACCCGCAGGGACAGCCGGCCCGGTCCGCCCGGGACGATCGCATCGAAGAACGCCATCCACAGCGCGACGGTGACGACGAAGATGCTGGCGACGCCGGAGGGGGTGAACTGCTCCGCCCACACCACGGAGGAGTTGCCGCCCGCGAGGAGGAACAGTCCCACCACGGAGAGGATGCCCCAGTCCCGCGCCCGCCGCGGGAGCTTCGCGCCGAAGGCGACCGCGCCCCCGAGCAGGAGCAGGCCGGCCGCGAGGAAGCGGGCGCCGGCGAACAGGAGCGGCGGCAACACCCCGACGCCGACGCGGATCGCCAGATAGGTGGATCCCCACACGACGCAGACGACCAGATACGCCAGCAACGCCTTGCCCCGCAGTGCCACCATCGCCGTCAGCCTTTCCGTTTGTGGCTGTCCGACTATAACACCGCGGTTCTTCGAAGTGTGAAAGGGGCAGGGTGCGCTACGAGCCGAACGCTCCCGGTCCGGGTGGTGCGTCCGCCGTCGAGCCGGCGTCGAGCTGCGCCTGGAGCCAGACCCACGCTTCGGTCTCGTCGCGGAACGCGGCCGTCTGGCACCCTTCCAGCTCGCCCAGCGTGCAGAGC
>Ga0187765_10001136_pt1 | contig 10239 bp, 9 predicted proteins | sample 0216_QUI02_MP05__3_FD_133018 | JGI IMG/M metagenome (GOLD analysis project Ga0187765, IMG submission 133018) | Tropical peat soil microbial communities from peatlands in Department of Meta, Colombia - 0216_QUI02_MP05_10_MG | ecosystem: Environmental > Terrestrial > Soil > Wetlands > Peat ...
CAGCCCGAGGAACTCGGCGTACGTCCGGAGGAAGCCCTTCACGTACGGCTGCGCGGGCAGCGTCCCGAACTGCTCCTCCTCGAGCGCGCGGATGTACTTCGAGCGGATCTTCGTGGCGAGCTCGACCTGGGCGTAGTCGAGGCCCTGGCGCATGCGCGCCTCGCGCAGGCTGTTGCCTATCTCGAACATGGCGGCCCCATTCTAGGACTCATGCGGTCGGAGGCCGGAGCACCGCGAACTGGTCCGTGATCCGGAGGCTGCGGGCGCGGAAGCGGTAGAGCGTCGCGGGCCGCCCTCCCCCGCCGCCGTAGTGCCGGTGCTCGCCCGTGTCCTCGAGCAGCCCGCGGCGGAGGAGGACGCGCTGGAGGTTCGTCGCCGACACGGGATGGCCGAGCGCGGCGCTGTAGAGGTCGCGCAGGTCGGCGACCGTGAACGTCGGCGGCGCGAGCGCGAACCCGAGGTTCGTGTACGAGAGCTTCGCGCGCAGGCGCGCGCGGGCGGCGAGGAGGATCGGCCCGTGGTCGAAGGCGAGCTCCGGCAGCGGCTCGAACGGGTGCCAGCGCGTGTCGTCCGGGACCGCCGGGTCGACGCCGGCCGGGACGAGGCCGAGGTACGCGGTGACGAGCTCGCGCCGGAGCGGGTTCCGGTCCGGCTCGCTCCGCGTCTCGAGCTGCTCGAGGTGCGAGACCTCGCGGACGTCCACCTTCTGCGCCAGGTGCCGGAGGATCGACTCCTCCAGCGTCTCGTCGTCGGCAAGCGCGCCGCCCGGCAGCGCCCACGCGCCCTCGAACGGCGCCTGCGCGCGCTGCCAGAGCAGCGCCTGCAGGCGCCCGTCGCGCACCTGGAGCACCGCGGCGAGGACGCCGTGGGCCATCGTTTTCGCCCGTGGATCGGTAACCATGAGGTAGACTCTCTCCCAGGTTATCGCCTTTGAGGAGAAAACTCGACATGGACGCGCGCTACGACCTGGTGATCGTCGGAGGCGGCGTCGCCGGCCTGTTCGCGGCGCTCGCGGCGGCCGACGAGGCTCGGGTGCTGCTTCTCGCGAAGGGACCGGTGCGGACGTCGAACAGCTACGCGGCCCAGGGCGGCGTCGCCGCTGCCGTCGGCTCGGACGACGACCCCGCCCTCCACGCGCAGGACACGCTCGCGGCGGGGCGCGGACTGTGCCGGCCGAGCGCCGTCCGCGTGCTGACGGAGGAGGCGCCGCGCCGGATCGCCGAGCTGACGGAGCTCGGGGTCGAGTTCGACGACGGTCTCGCGCTCGAGGGCGGCCACTCGCGGCGGCGCGTCGTCCACGCGGGCGGCGCCGAGACGGGACGGCGCATCGCCGACGTTCTCGCCGCGCGCGCGCACGCGCATCCGCGCGTCGACCTCGCCGAGGGCGAGCGGGCGCTCGCGCTCTGGATGGTCGACGGACGCTGCGCGGGGATCGTCACCGACCGGCGCAGGGTCGCGGCGCGGGCGACGCTGCTCGCCACCGGCGGCTACGCGGCGCTCTGGGCGCGGACGACGAACCCGCCCGGCGCGCTCGGCGAGGGGCTGATGCTCGCGTACCGCGCGGGCGCGGCGCTCGCCGACCTCGAGCTCGTGCAGTTCCATCCGACGGCGCTCGTCGACGACGGCTTCCTCCTTTCCGAGGCGCTGCGCGGCGCCGGCGCGACGCTGCTCGACGAGGAGGGCGAGCGCTTCACCGACGAGCTCGCGCCGCGCGACGTCGTCGCCCGCGCGATCGCCGCGCGCGAGCAGGCGCGGCTCGACCTACGCGGGATCGAGCGCGGGCGCTATCCGGCGCTGATCGAGACGCTCGAGCGCGCCGGGTACGACCCGGCGAGCGAGCCGATCCCCGTCGCGCCCGCGTCGCACTACTCGATCGGCGGGATCGTCACGGACCTCGACGGCGGGACGACGCTTCCAGGCCTCTATGCCGCCGGCGAGTGCGCGTGCACCGGCGTGCACGGCGCGAACCGGCTCGCGTCGAACTCGCTGCTCGAATGCCTCGTGTTCGGGCGCCGCGCGGCGCTCGCGGCCGTGTACAACACGACGGTGCCAGGCACAGAGTGCCGACCGGCGCACAACGGTGCCAGGCACGACCTGCCGACGGTGACGCCGGAGTTGCGCGCGGCGATGTGGCGCGAGGCGGGGCTGATCCGCAGCGAATCCGGCCTCAGCCGGCTCCTCGACGCACCCGCGCCGCTGCCTCGACTGATCGCCGCGAGCGCGCTCGCGCGCACGGAGAGCCGGGGCGTCCACTTCCGCGAGGACTCCCCCGTCGAGGACGCGTCGCTCGCAGGCCACTTCGTCCTGCGGCCCGACACCGCGCCGGAGCTGGAGCGATGGACCTGACCGCCGACACGATCGACCGGCTCGTCGAGCTCGCGCTCGCCGAGGACGTCGGCGACGGCGACGTCACCACCGAGGCGCTCGTCCCGGCCGACCTCCGCTGCCGCGCGCACCTGCTCGTCGAGGAGCCCGGTGTCGTCTGCGGCATCCCCGCGGCCGCGGCGGTGTTCCGCGCGCTCGACGCCGACGTCCGCGTCGACGCGGTGCTCGAGGACGGCGCCGTCGGCGACGGAGCCGCAGTCGTCGCCGAGCTCGAGGGTCCCGCGCAGGCCGTCCTCACCGGCGAGCGCACCGCCCTCAACCTGCTCGGACGGCTCTCCGGGATCGCGACGCTGACGCGGCGCTATGTCGACCTCGTCGCCGGCACCGGCGCGACGATCCTCGACACCCGCAAGACGACGCCGGGCCTGCGCGCGCTCGAGAAGTACGCGGTCCGTTGCGGCGGCGGCTCGAACCACCGCGCCGGCCTCTACGACGCGGTGCTCGTGAAGGAGAACCACCTCCGCGTCGCCGGCGGGATCGCCCCCGCGGTCGCCGCGCTGCGCGCACGTTGGGACGGCCCGATCGAGGTCGAGGCCGAGACGCTCGACGAGGTGGGCGAGGCGCTCGCCGCGGGCGCGGAGCGGATCCTGCTCGACAACATGTCGCCCGCCTGGGTCGCGCATGCCGTCGCGCTCGTCGACGGCCGCGCCGCGCTCGAGGCTTCGGGCGGCGTCACGCTCGCGACCGTGCGCGCGTACGCGGAGACCGGCGTCGACTTCATCTCCGTCGGCGCGCTCACGCACGGCGCGCGCTCGCTGCACGTCTCCCTGGAGGTGCTGTGAGCACCGTCGCGTTCACCGAGCTGCAGGAGGAGGTCCGCGCGCTCGCGCGCGAGCGCGACGCGGTCGTGATCGCGCACAACTACCAGCGGCCCGAGGTGCAGGACGTCGCGGACTACGTCGGCGACTCGCTCGGACTGTCGCGCTGGGCCGCCGCGACCGACGCGTCGACGATCGTCTTCTGCGGCGTCCACTTCATGGCGGAGACGGCGGCGATCCTCAGCCCGGACAAGACGGTGCTGCTCCCGGATCTCGGCGCCGGCTGCTCGCTCGCCGCGTCGATCACCGGCGACCAGCTCCGCGAGTGGAAGGCGCAGCATCCCGGCGCCGTCGTCGTCTCGTACGTGAACACGACCGCCGAGGTGAAGGCCGAGACGGACTACTGCTGCACCTCGGGGAACGCGCAGCAGGTGATCGAGGCGATCCCGCGCGACCGGGAGATCCTGTTCCTTCCGGATCTCTATCTCGGGCTGTGGCTCGAGCGCGTCACCGGACGGATGCTGACAATCTGGATGGGCGAGTGCCACGTGCACGCCGGCATCCGCCCCGCCGACATCGAGCGCTGGCACGACGAGGCGCCGGACGCCGAGCTGCTCGTCCACCCGGAATGCGGCTGCGCGAGCCAGGCGATGGCGTTCGCCGACGGGCGGACGCAGATCCTCTCGACGGAGAAGATGATCAACTACGCGAAGCAGTCGCCGAAGCAGCGGTTCCTCGTCGCGACGGAGACGGGCATCCTCCACCGGCTGCGGCAGGAGGCGCCCGGCAAGCGGTTCGAGCCGGTGCGCGAGGACGCCGAGTGCCGCTACATGAAGGTGACGACGCTCGAGAAGGTGCGCGACTCGCTCCGCGAGGGCAAGCATCGCGTGACCGTCGATCCCGAGACGGCCGAGAAGGCCCGCCTCGCGATCGAGCGCATGGTCGCGATCGGCGCCTAGCTGCCCTCGAGGCGCAAGAGCAGCTCGTAGAAGCCGACGGCGATCGACGCGGCGAGCGCGATCGCGATGCCGGCGACGGCGAGGCGGCGGCCCCAGCGCAGGCGGCCCCTGCCGCCCGCGCGCTCGAGCGTCTGGCGGATGCGGCCCTGCGCGCCGCGCGCGAACAGGAGCGCGAGGATCGCGAACGCGACCGCGACGGGAATCGCGTACGCGGAGTCGAGCAGCACGATCTTGTGCGTCCGCCGCGCGAGCGCGATCGCCACGGGCACGGCGAGGACCGCGACCAGGCCGGTGACGAGTGCGAGCGTCGCCCGGCCGTTGCGGCGGCTACTGCTTGCTGTACGGACGGCCATCGGCTGCGGGCGGGACGGTACGGCCGATCACGCCTCCGACGGCGATCAGCGTCAACACGTACGGGAGCACATTGAACAGGGTAGACGCAGACGAGGAGTACACCTGCAGTCGAAGCGCCACCGCGCTCGAGAGGCCGAAGAGGAGCGCCGCGCCGAACGCGCCGAACGGCCGCCAGTTCCCGAAGATCATCGCCGCGAGGGCGATGAAGCCGCGCCCCTCCGTCATGTTGTCGTTGAACGTGCCGCCGCCGAACCCGTCCGACAGGTAGACGCCGCCGAGCGCGGCCAGGATCCCGGAGAGGATCACCGCGCCGTAGCGGATCGTGAACACGTTGATCCCGACCGTGTCGGCCGCGCGCGGATGCTCGCCGCAGGCCCGGATGCGCAGGCCGATCGGCGTCTTGAACAGCACGATGTACGAGACGATCACGAGCACGAAGCCGGCCCAGATCATCAGGTTCAGGTCGCCGATCGCCGGGCCGAGGAAGTGCGTGTCCGCGAGGAACGGGATCTTCACGTTCGGGATCGTCGAGACGCCCTGCGACACGTAGTTGCCGTGGTACAGCTGGAAGAAGAAGTAGCCGGTGATCCCGAGAGCGAGGAAGTTGACGGCGGTGCCGCCGACGATCTGGTTCGCGCGCAGATGGATCGCGAAGTACGCGTACAGCGTCGCGAGCAGCGCACCCGAGAGCGCGCCGACGAAGATCCCGACGACCCAGTTCCCGCCCTTGTCCGCGCCGTACACGCCCCAGAACGCGCCCATCAGCATCATCCCCTCGAGGCCGATGTTGATGACGCCGGAGCGCTCGGAGAACATTCCCGCGATCGCGCCGAACACGAGCGGCGTCGAGAACGCGAACATCTGCGCGATCAGCGAGCTGTTGAAGACGGCCTCGAGGTTCGTCGTGCCGGAGTGCGTGGCGAGGATCCCGAGCCCCATCCCCACGAGGCCGGCGACGACGGCGCCGATCCCGAGACGCACGCGCCCGCGGCTCGCCGTCCAGACCCCGAGGAACGCGGCGATGAGCCCGACGAGGATCGACCAGACGATCGACCGCGCCTCGATCGGCGGGATCGCGAGGAACGCGGCGAACGCGGCGAGCAGCAGCCCCGTGTAGCCCGCCGTCGCCGGGTCGCGCAGCTTCGCGGTCATCGGGTTGTCGATCCGGTCCGTCCACCCGCTCGTCGTCATGCGGCCGCCTCCGCGGTCCTGCCGCCCCTGAGCCGCACCTTCTTGCGCGCGTTCCAGACCGAGAGGATGAGGATGTCGGCCCCGACGAACAGCACGACGAGGCCCTGGATGATGTACGTGAGGTTGCCCGCGAGCTCGGGGTCGATCGAGCTGACGCCGGACTGGAGCCCGTGCGTCGTCCCGAACAGGAGCGCGCCGAACAGGAGCGAGGCGAGCCCGACGCCGACGGCGGTGTTGCGTCCGAGCAGCGCGACGGCGATCCCGAGGAAGCCGACGGACGACGCCGGAATGTCGGACTGGCCGAAGTGGTAGAGGTAGCCGAGCATGTCGAGCGCGCCGGCGAGGCCCGCGAACGCGCCGGAGATCGCCATCGCGCGCACGAGGTTCTTCCGGACGTTGATCCCGCCGTACGCCGCCGCCTCCGGGTTGAAGCCGACCGCGCGCACCTCGTAGCCGAGCGTCGTCCGGTTGAGGATGAGCGAGAAGACGACGAGCGCGCCGAGTGCGACGAAGAAGCCGACGTGGAGGCCCTGCAGCTCCTTCTGCCCCCAGAAGACGGGAAGCTGGGCGCTGTTCGCGACGTCGTTCGAGATCGGCACCGTCGGGTTCGCCGCGTTCTGCAGGGGTCCGCCGTCGCCGAACAGCCACTCCCCGACCCAGATCGCGATCCAGTTGAGCATGATCGTCGAGATCACCTCGTGCGCGCCGACGGTCGCCTTCAGCACGCCGGCGATCCCCGCCCAGGCCGCGCCGGCGAGCGTCGCGCCGATCACCGCGATGAGGATGTGCGGCAGCGGCTTCATCCCCTGGAACTCGTAGCCGAGCCAGTTCGCGGTGTAGAGGCCGATGAAGTACTGGCCCTGGCCGCCGATGTTGAACATGCCGCAGCGGAACGCGAACGCGACGGCGAGCCCGCAGAGGATCAACGTCGTCGTCTGCAGCAGCGTCTGCGAGAGGTTGTACGCCGCGGTGCTCGCGACGTTCGTCGTCGGGTGGAAGATCCAGTTGAGCCCGGCGCCGTTGAAGATGTCGCGGTACGCGAGCAGCGGGTTGTGTCCCGTCGCGAGCACGACGAGGCCGCCGATCACGAACGCGATCACCGCGGTGAGCACGGGCACGATCAGGCCGCCGGCGCGCTGCTTCAGCGCCATGCTCGCCGCGACCGACGGCGTCTGCCCGGACGGCGGCTCTGACTCCTCCGGCGGGCCCGTGGGCTCGAGCTCGCTCACGCCGCCTCCGTCTCCTTGTCCTTCTTCTTCCCCACGCCGAGCATCTCGAGCCCGATCTGGTGCTCGGAGACCTCGCCGGAGTGCTCGCCCGCGATCTCGCCCTCGTAGATGACGAGGATCCGGTCGGAGAGCGAGAGGATCTCGTCGAGCTCGAGCGAGACGAGCAGGATCGCGCGGCCCTCGTCACGCTCGGCGACGAGCCGCCGGTGGAGGAACTCGATCGCACCGACGTCGAGCCCGCGCGTCGGCTGCGCCGCGATCAGCACCTTCGGGTTGCGGTCGACCTCGCGCGCGACGACGACCTTCTGCTGGTTCCCGCCGGAGAGGCCGCCGGCCGCGGTCGTCGGCACGCCGCCCCGCACGTCGAATTCCTTGATCAGCCGGGCCGCGCGCTCGAGCATCCGCTTCGGGTAGAGCCAGCCCCACTTCGCGTCCGGCGGCTTCGCGTAGTCGTGGAGCGCGACGTTCTCGCCGATCGAGAACTCGAGCACGAGCCCGCGCCGCTGCCGGTCCTCCGGAATGTGGCCGACCCCCGCGTCGAGCATCGTCCGCGCCGTCGGCGAGTGGACCGGGTGCCCGGCGACCTCGATCGTCCCGCCGTCGAGCCTGCGCAGGCCGGTGATCGCCTCGATCAGCTCCGTCTGCCCGTTGCCGTCGACGCCGGCGATGCCGACGATCTCCCCCGCGCGCACGTCGAAGGAGATGCCGCGCACCTTCGGGATCCCGCGCTCGTCGATGACCTCGAGGTCCTCGACCTTCAGCAGCACGTCGCCGGGCGTCCCCGGCGTCTTCTCGACGCGGAGCAGCACCTCACGGCCGACCATCGCGCGCGCGAGCGAGGCCTCGGTCGCGCCCTCGCGCGGCACCGTCTCGATCTTCCGGCCGCGCCGCAGCACGGTGATGCGGTCGGCGATCTCGAGCACCTCGTTGAGCTTGTGGCTGATGAAGATGATCGACTTCCCGTCCGCCTTGAGGCTGCGGACGATGCCGAACAGCTCGCGCGCCTCCTGCGGCGTCAGCACCGCGGTCGGCTCGTCGAGGATGAGGATGTCGGCGCCGCGGAACAGCGCCTTCAGGATCTCAACGCGCTGCTGCTGGCCGACGGTGATCGAGCTGACGAGCGCCGTCGGGTCGACGGCGAGCCCGAACTGCTCCGACAGCTCGCGGACGCGCGCCTCGGCGCCGCGCTCGTCGAGGAAGATCGCGTTGTCGCGCGGCTCCATCCCGAGGACGATGTTCTCCGCCACGGTCATCACCGGGATGAGCATGAAGTGCTGGTGCACCATCCCGATCCCGGCCTGGATCGCGTCGCGCGCGGACTCGAAGTCGACCGGCTTCCCGCGCAGGAGGATCTCGCCGGCGTCGTGCCGGTAGAGCCCGTAGAGGATGTTCATCAGCGTCGACTTGCCGGCGCCGTTCTCGCCGAGGAGTGCGTGCACCTCGCCGCGACGGATGTCGAGGTCGACGTTGTCGTTTGCGAGGACCCCGGGGAACTCCTTCCGGATCCCGCGCATCTCGAGGACGAGCTCCTCGGCCACTGGCTGCGATCCTAACCCCCGAGACGGAAGGGGCGGGCACCTGGCCCGCCCCGCTCCGTTTCCTCCGCCTGAGTCCTCTACGGGAGCGCGGTCGGGACCTTGAGGGTCCCGGCGACGATGCGCGCCCGGTACTGGTTCATCAGCTTGATCCAGGAGGCCGGGACGTCGGGGCTGATCTTGCCCACGCCCATGCCGCCGTTCTTCAGATCGAAGACGAGGTCCTGACCGCCCTTGAACTGGCCGGCCTGGGCCTGCTCGATCGCGTCGAGCACGCCGTTGTCGACGCGCTTCACGCCGCTCGTGAGCACGCGCTTCGCGTCCTTGTACTGGTCGACGTCGACGCCGATCCCCCAGATGCCCGCGTCGTCGGCGGCCTTCAGGGTGCCGAGACCGCAGCCGCCGGCGACCTGGAACAGCACCTTCGCGCCCTGGGCGATCTCGTTCTGCGCGACCGTCTGGCACTTGTCCGTCGCGACGAAGTCGTTCGAGTACTGGACGAGCACCTTCATGCCCGGAACGACCTTGTCGACGCAGTACTTGTAGCCGGCGATCCAGATGTCGACCGGCGGGATCTTGATGCCGCCGACCGCGCCGACCGTGTCGCCGCCCATCTTCTGCGCCATCTTCGCCGCGAGCACGCCGACGAGGCAGCCCGACTCGTTCGCCATGTACGTCAGGCCCTCGACGTTGTGCGCGTACGCGGGCAGGACGACGCCCTTCTTGTTCGCGAACGGGGCCGTGTGGACCGTGTAGTCCGTGATCGCGAAGTCGACGTTCGGGAACTTCTTCGCGTACGTCGCCTCCGTGTCAGCGAGCAGGAACCCTGCCGCGATCACGAGCTTCGCGCCCTTGCGGATGGCGGTGTTGAAGTTCGGCGCGTAGTCGCTCGTCGAGTTCGACTGGAGCGGGATCGCCGTGATGCCGAACTTCGCCTTCGCCTCGTTCAGGCCCTTGAGCTGGTTCTGGTTGAAGCCCTTGTCCGTGAACTTGCCGATGTCGCTCACGAGGGCCGCCGTGAAGCTGCCCTTGTGGGCGGCCGGCTTCGCCGCGCTGCCGAATGCAGTCGACGCGGCGACCGTGCCCACGAGCGCAACCACGCCCGCCAGCGCTATCCATCGAGAAAGCTTCACTTACCCTCCTAGACTCGTCTCGTGCGTGCCCCTGACCGGGGTCCGTCTGATCAGACGCCGATCCTAGACCCTTGTTTGTACGGTTTCTAGCGGGTACCGGCGGGGCCGGTTACAGAGTGGTGCCGACCCGCTCGAGCCCGGCCTCGTCGACGAGGACGCGCCTCGGCTTCGACCCCTCGTAGCCGCTGACGACGCCTCGCCGCTCGAGCATGTCGATGAGCCGGCCGGCCCGGGTGTACCCCACCCGCAGCCGTCGCTGGAGCAGGGAGACCGACGCGGTCTGGGTCTGGACGACGATCTCGATCGCCCGGTCGAGCAGCGGGTCGTCGTCCGGGTCGAACTCCCCGTGCTCGCCGCCGTCGTCGTCGGAGGCGAAGACCTCCGGCAGCTCGAGGTAGCCCTCGTCGAGCTCCTGGTCGCGCTGCTTCGTCTGCTCGACGACGAGGGCGATCTCCTCCTCCGACACGTAGGCGCCCTGGACGCGCTGGAGCCGCGAGGTGCCGAGCGGCTTGAACAGCATGTCGCCCTGGCCGAGCAGCGACTCGGCGCCGCCCTGGTCGAGGATCACGCGCGAGTCGGTCTGCGAGGAGACCGCGAACGCGATCCGCGACGGCACGTTCGCCTTGATCATTCCGGTGATGACGTCGACGGACGGCCGCTGCGTCGCGAGCACGAGGTGGATGCCGACGGCGCGC
>Ga0187765_10001137_pt1 | contig 10236 bp, 8 predicted proteins | sample 0216_QUI02_MP05__3_FD_133018 | JGI IMG/M metagenome (GOLD analysis project Ga0187765, IMG submission 133018) | Tropical peat soil microbial communities from peatlands in Department of Meta, Colombia - 0216_QUI02_MP05_10_MG | ecosystem: Environmental > Terrestrial > Soil > Wetlands > Peat ...
ATCCCCTTTTTGGGCTCTGAAAAAACGATCGAATAACCGTTCTCGCCATGTTCCCCGGCAGTTCGGCCCCGGCCCCACTGCGGCGACCCTGTGCTCCGCTGGTCATTCCAGAGATTTCCGCAGTGCCATTCAGAACCGGGAATTGTCGTATCGCAAGCGCTCCGAATTAATGGCGGGCAGGTATGGTCCTTGGGGTTTACTCAACCTGATATGAGTTTTTCTCAGAAAGGGCCCGTTTTTTTTGAGCATTCGGGACACCGGGCCTGCACCTCCGTATAACCTCGGGAAGCTGCCTGTACCGCAGGCTTCTTGACACGCTGTCTCCCATGCGTATGTACAACCCTATGAGGAAGGTACGATGTTTGAGCGGTTCTTCGAGAAGGATGCCAGCGGGACACTGAAAGGCCTTACCCTCGAATGGGCCTGCCCTCAATGCAACGGCATCAATTTCCGGATCCTCCGGGACCCGGAGCGCAGGCTTCCGGAGTTCCGCGCCCCGTGCCGGTACTGTAAGACCCGGTGCCGGGTACTCTTTTCGCCGCAGTCGGGCAGCCTCCCGGGAGAAGCGGCATTCATGGAACGCCTGGCTGATGAAGAATTCATTGAACACGAGCAGGAAGACCTCATACGGGACTTTGCCGAGATCGAATACATGCGGTATGAGAAGGCCAACCCGAAGGCAATCGCTGAGAAACAGAGACTGCTCGAAGACAAGATCACCTTCTTCAAGCGGCGCCGGCGCATGTGAATACGTTACAGGATGGTTCTGCTTTTGGCAAAGACGCCCATGAACAGGCACTCGTCTGCGGCGATCGTGTCGATCCCCACGGTCTCCCCGATCGAAAGGCCGATCCCGCGGATGATCGCCGCCGGGGTGCATTCATCCGCTTCCCCCATCACGAGCTCGGCGGCGGAAGCGATATTGTCAGCAACAGCCCGTTTGGTCACCTCGAGTTTCCTCCCGAAGATGTCGCTCCTGCCCCTGTCGTCGATGACGGCCGTAAACCCTGCGCAGCCGATGGCCACACCGCTGCAGCCGAGGCGCATTGCATGGGTGCGGCTGTCCGCGATGATGACCCCGATCCTCGCCCCGGTTGCTTTTCCGACGGCTTCTTTGATCCGGAGGGCACTGCCATCCGGATCTGCCGGTAGTGGGGTGACACAGCCCGGCGGTGCATTGGACGCATCCACCCCGGCGTTCGGGAGCAGGGTGCCTCCTTTCATGCAGAGCAGGAACCCGGGAATCCCCCCGACGATGGAATCGCTCTCGCGGAGCACGACTTCGGCGGTAGCCGGATCCATGTGATACTGCTCGGCAAGTTCCCGGGCCCGATCCGAAGGGATCACATCGGAGAGCCTGACCACGTTTCTCTCTGCCGTAGCAACGGCTGTCTCGGCAAGGACAAGGATATCCCCGTCCCGGAACCCCCCGCAGGTTTTCTCGGCGGCCGCCATGACCTGCACTGCAACCGGGTCCCCGGGACGGATGATGCCGGTCGAAAGCCCGATGACCGAGAACGCGGTGTTCATCCCTGCTTCCCCAGGCGCTGCCAGACCCTGATGATGTCGACCGTCTCGCGGACATCATGGGTCCTGACTACCGAAGCCCCCTGGTCCAGCAGCGAGAGGGTGACAGCGAGACTGCCGGCAAGCCGATCCTCAGGGGCACGGTCCAGGAGGGTCCCGATGAAGGTCTTGCGGGAGATCGCCGCGAGAAGGGGACGATCGAACCTCTGGAAATCGGCGAAATGGCGGCAGAGGGTCCAGTCATCCTCGACGGAACGGAACGGGGTCCAGATGCCGATCGCCGGGTCCAGGACATAGTCCCGAATCCCCGCCGCTTCGCACCGTCCGGTGACCGTTGTCAATGCTGCGAGGGTCGCGTCCAGCCCGACCGCGTCGCCCGGCTGGGAACAGGATGCCATCAGGAATGCAGGAAGTCCCGATGCAGCAGCCTTCCGGGCGTACGATTCGGAGACCAGGCCGGAGATATCGTTGATGGCATGGATCTCGTGCCGGAGACAGGCATCCAGCACCCAGGGATTCATCGTATCGACTGAAACGGTGATGCCGCTCCCATCCAGCTCTTTCAGGGCGGCATCGATGCGGGAGAGTTCCGTGCTCCCACAGATCGCCTGGGTATTGGGAGCCGTGCTGCGTGCCCCGATATCGATCAGGTCCGCGCCCTGCTCGATCATTTCGGTCGCTGTCTTGTGCACCAGCTCCGTCGGGATGTAAGAATTGGCATAGAACGACTCGGGACTGCAGTTGATGACCCCCATCACCCGGGGCGGAGCATCGCCGCCGATGGTGACCTTATTTACTCTGCACTGCCGCATGCCCGCACCTTTGCTGCCCGGAATGTGTTCTCCATGAGGGTTGCAATCGTCATCGGGCCGACCCCGCCAGGTACCGGCGTGATAGCCGAGGCAACAGGTTCGACGCCACCGAAGTCCACGTCCCCGACCAGTTTTCCCTCCAGCTGGTTGATCCCGACATCGATGACGACCGCTCCTGCTTTCACCATGTCAGGCCTGATAAACAGCGCTTTTCCCACGGCCGACACCAGGATGTCTGCCTGTTTCAGTTCGCCGGCAAGATCCCGGGTCCTGCTGTGACAGAGCGTGACGGTGGCGTCAGCATTTGTCAGGAGGGCCGCCATCGGCCTGCCGACATCGATGCTGCGCCCCGCCACCACGGCCCGGGCACCGGCAACAGGGATGCGGTATTCTGCCAGCAGGGTCATGATCCCGGTCGGGGTACACGGGGTTAAACGGGGCCTTCCCGAGAAGAGGAGACCCAGGTTCTCCGGGTGGAAGCCGTCAACATCCTTTGCAGGGCTGACAGCGGCGATGATACGCTCGGCATCGACCTGTTCCGGGAGGGGGAGCTGGACGAGGATCCCATCGATATCCGGGTCGTTATTCAGGCGGCCGACAGCCTCCAGGACGTTCCCCGTAGTAGCAGAACCCGGCAGCTCAATCCCGACCGAACCGATCCCGACCTGCTCACAGGCGCGATGTTTCATTCGCACGTACATCTTCGAAGCCGGATCCTCTCCTACGATGACGGTTGCGAGGCGCGGGTACAGGTCATCTTCCTCGATCTGTTCCTTGAGGAGTTCGAGCCGCTTCTCCGAGCATTTTTTTCCATCGAGGATCGTTGCCATGGGATTGCCACGTTCTTATTCGGGATACAGCGTGAACTTGCCGGCGAGCATTTCGACTTTCCCGTGCACGTCCCGGATATTCTTCTCGTTCGTGATATCCCTGAGGATACCCGCGATCCAGCCACCGATGAGGCGCATCTCGCCTTCTTTCATGCCCCGCGAAGTGACCGCCGGGGTCCCGATGCGCAGGCCGCTTGTTACGAACGGGCTCTTGGTCTCGTTCGGGATCGTGTTCTTGTTGACGGTGATCCCTGCTTTCCCGAGAGCATTCTCTGCTTCAAGGCCGGTGATACCCTGTTCGGTAAGATCGAGGAGCATGAGGTGGTTGTCAGTACCGCCCGAAACGAGGCGGAGGCCGTTGTTCATCAGGGTCTCGGCGAGGACCTGGGCGTTTTTGATGATCTGTTTATTGTATTCCCTGAACGATGGCCTGAGCGCCTCCTCGAAACAGACGGCCTTTGCCGTGATCGTATGCATCAGGGGACCGCCCTGCATGCCGGGGAAAACTGCCTTGTCGATGGCCTGGGCATACTCGTTGTTGCACATGATGGCGCCGCCCCGGGGCCCGCGAAGGGTCTTGTGGGTAGTCGTCGTGGTGAAGTTCACGACACCGACAGACGTCGGGTGGAGACCGGTTGCGACAAGACCGGCGATGTGGGCGATGTCAGCCATGCAGTAGGCGCCGACATCGTCCGCAATCTCCTGGAACGCCTTGAAATCGATCGTGCGCGGATAAGCTGAGGCACCGCAGACGATGATCTGGGGCTTCTCCTGTTTTGCCATCTCCGCAACAGCGCCGTAATCGAGCATCTCGGTCTTCGGGTCAACACCGTACTGGGCAACCTGGTAAAATTTCCCGGTGAAACTGACCGGCGATCCATGGGAAAGGTGACCGCCCTGGTTCAGTTTCATGCTCAGGATCTTCTCTCCCAGTTTCATGTACGCAAAATAGACCGCCATGTTCGCCTGGGTTCCTGAGTGGGGCTGGACGTTCGCGTGCTCTGCGCCGAAGAGCTTCTTCAGCCGGTCGCGGGCAAGGTTCTCGGCCATATCGTGGAATTCGCATCCGCCGTAGTACCGCTTGCCGGGGTAGCCTTCGGCATATTTATTGGTCATGATCGATCCCATGGCCTCGAGCACGGCATGGGATACGACGTTCTCGGAAGCGATCAGCTCGAGGCCGTTGACCTGCCGGAGCCGCTCTTTTTCGATGATATCTGCAATTGCTGGATCCGTTTTGGACAGATACGACATATGGAGAAGGGTTCGTCCCGATCAGGTAATACCTTTTCTTAAGGCAGATGATCAGGTGTGCAGTTTGCCCGGTATCCTGATGTTTTTCCCGGGAAAAAGCCCCGTCGCATGACCCTTCGCGCCCCTCAACCCCCCGGTTCTGCCGGATCCGGTTAAGAATGAGCACAAACCTTTTTTCCTTATCAGACGATCATTACTATTAGTAGTAAGGAGAGCACCGCTGCGGTACAGGAAGGCATAACAGAAGTATGGCGCGGTCAGATGCAAAGATCAAATATCTTGAGCATGAACTCGATGAACAGGAGAAGGTAATGATCATGATGGAAAACGCAGGAATGACAGCAGCAACCGAGGACCGGATTGCAACGCTGGAGAAGAAGGTACGGGAGATGGAGGAACTGGTGAAGGGACTTACCCAGGAGCTTCTCGATCTCAAGTCGGTAGCCATGAAGATGTCCAAGCAGACCGAGGAGAGGAGCAGGCAGGAACTCAAGCGGGGGCCGATCGCCCAGCCGGCTGCCACAGCAGCCCCTGCGGCAGGTACAGCCCCCAGCGGCAGTACCGTCATCCGGCCCAAGGGTGCCCGCCAGGCAGAAGCCCCGGCAGCTCCCGCCGAACCGGCCATGGACATGATCATGCAGACCGACGGCACCATGAAGCTGGAACCCCGGCGCGGGGACACCAATTACATCGTTGCATCGGCCGGGTACGGGAAGAACAAGCGGGGTACGTCTGTGAAGGGAAAGCAGAGCGACCTCATCTATGCTGCTGAAGACACAAAATCGGATCCTGCAAAGAAGTAAGGAGCCGGATCTTTGCATATCACGGAACTGGAGATTGATAATTTCAAGTCTTTTTCCAAGAAGACGAAAATTCCCTTTTTAGAGGGGTTCAGTGTCATATCCGGCCCGAACGGGTCCGGAAAAAGCAATATCATCGATTCCATCCTTTTTGTGCTGGCACTCTCCAGCTCGCGGAACCTGCGGGCCGAGAAGCTGACGGACCTCATCAACCTTAATTCCGGCAAGAACACGGCGGAAGTAGCGCTCGAATTTTCGGATGGCACCCGTATCCGACGGCGCATCAAGCGGACGGGGAACGGTTACTACAGCTACAATTACCTCAACGAGCGCCTCTGCAAGCAGAGCGATATCGTCGACCACCTTGCCAGACACGGGATCAAACCACACGGCTATAACGTAGTGATGCAGGGGGATGTCACCCGCATCATGGAGATGAGCGACTTCGAGCGCCGGAAGATCATCGACGAGATCGCCGGTGTCTCCGAGTTCGAGACCAAGAAGCAGCAATCCCTTGCCGAACTTGAGATCGTCCGCGAGCGAATCGAGCGTGAAGAGCTCCTCCTGATCGAACTGACGAAGCGGGTAAACGAGCTGAAACGTGAGCGTGAACACGCCCTGGAATACCAGAAATGGCAGAAGGATCTCGCCTACTTCCAGAACTGCCGGGCAGCTGCCCAGCTCCATGACCGGGTGAAGGAACTGACCACACTCCTGCGCTCGACCGAGGAGCACCAGCTCCAGCTGACCCGGATCGCGGCTGACCGGAGCATCGAGGAGAATGAGCTCGCCTATCTCAAAGCCGACCTGCAGGATATCGACGAGCTGATCAACAAGAAGAGCGGTTCCGACTACCTCAAGCTGATTGCGGAACTCGAAGAGGCCAAGAGCGGGATCAAGCTTGCCGAGCAGACCATCGTGCGGCTCAAAAAAGAGAAGGAAGGAAACCTCGAAGGGATCAACCGCGTCTACATGGACACAAAACGGGCGGAGGCCCGGGTTGCCGAATGCACGGACCAGATCCGCACCCTCACCATCGACCGGACCAATATCGCGATGGAGATCGCCACGTGGAAGGCCCAGCTGGAGAAGATCGAGACCGAGATCCGCCAGCACAGCGAGGATACCCAGGAATCACGGGAGAAGCTCTTCACCCTGCTCCAGGAGGCAGAGGAGAAGAAAGGACAACGGTCCGGCATCCTCCACCAGCAGGACATGCTGATCGAGAAGAGCAGGATGCGGACCACCGAGCTCGAACGCCTGACCAGCCTTCTCCGGCAACTGGACGAAGAGTACGCGGCAAAACAGGCACAAGTCTCCGACAGCGAGAAAGGCGCAGCCGATCTGGGCTGGGAGAAGAAGGAGCTCGACCGCAACCTCTCGGAGCTCGAAGGGGCGATGTTTGCCCAGCGGTCAACTCTCGAACGCCTCCGTTCCGAGATCCGGGACCGGGAACAGGACGCCATCCGCCTAGAAGCAGCCCAGCAGGCCCGGGGAGAGTCCGGGGGCAAGGCACTTGAGGCGGTGCTCGCCATGGAAGGAGTCCACGGGACGATCTCCAGCCTCGGGAAGGCCCCGCCCGAATACACCACCGCCCTCAATATCGCCGCGGGCAACAAGCTGCAGTTCGTTGTCTGCGATGATGACCAGATCGCCGCGGATGCGATCCGGTACCTCAAAGAGGAACGGTTGGGCAGGGTCACCTTCCTTCCCCTCAATAAGCTCAAGCCACCTCAGCTCCCCCCGCTCAAGGAGGCGGGGGTAATCGATTATGCCGTCAACCTGCTGGACTACGATCCCAAATACGACCGGGCCTTTGCCGTAGCTCTCGGCGGGACCGTGGTCGTCGACACGCTGGAACGGGCACGGAAGCTGATCGGCAAGTACCGCTTGGTGACCCTCGAAGGCGAATTGCTCGAAAAGAGCGGAGCCATCACGGGAGGGGCCACAAAGAAGCAGGGCGGCCCCCGCGGGTTCGGGGCAGCGGTTGACGACGAACTCATGCGGATCCGGTCGCACCTCGGCGAACTGCAGGGCGAAGCTGCCACGCTCGAGGCCGGGGTGAAACGGCTTACGGAAGAGGTCGATGCCAAACGGGCACTGCGGAACGAGATCGATCAGAAGGTGGCGCGGTTCGGTATGTTTACCGAAGAGTTCACCCGCAGGTTCGAGGCAATCACGGTCGAGAAACAGACGATTGAAGCGGCAGTAGCCCGCCAGGCCGAAGAGACACGGAACGGCGGCGCAGAGCTGGCAGAACTGGAGGGGTCCCTCGACCGGATGACCGCGGAGATCAACGGGATTACAGCGCGGATCGACGAGATAAAACGGCGTCTCGATGACACCAATATCCCCCAGCTCACCGACCAGATGGAGAAGAAGCGGCGGGAGATTGAGGAGGGCGAGCGCCGGCTGCGGAACAAGGACGGGGATATCAACGATGCCCAGCGCGACCGCCAGCATTTTACCTCACGCCTGGGAGAACTTGCGGAAGAACGCGGCCGGCAGGACGAGCAAAACCGCCGGATCGATGCTGATATCGCCGGATCGAACGACCAGATTGGCGTCTTACGAACCCAGATTGCTGCCCTCGACGAGCGCCAGAAAGAGTTCTCGGGCGAACTCGACGAACTGCGCTCGAAACGGGGGGATGTCTCAAAGCATATCCAGGAGTCCGAGCTCCGTATCATGAAGTTCGAGGCCGAGAAGGAGCGGATCACCGTTCAGCTCGGTGCGATCGATGAGCGGGCAAAGACCCTTTCCATCGAGGTGGACATGCTCAGGCAGCAGGTCGGGGAGATGGACACCACGCTCACCCTCACCGAGATCGAGGGAAAGATCGCCGAGGCCGATGGTGCCCTGCGGAAGATCGGTGCGGTGAACATGCTTGCCATCGAGGAGTATGAGAAAGTCCAGCGCCAGGTCGGCGAGCGGACGGAACGCAAGGAGACTCTTTCGAGCGAGCGGGCTACCCTCATCCAGCGGATCGAACAGTTCGAACAGATGAAGTATGAAGCATTTGCCACCGCTTTCAAGGCAATCGACGCAAACTTCCGCGAGATCTTCGCCAGGCTCACGAGCGGGAGCGGAAATCTTGTCCTTGAGAACGAGGAGGACCCGTTTGCGGGCGGCATGACCTTTGCCGTCAAGCCGCGGGACAAGAAAGTGCACCTGCTCTCGTCCCTCTCCGGTGGCGAGAAGTCCCTGACGACCCTTGCCTTCATCTTCTCGATCCAGCGCTACATCCCGGCCCCGTTCTATGCCTTTGACGAAGTCGATATGTCCCTTGACGGGGCGAATGTCGAGCGGATCGCGTCCATGGTCACGGAACTCGCACCATCTTCCCAGTTTGTCATTGTTTCCCTGCGAAAACCGATGATCGATGCAGCCGAGCGGATCATGGGTGTTACCCTGCGGCCTGACAAGAGCACGCTCGTCACCGGGGTAAAGGCGAATGTCTGAGCCGGAGGACAAAGGGCAGGAAGGACTCCCGGTGACCATAGAGGAATCCGGGGCGGAGCAGGCTGCAGCAGGGAATGATGGAAGAGCAGAAGAAGAGCAGCCGGAAGGGGCTGAAGGTCCTCTCCCGGCAGGAACCCCGCCTCCCGTGCAGGTCCAGGAAATTGTCGAGGACCCTGTCGAGATCCTTGTCGGCCTGGCCGAACGGGGGGAGATCGATCCCTGGAACATCAACATCATCGAGGTGACCGACCGTTTCCTCTCGGAGCTCGAGCGGCGGCGGCAGCTGAACCTCCAGGTCTCGGGACGGACCCTCTTCTATGCCTCCACACTCCTGCGGCTGAAGTCCGAGCAGCTGCAGATTGTCGAAGAAACCGAGGAAGAGGATGACAGCGGAGACCTCTTTGGCGACGATTATGCAGGTGAGAACGGGGACGATATCGACTACGGCAGCCGTCTTGGTCCCATCGAGCGGCTCGAGCACGAGATCCAGCGACGCCTTGACCGGAAGAACATGCGCAAGAGCCCGATCACCCTCTTCGAGCTGATCACGGAACTTAAGAATATCGAGAAAGAAGAGCGCCGTCGCCGGCGGATGAACGTCGACCACGGGGACGATTCCCTCATCGATGCCGACGATGTGGTCAGCATCGCCCACGAGGAAGGCTTCCAGGAGACTGCCATGACACGGCTGGCCGAGTATCTTGAGGGGATGGAGATCGAAGAGGAAATGACCCTTGCCGAGCTCTGCGAGAAGATGGACTGGGGAATCCCTGAAGTCTATATCCCCCTGCTCTTCCTTGCCCTTGATGGCCGGTGCAACCTCCGTCAGGAGGAGTTCTTCGGTGATATCTGGGTGCGGATATGCAGGGCCGGGAAGGAAGAAGAATCCCCGGCAGAATCAGCGGTGGAATAAATTTTGCACGGTCGGTTGAGACGAGCGACCGATCGATTGCGATGAACGCCGCCGCCCCCGATGGGGCGCTCCCGCGGCGCATCGGTGACTGATAACTGCCAGTCTTCCAGTCCTAATGTATCCTGAATCCGGCTTAATTACGTGGGCTTTCACTCCGCAGAAATGACGGTGCATTAGCGAGATACAACGGCGTCGCTGCGGCAGCGTACCTCTTCATGTTCTCCGCAAATGCCCTGGCTATTCCCTCGTACGATACGTCGGTAACCCCGGCAATGTGCGGCGTTGCGATCACATTCTCCGAAAAGAGCGGGTGGCCCATATCGACCGGTTCTTCCCAGTAGACATCGAGCCCGGCACCTGCAACCTGTCCTGATCGCAATGCATCAAGCAGAGCCTCCTGGTCAAGCAGGCCGCCCCGGGCAACATTGACCAGGAAAACACCCTTTTTCATGGCAGTGATCTCCTTTTTGCCGATGAAATGGAAGCGTTCCGGAGTATAGTTGATGCAGAGTGCCACGTAATCCGCTTCCGAGAGTGCATCCGGCAATTCCGGAAGGGAGCAGGAGCGTGCGATCTCCACCCCGGGAACGGTCCGACCCGGATGATCGTCAACCGTGATGATCCTGACATTAAACCCG
>Ga0187765_10001138_pt1 | contig 10229 bp, 6 predicted proteins | sample 0216_QUI02_MP05__3_FD_133018 | JGI IMG/M metagenome (GOLD analysis project Ga0187765, IMG submission 133018) | Tropical peat soil microbial communities from peatlands in Department of Meta, Colombia - 0216_QUI02_MP05_10_MG | ecosystem: Environmental > Terrestrial > Soil > Wetlands > Peat ...
GATGAAGACCTTGATGTCGATGTTCGCATGCGCCGCGTCGAGCAGCGGCGCCATGCCGGAGTGGGTGAAGGTGCCGTCGCCGATGACGCACATCGAGGGGCGGAGGCCGGCGTGTGCCGCGCCGATGGCCATCCCGATGGAGGAGCCCATGCACAGGCAGGAGTGGATGGTCTGGTGGGGCGGCAGGTAGCCCAGGGCGTAGCAGCCGATGTCGCCCATCACCCGGGTGGCGGGGCCGAGCTCGGCCAGCACCTCCTTGAGGGCGGCGTAGGCGTCGGTGTGCGGACAGGCGTCGCACAGCCGCGGCGGCCGAGGGGCCATCACCTGCTCGAGCCCGGGCACGGTCAGCGACGGCGCCCCTGGCACGCCGAACGCCCGCTTCACCACGTCGGGGGAGAGCTCCCCCGCACGCGGCAGGTCTCCCGTCATCCGGCCCCGGAGCGGCCTCTCCCGGAACAGCCCGAGCGCGCTCACGTAGCGCTCGATGAACGGGTAGCCCTCCTCGAGGAACCACACTTCCCGGGACCCCTCGATGAGCCGGCGGATCTTCTCGACCGGGAGCGGATAGGCGCCGATCCGCAGCACGTTGTGCTCGGCCAGCCTCGGCCCCAGCACCTCGGCCAGGTAGTTGAACGCCAGTCCGCTGACCAGGATGCCCGGCTGACCCGCCCCGGCCAGGGTGAGCGCGTTGGCGGGGTGGTCCTGGCTCCATTCCCGGAGCGCCTCCTGCTTATCGAGGAGTCCGGCGTAGGCGCGCCGCGCGTTGACCGGGATGAGGGTGTACAGCCCGGGATCCGGGCAAGGACTCGCCTCGTTCTCCGCCCTCCGCTCTCCCAGGGTGACCGCGGCCCGGCTGTGGGCGAGCCTCGTCACCAGCCGCAGCAGCACTGGCAGCCCCACCTTTTCCGAGAGGTCGAAGGCCTGGCGGGTGAAGTCGTAGCACTCTTGCTGGTTGGACGGCTCGAGGCACGGCACCTGGGCGAAGTCGGCGAAGTAGCGCGAGTCCTGCTCGTTCTGGCTGGAATGCATCGAGGGGTCGTCGGCCACCGCCACCACCAGCCCGCCGTGTGCCCCGGCCACGGCGACGTTCATGAACGGGTCCGCGGCCACGTTGAGGCCCACGTGCTTCATCGAGACCAGGGCGCGCTTGCCCGAGTAGGAGACGCCGACGCCCTCCTCGAGGGCCACCTTCTCGTTGGTGGACCACAGCCGGCGGAGAGGCAGCCGGTGCGCCTTGGCGTAGGCGTCGATGGTCTCGTAGATCTCGGTGGCCGGCGTGCCGGGGTAGGCGTAGGCGGCGCTCAGCCCGGCGTCGATGGCGCCGCGAGCGACCGCTTCATCGCCGAGCAGGATCTCCTGGTGCATGGGGACTCGGGTCCAGGCGAAGTGCACGGGACGTGCGCACCTTCCCGCTCGGGCGCCCGATCTGACACGCGCGCAAGCCGGAGCCACGGCAACCCCCGGCGCGCAGGATTTGCGCCGGCCCGGCGTTCCCACGGCATGGCGCGGGGTTCGCGGTTACGCTTCGCGCCCGATGGCCGCGCCGAAGATCCTCTTGCTGGAGTCGATTCACCCGGTCGCCGACGAGCTCCTTGCCGCGGACGGGTTCGAGGTCGAGCGCGTCGACGGGACGCTCAAGGAGGACGAGCTCTGCGCCCGCCTGTCCGGCGTCCAGGTGCTGGGCATCAGGAGCAAGACCCGGGTCACCTCCAGGGTTCTGGACGCGGCCGACGCGCTCATCGCCGTGGGCGCCTTCTGCATCGGCACCGACCAGATCGCGCTCGACCACGCCCTGCGGCGGGGCGTGGCGGTGTTCAACGCCCCGTTCTCCAACACGCGCAGCGTGGCGGAGATGGTCGTGGCAGAGATCGTCATGCTCTGCCGGCACCTCGGTGATCGAGTGCGGGAGATGCACCAGGGGGTGTGGAGGAAGGGGGCCGCCGGCTCGCGAGAGGTGCGGGGCAAGACGCTCGGCGTGATCGGCTACGGGCACATCGGGAGCCAGGTCTCCATCCTCGCCGAAGATCTAGGAATGCGCGTCGTCTTCCACGACATCGCCGCCCGGCTCCCACTCGGCAACTCCCAGCGCGTGAAGACGCTCGATGCCCTGCTCGAGCAGAGTGACTTCGTCACCCTCCACGTTCCGGAGACGCCGCAGACCAGGGGGATGATCGGCGCCGCCCAGCTGGCGCGGATGAAGAAGGGCGCCTGCCTGATCAACGCCAGCCGGGGCACGGTGGTGGACCTCGGCGCCCTGGCCGAGGCGCTGCGGGCCCGGCGGCTGGACGGAGCGGCCATCGACGTCTTCCCGGAGGAGCCCCACGCGAGCAGCGCCGAGGGGTTCGAGACGCCGCTCCGCGGCCTGTCCAACGTGCTGCTGACGCCGCACGTCGGCGGCTCCACCGTCGAGGCCCAGGAGGCCATCGGCCGCGAGGTGTCGGCCACCCTGGGGCGCTTCGTGCACACCGGCGCCACCGTGGGGTCGGTCAACTTCCCGCCCGTCGACCCGGCGCCCACCCCCGGCACCTGGCGGGTGATCAACGTCCATCACAACGTCCCCGGCGTGCTCCGGGACCTGAACCGGATCGTCTCCGACCACGAGGCCAACATCCACGCCCAGGTCCTCTCCACCAACGCGGCCATCGGCTACCTGGTCATGGACCTGGACTCGGACGTCGGGGAGAGCGTGGTCCGGGACATGCGCCGCCTGCGGACCACCATCTCCGCCCGCACGGTGTAGCGGCCGAGGCGGCCGCCCGGCTCAGGCGAGGGCCTGGACCACCGAGGCCAACCCGACGGCGATCAGCGCCAGCGCCCAGAGGAGGTCGAGATCGATCCGGGCCCGGCGCAGGAACGCCGCTCCCAGCCACTGGTAGACGGCCAGCGCGACGGCTCCGGCCACGGCCAGCATGGCCAGGGTGTGGATGCCGACCGCGGCGAGACCGGTGGCGGCGGAGCCCCCGAGCGACCCGGCGGCGGCGAGATGCGCGTGGTCGTGAGGCCCGGCGCCGATGGGCAGCCGGAGCAGCACCGGGACCAGCATCAGGCCCGCGCCGTGGGCGGTCGCCATCAGGAAGGACCAGAGCGCGAGCTGGCTGCTTCCCACCTGGGCGGCGGCGCCGGCGCGGTGGCGCACGAGGAGGCGGTAGACGCCGAAGCCGATGATCACCACCGCCGAGCCGAGCTGGAGGGCGGTGAAGTCGATCAGGGACCGGAGCAGACCCACCGCCGCGACGACCAGCGCGATGGACAGGGCGTGGCCGAGGGCGATGGGCAGCAGGGCCCAGAGCACCGCGCTCCGGCTCCGGCGCTGGAGGCCGAGCCCCACCGCCAGCAGCCAGCCCATCGCCGGGTTGAGGCCGTGAAAGGCGCCCAGGCCGGCGAGCGCCACCCACGGCCACGCCGGGGTCACGAGCGGCGCCGCGCGCTGGCGTCCACCGGTCCCCGCCGCGGGCAGCTCATCGGTGGCGAACCGTATCCGCCCGGTCGGGTGCGTCGCAATCGCCGCTGCCGGTCGCGCGTTGATCGGGGGTGCACGGTTCCATCGCAGCGGGCGACTCCGGGGCACGCGCGCTCGCCCTGGCCGCCGCTCTGGTCTGCGCCGGCGCCACCTCGGCCTGGGCAGGCTCCGGGGACGCCGGCACGTCGCCATCCGCGTCCTTTGCGCTGACGCATGTCACGGTGGTGGACCCGGTCGCCGGGGCGCAGCCGGAGCGCACCGTCCTCGTCGCCGAGGGTCGGATCGTCGCGGTCGGGCCTGCGGCGGAGGTCGCCGTTCCATTGGGCGCCGCAGTCCACGACGGGACCGGCCGCTTCGTCATCCCGGGCCTCTGGGACATGCACGTGCACCTCTCGCAGGTCGGGGCGATGGCCTTCCCGGTCCTCCTCTCCAGCGGCGTCACCAGCGTCCGCGACATGGGAAGCGATCTGGCCGAGATCCGGCGGTGGCAGGCGGCCCGGGCGGAGGGCCAGCCCATCCCGCGCATCGTCACTCCCGGACCGAAGCTCGACGAGGGCAACCTGCTCGAGCGTCTCCTCTCCAGCGCCGAGCTCCGGGTGGTCACCTCGCCCGCGGATGCGCGCCGGGCGGTCGACGGGTTGAAGGCGAAGGGCGTGGACTTCATCAAGGTCCACAACGTCCGGACCGGCCCGGTCTACGAGGCCATCGCCGACGAGGCGCGGCGCCAGGGGCTGGCCATCGCCGGCCACATCCCTTCCGAGCCCGGTCCGCTGGGCGCTGCCGGCGCCGGACAGCGGACCATCGAGCACGGGCGAGGAATGCTGCCCTGCTCGCCGGAGCTCCGCGCGCGCATCCGGGCCGACAAGGAACGGGCCCGCCTGGAGCGGTACTGTGCGCCGGAGGCGACCCAGGACGAGGTACTGCCGGCGCTCCGGCGCTCGGGCGCCTGGTTCACGCCCACCCTCGTCTCCTGGCGCGGCAACGGGATGGTCGGCGACCCCTCGCTCGCGGCCTGGCTGGAGCGGCTCCCCGGGATCGAGGTGGCCACTCCCGCGCTCCGGCGGCACTGGGAGGCGATGGCGGGACCGACCCCCGGGGCGCTGGAGCGGGAGCTGATCCGCGGATTCGGCCCCCTGGCGGTGGCCGCCCACCGGGCCGGCGTTCCGCTCCTGGCCGGCACAGACCTGGGTGATCCCTACGTCGTCCCCGGCCATGCCCTGCACGATGAGCTCCAGCTCCTGGTCGAGGCGGGGCTCGGCCCGCTGGACGCGCTCCGCAGCGCCACCCTCGAGCCGGCGCGCGCCGTCGGCCTGGCCGCGGACCTCGGCTCGATCCGAGCGGGCGCCATCGCCGACCTGGTGGTGCTCGACGCCGACCCGCTCAGCGACATCCGCAACACCCGTCGCATCCGGGCCGTGGTCGCCGGCGGACGATGGCTGGATGCGCGGTAGTCTCGGCCGTCATGGACACCCTCGGCGTCTCCCCCGCGCAGTTTCGCGAGCTGGCCGGCCGCACCGTCGATCTTCTCGCTCACCATCTGGGCGAACTGGAGACGGCCCGCAGCTTCCCGGTGACCTCCGGAGCGGAGACCGAGCGGCTGTTCTGTGCGCCCATCCCGGAGGAGGGGATGGGGGCGGCGGCGCTCGATGCGCTGAGCGAGGTGCTGCGCCACTCGTGTCCGCGGAGCCCTCGCTTCTTCGGCTACGTCCTCGGGGCGGGGGATCCGGTGGCCGCGCTCGGCGACCTGGTGGCCAGCGTCCTGAACCAGAACGTGACAGCCTGGAGGTCCTCCCCGGCGGCGGTGACCATCGAGCGGAGCATGGTCCGGTGGCTGGCTGGTGCCCTCGGCGCGCCGGGGTTCTCCGGCTCGCTCACCGGCGGCGGATCCTCCGCCAATCTCATGGCCCTGGCCATGGCCCGCGAGTCGCGGCAGCCGGCGAACGAGTCGGGGGCCCGGCCGGGAGCGGTCTACGCCTCCACCCAGGTGCACATGTCGATCCCCAAGGCCGTCGCCCTGCTCGGTCTGGGACGTGCCCACCTCCGCCTCATCCCGGTCGACGCGGGCTTCCGGATGGTCCCCCGGGCGCTGGAGCAGGCGATCGAGGAGGACCGGCGGGCGGGCCGGAACCAGGTCGCGATCGTGGCCACCGCCGGGACGATCAACACCGGGGCCATCGATCCGCTCGAGGAGATCGGCGCCATCGCCCGCCGGGCGGGCCTGTGGCTGCACGTCGACGGGGCCTACGGGGGGCTGGCCGCCCTGGCCGTTCCGGAGAAGTTCGCCGGACTGACCGCCGCCGACTCGCTCTCGCTCGACCCGCACAAGTGGCTCTCCCAGCCGCTCGACTGCGGCTGCCTGCTCTACCGAGATCGGACGGCGGCGCAGAATGCCCTGGCCTACAGCGGCGACTACACCCGGGTGCTGAGCGAGGATCCGGTAGAGGGCTTCGCTTTCTTCGAGGAGTCGATCGAGCTGTCGCGCCGCTTTCGCGCCCTCAAGCTCTGGCTCTCGCTCCGCTACCACGGCGCGGCCGCCTTCCGGGCCGCGATCCGAGCCGACCTGACTCATGCAAGGCAGCTCGCGAAGCTGGTCGGGGAGGCGCCGGAGCTCGAGCTGCTGGCCCCGGTGGAGCTGAGCGCGGTCTGCTTTCGTCACCGGGCGGGGCCCGGCGCGAGCGAGGCGGAGGCCAACCGATTCAACGCCGCGATCCTCAAGAAGGTCATCGCCCGCGGCCGGGTCTACTTCTCGAACACCACCCTCGACGGCCGGTTCGCGCTGCGGGCCTGCTTCGTGAACCACCGCACGGAGGCGGCCGACGTCGAGGCGATCGTCCCCGAGGTGCTGGCTGCGGCGCACGAGGTGCGCGGCTGAGACCCAGGGGTCCCAGGGCGACGCTTGACGCCGCTCCGGGCACCCCTGACGATGGCCGTAGTGCCGGCTGACCCATCCACAGACCCGGCGCGATCCGCCGCCGGGGAGGAGCGCGAGACCCTGGATCAGGTCTTCGCCGTGCTCCACCCCGAGCTGCGGAGGCTGGCCCAGGCACGTCTGCGCGAGCCGGATGGAGGTGCACCCGCCGGGACCGCCGATCACCTCGAGCGGAGCTTTCGCCGCCGAGTGGATGCCGGCCAGCTGGAGGAGGCCGACCGGGAACGGTTCTTCCGCTACGCGGCCGGCGCGATCCGGAAGTTCATCGTCGAATTTGCCCGGCAGCTGCTCGCCGAGCAGCAGGCGGTGAGGTCGGCCACCGCGCCGCTCGACGCCCCCTTGACCGCCACCGCGCCATCCGGCGACGGGGTCTCGCTCCTGGTGGGGATCGGGGCGGCGCTCGAGGCGCTGGAGGCGCTCGATCCGGAGCTGGTGACCATCGTCGAGATGCGCTACTTCGCCGGCTTCGGCGATTCGGAGATCGCCGGCCTCCTCGGAACGTCCGGCCGCAGGGTCTACCGTCAATGGGAAAAGGCCCGCGCCTACCTGGTGGCGTCGTTGAACGGATGACGTTCGGGGAGTGGCGCTTTCTGATGCAACGCCGTGCGTCAGGTGGGTCTTTGGGAGTACCTCCCTGGGCCTGATAGACGCCGCATCGATGCACCTGACGCAGACGACGTGGGCAGACATCTCCTCGCTGCTCGATGAGGCGCTGGACCTCTCCTCCGAGACCCGGGAGGCGTGGCTCCGGAGCCTGGAAGGCACCCACCCCGAGGTCGTCCCCGCGCTCCGGAAGCTCCTCGCGGCCCACGCCGAGAGCCAGCGCGCCGATCTGCTCTCCGCCCTCCCGCGCATCGAACCGCTCCGGGAAGGAGACACCTTCATCTCCGACCGCGTCACCGGCGACCGGGTGGGACCCTACCTTCTTCTCCGGATCATCGGCGGCGGTGGGATGGCCGACGTCTGGCTCGCCCGCCGCGACGACGGAGCCTTCAACCGCGAGGTGGCGATCAAGCTCCCCCTGATCAGCGGCTCGCGGCGCGAGCTGGCCGCCCGCTTCGCCCGCGAGCGCGACATCCTCGCCACCCTCGAGCACCCGAACATCGCCCGGCTCTACGACGCCGGGGTCAGCGCGGATGGGCTCCCCTACCTGGCCATGGAGTACGTGGACGGAAAGCCGCTCGACACCTGGTGCGACGAGCAGCGCCTCGGTGTCGAGGAGCGGCTCCGCCTCTTCGCCCAGGTGCTGGCCGCGGTTCAGTTTGCCCACGCCAGCCTGGTCATCCACCGGGACCTCAAGCCCTCGAACATCCTGGTCGCCGCCGGCGGCGAGGTCCGGCTGCTCGACTTCGGCATCGCCAAGCTGCTCGCCGCCGACGAGCGCGCCCACGAGACGGTCATCACCCGGCTTGCCGGCCGCGCGCTCACCCCGGCCTACGCCAGCCCGGAGCAGATCCAGGGAGAGCCGCTCACCATCGCCAGCGACGTTTACTCGCTGGGGGTCATTCTCTTCGAGCTGCTCACCGGGACCCGCCCCTACCGGCTCAAGACCGCGTCGGCGGCGCAGCTCGAGGCGTCCATCGTCTCCGCCGAGCCGCTCCGCCCCAGCGCTGCGGTGACCAGGGAGGCGGCCGCCGCCCAGGGCCTTCCGGTGAAGCGGCTCGGCCGGCGGCTGGCCGGCGACCTGGACACCATCCTCCTCCGGGCGCTGGACAAGACCCCCCGGCGGCGCTACCCGACGGTGGCCGCCCTGGCCGAGGACCTGCAGCGCCACCTGGACGGAGAGCCGGTGCTGGCCCAGCCCCCCTCGCCCTGGTACCGCCTGGGCAAGCTCATGCGTCGGCACAGGTGGCCGGTCCTGGCCGGCTCCACCGCGGTGCTCGCCCTGCTCGTGACGACCGGTGTCGCCGTCACCCAGGCCCGGCGCGCGACCGCGCAGCAGCGGCTGGCACTGGCCGAGGCCCGCAAGGCGACGGCGGCGCGGGAGTTCCTGGTCGAGATCCTGGGCGTGGCCGACCCGGCCGGGAGCGGCGCCACTCCGGCCCGGGAGGTCACGGTCCAGCAGGCGGTGGACCTGGCCGCCGAGCGGATCGGCCCGCGGCTGGAGTCCGAACCGGAGGTGAAGATCGCGGTGCTCGACACCCTGGCCTCGGTCTACTCGTCGCTCGACCAGAGCGCCAAGGCGGTGGCGCTCTTCGAGCAGGCGCTTGCCATCTCCGAGCGGCACGACGGGACGCCGCATGCCAACCAGGCGATGCTCCTCGTCGAGCTCGCCAACACCGAGATGTTCGCCGGACACTTCGACGAGGCGCGGCGCTGGATCGATCGCGCCGACGCGATGCTCGCCGCCGTGGGCGACACGTCCTCCCGCTACTACGCCCAGGCGCTGAAGATCCGGGGGAACCTCGAGCGGCGGGGCGCCAAGCCCGACTTCGCCAAGGCGACGCAGCTCCTCGAGCGCGCCGGGGCCATCTTCCGGGACCGCTACCCCACCGACGAGGGTCGGCTGGGAACGCTCTTCTACCTGGCCCAGACCCTCCGCTCGACGGGCGATGTCGACGGCGCCGAGCGGGTCGCCGACGAGGCGGTGGCCATCTGCCAGCGCTCGGAGCGCCCCAGCTTCGACATTCCCAACGCCCATTCCCTGCGGGCGGCGATCCGAGAGAACAACGGAAACCTCCGCGGCGCGGTGGCCGACTTCACCGAGGCCGATGCCGGCTACCGGCGCGGCGCCGGTCCCATGCACTTCCTCACCCTGCAGAACGCCAGCCTCTTCGGACTGGCTCTGCTCGAGCAGGGGGAGCGCGAGCGGGGGTTGCAGCTGGTCGAGGAATCGGCCCAGGCGCTGGGCCGCATCCGGCCGGAGAGCAACAGCCAGGCCTTCGCGCTGGCCCGTCTCGGCTCGGCCCAGCTGAAGGCGGGACGCCCGGATCGCGCGCGTCCGGTGCTGGAGGAGGCGCGGGCGCTCTTCGAGCGGCGGCACGAAGATCTCCAGCGCACGGCGGTGACGGTGGACCTGGCCGCCGCCGAGGCCGCGCGCGGCCGCTACGCCGAGGCCCGCGCCCTGCTCGACGAGGCGCTCTCGGTGCGGTGGAAAGGCGAGCGGTCGGCCCTGCTGTCCGTGGCCGAGGTGCAGCTGGCCATGGGGCTGCTCGCTCTTGAGCAGCAGCAGGCGATCGAGGCGCGAAGCCAGCTCCTGCTCGCGCTGGCAGGGTCGACCGGGTCGTCGCGCGCGGACCTGACGCGACAGGTGCTCGCCCAGGCCGCTCTCTCCCAGCTGGCACAGGCCCAGGGGGATGTCCAGGCCGCGGCGGCGGCCGCCGAGCGAGCCCTGGCCGCGGCGACGTCGCCGCGCGTCCAGGAGCTCCCGCGAGTTCGCGCCGTGGCGCTGGAGGCGAAGGGCACGGGCCTGTGCCGCTCCGGGCGCCCGGTCGAGGGTGAGGCGCTCCTGGCCGAGGCGGAGGCGGCCACCGTCCCCCTCCTCGACCCGGCCAGCCCGCTCCTGGCGCGGACGCGGCTCGCCCGCGCCGGCTGCCTGATCGACCTCGGCCGCGCGGCCGAGGCGCGGGCCCTCGCCGATCTGGCCGCGGCCGCGCTCGCCTCCGACGAGCCGACCGCGCCGCACTTCCTCCGCCCGCTGCGCGAGGTGCAGGGCCGCCTCCAGACGGCCCGCCGGTAGGAGCGCCGGGCGGAGGTCGGTCGCCGTCCGCCCGGCTGCGTCGGCGAATGGCGCGCCCCTCCGGGAGGGGGGGGAACTTACGACGGGGCGGGCGTCCGGGGCCGAAACGGGCCGGTGGCCAGCGCGCGGAACTCGGTGGCCGCGGGGCTCGGACGGCGCCC
>Ga0187765_10001139_pt1 | contig 10227 bp, 7 predicted proteins | sample 0216_QUI02_MP05__3_FD_133018 | JGI IMG/M metagenome (GOLD analysis project Ga0187765, IMG submission 133018) | Tropical peat soil microbial communities from peatlands in Department of Meta, Colombia - 0216_QUI02_MP05_10_MG | ecosystem: Environmental > Terrestrial > Soil > Wetlands > Peat ...
CCGCGCTTGCGGCCTTCGATCCGGACACGGCCGACAATTCGCGCGAAGCGACCTTGCGCAAGGCGGTTCGGTTGACCTCGCAGGTGCCGATGATTGTCGCTGCCCACTCGCGCATTCGCGCCGGCCTGGAGCCGGTCGCAGCGGATGCGGCGCTCAACCACGCCGCCAACCTGCTCTGGATGCTGACCGGGAAAAAACCAAGCGCTGGTGCCGCGCAATTGATCGATCGCGATCTGATTCTGCATGCAGAGCACGGCTCGAATGCTTCGTCCTTTGCCGCGCGCGTCGTGATCGGAACCGAGGCGAATTTGCATGCTGCAATTGTTGCGGCGATCGCGGCATTATCAGGGCCGGCCCACGGCGGTGCGGCGGAGGACGTGATGAAGATGGCGGAAGAGATCGGCGATCCGTCGCGCGCTGCCGACTATGTCAAGGAAAAGCGCAAGGCGGGGATTGCGGTCACCGGGTTCGGCCACCGCGTCTATCGCGCCGAAGATCCGCGCGCTCGCCATATGCGGGCCGGCGTGGAACGGTTGTCCAAGGAAATGGGCGAGCCAAAGTGGTTCGAGATACTGCAGGCTGTAGTTGCCGCGATGGCGCCTTATGCACGTCACGGCGTGAACGTGAATGTCGATTTCTATTCCGGCGTCGTTTACCACCTGCTCGGCATAAAGCGCGATTTGTTCGTACCGATCTTCGCAATCGGTCGTGTGCCGGGCTGGGTGGTGCAGGTTCTCGAGCAGCTCGAGAACAACATCCTGCTGCGTCCGCTCACGCTCTACAACGGACCAGATGCGCGCGCCTATGTGCCGCTGGAGAAGCGGTAAGGCTGGCTGACCGCAATTGGAAGGCTCTCGCGTGTCAGCACGACGTAGCCCCGATCCGTCATCCTGAGGCGGCCGCGCAGCGGCCCTCGAAGGATGACGGCACGGAATTGCGGCCGCCATCCTTCGAGGCTCGCGTGCGATGCACGCTCGCACCTCAGGATGACGGCGTTCGCTAGAACCGAATTCCCAAAACATGAGACGTAACGCCTCGAATTCACTCTTGCAGGTGCGATGTCTTCTGTTAGCGTATTGAGAACAGCAGTCTCAAAAAACGGGACTTTGTCACGGCGGGTGGATCTGTCGTGGCGATCTAACCGGCAACCATAAGCTGGATCAGCGTTCTTGCCGGGCACGGCCGCGGGCGGGACGCAACAAGTAAGCGGCCGACGGCAGGGAGGATAAGTCCATGCGTTCGACCAAACGAAGTTACGGAATGCTTGTGGCGTTCGCGCTCAGCGCCGCATTGTTCGGTGGTCAGGCTACTGCGGCCGGCTATCCGGAACGTCCGATAGAATTGATCGTTCCGTGGGGTCCTGGCGGCGGCGCCGACCAGCTCGCGCGTCTCGTCAGCAAGCTCATGGAGCCGATGCTCGGCCAGGGCATCCCCGTTGTGAACGTGCCAGGCGGCACCGGTGCAACCGGCATGGCAAAGCTTATGTCCGCGCCTGCCGACGGCTACTCGATGGCGATCTACATCGCCGACAGCCACGCCTTGCTCGCCGGCAAAACACCGCGTTGGACCATGAACGACATCACGCCAGTGGCGGTGATGATCAAGGGGCCGTCATTCCTCTTCGTGAAGGAGGACAGTCCGATCAAGACCTGGGCCGACTTTGCCAAGGAAGCGAAGGCCAATCCCGGCAAGCTGAAAGTAGCGACTCTCGGTTTCGGCAGCGTCGACGATTTCTCGCTGACCGTTCTTGATCGCGGGGGCATCAAGGTCATCCAGGTGCCGTTCGCCAAGCCGAGCGAGCGTTACGTTTCAATCCTGGGCGGTCATGCCGATGCGCTCTATGAACAGGCCGGCGACGTTGCTCAATTTCTCAATAGCAAGCAGATGAGGCCGATCCTGTTGTTCGGCGAAAAACGTCTCGCTGCGTTCAAGGACGTGCCGGCCTCCTACGAGCTCGGCTACAAGGTCGCGTTGCCGCAGTTCCGCTCGATCGTCGTGCGCGCCGGCACGCCGCCGGACATCGTCAAAAAGCTCTCGGACGCGCTCGCCAAGGTCTACGCCTCGCCGGAATACAAGAAATTCCTCGAGGAGCAATATGCCGATCCGAACAGCTTTGAGGATGCGTCGAAAGCCCCGGCTTTCGTGAACGAACAACTCGAAGACATGAAAAAGACGATGGCAACGAATTAGGCATGCGCCCTATACGTTGCTCCACATTCCGTTCGTCCCCGCTTTCGCGGGAACGAACGGGGGAATGAACAAATGGACAAGGCGCTGTTCCGCTCGATCGGGCCCTACGTGATTGGCCTCGCGTTCTCTGTGGCCCTCTATATTTATGCCGGCACCATCGACTATGCCGCGCGGCCCGGCGAACTTGGTCCCGAGGTCTGGCCGCGCCTTGCCATTCTCCTGATGGGCGGCTCCTGCGTATTCGAGATTTCCCGGCGCCTGATTGCCGGCAATCAGGATGCAACCGGCTTTCTGGAAGCCTTCGACCGTGAACCGGCGGAAGATGACAAGCAGCCGGCCTATCCGCGTCTTCTCATCGGCGGGATCGTGCTGATGGCGATCTATGCGGTCGTCGTGCCGTTCCTCGGCTTCATTCTCGGCACGTTCCTGTTTCTCTCCGCCTTCATGTATGTCGGCGGCTATCGCGACCACAAGGCGATCTGGGGCACCAGCGCCGCGGTGACCATCTTCTGCGGTGTCCTGTTCCTGCGCATCGCTTATGTCTCTCTGCCGCGCGGCATCGAGCCGTTCGATCGCGCGACCGACATCTTCTTTGCGATCCCGAGCCTGTGGTGATCGCGTGATCGACATTCTCACCCAGCTCGCCGCCGGTTTCGTCCACTGTCTGACGCCGCTCAATATGGCGATGCTGGTGGTCGGCATCGTCATCGGTCTGCTGATCGGCGTGCTGCCGGGTTTGACACTTGTTATGGGCGTCGCACTCGCGCTGCCATTCACTTACAAGATGGATGTTACCGCCTCGATCGTATTGCTCACCGCGATGTATGTGTCGGGCACCTATGGCGGCGCTTTCACGGCGATCCTGTTTCGTATCCCCGGCGAACCGATCGACGTGCCGATGCTGTGGGACGGCTACACCATGGGGCGCAAGGGCAAGCCGGCCAAGGCGCTCGGATGGACGCTCGTTGCCGCCCTTGGCGGCGGGCTCCTGTCTGCCGTGGTCATGGTGGCCCTGACGCAGCCGCTGGCGAAATTCGCGCTGCGCTTTTCCTCCCCGGAATATTTCGTGATTGTGATGTTCGGTCTGCTGAGCGTCGTTGCCATCGGCAAGGGCTCGCTCGCCAACGCCTTCATCAGTATGAGCGTCGGCATCCTGATATCCACGGTCGGCACCGATCCGGTCTATGGCGCCTATCGGTTCACCTTCGGCTCGCCGATCCTTGCGGATGGCATTGAGTTCCTTGTGGTGATGGTGGGAGCCTACGGCGTCGGCGAAGTGCTCACGCGTCTTGAAACAGGCTTCGCCACCAAGCCGCTCGACAAGATCTCGAATGCCCGCACCGAACTGCCGACACTCACGGAACTCAATGATATCAAGGGAATGTTCTTGCGGTCCTCGGTTGTCGGCGACCTCATCGGCCTGCTGCCGGGCGCCGGCGCGACCATCGCGTCATTCGTGAGTTACGGCATCGAGGCGCGATTTGGCAGGCGCAGGAATCAGATGGGCACTGGTGTCGCCGAAGGCATTGTGGCGCCGCAGGCAGCAGCCACGGCATCCGTCGGCGGCGCGATGGTCCATTTGCTTGCGCTTGGTATTCCGGGCAGCGGCGCCACGGCGGTCATACTCGGCGCCTTCATGCTGCACGGCATCCAGCCTGGCCCGCAGGTGCTCGTGAGCTCGGCACCGCTGGTCTACACCGTATTCGCTTCGCTCTTTCTTGGTCTCGTATTGATGTGCGCCATCGGCTACTTCGCCATCCGGCCGCTGGTGAAGATCCTCGATTTTCCGGAAGCGGTGGTTTCAGCGTACGTGCTGATCTTGTGCTTCATCGGCGCGCTGTCTATCCGCAACAACATCACCGATCTGTGGCTGATCATCGGTTTCGGCATTGTGGGTTACGGTTTTGAGCGTCTGAAATTCCCGGTCGCGCCACTGGTGCTAGGGGTGATTCTCGGTCCGATCGCCGAGGAAGCGTTCATGAATACCATGATCAGTTTTTCCAACGACTGGACCGTGTTTTTCACGCGTCCTATTTCCGGCACGATCGTCGCTTTGACCGCCATCGTTCTGCTGCTCCCCTTTATTCAGCGTTTGCTCAGAAGCCGTCTGGTGACGGCTTGGACCGAGGCCAGGTGAAACATGCGTACCAATCTTGAACTTGATGAAAGGACCACCAGCACGGCGCCAGCCAGTTCGCAGCGAACGGTTGCAGGCCTCAAGCCAGTCCCACGCGTGCTGAAGGCCCCCAATTCGCGGGAGCAGAAGCTCGGCGCCACCGCGCGCTCGTTCGCCATCCTTGAGCATGTGGCGAGCGCTCGCGCGCCGGTCGATGTCCTCGACATCATCGAGTCGCTAAAATTGCCAAAAGCGACGGCCTATCGCCTGGTCGATTGGTTCATCACGCAAGGATATCTCGCGCGCGAACCGGGTCGGCGGCGGCTGATTGTTGGCCCGAAATTCACCAATCTTGCGTTCGGGGCGCTGTCATCCTCGATGCGGCACGACACGCCACATGTTGTGCTCCAGAAGCTGGTCCACACGCTCAACGAGACCTGCAATATCGGCACGCTGCTCAACGGCGAGGTCGTCTATCTGGACCGCGTCGAAGCCGAACATTGGCCGCTGCGCCTGCACTACACGATCGGTTCACGCGTCCCGTTGCATTGCAGCGCCATCGGCAAGTTATTTCTTGCGCTCGCCGCGTCGCCTCGCCGCCGGCGACTGCTACACAGCCTTGAGCTGCGCCGCTTCACCGACACCACCATCACCGATGGTGCGCAGCTCGATTCCGAACTCCGCCAGATCCGGAAGGAGCAGGTTTCGTTCGACCGCGAGGAATATCTCGTGGGCGTTGTCTGCATGGCGGTTCCTGTCATCGGCAAAAACGGCGAAATGCTCGCCGCACTTGCGATCCAGGCGCCGGAAGCGCGAATGAACGTGCAAACCGCGCGCCGGCATCTGCCTGCGCTACGTAATGCTGCGTCAGAACTTGCTGAAATCTTTCAGGACAAGGCTTGAGCCGCGCATTCGGCGTCTCGTGTTCACATTCAATAGCGTCAAATTTGGGTAAAGGATTTAACGATGAAGATGACGACAGAGGAAGCCTTCGTGAAGGTCCTGCAGATGCATGGCATCGAGCACGCCTTCGGCATCATCGGTTCGGCGTTCATGCCGATTTCTGATCTGTTTCCCAAGGCCGGCATTACATTCTGGGACGTTGCGCACGAGACCAATGGCGGCCTCATCTGCGACGGCTACACGCGCTCGACCGGCAAGATGGGCATGGCGATTGCACAAAACGGTCCCGGCATCACGAATTTCGTCACCGCCATCAAGACCGCCTACTGGAACCACACGCCGATGCTGCTGGTGACACCGCAGGCCGCGAACAAGACGATCGGGCAGGGGGGATTCCAGGAAGTCGAACAGATGGCGTTGTTCCGCGACATGGTTTGCTACCAGGAAGAGGTGCGCGATCCGTCGCGAACGGCGGAAGTTCTCAATCGCGTCATTCTCAAAGCCAAGCGGCTGTCGGCGCCGGCGCAGATCAACATTCCGCGCGATTACTGGACGCAGGTTATCGACATCAGCTTGCCGGCAATCGTCGAATTCGAGCGCCCGGCCGGCGGCGCGCATGCGGTTGCGGAGGCGGCAAAATTGCTGTCCGGCGCGAAATTTCCGGTCATCCTGTCGGGCGCGGGCGTCGTGCTCGGCAACGCGATTCCCGAATGCGTCGCGCTGGCGGAAAAGCTCGATGCGCCGGTGTGCAACAACTACCAGCACAACGACAGCTTCCCCGGCGGCCATCCACTCGCGGTCGGCCCGCTCGGCTACAATGGGTCAAAAGCCGCAATGGAGCTTGTCGCCAAGGCTGACGTAGTGCTGGCGCTCGGCACGAGACTTAATCCTTTCTCGACTCTCCCGGGCTATGGCATCGATTACTGGCCGAAGACCGCCAAGATCATCCAGGTCGATATCAATGCGGACCGCATCGGGCTCACGAAGCCGGTCACGGTCGGCATATGCGGCGATGCCAGGCTGGTCGCGCAAAGCATTCTGGCGCAGCTGTCGCCTTCGGCGGGAAATTCGGGCCGCGAGGAGCGCAAGGCGCTGATCCATACGACCAGGTCCCGGTGGCTGCAGACGCTTTCGAGCATGGATCACGAGGACGACGATCCGGGCACAACCTGGAACGCGGACGCGCGCAAGCGGGACGCCGACCGGATGTCTCCGCGCCAGGCATGGCGCGCGATCCAGGCCGGCCTGCCGAAAGACGCGATCATTTCCAGCGATATCGGCAACAACTGCGCCATTGGCAACGCCTATCCGGCCTTCGACAAGGGCCGCAAATATCTCGCCCCCGGGCTGTTCGGGCCGTGCGGTTACGGATTCCCGTCGATCATCGGTGCCAAGATCGGCAACCCCGACACGCCCTGTGTGGGATTTGCTGGCGATGGCGCCTTCGGGATTTCCATGAACGAAATGAGCTCGATCGGCCGCGAGGAGTGGCCGGGCATTACGATGGTGGTTTTCCGCAACTACCAGTGGGGCGCGGAAAAACGCAATTCGATCCTCTGGTACGACGATAATTTTGTCGGCACCGAGCTCGATCCGCATCTGAGCTATGCAAAAGTGGCTGAAGCCTGCGGCCTCAAGGGTGTCGTAGTAAAAACGCAGGCCGAATTGACCGAGGCCCTGCGCAAGTCCTGTGAGGACCAGAAGAAACGCATTACGACGTTTATCGAGGTTGTGCTCAACCAGGAGCTGGGCGAGCCGTTCCGCCGCGACGCCATGAAGAAGCCCGTGGTTGTGGCCGGCATCAAGCGCGAGGACATGCGTCCGCAGCAAGTGGCGTGATGGAGCTATCGCAATGACTGTCGCAGTGAAACCATCGGCCGATCCGAAGGCGATGGCCGTGGTCGACGAGCTGGTGCGGCGTGGCCGCGCGGCGATGGCGGCGTTTGCAAACGCTGACCAGGCACGCGTTGACGAAGCTGTTACCGCGCTCGCCTGGTCGCTCTACAAACCCGAGCATGCCAGTGAGCTGGCTGAGCTGGCGGTGAAGGACACCCAACTCGGCAACGTGCCCGATAAGATCATCAAGAAGCAGCGCAAAACCTTCGGCACACTGCGCGACCTGCTGCGGGTCAAGACCGTTGGCATCATCGAAGAAGACAAGAAGCTTGGTATCGTCAAATACGCCAAGCCCGTGGGGCTCGTTTGCGCCATTACGCCTTCGACCAATCCCGGCGCGACGCCGGTCAACAAGGCGATGATGGCGATCAAGGGCCGCAACGCCATCGTTATTGCATCGTCGCCGGCCGGCATGAAGACGACCGGAAAGACGGTCGGCTACATGCGTGCCGAGCTCAAGAAAATCGGGCTGCCTGAAGATCTTGTTCAGATTCTGCCGCCGCCCGCCTCGAAAGACATGACGCAGGCGTTGATGCAGGCGGCCGATCTGGTGGTGGCCACCGGGTCGCAGGACAATGTGCGGCGCGCCTATTCCAGCGGCACGCCTGCTATCGGTGTTGGGACCGGCAACGTGCCGGTGATCATCGATGAGACCGCCGACCTCGACGACGCGGCGAGGAAAGTCTGCGCGTCGAAAATTTTCGACAATTCAACGTCATGCTCGTCAGAAAATTCGGTCATTCTTGTCGATGCCATCTACGACAAGGCGATTGCCGCGCTCGAGCGCGCGGGTGGATACATGGCATCCGCGGCCGAGAAAGAGAAAATCCAGGCCGCCCTATGGCCGGATGGAAAGCTGAGCCGGACTTTAATCGCACGCGATGCCGACGTGTTTGCGCGCGGCTGTGGACTGCCGGCGTCGGCTGAATCGAAGAAATTTTTTATGGTGACGGAAACCGGCGTCGGCCGGGCCTTTCCGTTTTCCAGCGAAAAATTGTCGCTGGTGCTGACCGTCTACCGTGCAAGGAATTTCGACGATGCGGCGAAACGTGCGCGCGAAATTCTGGATCACCAGGGACGCGGCCATTCGGTCGGTCTTCACACCAAAGACACAACGCGCGGGCGCAAGCTGGCTGAAGAGACCGATGTGGTGCGCGTATTGATCAACCAGGCGCATACCTTCGGAAACGGGGGCGGTTTCGACAATGGCCTCAATTTCACGCTCAGCATGGGTTGCGGCACCTGGGGCGGCAACAGCATCACGGAAAACCTGAATTACAGGAACTTCATCAACATCACCCACCTCGTCACGACAATTCCCGAAGACAAGCCGAGCGAAGAAGCGTTGTTCGGTTCTTATTGGAAGAAATACGGAAAGTAGCCTTCGGGCCATTAAAGCCAACGCGGAAAGCTGGATGAACTTCGAGGAACATGCGGCGAAATCGCTGGTTCTCAACGCCGCCGGCATTCCGGTGCCGCGCGGCATCCTCTGCATCAGTGATGCGGAAGCAGCGATGGCGGCTGCAAAAATCGGCCCCTGCGTAGTGAAGGCGCAGGTGCCGGCCGGCAAGCGCGGCAAGGCTGGCGGGATCAAGCTTGCCGGCTCGCCGGATGAAGCCAAGAAAGTTGCCCGGCAAATTCTCGGCATGCGCATCGGCGACTATACGGTCGAGCGCCTGCTGGTCGAGGAGCAGGCCAGGATCGAGCGCGAGTTCTACGCCGCCGTCCTGCACGACGTCTCCGCGCGCAAACCGCTCATCCTCTTTTCTACAGAAGGGGGCATGGACATCGAGGAGATCGCCGCCGCAAAGCCGCAGGCTATCCGCCGGCTGCTGGTCGACATCGACAGTCATCCGTCCCCGGATGCCTTCACGAAATTGCTTAAAGGTCTCAATTTGGGCGGGGCGGAAGCGCAGATCGTCACTATTCTCGGCCAGCTCTATGCCGCCTTCCGGATGCGTGACGCCGAACTGCTGGAAATCAATCCGCTGGCATTGCTCGCGGACGGGCGTGTGGTCGCGCTCGATTGCAAATTTGTGCTCGATGATGCCGCCGTCTATCGGCAGGCGGAAATTGCCAGTGGCGGCGCGGCGGCCGCCATGACCGCGCTGGAAAAACGCGGCGCCGAGGCCGGCCTGAAGCTGATCCAGCTTGATGGCAATGTCGGTGTCCTGGCCAACGGCGCCGGGCTCACCATGACGACCATGGACGTGATCCGCCACTACGGCGGCAGGCCGGCGAATTTCCTGGAAATCGGCGGTGAGGCCTATACAAAGTCGGAGATCGCACTCGATCTCGTGTTGTCCAATCCCGGTGTAAAAAGCCTGGTGATCAATTTCTGCGGTGCTTTTGCGCGCACCGACGTGATGGCGGAGGGCGTCGTGCGTGCATGGCACAAGCTGGCGCCGAAGGTGCCGGTCTTTTTCTCCATTCACGGCACGGGTGAAGAAGAGGCGGTGGCGCTGGTGCGCGAACAACTGGGCATCAAGCCTTACGAGCTCATGGAAGACGCCATTCAGGCGGCAGTGAAGGCAGCGCAATGATTATCCGCAGGAAAGACCGCGTCATTGTGTTGGGCGTAACCGGCAAGCAGGGGATGTTCTGGACCGAGAAGATGCTCGGCTATGGCACCAACGTGGTAGCCGGCATCAATCCCAGGCGCGCCGGGGAGAACTTCCAGGGCGTGCCAATTTTCGCCACCACCAGCGAGGCCGTGAAGGCGGTTGGCGGCGACGTCGGCGTGATGTTTATTCCGCCACCGATGGCCAAAGATGCTGCCGTGTCGGCGGCAGAAGCCGGAATCAAGACACTGGTTGTTTTGACCGAGCACATTCCGGCGCAGGATGTTATGGCGATGCACGCCGCGGCCGCCAAACACGGCACGCGCATCGTCGGCCCCAATACCGCGGGCCTCGTTACACCCGGCGAATGTTTCGTCGGGATCATGCCGGCCTTTGTGCCGAGCGTCTTCAAGCCGGGCCGCGTTGGCGTGATCTCGCGCAGCGGCAGCCTCGGCACGCTCATTTGTCTCAACCTGACGCGCGCCGACATCGGCCAGAGTGCCTTCATCGGCATCGGCGGCGATCCAATGCTCGGCACCACCACGCGCGATGCGCTGGAAG
>Ga0187765_10001140_pt1 | contig 10224 bp, 5 predicted proteins | sample 0216_QUI02_MP05__3_FD_133018 | JGI IMG/M metagenome (GOLD analysis project Ga0187765, IMG submission 133018) | Tropical peat soil microbial communities from peatlands in Department of Meta, Colombia - 0216_QUI02_MP05_10_MG | ecosystem: Environmental > Terrestrial > Soil > Wetlands > Peat ...
CGCGAGAATCACGGAGGTGGCATAGCACCCCGGGTTGGCAACCAGCGACGCCGAAGGAATCTCCGCGGCATACAGCTCCGGAAGGCCATAAACGGCTTTCTCGAGCAGCGCCGCGGGAGCAGCCGGTTGCTTATACCACGCCGAAAAGGTCTCGCCGGAGGAGAAACGGAACGCGCCGCTCAAGTCAATGACGCGGAGACCGGCCGCAACGAGGGCCGGGGCCAGTTCGCAGGAAGCCTCGTGCGGCGTTGCCAGGAAGACCACGCCGGCATCGCTAGCGACGATAGCCTCCGCCGAAAACGGCTTCACGGGCCCTTCGCCAAAGCCGCGGAACTGCGGAAAGACTTCCGCGAGGCACTTCGCGCCGTCGGTTTCGCGGAGATAGAAGACAGGTTTGCGGATGGCCGGATGGCGCAGCAGAACGCGCGCAAGCTCCAGCCCGGTATAACCGGAGACCCCTACGACGGCGGATTGCCTGAGGTCTCTCATTTCAGCTCGGTCTCGAGCTTCAGTTGCAGCGCGTGGCGGGCCTTGCGCCTCGGGGTGACGATCAGGATGGTGTCGTCGCCGGCGATGGTGCCCGCGACCTCGGGCAGCTTCGCGGCGTCCAGCGCCGCGGCCAGGGGTTGGGCTCCGCCGGGAGGCGTCTTGAGCACGAGAAGATTCTCGGCCGGGCGCAGGTCCAGCAGGAACTCCTTCAGGGCGCGGCCGAGGGACGGCAGTTGCGGGGCTTCCTCGGCGAGCGCCGCCGGCTTGTAGCCCGCCGGGGTCTTCACCAGGTTGAGTTCCTGCAAATCGCGGGACAGGGTCGCCTGGGTCACGCGCAGCTTGTGGTGCGCGAGCTTGCGGCGCAGGGCGTCCTGGCTCGTCACCGGCTCCGCGGAGATGAGCTTCAGGATCTGGCCCTGGCGGAATTTTTTGGCAACATGCATCGGCGCAAGATTATGCATCAACATGCATAATTATGCAAGGGAGCCGGGAAAAGTCAAGGTCTTTCTCGTTCGGGCTCGCGGCGCGGCGCTGTTTGTTTCGCGGCACCCGGCAAGGGCGCTCTGGCTTTTCGCCGCGAGGAATGTTACGAATCAAATAGTCCCCGAAATGGCAGCTGCGTGCAAATCGGCAGGATGCAAGACCTCGGTGCCCGCCGCTCTGGAAGAGCGGCAGCTGTGCATCCTCCACTTCACGCTCTTGCTGGAGCAGGCCTGCGGCGAAATGCGCCGCGAGACGGCGCTGGGCAATGCCCCGCATGAACGCCAGAAAGAGATCATCCAGTACATCACCGAAAACGGAGAGCGGTTGGCGCGCGTGGCTACCAGCGGCCTGCACCTGACCGACGACATCAAGGCGCGCATCCTGAGCACTTTCCTGACGCTGATGAACCTGCGGGAGAACCTGGACCGCGCGGCCTTGCGCGTGCCGTTCGGCCGCAGCGGCGTGCAACGGTAGCAATCCAGCCCCGAACCTAGGAGCCGATGTACCGCGCGTAAAGCGATCTGGCCACAGCGGGGTCGCGCGTGCCCTTGACGATGGCGCGGCCATCGGTGAAAACCGTTATCTCGAACGGCGGCACACGAAACCGCAGGAGATAGTCGTTGCTGCGCACTTCGGCCGTGGCCACAAGGCGGCTGCGCAGCGCGGCCAGGTCCAGCTTGCGCGACTTTTCGTGGATTTGGACCGAATCGCGCCCGCACAGCGTGAGCCGCGGCTGGGCCGCTCCGGCGAGATAGCGGAAATCGCCCCGCACGCAGACGGGGCACTGCGCGTTGCGGGGCACGTTCAATGATTGCAGCCTGCCGGTCCAGACATTGCAAGAGACGAGCCGCCCGTGGAGCGCATCCTGACGTCCCGCGAGAATCTTGATGGCTTCCCCCGCTTGCAGCGACGCGACCAGATTCACGACCGGACCCAGAACGCCGACGGTGTCGCAGGTCTCTTCGGCGTCCGTCGAAGAACTTTCCATCAGGCAGGCGAGACACGCCGTGGAACCCGGACGAATCACGAAGGAAACGCCGTAAGCGGCGACGGCAGCGGCGTAAATCCACGACCGGCCTTCTCTTGCGGCCCAGTCATTGATCAGGAACCGCGTCTCGAAATTGTCGGTGCCATCCAAAATGAGATCCCAGCCGCGAAGCAACTGCTCCGCATTCCGCGGGTTCAGGTCCGCCACGCAGCCTTCCACGGCAATCGCGGAGTTCATGGCGCGCAGCTTGCGCTCCGCGGCGACAGCCTTGGGCAAAGCCTCGCTCGCGTCGCTTTCATCGAACAGCAGTTGGCGCTGCAGATTGGAAGGCTCGACGAAATCGCGGTCAATCACGCGCAGCCGGGCGACGCCCGCGCGCGCGAGAAGGCTCGCGGTGGCCCCGCCAATCGCTCCACAACCGACAATCACCGCGCTCGCGGCACACAGGCGCTTCTGGCCTTCTTCGCCGATTCCAGCGAAGAGCATCTGCCGCGAATAGCGCTCTTCGAATCTTGGATCCACAACGTCTCTTGTCGCCGCCGGGCCGTGTTCTGCCGCGTTTTCCTATCAAGAAATGATATCCCCAATGCCCCCAAGGCGGGCAACGCGGGTATGTTAACCTTCGTCTGAAGACGAAGCAGAGCATGAATTATGCGAGGGCCAAGCGAAGCGGTGCGCTTCTTTCCCTGATCCTTCTCTCAGGAGTCCGCACCCTGCGCGGCGAAACGCCGCCCGCCCCGCTTTTCAGCCCTCCCGCCGAGCGGGCTACGGCCGCGGAATCCGCGATGGTGACAGCGGTGCGGATCGTCACCGAGGACGGACGGGTGCTAAAGGATTCTCCCGAGAATATCGCCGTGGTCCGCGGAAAACCGCTCGACCGCGAGGCGGTGCGCAAGAGTATCCACACGCTCTTCGATACGGGGGATTACGCGGACATTCGCGTGGTGCGCACGAGCGCGCCCGGCGGCGTACAGGTCGATTTTGTGGTGCGCATGAACCTTTTCTTCAACCTCATCACCTTGGAGGGCCTCGTGCCGCCGCCTACGGAATCGGCCGCGGCCGCGGCGATGCAGATCGCGCTGGGCCAGGTCTTCCGCAAGGAAACGCTCGATGAGGGCGTCGCGCGCCTCCAGGACGCTCTGCGGGATGAGGGTCTCTATGAAGCGCAGCTGGATGTGCGGGCGATCCCGCACGCCGATACCCTGCAGATGGACATCCACGTCAAAGTCACGCCTGGCCCAAGGGCGCGCATCTCCGAAATCCATCTCACAAATCACACCGGTTATCCGGACGCCATCTTGCTGTCGCGCTCACAGCTTCGCGCCGGGCAGGCTGTCACCGGGAAGCGGCTGCAGAATACCAGCGAGCGCATTCGCAAGTTCCTGACGAAAAAAGGCCATCTGGCCGTGCGCGCGTTGCTGCGCCGGGGAGAATACGACTCATCCAAAAAAACGGTTCCCATCGAACTGGAAGTCACGGAAGGTCCGCGCGTGAGGGTGGTTCTGGCCGGGGCGAAGCTTTCTTCCGGGACGCTCCACAAACTGATTCCCGTGTACCAAGAGGGCGCGGTGGACACGGACCTGCTGGAAGAAGGGCGGCGCAACCTGCAAGAGCGTTTCGAAAGAGACGGCTACTTTGACGCGGACGTGACCTACAACGCCGTCACACGGAGAATCCCGAAGAACGAAAAGAACTGGGAGGGTGAAGAGGAAGTCATCACATACACGGTCGATCTCGGCGGACCGCACAAGCTGGTGGGCATCGAAATTACGGGGAATCATTATTTCAGCAAAGAGCTGCTGCACAGCCGGCTGAGCCTGATCACCGCAGCGTTCGCTTCGCGAGGGCGCTTCAGCCGCCGGCTCCTGGACGCCGATACCGACTCGATGCGCGCGATGTACCTGGCCAATGGCTTCGCTTCCGCGCGAGTGCAGTCGCTGGTCTTCGACGATTACGAGGGCTCAACGGGCAGCGTGCTGGTGCGCTTCGTGATCCAGGAGGGGGATCAAACGCGGGTGGCTTCTCTCGTGCTCGAGGGCACTCACGCCTTCAGCCAACAGGACTTGATGAGCGTTATCGGATCCACACCCGGTGAACCGTATTCGGAGGCGAACGTTGCGGCAGACCGCGACAACATCCTGGCGCTCTACTTCAATCAGGGGTATCCCGACGCGCGGTTCGAGGCATCGGTGGAGGACACCAACGCCGGCGCCGCCGGCTCCGTCGAAAAGACAAATGGCGCGGCGGGCAGCGGACCGAACCTGGTCAAGCTGACATACCACATCGAAGAAGGCCGGCAGGTACGCGTCCGGCGCATCCTCTATAGCGGGCAGAAGCGCGTGCGCCTGGGAGTCGTTCGCCGCGAAGTCCGAATCCGCGAAAACGAGCCGCTGCGCCAAGGGGAAGTCGTCGAGTCGCAGCGGCGCCTATACAACCTGGGCATCTTCAACCGCGTGACCGTCGAGCCGCAGAATCCCTCCGGAACGGACCCGGACAAGAACGTTGTGGTCCAGGTCGAAGAAGCCAAGCGCTACACGATTGCGTACGGAGGCGGCATCGAGGCCCAGCGCCTGCCGAGCAACAGCAACCCCACGGCGACGGAATTCCAGGCCAGCCCGCGCGGAATCCTGGAGATCTCGAAGGCCGACCTCACCGGGCGCGCCGATTCTCTGTCTCTCAAGTTGCGAGGCAGCACGCTGCAGGGCCGCGCCCTGCTGAGCTACAGCGAGCCGCGGACATTCGGGAGCGAGGATTTCAGCTTTCAAGCGGCCGCGCTGGCGGAGAAGACGCGGGACATCAGCACGTTCGGGGAAACACGCTATGAGGGTTCCGTGCAGTTGACCCAAACGCCGCAGTCGGCCAGGCTCAATACGTTTCTCTACCGGTACAGCTTTCGCAAGGTGGACATCAGCAACCTGCAAATCCCTGCCGACGAGGTGCCGCTGTTCAACCAACCGACGCTGGTGTCGGAGTTCGGCGTCACGTGGTTTCGCGACAGCCGCAATAACCCCGCCGACGCGACGGCCGGAGTGTTTACCAGCGCGGACTTTTCCGTCGCTGACACGAAAATCGGTTCAAGCGCCAGCTTTCTACGTTTCTTTCTGCAAAACTCCACTTACCATCGCATCGGCAGGCGTTTCGTGTTTGCGCGGTCGGCGCGCTTCGGAGTCCTTCGTCCTTACCGCGACACGACTTCACTGACGTTTCCCGCGCCGACGGCTCCTCCGTTCCCTACGGTGATTCCGCTCCCGGAACGCTTCTTCGCGGGCGGCGGCACCTCCTTGCGGGGTTTCGGGCTGAACCAAGCGGGGCCGCGCGATGCGGTGACGGGCTTTCCGGTCGGCGGACAGGCGGAGATCATCTTTAACCAGGAATTCCGGTTCCCCATGCGGGTTCCGCACTTCGGAACACCCCTGGGCGGCGCGCTCTTCTATGACGCCGGCAACGTCTATAGCCGGCTGGACCGGGTAAACCTGGCCTGGTCGCCGCCGCGGCCCGTCTTCAACCCAGCGAACCCGACGCAGTGCCAGTTCAACTGCACCAATGAGCTGAACTATTTCTCCCATACAGTGGGGTTCGGAGTGCGCTACGCGACGCCCGTAGGGCCCATTCGCGTGGACATCGGGTACCAACTGAATCGCGCCACGTTTGTCATCCCATGTACGAACGGCGCGCCGAATTGCCAGCAGGGCGCACAGCTTCCGCGCCTGCAATTCTTCTTCAACCTGGGAGCACCCTTCTGATGGCGTTTCGCGCGCGCGCTCGAGGCTTCTTCCTGGCGTTTCTGGTCGCGGCGGTGGCGGCCCGGCCGGCAGCCGCGCAGGAAACCGTGGATCGCATCGTCGCGCGGGTGGAAAACGACATCATACTTCTCAGCGACATCCGGGACCTGGGCGCATACCAGATGCTGGTGCAGGGGAAAAAGGAGCCCGACGCCCGGCTTCTGGACCGCTTGATTGATCAAGGCATCGTGCGAACCGAAGCGGAGGCTTCGGGCTACCCGCGCCCCGCACGTGAAGACGTGGACGCGGAAGTGGAGAAGCTGAAAACAGAAACACCAGCAGGAGCCTCCTTCGAGGAGCGGCTGAGAGAAAATGGACTCACCGAGGCGGATGTCCGGCGCATGGTGGAGTCACAGCTCTATCTCACGGGATACCTGGACTCGCGTTTCCGGCCCGCCGTGCAGGTGGATCAGAAGGACGTGGAGGACTACTACCAGAAGACTGTGGTGCCTCTGGCGCGGACAAAAGGGCAAGAGCCCCCTTCGCTCGAGTCCTCGCAAGAGTGGATCCACGAACTGCTGGTGCAGCAGAAAATCAACGAGCAGGCCGACCGCTGGCTGAAAGAGCGCCGCAGCCGGCTGCACGTCGAGAAGATGGCGTGATGAGCACGGAAAAGCCGGGGTGGATGCGGAGGTGGCTGCGGCGCGTCGTGCGCTTCGCGGCCCTCGTCGTTCTGCTTGTCCTGGCCGCTGTCCCGGTGCTTATCTGGAGTGGCGCGGCCGACGCGTACCTCAGGCGCGCGACCATCCACCGCCTCGAGGCAATGACCGGAGGCAAGGTGGAAGCGCGTGAGTTCTCCATGCATTGGTGGGGCTTGCGCGCGACCGTCAAAGGACTCGTCATTCACGGGCGCGAGCCCGCCGGAACCGAGCCGCTCCTCAGCCTGGACGAACTGCAACTGGATTTGAAAGTCGAATCCATGTGGGGGAGGAGAATCTCGGTCGAGAACGCAGTACTTCGCGCGCCGCACGTGCACATTCGCGTGGAAAAGAACGGCCTGAGCAACGTTCCATCACCCGTCCGGCCGCGCACGGCGCAGAAATCTCCGGTGCAGGAGCTCTTCGCTCTGCATATCGGCGCAATCCAGGTGACCGACGGGTGGATTCTCTACAACGACGTGGGTTTGCCGCTGGCCATCGAGGGCGGCGACTTGACCATCGGGCTCAACGCGAGCGGCGGCCCGGACAACACGATTTACTCTGGCGCCGTTCAGTGGCAGAACCTAAACCTCACCGCGCAGCGCTACTTTCCGGTCCCCGCGAGCGTCTCCCTGAGGTTCACGCTGGCCCGAGACCGTTTCTCCGTGGAACAAGTCTTAGCGCGCTTCGCCGGATCGCAGCTGGACGCCCAAGCGGAAATGAGTGATTTCGCAGACCCGCACTGGAAATTCCGCTACCGCGGGTGGCTGCGCCTGGAAGACGTCCGCCACGTCCTTCGCAAACCGATGACGCCCGAGGGCCGCGTCGACTTTCGCGGGGAAGGGACCTTTGCGGGCGGGCAGGTGCATGTTCGCGGCGACTACTCGGCCGGCGAAATCGCGATGCGCTACCCGCTTTTCTCCGCATCCGGAATGAGCAGCCGCGGCAGCTATATCCTCGACAACCGCGGCGTGGAAGTTCCCGATTTTCGCGCGCAAGCATTGCAGGGGACCGTCACAGGGCGCGTCTCGCTTCTTTTCAAGGGTGCGGCCTTTCGCGCGGAGACGCACACGCGCGGCGCGAGTCTCGGGGAGGCGCTCGACGCGCTGAACCAACCGGCATTCCCCGTGGCCGCGCTCGGCTGGGATGGCGTGGTTTCCGCAGACACCGTGGAGACCTGGGCCGCCGACTTCAAGCAGTTTGACATCGGCGGTGAAGCCCACTGGACGCAGCCGGAGACGCCCGCCGCCGGGCGCCTGCCCACTGCCGGCGATTTCCGATTCCGCTATCTGCACGAGTTGCGGACTCTGCAGGCGAGTTCCGGCGAAATCACGACGCCTTCGAGCCGCATTACTTTCAGCGGCCGTCTTGCCGCGAACAACTCCGCGCTTGACACGCATTTCGAGACCGGCGACCTGCACGCTTGGAACGCCTTCTACCATGCGATCGAGCGATTTGCCTCGAGCGGCAAAGCCCACGCCATGGACATCGCCGGAAGCGCGCGGTGGGATGGAGACATTACTGGTCCGCTGCAGGGGCCGACCTTCGCCGGACACGCCCGGGGCGAGCGCGTGCGCTACGGCCCGCTTGACGCGGATCTCGTCGAAGGCGATCTCTCCTATTCGCCCGCCCGTCTTGCGTTCACGCACGGCCGCGTGCGTCGCGGCGCGACTTCCGCTGAAGTCGAGGCAAGCCTGGAGCTGTCCGGCTGGAGTTTCCGTTCTCAAAACGAGTGGACCGCCGACGCGAACCTCACCCAATCCTCGGTCGAGGACTTGCAGATCCTCCTTCACTCCAGCTATCCCCTGAGCGGAACCCTCACGGGGCAGTTTCACGGCCGAGGCACCCGGGCGGAGCCCGGCGTCACGGGCCTCTTCGACCTGGCTGACGGACACGCCGGCGGCCTTGCCTTCAATCGTCTCCGTGGCCAGCTGAATTGGGGGTCGGAGGAAATTCGCGTTTCCAATGCCGAGTTGCGCGTGCAGGCGCGTGGCGGAGCAGCGCAGAGCGCCGGGGTGATCACCGGCGCCGCGGGCTACCGTTTTTCAGACGGCCGCGTGTCCCTGGACCTGGTGGGCGCAGGCTTCCCGCTGGAAAGGTTCAACGAAATCCAGAGCGCGCGGCTGCCGATCGGCGGCAGCCTCAGTTTTCGCGTCCAGGCGCAGGGCCCGCTGACGGCTCCGCAGGGCGAGGGCAGCTTCCGCGTGGTGGACCTGCGCGCGGCCCGGCAGGTCATCGGAAGTTTCGAAGGCAAACTTTCTTCCGACGGGAACGAAGTGCAGCTGCAGCTCGGCTCGGCGATGAACACTGGAAAGGTCACCGGGATGTTCCGCGCCGGGCTGCATGGCGACCTTCCGCTCAGCGGCAAACTGACCTTGAGCGGCATGGATCTCGACCCCTTCGTGGCGAGCGCATTGCACCTTCCCCCGCTCGCAGGCCACGGTAGCGTGGACGGCGAATTCGAGCTGGGGGGCGACCTGCGGCACGCGCAAAACGCTTTCGTGGATGGCAACGTGTCCCGCCTCGTGCTCAATGATGCGAACCTGCGCATCGAAAACTCCGGTCCGGTGCGCTTCCATTACGTCCGCGGCGAGCTGCGGCTGGAAAAATCGACGTTCCGGGGCCCGGACACGAACTTTGAGATCGGCGGGCGTGTGCAGTTTTCCGGCGAGCGGCGCGTGAACCTTCAGGTCGATGGCTCGCTCGATCTGCGTCTTGTCGGCAGCTATTTCCCGGACGTCGAAACGCGCGGCCCGGCACAGGTTCACGCCGCCATGGAGGGCACGCTCAGCCGCCCGCGTGTGAACGGCCGGGTGCATATCGAGAGAGCGGCGATGCGCGTCAGCGATTTTCCCACCGGCCTCTCCGGTCTGACCGGCGACCTGGTCTTCGACGCCACGCGGCTTTTCTTTGACAACGTCAGCGCGCAGGCCGGCGGGGGCACGTTGACACTCAGCGGCTCGGTCAGCTTCGCGGAAACTCCGCTGCGCTACGATATTACCGCCCGCACGGACTCTATCCGCATCCGGTATCCCCAGGGAATGAGCTGGCTCGCTGGGGGTGCGCTTCGCTTGACCGGGAACACGCAAGCAGGGCTGCTCTCGGGCCGCGTCACGGTGGAACGCGTACTGATGAGCGAAGGCGTACAGATTGCCGGCGCGCTGGTGGCCGTCAAGCAGGGAATCACGGCGCCGTCCACCAACTCTTCCTATCTTCGTAACCTGCAATTCGACATCGAGGCGGTTTCGACGCCCGATTCCAGTCTGGAATGGCCCGGCGCGCAGCTTTCCGCGGAAGCCGACCTGCACATTCGCGGCACCTGGGAGCACCCGATCATCCTGGGCCACATCCACATTCTCGCGGGGGAACTTGTTTTTGCGGGGAATCGCTACCACGTCTCGCGCGGGGACTTGAACTTCGCCAATCCATTCCGGCTGGACCCTGTGCTCAACGTCGAGGCCACCACGACCGTCCAGCAGTACGAAATCGCGCTCAATTTCAGCGGCCCGGCCAGCAAGCTGGTGCTTTCATATCGCTCGGACCCGCCGCTCCCCGCGAACGACATCATCACGCTGCTGGCACTGGGCAAGACCACGTCCGAGGCCGAGGCCCGCAGCAGCGGCCTCGGTCAGGGCAGCACGCCGGGCGCGTCGGAACTCCTGTCGGGTGTCATTTCCAGCCAGCTGGGGGGGCGGCTCGAACGGCTGTTCGGGATCACGCGCTTGCGCGTGGATCCGGGCCTCGGCGGCCTGGGCAGCACCAGCTCCTCACAGAACTCGGCGGCGCGGGTTTCCGTCGAACAGCGAGTCGGCCGCAACGTCACCATCACCTACATCAGCAACGA
>Ga0187765_10001141_pt1 | contig 10223 bp, 9 predicted proteins | sample 0216_QUI02_MP05__3_FD_133018 | JGI IMG/M metagenome (GOLD analysis project Ga0187765, IMG submission 133018) | Tropical peat soil microbial communities from peatlands in Department of Meta, Colombia - 0216_QUI02_MP05_10_MG | ecosystem: Environmental > Terrestrial > Soil > Wetlands > Peat ...
GCGTCGCCAATCGCGCCGACGATGCGGAAGCACTCCTGCTCGTCCTCGTTCTTGACGGCGCGCGCATCCATCATCGGCGACATGCCGTCGGCCCAATTGATTTTGTGCTCCTTGAAAATGTTGATCATGTTGATGTCGATGAAGTCGCAGCCGAGCTTCTGGCCGGCGACGCCGTTTTCCTTCATCGCCTGGATGATCGCCTTGGTGAACTTGGTGACCTGCTGGGTGGCAGCCGGCCCGGCGGCGCCCTTGATCCAGGCAAACGAGTGACGGATGTTCTTCTTCGGAATCCACGGCGAATGGCGTTCGATCTGGAATCCCAAATCGCCCTGCTCGAACAGGATCGGCCGCCCGTCGCCGCACAGCATGGCGTAACGCAAGCCGGGCTTGAGTCGATTCCATCCGGGCGTGAGCGTCCCGGTGATGTAACGCACGTTCTCGTCGTACATGCAGAGCAAGGCGCCGAGGCCGTGCTTCTTCATCATCTGGCGCGCACACTCGATGCGGTATTCCCGCATCCGGTCCCAGTTGACGCGCTGCTGCCAGTCGAGGCCGGCAATGCCGAAATTTGCGGTGCCCATGGGTGATCCTCCCGAAGCGCTGAATCAGCGCTGTTGTTATCCCGGGGAAACCCTAGACCGACTGGTATCGGCGGCAGAAATAATATATTCGGGGCCAGGTCATTAGATTTTCTAATGCATTTATGACGTAGCAGGAGGGTACCGGTGCCTGGCGTGGGCGGCGTGGCGTTGCGGCAAATCCGGGCCGTGATCGCGGTGTGCGAGGAAGGTTCGTTCACGCGCGCAGCGGCGCGGGAGAACTCCACGCAATCGGGTATCTCGCAACATATCGCAGCGGCCGAGCGCGCGCTCGGTGTGCGGCTGTTCGAGCGCTCGACGAACGGCGTACAACCTACGCCAGCAGGTTTGCGCTACTACAAGCTCTGCGTGGAGGCCGTCGGCCAGCTCGAAAACGCCAGCGAGCAGGTGCGCGGATTTGCCTCGCGCGTCACCGGCGACCTGCGTATCGGGGTGATCCCGACGCTGACGCGTGCGGCGCTGGCGCCCACGTTGGAAAAATTCACGCCGAAATATCCCGACGTGCGGCTGCACATTTTCGAAGGCTACAGCGGCTGGCTTACCGAGATGGTGCTCGCCGGGGAACTTGATTTCGCGGTGGTGCCGACATTCGAGGGCCGCATCGGGTTGAAATCGCGGCTGCTGGTGCGGGACCGTGAAATGCTGGTCTCGAGCCCGCGCCATGGATTTTCCCCGCTCGCGCCGATTCGGCTGAAGGATTGCGGTCCGCTCAAAATCATCGTGCCAGGGCGAGCCAATGTGCGCAGACGCAACATCGAAATCTATCTGCAGACCCAAGGTGTCGAGATCGCGCAGTTGATCGAGATGGACGCCATGATCGGCACGCTCGAACTGGTTGCGCGCTCCGACTGGGTCGCCATTCTCTCCGGACTGATCTGCGTCAACGATATCGGCAAGAACGAGCGGATCATCAACCCAATCGTCGATCCGCCGCTGTTTGCTGAATTCGTGGTGATCTCGCCGTCGCGGCGCATGCTGTCGACGCAGGCGCGGCTGTTCCTGGACGTATTCGAGGGCGAAATCGTGCGTATCCAGGACGTCTGGGCGAGCATCATCCCGCCGGCCGTGTATCCTCAGACATCCGCGCTCCCACCGAAGCGGCCGTCGCGCGCCGCAAAAGGCTAGTGCACTTCCGCCGGCGCGCCCGGCTGCCTGAGTGGATGAGCGCGGGCGATGGCCTCGTTCTTCTGCGCGGCCTCGACGATGCGCGTCACCGTCGGAAACTGGCCGACATCAACCTTGAAGAACGACGAGCCGACCGCCTGACCGCACAGGCAAACGTCGGCCAGCGTGAGCTGATCGCCGTGGCAATAACGGCCGGTGGCTTTGTCGCGGGCGAGCAGCGCCTCGAGCGTCTTCAGGGCCTCGACCTGCCAATGCCGCACCCACTCGTTCATCGCGTCTTCGCTCACTTTCAGCGTGCGCGTGAGATAGTTGCGGATGCGCGGCACCGAGAGCGGATGGGCGTCCGACACGACAATCTGGCAAAGCCCGCGCACGCGCGCGCGGCCGCGGGCATCCTTCGGCAACAGCGGCGGGTTGGGATGGGTTTCCTCGAGGTATTCCATGATCGCCATGGATTGAAACAGCGGCGGGCCGTTGTCGTCGAGCACGAGGCTGGGCAAAAGTCTTTGCGGATTGACCGCCGCGTAGTCGCCACCGTGCTGATGACCTTTGAGCAGGTCGACGTACTCCACTTCGGGATCGAGGCCCTTCAGGTTCATCACCATGCGCACGCGATAGGTCGCGATCGAACGCCAGAACGTATAAAGCTTCATCGCACTTGCTCCTCACTCAAGCCTTGCTGCCGCCGGGATCGGGTTTGAGGCCTGCGGCTTCGACGCCGGCGATGGCGCAGACTTCGTCCTTGTCGGAGGTGTCGCCGGAAATTCCGACCGCGCCGAGAATGTCGCCGCCGGCGTCCTTGATCAGCACGCCGCCGGGATTGGGCACGAGCCGGCCGCTGCTCGCGGCGGCAAGGGCGGTGAAAAATATCGGCGTGTTGTTGGAGCGCTCGAACAGCGTGCGCGAGCCGAAGCCCATGCCGAGCGCGCCCCAGGCTTTGCCGAAGGCGATGTCGAAGCGAAGAATTCCGGAGCGGTCCTCGCGCTTGAACGCAACCAGATGGCCGCCGGCGTCAAGCACGGCGACGGTGAGCGGCGCGCAATTGGTCTCGCTGCCTTTTTTCAGTGCGGCGTCAACGATGGTCGAGGCTTGGGCAAGGGTCAGAGGCATGATGGGTCTCGTGTGATGGTGAATGCAGTTCGAGGTTCAGCGGCGCGCCCAGTAGGCGGAGATGAGCGAAATCTCGTCGTTGCCCGAGGTCTTGCTCTTGGCTTCCTCGTAGCAGGCGAGCGTGCGCTCGACGAGCGGCAATTCGACGCCGCGCGCCTTGCCCTCGGCGATCATGGCCCGCATGTCCTTGAGCGCGCTGTCGACATTGAAGGTGACGGGGCCGGGGTCGGTGCCCTTGAGCTTGGCGGCGATGGCGGCGCCGCGCACCTTGAGGATATTGGCGCCGCCGGAGGTATCGGAAATAAGGTCCATGAGCCGCGTGGGATCGAGCTTGAGGTCGCGGCAAAGCGCGAGTGCCTCGCCGAGCGCCTGCCAATAGATCATCAGCGGCAGGTTGATGGTGAATTTCATCACCGCACCCGAGCCGACCGGGCCGCAATGCTCGATGCGGCGGCAGAGCTGCTCAAGGATTGGCTTGGCGCGCGCGAAATCGGCCGGCTCAGCGCCGACAAGGCCGAGCAATTTTCCCTGGCGCGCCGGGCCGGTCGAGCCGCCGACGGGGCATTCGACGAAAGCGGCGCCCTTGGCGCGCACCTTGGCGGCCAACGCAATCTCGGTTTCCGGGCGCACGGTGCTCATCTCGATGAACAGCTTGCCTTTGACGTCGCCGGCGAGCAGACCCTGCGGCCCGCCATAGACCGCGTCGATCGCGGCGGCGTCGGTGAGGATGGTGATGATGACTTCGCCGGCACCGGCGAGTTCGGACGGGGATTTGGCGGATTTGATGCCAGAAGCCGTCAGCGGCTTGAGCTTGTCGGGCGTGCGGTTCCATACCGTCACCTGATGACCGAGCTCGGCAAGATGCGGGGCAATCGCCACACCCATCTTGCCCACACCCGCAAGTCCGATCTGCATCATGGCCTCCCGATTTTTGCCGGCCGACCATAAGCGATCGTGCCTTGGTGAGAAAGTCGGCTCGCGACTTGAGCTTGGCGCGCGCCGGCTATAAGTCCTACTGTCCTATTGCGCGGCAAAATACAACGGCGGCGTGGCCATTGAAGGAGCACGGAATGAGTTCGGCGAGGTCCAAAGGCGCGGTCGGCATCATCGGCCTCGGCATCATGGGCGGCGCGTTCGCGAAAAATCTCGCGGCGGCAGGCTGGCACGTGGTCGGCTATGACATCGATCCGGCACGCAACCGAGCCGCGGCAAAGGCGGGCGTCGCGATCGCAAAGAACGCCGCTGACGTGGCGGCAAAAGCGCCGACCATCATCACCAGCCTGCCGAGCCCGAAGGCGCTCGATGTCACGGTGAAGGCCATCGTCAAGGCGAAAGTTCCGCGGCGCATCGTCGTGGAGGCCTCGACCTTCACGCTCGCCGACAAGCAACGCGCCGAGCAGGCGCTGCGCAAGGACGGGCATGTCATGATCGATGCGCCGGTGAGCGGAACCGGCGCCCAGGCGCAGAATGGCGATCTCGCCATCTACGCAAGCGGCGACAGGAAGAGCATCAGCAAGCTCAAGCCGCTGTTTGCCGACTTCTCGCGCAAGGCCTACGATCTCGGCGCGTTCGGCAACGGCAGCCGAATGAAATATGTGGCGAACCATCTGGTCGCCATCAATAACGTGGCATCGGCCGAAGCCATGGTGCTCGGCATGAAGGCGGGTCTCGATCCGAAAATGATTTTCGAAACGGTGTCGAGCGGCGCAGGCAATTCGCGCATCTTCGAACTGCGGGCGCCGATGATGGTGGCAAACGATTACAACGACGCGACCATGAAGGTGTCGGTCTGGCAAAAGGACATGAAAGTCATCGGAGAATTTGCCAAGCAAATCCACTGCCCGACTCCGATGTTCGATTCGACCTTGCCGGTCTATGCCGCCGCCATGAAACGCGGCCTTGCGGAGCAGGACACGGCGGCCGTTTGCGCCGTCATGGAGTCGATGGCAGGTTTCAAGCGCAAGGGCCGCGCATCGCGCGGCAAGAAGCGTTAGCCTTAAGTAAATACGGGAGGGGTCGATGGCGGCGGGAAGTGCGGCGGCTTCGACTGCCGGCAAGACGCACCAAGAGCGCAGCGAAGTGCGCGACAACATGCGCATCGATTGGGATCAGCCGATCATCATGGATGATGGGCTGAAGCTGCGCGCGGATGTGTTTCGCCCGGTGCTAGACGGGCGCTATCCGGTGATCCTCAGCTACGGTCCTTATGCCAAGGGGCTGGCGTTCCAGGACGGCTATCCGAGCGCGTGGCAGCGCATGGCCGAACAGCATCCCGACGTCACGGCGGGTTCGAGCAACCTCTACCAGAGCTGGGAGGTGGTCGATCCGGAGAAATGGGTACCGCATCAGTATGCCTGCGTGCGCGTGGATTCGCGCGGCTGCGGCTGCTCGCCCGGATTCATCGATCATTTCTCGCCGCGCGAGACCAAGGACTTCTACGAGTGCATCGAGTGGGCCGGCGTGCAGCCGTGGTCGAACGGCAAGATCGGATTAAACGGCATCTCCTATTACGGCATCAACCAATGGCACGTGGCGTCACTGCAGCCGCCGCACCTCGCCGCGATGTGCATCTGGGAAGGCGCGGCCGACTGGTATCGCGACATGACGCACCACGGCGGCATCCTCTGCACGTTCTGGGAAAACTGGTACGACATGCAGGTGAAGACCGTGCAATACGGCGCGGGCGAACGCGGCAAGCGCAGCCGCGTGCACGGCGAACTGGTGTGCGGGCCGGACATCCTGTCGGACGCGCAGCTCGCCAAAAACCGCTGCAAGTTCGGCGACGACATCCGTGCGCATCCGCTCGACGACGATTACCACAAGGCGCGCTCGCCGGTCTGGCACAAGATCAAGGTACCATTGTTTTCCGCCGCCAATTGGGGCGGCCAGGGCCTGCATCCGCGCGGCAACTTCGAAGGGTACGTTCGCGCTGCTGCGAAGGAGAAATGGCTGGAAGCGCACGGAATCGAACACTGGACGCATTTTTACACCGATTACGGACGCGAACTGCAGTTGCGCTTCTTCGACCATTTCCTGCACGGCAAGAAGAACGGCTGGGACAAGCAACCGCGCGTGCGCCTGCAGGTGCGGCACGTCGACAAATTCGTCGAGCGCGCGGAGAACGAATGGCCGCTCAAACGCACGAAATGGAGCAAGCTGTTTCTCAACCCCGCGGATGGAACGCTCGGCGAAAAACGTCCGGCCACGCGCAAAGCGGTCACGCGTTTCGACGCCATGGGCGACGGTCTGACTTTCCTGTCCGCGCCGCTGCCGCAGGACACCGAGATCACCGGCCCGTCGGCGTTGAAACTTTTCGTCTCCTCCAGCACGGCCGACGCCGACATATTTGCGGTCTTGCGGGTATTCACCGGCGACCTGAAGGAGATCGTGTTCCAGGGCGCGATCGATCCGCACACCCCGATCGCGCAGGGCTGGCTGCGCGCCTCGCACCGCAAGCTCGACCGGAAGCTCTCAAAGCCCTACCGGCCCTATCACAGCCATGACAGCAAGCAGCCGCTCAAGAAGGGCGAGGTGGTGGAACTCGAGGTCGAGATTTGGCAGACCTGCATCGTAGCGCCCGCCGGCCACCGTATCGGCCTGACCATCCGCGGCAAGGACTACGAATACGCCGGCCCGAGCGGGGGACGGCTCTCGAACTTCAAGAACGAGCTGAAAGGCTGCGGGCCGTTCCTGCACAATGACCCGATCGACCGGCCGAACGACATTTTCGGGGGCGTCACCAGCCTGCATTTTGGCGGCGGCCGGCAGCCCTATCTGCTGCTGCCGGTGATCCCCCCTGCCCGTCCGGCCGGCAGGGCGCGGAGAGAATAAAGTTCCCTGCGTCAACAAATAGCCGCGAGAGCCCGTCAAAAGAGTAGCGGCGGCGGCAATTTCGCGTCATGCTGCGGCGACCCAAAGGTCCCAAGATCAAATCCAGAGTGGAGGAATCATTCATGGCTATGCATCGTCGAAAAGTGCTGAAAGGAATCGCCGCGTCGGGCGCAAGCCTTGCGGTCTTGAAAGCGCCGTACGTGCACGCGCAGGGCGCACCGTTCAAGCTCGGCCTGCTCACGGTGAAGACCGGACCGCTGGCGCAGGGCGGCATCCAGATGGAGCAAGGTGTTCAGATCTATCTGAAGGAAAAGAACAACACGTTTGCGGGCCGCAAGGTCGAATTTTTCTCGGCTGATACCGGCGGTAATCCGGCCGGCGCGAAGACCAAGGTGCAGGAGCTGGTCGAGCGCGACAAGGTCGACGTCATCCTCGGCCCGCTTGCCGCATTCGAGCTCTTGGCGATTTCCGATTATTTCGCGCAGGCGAAGACACCGCTGATGAGTCTCGCCGCCGCAGAAGATCTGACGCAGCGCAAACCCAATCCCTACTTTCTGCGCGCTTCCGCCACTTCGGCACAAGCCATGCACCCGATGGCGGACTTCGCCGCGAAGGAATTGAAGCTGAAAAAGATGATCACGATTTCGGAGGACTTTGCCTTCGGCCACGAGCAGATGGGCGGCTTCCAGCAGACTTTCGAAGACAACGGGGGAAGGATCGTCAAAAAGCTGTGGCCGCCGCTGGTGACACCCGACTACGCGCCCTACATCGCCCAGATCGGCGATTGCGACGGCGTCTGCCAGGGCTTCGCCGGATCGAATCCGCTGCGCTTCATGAAGGCGTATGCCGGCGCCGGGCTGAAGTTCCCGGTGGTCGGCGGCGAGACCGCCGGCGACGATGCGCTGCTGCGGAGCTTCGGCGACGAGGCCGTCGGCCTCTACAGCTGCTGCCCCTATACGCTCGATCTCAACACCGACAGCAACAAGCGGTTCATCGCGGCGATGGTGAAGGAGTTCAATGTCGAGCCGGGCTTCTATGCGGCGGGCCTCTACGTCAACTGCATGGTGGTCGAGGAAGGCTTGAAGAAAACCGGCGGCAAGTCCGACGACAAGGAAGCCTTCATGAAGGCCCTCAAATCGGTGACGCTCTCCGACACGCCGCGCGGACCGATCAAGTTCGACTCCTTCGGCAACGTGATCGGCGACTTCTACGTCCGGCACTGCGAGAAAGCCGGCGGGAAACTCGTCAACAAGACGGTGAAGACCTATAAGAACGTGAGCCAGTTCTGGACCTATGACGAGAAGAAGTTCCTCTCGCAGCCGGTCTATTCACGCGACTTCCCGCCGTTGAAGTCCTGACGGGAATGAAACTCGCGGGGCGCCGCTCCGGCGGCGCCTCGCGATCGCATTGGGGTGGCGCCAGCAGAAGACGCCAGACATGAACTTTTGGCTGTTGATGGCCTATAGCGTTTCGCTTGGCGGCCTGCTGTTCCTCTTATCCTCGGGATTCTCGCTCATCTTTGGGCTGATGCGGATTCCGAACCTCACGCATGGTTCGCTGTTCATGCTCGGCGCCTATATCGGCGCGACCTTCATCGTCTGGAATCGGACGAACTTCTGGTTCGCCGCAATCTTGAGTGCGATCATTGTCGCCGGCATCGGGGCCGTGATCGAACGATTTTTGCTGCGTTTCCTTGCCGGAAAGGAACTGGCGCAGGTGCTGGTGACGCTCGGCATCTCGTTCATGGTGTCCGACCTCTGCCTGATGATTTGGACCGGTGATCCGATCTCGGTCAATAATCCGCCCGGACTCGACGGCGCCACGCAAATCCTTGGCTTCCCCTTCCCGACCTATCGCATGGCCGTGATCCTGATCGCGGTCGTGATCGCGGCGGGACTCTGGCTGCTGCTCGACCGCACCCGGCTCGGAGCGATGATCCGCGCCGGCGTCGACGATCCGCAGATGGCGCGCGTGGTCGGCATTCCGGTGCCGTGGCTGTTCACCATCGTGTTCGCGCTCGGGGCCGGTCTTGCCGGGTTTGCCGGCACGGTCGGGAGTCCGATCCTGTCGGTCTATAACGGGCTCGACCAGGAAATGCTGCCGCTCGCGCTCGTGGTCGTGATATTGGGCGGCACCGGAAGTCTGCTGGGCTCGCTGGTCGGCAGCTTTGTCGTGGGTGTGCTCTACATATTCGGCCAGGCGAAATTGCCTGAACTTGCGTATTTCGTTCTGTTCCTGCCGATGGTGCTGATCCTCGCACTGCGCCCGCAAGGTCTCTTCGGCAGGCCGACACAATGAGCGCGAGCCGTATTGCTGCCGGGATCGCGCTTATCGTGCTTGCGACCCTGCCATTGTGGCTGACCGGCGTTTACTACATCAACGTCGCGAGCCAGATCCTGTTCTACGCGGTCTTTGCGCTCGGGCTGAACGTGCTGGTGGGCCATGCCGGGCTCGTATCGCTCGGGCATGCCGGCCTGTTCGGCTTGGCAAGCTACGCCTGCGCGATCGCGCTGCAGGGGCATTGGGATCATTCCGCCGCGATCGTTTTCGCGCTCGCAGTCACGCTTGTCGGCACGGCCGTATTCGCCTTTCTGTCGCTGCGGGCGACGGGCATCGGCTTCATCATGATTACGCTCGCGATCGGTCAAATTCTGTGGGGCCTTGCCTACCGCTGGATCGGTTTGACCAACGGAGACAATGGCGTGTCGGTTCCATCCCGTCCAAGCCCATTCGGGATTTCGCTGGTCAGCCCGACAAATTTTTACTACGCGACGCTGGTCGTCTTCCTCTTGTCGGTCGCAGCGGCGGCGATCTTTGCGCAATCGCCGTTCGGCGCGAGCCTGCGCGGCACCCGCGACCAGCCGCGGCGCATGACGGCGCTCGGCTATCACGTCTGGATGGTGCGTTTCTACGCGTGTCTGTTTTCCGGCCTTATGAGCGGCGTGGCCGGCATTCTGTTCGTCTATTACAACCTGTTCATCAGTCCGCAGACGCTGGCACTGGCCGCTTCGGCGGAAGTGATATTGATGGTGATCTCGGGCGGTTCCGGCACGCTGCTGGGTCCGATCGTCGGAGCTGCGCTCGTCGTCATCATGAAGAACGTGGTGAGCGCCTATATCGTGCGCTGGAACCTGGTACTGGGCGCCATCTTCGTGGCAATCGTGATCCTTATGCCCGAGGGTCTGGTGCCGGGCACGGTGCGGCTGTGGCGGAAATACAGGACAGCGACGGCGGTGCGGGATGATGCGGGCCTCGCCCCGAAAGTGGCGGAGCCGAAGACATGACCGCGCTCGCCGTCAAAGGCCTTTGCAAGTCGTTCGGAGGCCTGCGCGTCACGGCCGATGTCGATCTCGTGGTCGAGCCGGGCGAGCGGCGCTTGATCATCGGGCCCAATGGGGCCGGCAAGACCACACTGTTCAACCTCAACACCGGGGAGCTTTCACCGGATGGCGGCTCCGTCAAGCTCTTCGACCGCGATATCACACGGGTGCCGAGCCGGCGGCGCGCGCATCTCGGCATGGCGCGCACCTATCAGATCATCACGCTGTTTGCGCGCGA
>Ga0187765_10001142_pt1 | contig 10223 bp, 8 predicted proteins | sample 0216_QUI02_MP05__3_FD_133018 | JGI IMG/M metagenome (GOLD analysis project Ga0187765, IMG submission 133018) | Tropical peat soil microbial communities from peatlands in Department of Meta, Colombia - 0216_QUI02_MP05_10_MG | ecosystem: Environmental > Terrestrial > Soil > Wetlands > Peat ...
CTTCCGTTACGGGACGCAATCCGCGCTTTTACACCGCGAGATAAGTGGTCAGCTCTCATAAAATTGGTTGGGGGCAGCGACGACGCTGCCGTCAGCGCCCTCTCCGGAACATTAGCGGGTCGCCTTGTTCTGGACGCGGAAATCGCTTCGAAATCGTTGTATGCGGGCGCCGAACGGAGAAAAGTTCGTGCTTTCGAATCACTTCGCTCGGAGATAATCCGCCTCTTCGATGACCGACGGCGGGTCTATTTGGTACTGAAGGGCTACACCGCGGCATCGCCTGGCAAACCCATCGTAATTCCTCCTGAGCTGGCCCTCGACTATGATTTTGCAAACGGTTCGGCACGTCGGGGCGAGATTCAGTTTCAGGGCATTTCGGCTGGGATCACAGCTGAAGAGCAGGTGAAAACAGAGACCAAAATTTCTCCGCCGAGCGTGGAAGACGCCGACCTAACGGCTTTCTGCGAAAAATATATCAGGACCCAATCGCCTGCACCATCGTCTGAGGTCTTGTGGACGGCTGCCAAAACACAATTTCCAGGGAAGCATGTTCCGCGTGTCCGCATCCGCGAGCTACACAGAAGGCTAATACCCCCGGAGTCACGCATACCCGGCCCCAGAAAGAAGCGTCAGTAAACGCCAATCCGCCAATCCGCCAATCCGCCGCTAACCGACGCGGGATTGGCAGAAATTGCGCACATCAAGTCACGTGTAGAAGATGTCGCCGGGAACTGGCGCCAAAAATGATCGCCATGATCCGCCAAATTCTCGGCAGTGAAGGTTCGCGATCAATCCAAGCTTCAAGGTCGCTCTATCAAACACGAACTCGAAGCCAAGAAAGGAGAGATGATGATGAAGAGGCCAAATAAAGCCAAATCGCTACTAAGTTTCGTCAATCACACCGTGATCAACGGGCAAAATGTGACCCCGCCTGCGCGCGAGTGGATTCGCCAGATCAGGCGCAGGCTCATAACATGTGCATTGTTAGTACCCGCACGTATCAATGCAGGCGATGTACTCATAGATGGGCAACATCGTCTGGAGGCTGTCAGCAAATTCATTGCAAAAAAGAAGCGGGTCGGGCGCCAGAAAAAGAGGGGGAAAAAAAAGGCGCAGCACCCATGAGCGCCGAACAAACGATTCAAGAAAGGGTGAAAGAGGGTGGGGGTTTCGCAAGCCGCGGCGTATCGATTACGTATCTCCCAATTGGTCAGCTGAAGCCCAACCCAGCAAATCCGAGGCGCCATAACCGTCATCAAATTCGACGATTGGCGAAAATCATCAAAAGGTTCGGATTTCGCGGTGCGATCCTTGTCGATGCGACCGGCACGATCATAGCCGGGCACGCGCGATGGGAAGCAGCGCGCTTTGCTGGCTTAACTGAGGTGCCGACTATTCTGGTCGACGATCTCAGCGAGGCGGAGCTCAAGGCGTTCATGATTGCAGATAATCGTATCGCCGAGCTTGCGACCTGGGACGATAGGATGTTGGCAGAGCAACTTAAGGAGCTGTCCCTCAGCGATGCTGATCTCGATCTCGACCTCACCGGCTTCGACATAGCTGAGGTCGACGCTCGCATCGAAGGACATGAGGCGTCAGACAATGATCGTCCAGATCCCGACGATGTCTTTGCGCCGACGAGTGGACCAGCCGTCAGCGCGCCCGGCGACATGTGGCTTCTTGACGGCAGCAAGCTGCTATGCGCCGACGCACGCGACGCATCGAACTACATCGCGCTGCTGCGCGGCAAGCGAGCAGCTGCCGCACTCATCGATCCTCCGTACAACGTTCGCATCGCTGGACACGCTTCCGGTCTCGGCAAGGTGAGGCATCGCGAATTCGCGATGGCGTCCGGCGAAATGATCGAACCTGAGTTTATCCAGTTTCTCCTCGAGATCTTGCGCCATCTCCTCAACAACCTTGTGGACGGTGCGCTCATCTTCGAGTGCATGGATTGGCGTCACCTCTGGGAAGCCCTCTCGGCGGCGCGTAGTGGCGGCTGCGTACTGCTGAACCTCTGCATATGGGTCAAGCACAACCCGGGAATGGGAAGCCTCTACCGGTCTCAGCATGAACTCGTCTTAGTGCTTAAGCGCCGCCGCAGCAAGCATGTCAACAATGTGCTCCTAGGGCGCTATGGCAGAAACCGAGCCAATGTGTGGATGTATCGAGGCGCTAATGATTTCGGGCGCGGCGATGGCGAAGGCGATCCACTCACTATGCATGCGACGCCGAAGCCGGTCGCCATGATCGCCGACGCGCTTATGGACTGTACTCGGCGCGGCGACGTCGTGCTTGACTCTTTCATCGGCAGCGGCACGACACTGATTGCGGCCGCGCGCACTGGCCGGCGGTGCTACGGCCTCGAGATCGACCCCTTATACGTCGACACAGCAGTTCGGCGCTGGCAAGCCTGGACCCGTGATCGCGCGCGCCATGCCGAAACCGGCCTCACATTCGATGAACTCGCGCGAAGCAGAGGGGTGACCCATGGGCAATGACAGCGGCAACAAGGTCGGCTATCGCAACCCGCCACGGCATTCTCGCTTCGCGAAGGGCCGCTCTGGCAATCCACGTGGCCGACGAAAGGGGTCAAAGAACCTTGCAACTCTACTTAGCGAGGAGCTCGAGGAGCCAGTCACGATCAACAAAAATGGGCGGCCGCGGAAACTCAGTAAACTTGCAGTGACGATCACACAGCTTGTCAACAAAGCCGCATCGGGCGACCCGAAGCACATGCACCAGCTTCTCTCACTCGTGCAGACGCTTGAAGACCGCGCAGAAGCTCGCACGCCAAGCGCGGAACCGTTCACCGCCGACGATCGCGAGGTGATCGCGCTGATCCACGACCGCCTCAAGCGTCACGACGATGGGGGCACAAATGGCTGACAGATCAATTGAGCAATATTATGAAATCTTGCGCGGAGATCTCTACGCTTTTGGTCATCGGGGGTTCCTAATACTCAATCCCCATACCAAATTCTTGCCACATGATTTTCTCGAGGTGCTTGTGGAATACCTCGAGAGGGTTCGGCGCGGTGAGATCAAGCGACTCATTGTCAATATGCCACCGCGCAGCCTGAAGTCGCATTTTGCTTCGATTGTATTTCCTGCCTGGCTGCTTGGCCACAATCCCTCGGCACAACTTATTTGCGTGAGCTACGCCCAGGACTTAGCTGACCGTCTTGCGCGCGAGTGCCGCGCTCTGATGTCGACCCGGCTCTACCGAGCTCTATTTCCGACGCGTCTTTCGGCGCAGAAGCAGGCAACGGCAGAGTTCGAGACCACCGAAAAAGGTTATCGCCTGTCGACGTCGGTGGGAGGCGTCTTAACCGGTCGCGGCGCTGATATTCTCATCATCGACGACCCCTTGAAGCCGGAGGAGGCCCTTTCCGATGCGTGCAGGCGGACCGTCATCGAATGGTACATCAATAGTCTCTATAGTCGGCTCAACAATAAGGCCACCGGCGCTATTATCATTATAATGCAGCGACTGCACGAGGATGACCTCGTTGGGCACGTTCTCCGCCAGGGCGGATGGGAGCTTCTGTCATTTCCGGCCATCGCCGAGCGAGACGAGGAAATTCCAATTGAAACACCCTACGGGCACTTCCTCTATTCACGCAGGGTCGGTGATGCCCTTCATCCCGAGCACGAATCACTCGAGTCGCTCGCGCTCACGCATAAAACGATAGGGCCCTACGCCTTCGCGGGCCAGTATCAGCAGGCACCCGCTCCGCTCGGCGGGGGCATGATCAGGAGGGAGTGGTTCCAGACCTACGAGCAGCTCCCCGAGAAATTCGACAGCATCGTGCAGAGCTGGGATACGGCGAATGTTGCGGGCCAGCTCAATAGCTTTAGCGTCTGCACGACATGGGGGGTGAAGGGCAAACAGCTTTTCTTGCTCCATGTGCGGCGTGAGCGGCTCGACTATCCCAATCTCAAGCGCGCTGTGCGGCAGCAAGGGCAGGAGTATGGTGCAAACGTTATCCTTATCGAGGACAAGGCCTCGGGCATTCAGCTTATTCAGGAACTGGTCGCCGAAGGTGTGCCCGGCATTACGAAATATACGCCCGAGTACGACAAAATCATGCGAATGAATGCGCAGACCGCCGCAATCGAGAGCGGGCTAGTGCATTTGCCGCGGCAAGCTCCGTGGCTGGCCGAGTACCTACACGAGCTCGTCACTTTCCCGAAGGGAGCACACGATGACCAGGTAGATTCAACATCTCAAGCGCTTGATTTTATCCGCAACATCAAACGGATTTTGATCGATGGGTGGATAGAGCATTTCCATCGCTTGGCCGAGGAAGCGCAAGGTCGGCCACTGCCAAGGCCCGGCGACCCCGATCCAGCGACGATTAAAATTAGGATGCGTGCACTGAACCCACACTTCGCCGCCTACATGAGTGGTACCGATGGCCGAGCAGGCCGGTACACCGCCGATGCCTCAGGGGTAATTGAGGACGTTCATCCCGACGATGTTGAAGGTTTGCAGCGCTTAGGGTGCGTTAAGATGTGAGAATCTCTCAATTAAGAAGGGTCGGATATCAACGCTGCTCTTTCGACCGACTGCCGACTCTGCCGCAAGAAGCCCGCAAATCGGTCCCTGCGTAAATCCATAGGTATTGCAAACGGCAAGATAGAGTTCGGCCTCGCCAGGAACTGGGCCAAGGATCGGCCAACCGTCAGGAGTATAGACATTGCGCCCTGCCCAAGTTCGGATGAGTTGTAGCCTTCCGAGGGCGGGAACCACGTCCTGCGCGACCCATACGCTTCTGACTACACTCTCGCGGAGCACGACGGAGTGGCTTAGCGAGGGATCGGTTGCCGCGGGCCATCCGCCCCCGAGAATGATATTGCCATTCTCTACCTGCTTGAGCGTCATGCGCTGCACCGTGTGGTAAATAAGGTGATCGACGAAGTGCTCGACGGGTTCAGTGACGCTGACGTGGATGGGCCGGCTAGTGATTGGTACCGAAATGCCAAGCATCCTGCCCAGCAAATCGGAGTTGTAGCCCCCGGCGATCACGACACGCCTGCAGCGAATCCTCCCGTGCTGCGTGGCAATTATCCATCGATCGGCTTCGCGCGATAGTGCAAGAGCTTCGGTGTGCAGCGAGAACCTAACCCCGGCCGCGCGGCCCGCTTCCGCGAAGGCGATCACTGCCCTGAGTGAATTGGCCATACCTTCTTCAGGGCACCATGACGCCCCGAGAATGCTATCAGCGATATAAGGCGCGAGAGAGCGAAGCTCTGCGCGACCAAGCAATTCGACATTAAGACCGTGGGCTCGCTCAAGCGCTACCTTCTCCGCCAGAGTTTTCATTTGCTCTTTAGTCTTGGCGACCATTAAGCCGCCCGGGAAACGCAATTCGATGTCCAGTGACAAGTCATTTGCGACTTCCTTCCAAAAGCCTATCGCTTGAGCGAAGAATGGGATTTGCTTGGCGAAGGTGTTCATCCATCCGGGGCTACTGTCTTCATGGGTCGCTGGGGATAGTTGCAGGTGCAAATTTCCCGATGTAGCCCCCGATGCTCCTGCTCCAATTTGAAAGCGATCGATGACCAGAGTCTCACACCCGAAGCGAGCCAAGTAATACGCGGTGGCACAGCCGAGAAGGCCAGCACCTATCACCAATACATCCGTTTCGCCGAAGTGCCGCGATTCAAGTTCCGGCGCGACCGAAATCATTGTTCTGCGTTCTGAGCAAGTGTGTTGATGGATAGAGGCTTTATTGGCGGACGCGGCGCGAGAAATGTAAATTCGTCCAAATCAACGCCGGGCTTCATTTTCACGAGAGCCGCGATGATATGGCTGCAATATTTCCCCTGACAACGTCCCATTCCTGCACGGGTTTGCCGTTTCACTGATGCCACTGACACAGTCTCATTTCGCATCGCCCGGTCGATTGCTTCGCGGGTGACACCCTCGCATCGGCATATTATCGTTTCGGCGCTTGCAAGCTGGTGGGTAAGAGTGGGCGCTTTAAAAAGCTCCCATAATGCCGTTTGAAAGGTGTAGGCGACAGAAAGTCGCCGCCGGGCGCGCGCTAACTCTCTCTCAGCCTTAGGGTTGATCAAATAGCCAAGGCTCCTTACCGCCTGTATGCCAGCAATTGAGCCCTGAGCGAGAGCTGCTCGCGCACCGTTCGCTGCGCCACTATCGCCGACCACATAGACCCGCGGTCGAGACGTCAGACAGTCGTCATCACGTTCGACCACTAAGGCTCCTGTGGCCGAATCGAATCGGTGACGGCAACCAAGCGCTCGGGCTATATCGTTGACAGGCAGGAAGCCGTAGCCACTACAGATCGCATCCGCTTCGAACGTTTGCTCTGATCCTGCTTCCGGCTCCCCCGACGATTTGATGCGTGCGACGACTGCCTTCTTAACTTGCCCGTCACCTCCAGCGGACACGACAGCGCTGCCATAGAGGATTGGCACATCGGCGCGTCTAATCCGTCTTACATAACGCATTCCATCGAAGATAAGCTCAGGTGAAGCGCGGATGGCGCGGAGAAGCGAAAAGAAGCTGGCGAACGCCGGCGACTGAGCCGCTTCGACCAGAGCAACAACATTGACCCCATCTGCAATGAGGTCTGCAGCGAGCTGGAAGTTCAGCGGACCGTTGCCGGCGATCAGTACGCGACGACCAGGGGCTACTCGATAAGCGCGCTGAAGCGTTTGCGCGGCCCCGGTGGTCATGGATCCCGGGAGTGTCCACCCGGGATACGGAACGCCTCGCTCGTAAGCGCCCGTAGCGATTATTAAGCATTGAGGCCTTAGCACGTGTTGCTGAGCACCCACTGCCACAGCAATTTCGAGAGGTGCGAAGGCGCCCCAGACCACGCTGTCAGACCAGATATCCACGCCAACGCGCCTGGTCTCCTCGATCAGCGCACGGCCCGCGCGAAATTGTCTATCCCCAGCGGTCGGCTTCACGAAACGAAACGGCTTGGCTAGCTGCTTGAAATATTGCCCGCCTAAGTTCGAGCGCTCATCAACGAGAATCACTTTCGCACGACACAACGCTGCTGCTCGGGCCGCAGACATTCCCGCAGGACCACCGCCGATGACGAGGATCTCAGGCTCATGAAAGAGGGGCGGGGTGGATTGGTTAGGAGAAAGCACCAGCTTGGATGGGTCGATCCGGTAACCCTGCGGAAATATCTGTATGCCCTGAGTGAGCTCGGTAGCGCAGGCACGTTGGCTGGGGATACCATTGACTGTAACGAGGCATTCTTGGCACACACCCATCCCGCAGAAGATTCCACGTCCAGCGCCCCCCGGTCCCCAGCCCAGTGCGAGACGCCCATTCGCGGCAAGTGCAGCGGCGATCGTCTCTCCTTCGTAGCCAAGAAGCGAATCATTAGCGAAGGCGAACTCAATCATCCGCGCAGCGTTTTTAATATCGGGCTTGACGAGCCGCAGGCTCGGATGGTCAAGGTAAGGCGTTGTCTGAGCGCTCATTACCGCAGAACCACCAACCTTCGCTCGGCGAACCGACCGAGCCAGGTGATCCCGTTGGTTATTAGGAGAAAAACCAAACCCACGAGGAGATAGATCTCGCCAAAGAAGGGCGCCCACGCATCACTTGCGATCGCCGTATTCGCCGACGCAAGGAAATCAAAAAGACCGACGATGACAACCAGGGAGGTATCTTTGAACGCCACGACGACGAGATTAACTGTCGCAGGAATTGTAAAACGGATCGCTTGAGGAAGGACGATTAGAGCGATGGTCTGAAATGGCTTAAGACCGAGTGCTTGCGCCCCTTCGATTTCGGTTCGGCGCACGGCTCGCATTCCACCGCGAATGACCTCGGCCTCATAGCACGCAAAGAAAAGCGCCATTGCAAGGATCACGCGATTTAACGTGATCGGAGAGATGAAATCGGGAAGCATTAAGGGCACAACTACGGCCGCACAGAAGAGAATCGTGAGCAATGGCACGCCGCGCGCAATCTCGATAACAGCGGCACAGACCACCCTAATCAACAGAAGCTTGGAGTTTCGCCCCAGTGACAAAAGAACTGCCAAGGGAAACCCAATCACAACCGACCCCAGAAAGATATGAATCGTCAGCGGAAGGCCGCCCCACTGCTCCGGGGGGACTCGGGGCAACGCCCCGAAGCCTCCTCGGATCAATAGCAGAAAACCTGCCCAACCGGCGACGAGGAGGATGAGCGCTGCCAAAACCGATCGAATTCGAACGGCGAGAGGAACTGCAAGGCAAACGACGATCCACGCGAGCCCTAATTCAGGGCGCCATTGCTGGTCCTTCGGATACAAACCAAAAAAAAGGATTCCTGCATGATGATAAATCGTTGCCCAGCACGCACCGGCCGCGGCTTTGCATGTGTTTGGATTGTCCGCGACAAAAACACCATCAAGGACGGCCCAGCGAAACGCACAAACGAAGACATATGAGACTACAACCAAAGCAAAGATCGTCGCGGCGGAATTGAGGCCCGACCGAAAAAATTTACGCCTTGTCGAAGCAATAACACGTGGCCAGCGAGCGGCTAGCCGCTGCATAGCGTTTTGTGATGTGATTACCTTCCGGGCCATCGCAGAGCCCACGAGAGCCATTCGCCGATACCGGAAAGCACGACGCTCAGAGTCAAATAAACCGTCATAAGGATTGCGATATTCTCAAACGACTGTCCTGTGTGATTGATGGCGATTGTTACGACTGAGAACAGCTCGCTATAGCCGATCGCTACGCCAAGCGAGGTCGATTTGGCGATCGAAATGTACTGATTCGTGAGTGGCGGGATCATGAGGCGGAGTGCTTGGGGCAAAGTAATTGTAAGGAAGATCCCAAGGCTGGATAGGCCAAGGCTCCGTGCCACCTCCGTCTGCCCTCTGGGCACGGAGCGAATCCCTGCTCGAACTATCTCGGCGATGAAGGCAATGTTATAGAGAACGATCGCTGTATTGAGAGCGACGAACTCCGGCGAAAAAACCAATCCACCCGTGAAATCAAAGCTCGTCAATCTAGGGACGACAATGCTAATGGCAATTGGGAGGAAAGCGAACGAGCTCGCGGCAATTAGAGCGAGCAAGGCAATACCTGCAAAAACCGGCGGTGCACCCAAGTTTCTGGCGACCTGGGTGAACTTGTCGCGAATTGCTTTGGATCCGAATAACAACAGCAAGAGCGTCATCAGCATGAGCCAGGGGAGGCCATTCTCAATCCGGAACTGCGGCGCATAGAGACCCCGGTTATTGAGGAAGACCGTGTCGAAAAGCGAAATTGACTGTCGCACGGGGGGGAGTTGATGCGTTACGTGATACCAGAAAAACACCTGCAGAATTTGGGGTATGTTTCGAACAGTGTTGATGTAGAGGAAGCTCACCCCTGCAATAAGGGGATTGTCGACCGAGGCAAGGAACCCCAGGAGAAAGCCCAGCACAGTAGCCAGCACGATGCAGATTGCTGAAATGAGTAATGTGTTCAGCAACCCGACTAAGAAAATGCGCCAATACGGATCGCTGTCTGAGTGAGTAATCAGACTGCTACCCACATCCCAGCCCGCAGGCATCCAGAGGAAATCAAAACCGTTGGCAATGTGCTCGCGTGCAAGGTGGTTTTGGGCGCTCGTCGCGAACATCGCAAGCATGCCCACTATTGCCAGCCCAAACACGGCTTGGATGAGCAGCGAGTGGGTCTGCGTTTTTACAGAGTGCTGCAGTCTGATGTCCGCTCCGTCGACGAGATGATCCGCATTTCCGACAGTGCCACTCCGACAAGAACACGCCACGCGCCGAAAGCCGGAACGATTGAGCTGTTCAAATACTGGCTATTCGTCCTAATCAAAGGGTGGGGAATACAGCAAGCCGCCTTGGTTCCAAAGCTTGTTGTAACCGCGATCAAGTTTAAGCGGTGATCCACTTCCGAGGTTGCGATCGTATATTTCGGCGTAGTTCCCCACTTTCTTGATCACGTCGTAGGCCCAGGTATCGCGGAGGCCGAGTCCCTTGCCGGCACCTGGTGTCACGCCAAGAAAGCGCTGGACTGCGGGGTCTGTGTCTCCGCGCTTTTCATCGACATTCTTGGAATTGATTCCAAGCTCTTCAGCCTGAAGGAGCGCGAAGATCGTCCAATTGACGAGGTTCAGGAACTTGTCATCGCCCTGCCGAACGAGCGCACCATCCATTTCCTTACCTAGATAGTCGGGAAGGATCACATGATCATCGGGATTAGGTGTCGAGAAG
>Ga0187765_10001143_pt1 | contig 10204 bp, 9 predicted proteins | sample 0216_QUI02_MP05__3_FD_133018 | JGI IMG/M metagenome (GOLD analysis project Ga0187765, IMG submission 133018) | Tropical peat soil microbial communities from peatlands in Department of Meta, Colombia - 0216_QUI02_MP05_10_MG | ecosystem: Environmental > Terrestrial > Soil > Wetlands > Peat ...
CGTTCTGCGGTAGGCGACCCGTCCCCCGACGATTGTCGCCATCGGCGCGCCCTGGAAGCTCCGCCCGTCAAACGGCGAGTTGCGCGAACGGCTCGCCGACTGGTTCACGTCGTAGGTCCAGGCGTGGTCCATTGAAAAAACGGTCAGGTCCGCCGGCTGGCCGGGCGCGATCTTGCGCTCCCTGCCCAGCACGCGAGCCGGGCCGGTGGTGAAAAGCTCCACCACGCGCATCAGAGAAATCCGCCCCGGGTGCACGAGTTGCTCGAGCGCCAGCGCCAGCGCCGTTTCAAATCCCAGAATCCCGAAAGGTGCTCGGTCGAACTCCACGTCCTTCAGCGCCGGTTCGTGGGGCGCATGGTCCGTGGCAATGGCGTCCACCGTGCCGTCCGCCAGGCCCTGCAGCAGCGCTTCGCGATCCTCGCGCGCAGCCAGGGGCGGATTCATTTTGAAGCGGGAGTCGTAACGCACGTCCTCGTCAATCAGTGTGAAATGGTGCGGGGTCACCTCGCAGGTCACGCGCAGGCCGCGCTGTTTGGCGCGACGCACCTCGTCGAGCGAAGCTTTGGCGGAGAGGTGCGCGATGTGCAGCCTGGCTTCGGTCAAGGCGGCCAACTGGACGTCGCGCGCCACGCAAATCGCCTCCGCGGCGGCCGGCATTCCCGCCAGGCCCATTCTTATGGAAGTCACGCCTTCCCGCATGACCGCGCCGGCGGCCAGGGAAACGTCTTCGGAGTGCTCGATCACCGGCAGATCGAGCGAGCGCGAATACTCCATCACTTGCCGCGCGAGCTTCGCCGTCGCGATCGGCTTTCCGTCGTCGCTCACGGCGACAATCCCCGCTTCGCGCATCGCCGCAATTTCCGCCAGGGCTTCGCCTTTGCTTCCCGCTGACGCCGCGCCGATGGGCCATACCCGGACGCTGGCGCCGGCCCGGGCCCGGTCCAGAATGAATCGCGTCACCGACGCATTGTCGTTCACGGGCTTCGTGTTGGGCATGCAGCACACAGCCGTAAAGCCACCGCGTGCAGCGGCGCGCGTACCCGTTTCGATGGTCTCCGAGGATTCCTGCCCCGGCTCGCGCAGGTGCGCGTGCAGGTCAATGAAGCCCGGCGCGACGACGAAGCCCGCCGCGTCGAAAGTCTCCGCGCCCTGCGCCCGCGCCGCGAGGGAGCCTGCGGGAGCGACTTCGACAATCTTTTCACCGTCCACAAGAATGTCCCGCGCCGCGTCGCTACCGCTGGCGGGATCGACCACCCGTCCGTTCTTAATCAGCAGCATGGGTGGAACTCCTTGCGGGCTGTTCCGCCGGACCCGCCGCCTGGGGCGCTTCCTCTCCGCCGCCGCCGATGAGCAGAAACAAGGTTGCCATGCGCACCGCAATACCGTTGGTCACCTGCTCGAGCACGCACGATTGCGGTCCGTCTGCCACTTCGGGGGAAATTTCGATGCCGCGGTTCATGGGCCCGGGGTGCAGCACAACCGCGCCGGGCCTCGCGCGGCGCAAGCGCTCCGCGTTGAGCTGGTAAAGCAGGATGTACTCCTCCGCGGAGAGGGCCGGCTCGTGCAGACGCTCCGTTTGCACCCGCAGAACGAGAACAACATCGGCGCCTTCGAGCGCTTCGTTCAGGCAGGTTGTGCGGCGGATCGTCGCCCCGGGCGGCCCTGCTTTCTCAAGTTCCTTCGGCACCCACATCGCCGGGCCGCAAAGGGTAATGCGGCACCCGAACTTCCCCAGCAGATGCATGTTCGACCGCGCCACGCGGCTGTGCGCGACGTCGCCCAGAATGGTCACGTTCAGGTTATCGATGCTGCCGCGGCGGTCACGGATTGTCAGCGCATCCAGCAGACCTTGCGTCGGATGCTCGTGTGTCCCGTCGCCGGCGTTGATGACCGGAATACTCAGATGGCGCGCAACAAAATCCGGCGCGCCGGACGCCGCATGGCGCATTACCAGACAGTCGGGCTTCATCGCGTCGAGGGTATGCACCGTATCGAGCAGCGACTCTCCCTTCTTCAAGCTGGACGACTCCGCCTGGAGATTCATCGTGTCCGCGCCGAGCCGCGCCGCCGCGGTCGTAAAACTGATGCGCGTGCGCGTGGAGTTCTCGAAGAACGCCAGAGCCACGCTCTTTCCCCGGAGCGTGGCCAGTTTCTTCAGCGGGTGTTTCTGGATTTCCTGGAAGGGCTTGCTCTGATCGAGCAGGAAAGTCAATTCGTCCGCGCCAAGCGGTTCAAGAGCCAGAAGATCGCGGAATCTGGGTGTCACATCCTCGTCTCGCCGGGAATTCGGCTAGCCCACGCGGTCCACTATCATGACGCGCTCCTGGCTGTCGACCTCCCGCAAGCGCACCTCGATAATCTCTGTGGGCGAAGTTTGCACGCTGCGTCCGATGAATTGGGCCTCGATCGGCATCTCGCGGTGTCCGCGATCGATCAGCACGCACAGCCGCACCCGCTTCGGCCGCCCCAGGTCAAACAGTCCGTTCATGGCCGCCCGGATGGTCCGCCCGGTGTAGAGGACGTCGTCCACCAGGACCAGGTCCATCTCGTCCACGCCGAAGGGCATGTTGGAAGAAGCCAGCACGGCATGCGGCGCGATCTTCGAAAGGTCGTCGCGATAGAGCGTGATGTCCAGCGTGCCCACCGGCACGTCAACGCCGTCAATCCCGCGCATGGCCTTGGCGATGCGCTCCGCCAGGGGAACACCCCTGCGGCGGATGCCCACCAGGGCCAGCTCCTTCGTGCCGCCGCTCTTCTCCACGATTTCATGGGCCAGCCGCTGCAGCGTGCGGTCAATCTCCGCGGCTGACATCAGCTGTCCCTTTTCCTTAATCTCCATGGCCGCGTAATCCTAGCATATCGCCTGTGGCCGGGGCATGCGCCCCCTTCGTGGTAGACTGCCGCGCCGGGTCGGGAGGATGTAGTCATGACTGCAGTCGTGCACCCTGTGCGGCGCGCTCGCGGAAACACGCTGGCCGGCTTGCTGATTCTGGCGGCCGCGGCCGGTGCAGCCCTGGCGCAAACTCGACGCGCTGCGGCTCCCACTCCGGCGAGCCATCCCGCCCGGATACCTCGCCTCGTCGTCCTGGTTGTCGTGGACCAGATGCGCGCCGACTATGTGGACAAGTTTCGCGGCCAATGGAGCGCCGGGCTGAAGCGCCTCGTCGAAGAAGGCGCGTGGTTCCGCCAAGCTGCCTACCCGTACGCCAACACGGAAACCTGCGTCGGGCACTCCACGGTTTCCACCGGCGCGTTTCCGTACATGCACGGCATGATTGCCAACGAATGGTGGGATCCCGCCTGGGACAACGGCCCCGGCAAGGAAAAAGGGCTGCGCATCCCGTGCACCGCCGACCGGAACGCAAAGAACTCCGCCTACGCCGGCCTGAAGGCCGGCGGCGAGAATCCGAAATACGGAGACAGCGCCGCGAATCTGGCAGTTCCGGCGCTGGCCGACGAGCTGCGCTTTCAGGGTGGAGGAGCGACGCGCGTCGTAACGTTTTCGATCAAGGCCCGGGCGGCGATTGCCCTGGCTGGCCATCGCGCCGACGCGGTCACCTGGTTTGACCCGTCCAGCGGCGCCTGGGTCACTTCCAGCGTCTACGGCTCGATGCCGTTCATCGAGGACTTCGCCAAAGCGCACCCGGTGAAAGAGGACTACGGGAAAACCTGGGCGCCGGTTCTCCAGGAATCGGCCTACCTTTATGGCGATACTGCGAAAGGCAGCGTCGCGCCGGAGGGCTGGGGCCCTTCGCTTCCACATCCGTTGCGCGGCAAGGACGACTCTTCCGGTCCAGACCGTTCTTTCTACAGCCAATGGCAAACCAGCCCGTTTTCGGACGACTATCTCGCCCGGTTTGCCGAGCATTCGGTCGATGCGCTGGGCCTCGGCGGGGGCGGCGGCACGGATTTCCTGGGCATCAGCTTCTCCGCGCTCGATTATGCGGGCCACGCCTTCGGCCCTCGAAGTCACGAGGTGCAAGACATTCTGGCCCGGCTGGATCGGTCGCTCGGCGCTCTGCTCGATCATCTCGATCGCAAGGTCGGCCGGGGAAACTACGTCGTCGCCTTGACCGGCGACCACGGCGTTGTGCCCATTCCCGATGACATGCAACAAACCGGCGCCAGCGCGGGCTGGTTCGACCTCGCCGCCATAATTCCTACGTTTGAGAAGGCCCTCGAGCCGTTTCACTACCCGGACCCTTCGCTGATCCTGGTCACGGGAAGCGACCTCTATCTCGCTCCCGGCGTCTACGAGAAACTCCGGAGCGATCCGCCCGCTATGCGCGCCGTCAAGGACGCTCTGGCGCGAATCCCGGGCGTGGCCGCGGTGTATTCGGCTGACGAACTGGCGGACCGCCCCGCAACCGCCAGCCCGCTGCGCAATGCCGCGGCCGACGGTTTCTTTCCCGGGCGCAGCGGCGACCTCTTCGTCATTCCCAAGCCGTATTGGGCCTTCCTCTATGTTGTCCCGGGCCGCGGCCGGGTCTACGGCACGACGCACGGCACTCCGAACCTCTACGACCAGCGCGTTCCGATTCTTCTTTACGGATTCGGCATTCGGACCGGCGAATTTTGGAATCGCGTCACTCCCGCGGATATTGCCCCGACGCTCGCGGCCCTCTGCAACGTTACGCTCGTCTCGCCCGACGGCCACGTCTTGTCGGAAGCGTTCAAAGCCTCCGTCTCGGCCCCCACCCCAGTCCCGCGGCCTCGGGCGAAATCCACAGGGCCCTGAGTCGCCGCCCTTTTCCAGGCTCGGGGCCCCGGTCCTCGTGCTAGACTGCTTCGCGAAGTGACCGCTTCGGATGCCGTCGACCTGAGCGTCCAGATCGGCGCACTGCGCCTCCGTAATCCTGTCATTGCCGCCAGCGGCACCTTCGGTTACGGAATCGAATTCGCCCCCCTCGTCAACCTGAATCGTCTCGGCGGCTTCGTGGTCAAGGGGCTCTCGCTCCAGCCCATGGAAGGAGCCCCTCCCCCTCGGCTCTGTGAGACCCCCTCGGGGATGCTCAATGCCGTCGGCCTGCAAAACGTCGGGGTCAGGGCCTTCGTCAGGGAAAAACTACCGCTGCTCGCCCGGTTCAACACCCCGGTCATTGCCAACGTCTTTGGGACCTGCGTCGAGGAGTACGCCGAGGTCATTACCGTCCTCGAGGGGGCCGACGGTTTGGCGGCCTATGAATTGAATATTTCCTGTCCCAACGTCAAGAAGGGGGGAATGCAGTTCGGCGGGGACCCTTCTCTCGCCTCGGAGGTGGTCGCCATTGCCCGGAAGGCGGCCCGGCGGCGTCCTTTGTGGGTGAAGCTCTCTCCTCTCGTTGCAAACATTGGGCTTATGGCCCGATCCGTCGCGGAGGCCGGGGCGGACGCGCTCACCGTGGCGAATACGTATCCTGCGATGGCAGTCGATTTTCAGCGCCGAAGGTCCCACCTGGGAAGCACAACCGGAGGCCTCTCCGGCCCGGCAATCAGACCGATCACGCTCCGGCTCGTCTGGGAGGTGTCCCGGGCCTGCTCCCTCCCCGTCATCGGGGTTGGGGGGATCGAAACGGCGGAAGATGTGCTCGAGTATATGCTGGTTGGCTCGACGGCAGTACAGGTCGGCACGGCCAGCTTTACTGACCCTCGGACCAGTGAGAAGCTCGTGGAGGCGCTTGGAAAGCGTCTGATTGAACTTAAGATTATTTCTTTCAATGATATACGAGGAAGGCTGTTGACAGAAATTAGTTGACATAAGACATCAGCTGTGCTATAGTTTTTAATATAGTCGTAGCGCAAAAAGCACATCTATGAACAGATCCAAGATCATCCTTTGGGCTGTGATTCACGGATTGCCTCTCTTTTTCGTAATGGTACCGGCTATGGAGGCGCCGTCAGTGGCCCGCTCGGCCGAACCAGCCAAGCCCCTTCGGACCTGGGTTGGCAACGCAAGTTGGTATGGTCCGGGCTTCAACGGGCGGAAAACCGCGAATGGCGAGCGGTATGACTCCGAAGCCCTGACCGCCGCCCATCCCACTTTGCCTTTCGGCTCCCTGGTTCGCGTCATCAATCCGCGCACCCAGCAGTTCGAGCTGGTTCGCATCAACGATCGCGGTCCCTTTCAGGAGGGACGCGAAATTGATGTATCCTATCGCGTCGCTCGGAAGATCGGCTTGATCAAGCCGGGCGTGCGCCAGGTGCGCTTGGAACTAATCGCCTTGCCAGAGCCGCGGTGAACCTAGAAACACAGCCCAGCAGCCGACTCATCGTAGCTCTCGATTTCGATTCCATCGCGCCCGCACTGCGTCTCGCCGAAAAGACTGCCGATCTAGTCACCACGTTCAAGATCGGCAGCCAACTCTTTACCGCGGAGGGACCGGGCGTCGTCGCCAAGGTCGCGGCGCTCGGGGCAGGCGTTTTCCTGGATTTGAAGTTCCACGACATTCCAAACACCGTGGCGGGAGCGGTTCTCTCCACCACGGGCTTTGCCGGCTTGCAGATGGTGACGGTGCACGCGCTCGGCGGACGCGCCATGCTCGAGGCGGCGGCCCAGGCGATTCACGCGACCCAACCCCTCGACGCCGACCGCCCGCGCTTGCTCGCCGTCACGCTGCTCACGAGCCTTGACCGGAAGGCGATGCGCGAAGTGGGCATCTCCGGCTCCGGGAGGGAACGCGCGGTAAAGCTGGCGCGCCTCGCGCGCAAGGCCGGCGTCGACGGCGTTGTCGCCTCCGTGCAGGAGACTCGGGTGATCCGCAAAGCTTGCGGGCGCGACTTCCTCATCGTGACGCCGGGGGTTCGCCCGAAAGAACCGGGCGCACGCCGCAAAGCCGACGATCAATCCCGCACCGCGACTCCGGTGGAAGCAATTCGCGCCGGCGCCGATTATCTGGTCGTCGGCCGACCGATCATCGCCGCTGCCGATCCACGCGCCGCGGCGCAGGCCATTCTTGAAGAGATCGCCGCCGCGTAATTTGACCTGTTTCCGCGCCTGGTTCATCCTCTTGCGAAATGCCTCCCGCTGAAAAGAGTGTCATCGTCGGCACGGCCGGCCACATTGACCACGGCAAATCCACCCTGGTCGAAGCCTTGACGGGCACCCATCCGGATCGGCTCGAAGAAGAAAAACGCCGGGGCATTACCATCGACCTGGGTTTTGCTTTTCTGCAGCAGGACGGCGTGCACTTTGGTTTCGTGGACGTTCCCGGGCACGAACGTTTCGTACGCAATATGCTGGCGGGAGCGGCCGGTGTGGATTTGGTTCTGCTCGTCATCGCCGCCGACGAATCCATCAAACCTCAGACACGCGAACACTTCGATATTTGCCGTCTTCTGGGTGTGCGGCGCGGGGTCGTGGCATTGACGAAATCCGATCTGGTCGAGCCGGGATTAATGGACTTGGTTCGCCTGGAGGTTTCCGAGTTCCTGCGCGACTCCTTTCTCGCGCAAGCGCCCATTGTCCCGGTGAGCGCGAAAACGGGCGCGGGTCTCGCCGAGTTGAAAAGCGCTCTTGTGGCCGAAGCCCAGCGCGTGTCCGGCAAGGACGCTTCGCGCCACTTCCGCCTCCCAATCGACCGCGCGTTCGCCATCAAAGGCTTCGGCGCTGTGGTAACGGGGACTCTCGTTTCCGGCGGCGTGGCGCCCGGCGACGAAGTCGAGCTTTTTCCCGGCGGCGTACGCTTGCGCGTGCGCGGAGTGCAATCCGCCGGCCACGCTGTGGATCGCGGGTCGGCTGGCCAGCGCACGGCCGTCAATCTATCGGGCATCGAGCATTCCGCCATTCGGCGCGGAATGGTGCTTGCCGCGCCCGGCCTTTTTCGCACCACTCGGCGCCTGGACGCCTGGATCACGCTTCTCCCATCCGCTCGCAGGCTCAAGGATCGCACACAGGTGCATTTCCACACGGGCACCGTCGAACGCGTCGCCGAAATTCACCTCCTCGGGCAGGCGGAACTCGCCCCGGGAGAGTCGGCCTTCGCCCAGTTTCGTCTCGATCAGGAAGTTCTTGCCTTTTTGGGAGACCGTTTCATCCTTCGCCAGTTCTCGCCGGTTGTGACGATCGGAGGTGGCGGCGTGGTCGATCCTCTTGCGAAGCGCCCGCGGCGCCGGGAATCGGACCGGGCGCAGTACCTGGAAACGTTACGCGGCGGCAACATTCAGGAAGTTTTGGCCGCTCTCGCGGAGCGTTTTCCGCAAGGCCTGCCGCAGAGCGAGGTCGTCGCCCGGTTCGCGTGGACGCCCGGCGAAATTCAGGCGGAATCGGCGAAACTCGTCGCCTCCGGCAAGCTGCGCCGTATCAGCGAACACCCAGCCATCTGGATGTCGGGCACGCTCTTCGCTGCGTTTTGCGACCGCTTGCTCGCCCGCGTCGAGAAATTCCACAAGGACAATCCGCTTCTGCCGGGCATCCCGCGCGAGGAGCTCCGCGCCAGGGAAGGGCGCAAGGTGCGCCCGGAAACTTTCCGTGCGGCGCTCGAAAATCTTGTTTCCCGGCGGCGCATCGAGCTGGCCGGCGAAGTCGTCAGGCTCGCGGGCGCCTCCATCGCGCTGCAACCGGATGAGGCCAGGGCCAAGGACCAGATCGAGACGGCCTTTGCGCAGGGCGGCCTGGCCGTGCCGTCGGTCAAGGAAGTACTCGAAAAGCTCTCAGTCGACTCCCGGCGCGCCGAGAAGCTTCTGCAAATCCTCCTGCGGGAGCAGCGCCTGGTGCGCGTCACAGCCGAGCTCATCTTCCATCGCGAAGCTCTGGCGGATCTGCGGGGGCGGCTTCGCAACTATCAGAAAACGCGCGGCGCGCGCATTTCCGTGCCGGGGTTCAAGGAACTCACCGGTATTACCCGCAAGTACGCCATCCCGTTGCTCGAATACCTCGACCGCCAGGGCGTCACCCGGCGCCAGGGCGACGAGCGTGTTATACTGTGAAAACTTCCAACAGGGCGGGTCGCAACCCGTAGCATTAAGCAGGAGGCAATATGGAGTTCCCAATCCACTGGCTGGTGCTACTCGTCGTCGTACTGATTCTTTTCGGAGGCCGCAAGATCCCGGAGTTGATGCGCGGCCTGGGCGAGGGCGTTCGCGGGTTCAAAGAGGGCATGCACGGGGCGACCCAGTCACAGCCAACCCCACCGCCGCCGGCAGCGCCTTCCGCTGAGAAACCGGCCGACGATAAGAAGTAGACGCGATTCAGGCAGGATTCTTCGGGGCAGCCCAACGGGCTGCCCTTCGTTTTTTGAGGCAGCCGAACTCAGCACAGGCTCTGCTGCCGTCTACTTCCAGTCCAGTTCTCGCATGAGCGCGCAGACCCGCGCCAGAGGCAGTCCCACCACGTTGAAGTAGCAGCCCTCGATGCGGGTAATGAAGCGGCCCGCGCGACCCTGAATCGCGTAAGCTCCCGCCTTGTCGAGCGGTTCGCCGGTGGCCAGGTATTCGCTGATTGCACCGGGCTCCAGCGGCGCAAACGTCACGCGCGTGCTCTCGCTCGCCACGCGGCTTTCTCCGCCCGGCAGGCGAATCAGCGCCACTCCCGTGTGCACGGTATGGGTCCGGCCGGAAAGCCGCTGCAGCATGGCGCGCGCATCCTCCATCGACCGCGGCTTGCCGAGAATCATCCCGTCGAGCTCGATCACCGTGTCCGCCGCAAGAACCATGGCGGGCCCGGGCGTCCGCTCGGCGGCGTGGCGGCCTTTCGCGAGCGCCAGCCGCTTTACGAGCGGCTCCGCCGCTTCACCCGAAAGCGGTGTTTCATCAATTGCGGAAGAAATCGTCTCAAAGGAGAATCCGGCGGCGCGAAGAACCTCGGCGCGGCGGGGCGAGGTGGAGGCAAGGACGAGCTTCATGCGCGGCAGGCAGCTGGGGTCACGCCGAGAATCATTTTGGGGATGTCAGGAACAGGTAGAGGATACATATTGCAAATCCTATGAGGAAAAAGCCAAGGATGCGAACAGCCCAACGAGGGGACCCTGAAATAGGGTTTTCTCCCGAGGCCTTGAACTCGTTTTTGTACGCTTGTGGTCTAAGAACAATATAAGTTCCGAGGCAGATACAGATTCCTGCAATTGCGGCAACGCCGAGAAAGGGCCAAGCTGGCATCGTCAGGTCCGGAGTCATTCTCAGGTTCAACGCAAGAACAATCTCGATCAGCGAACACGCGTTAAACCACCAAGGATTCCTGATATTCGCCGAAGATCCGGCGCAGCGCGTCGGAGATTTCGCCGACCGTGGC
>Ga0187765_10001144_pt1 | contig 10204 bp, 10 predicted proteins | sample 0216_QUI02_MP05__3_FD_133018 | JGI IMG/M metagenome (GOLD analysis project Ga0187765, IMG submission 133018) | Tropical peat soil microbial communities from peatlands in Department of Meta, Colombia - 0216_QUI02_MP05_10_MG | ecosystem: Environmental > Terrestrial > Soil > Wetlands > Peat ...
ACGATCGCGATGATCGTGCCGCGGCCGACCTCTAGCATCGACGGGAGCGCCGCGCGGCACACGAGGTACGTCGCGGTCAGGTTTGCTCGCAGCATCAGGTCCCAGTCGGCAAGGCGGGACGTCTCCAGCGGGCCGAACACGCCGGCGCCCTGCGCGGCGACGACGCAGTCTAGCCGTCCGAACCGCGCGAGGACGGCCTCCACGGTCCGCGTCACGCTGGCCTCGTCCGCGGCGTCCCCCGGCACCGCCAGCGCCGTCCCGCCCGCGACCTCGACCGCCGCGACCGTCCGATCGAGATCGGAGCGCCCGCGCGCCAGGAGCGCCACCCGAGCCCCCTCCCGGGCGAAGGCCAGTGCAACGGCTCGGCCGATGCCGCGACTCGCCCCGCTGACGAGCACGACCTGGCCCGCGAGCTTCAAATCGCCGGGCTCCGACCCTTGACCAGGTCGACGAACTCGCTGCGGGTCGCCGGAGATTCCCGGAACGTGCCGAGCATCGCGGAGGTCACCGCCTTCGAGTTCTGCTTCTCCACGCCGCGCATGAGCATGCAGAGGTGCGTGGCCTCCATGATCACGCCGACCCCCTTCGGCAGGAGCGCATCGTGGAGCGCCTGGGCAACCTGGATGGTTAGGCGCTCCTGGACCTGGAGGCGGCGGCTGAACATCTCGACGAGGCGTGCGAGCTTCGAGAGCCCCAGGATCTTCCGGTCCGGGATGTACGCGACGTGCGCCTTGCCGAAGAAGGGCAAGAGGTGGTGCTCGCAGAGGGAGTAGAAATCGATGTCCCTGACCAGCACCATCTGGTCGTAGTGGTCCTCGGCGAACACCGCGCCGTTCAGGACCTCGGCGACGTCCTGCTGGTAGCCCGAGGTCAAGAAGTGGAACATCGACTCGACCCGGGCCGGCGTCTTCTCGAGTCCCTCGCGCTTCGGGTCCTCGCCGAGCTCCCGCAGGATGCCCTCGATCAGTTCCTTCATGGTGCCTCTCCCGTCGCTCCGTACTCGAAGCGGTTGTTCTCGGTCTCGACGACGGCCACCCGGACGAGTCGCCCTGGCGGCAGCGCCCGATCGATCATCCGGTAGAACGCGGCGGCGAGGTTCTCCCCGGTGGTGATCACCCCGGTCAGCGGCGGAACGTCACGGGCCAGGTGACGATGGTCCACCAGATCGACGACCGTGTGCATCGCCCGCTCCAGAACGGTCAGGTCCATGACCATACCGTCCGCATCGACGACTCCGCGCACGGTCGCCTCCAGCGCGTAGTTGTGCCCATGGTCCCGCGCGCAGGGCCCGTAGAGCCGATCGTTCTCCTCGGACGTGAGCGCCTCGCTCGTCAGACGGTGGGCCGCCGAGAAGCGGAGGATCTTGGTCAGCTCCATCGTGGCCAAGGCTGTCCCTCAGGCCTCACCCCGGTAGTCGACGTAGAGCGTCGGGTCCTCCCAGAGGCGGAGATTAGCGAGCCGCTCGGGGCCAAGCTTCGCGATCAGGAGCCCCCACATGACCCGTACGAGATTCTCCGTCGTCGGCTGGGTGCCCGGGGGAAACGCCGGGTCGTCGTTCACGTACGCGTGGTCGAACCGGGCGATCACCAACGCGCCGACCACCTGCTTCAGCTCCTCGAGATCGACGACCATCCCCGTCCGGGGGTCGACCGGGCCGCGAACGGTCACCTCGAGCGTGTAGGTGTGGCCGTGGATGGACGCGAGCGGGCCGAAGTGCGCGCGATTCTCGGCGTCCGACCACTCGGGGCGCGCGTAGCGGTGAGCGGCCGAAAACGTGAACCGCCGCGTGACGGCGACCGAGGGAACTCCCAGCGTCGTCTTGGGCTTGGGCATCTCTGTTTAGAGGGACTGCGACCCGGCAAGGTCGCAACCTCAAGTATACGTGCGGCCCTTCCAGTGGACGCCGAGCCCGAGCCAGTCGCGAAGGGCCGATTCCAGAAGGAAAATGGCGACCATGGCGGCCCCGAGCGGCACGGTGACGCTCAGCCGCGGGTCGTCGCCGCGCCACGCCCGGAACGGGACCTCCGCCCCGAGGACGAGGGCGAGGCCCAGGGCCCCGACCCATCCCCACCCCGGGGGGCCGGCGATCACCGCCATGACCCCACCCACCAGCGGCCAGACCAGGCTCGCGCCGAGCTCGAGGGTCGCGGCGACCGCGAGCACGGGACGCCGGCCCCGGAGGCGGTAGAGATTCTTGGTCCACCCGCGGTGGATGGCGGCGAGGCTCGCGTACATTCGGGCGGCGACCAGGTCGGCGCCGTCGACGAACGCGATCCGGCCGCCGCTCGCCTTCACGTTCCGCGCGAGGGCGACGTCTTCCAGGATCTCGCCGGCCACCGCGCGATGCCCGCCCGCCTCCTGGTACGCGTCCCGTCGCGCCAGGATGAAGATCCCGTTCGCCGCGGCAAGCGGGGACGCCGGGTCGTTCACGCTGTCGAGCGGGAACCACTGGTCGAGCAGTCCGAAGACGACCGGCTGCACCACGCGCTCCCAGAACGAGCGGGTTAGCTGCCGACTGGTCAACGAGAGGAGCGCGAGACGATGCGCCTGCGCGAATCCCACGGCCCGCGCGATGGACTCCGGTGCGTGCACGGTGTCCGCGTCGGTGAAGCAGAGCCACGATCCGCGCGCCAGGGCCTGCCCGGAGTCGAGCGCGAAGCTCTTGCCGGTCCAGCCAGCCGGCGGGCCGTCGATGCGGAGCACGCGCACGCGCGGATCCCGGCGGGCCAAATCAGCGAGAATCGTCGGCGTGCCGTCGGTGGAGCCGTCGTCAACGGCGATGATCTCGAGGTGCGGGGCAGTCTGCGCCGCGAGCGACGCCAGACAGGCGCCGATGTTGCGTTCCTCGTTCCGAGCGGGGACGAGCACGCTCACGAGCTCGCCGCCCCCGTATGGGACCGCGTCGCCGGCCCGGGGCAGATGCGCCCGCCCGCGGAGCACCGCCGCCACGCGAGCGAGACGCCAGAGTGCGGGGCCGAGGAAGAGTGCGGCGGGGAGGAGGAGCCCCGCGACCAAGCTGAGGACTACCGGCCGACGAACCGGGGCCGTCGCTTCTCGAGGAACGCGGCAGTGCCTTCCTTGTAGTCCTCGCTCTCGAACGCCCGCAACTGGAGCTGGGCGATGTCGTCCTGCTTCGCCACGCCCCCGTCCTCCACGACCGCCTCGACGATCAGCTTCGCACCCTGGATGGTGAGTGGAGCGTTGTCGGCAACGCGACCGAGGTACTCGTACGTGTAGGGGGACAGCTCGGCGGCGGGAAGAACCCGCTGGACGAACCCGACCCGAAGCGCCTCCTGCGCGTCCAGCACGCGGGCCGAGAAGAGGATGTCCTTCGAGACCGCCGGACCGACCAGGCTCACCAGCCGCTTCACGGCGTTGAGGCCGTAGATGATGCCGAGTCGACCCGCCGGGATCCCGAACTTGCCGGTGTCCGCCGAGAACCGGAGATCGCACGCCATCGCGGTCGCCATGGCGCCGCCCATGCAGTAGCCGTAGATCATCGCGACGGTCGGCTTGGGGCAGGTCTCGAGCGCGCGGGACGCGGCCGCGGTGTGGGCGTTGTAGGCTTCCGCCGACGCGCGATCCTTCCGGTTCTCCCTGAACTCCGAGATGTCCGCCCCGGAGGCGAACGCCTCCTCTCCCGCCCCGCGGAACACGATCGCCCGGACTCCGGGGTCCCGGGCCAGCCCTTCCACCACGCCGGGGAGGGCGCTCCACATGGCGAGATTGAACGCATTACGGACGTGCGGGCGGTTGAAGATGACGGTGGCGACGTGACCGCTACGCTCGACGAGAATCTCGTCGCTCATCGCGCGGCGCCGTCAGTCCTCTTCCTCGTCGTCCTCCTCGAGGTCGTCGTCCTCCTCGAGGTCGTCCTCGTCAAAATCGTCGTCGTCGTCCTCGTCGTCGTCGAATTCATCGTCCTCGAGATCAGAATCGGTGACCTCGTCGTCGTCACCGTCCTCGGCCTCGTCCTCTTCTTCGTCGTCTTCGTACTGGGGATTCTCTTCGTCGTCGATCCGCGAGCGCGCGTCCAGCTCCATACGACCTCCTGACAGGATGGTGCTCCGAACGGTGGGGATTATATCAGAGCGGTCCGAGAGCCAAGGGACGCCCGCGTGCCATATCGTCGACTCCATTCGCGAGAAAGAGGCGCGTTGCTTGACGCTCGGAAGGGCAGGCCCTACCATGTCCGATGCTCTGGCGGTGTAGCTCAGGTGGTAGAGCAGGGGTCTCATAAGCCCCGTGTCGGAGGTTCGAGTCCTCCCACCGCCACCAATCCTCAACCTTATTCCGGGTTCCCGTCCAGATGCTCTTCAGATCCGACTGACCTCAGGCGCCTCGGAAGGAAGGCTCTGCTTGGAATCCTCACCGGGTCAGCGAGCAACCGTCCGACCTCATGGTCGGCGCCTCGCCCGCTCCATAGCGTGCGCGGGCCGCAAGAGAGGCGCAGTGCGGCTACCGATCCTGGACCGGCGCAAATGCCACGCCCAACGGACGTCGTTGCCGGGGCACGGACGGCCCAGATGAAGGTACGTCTGACGACTAGAAGGCCGTGCTCAGATCGGGCGGCTGGCTGAGAAAGAAAGTCTCCCAGAGGGTCGACATCCTGCCACTCCTCTGCACGAACATGCCTACCCTGTGCAACAGCCATGCATGTCGCCTCCAATCGCCCCTGGCGGAAAGGTGCGTCCGTCCTGGACTTTCGGTGAGTGACCGATCGTGGCACCCCCTGTGCTCCCGTACCAGAGGCCCGATGCGGTCTCGGGGAGGCGTGGCATGTGGACCCGTCGGTGTGCGCGATGCGGGAGCCCCCTAACAAAGATGGATCCGATGGAACGCGTCTACTGCGTCTGCGGGTGGATCTGGCTGTAAGGACGCCGGCCCGCGTCGCGCGCCTCCCCCGTGGACTGACTGGACCCTTCCGCGTCGTGTCCGATTCGCGGCAGGCCTAGCCCGCCACGCCTCTCGATGTCGCCCGACCCGGGGTTGACACCCCGGAGGGCCCCGGCTGTAATCGAGGCGGCCCAGTTACACGGGTTACACGCATCCCGACGTCCCATTCGGACCCGGCACGGGGGGCCGGTCGTTTCGACCGTCGCTCGAGCGCGGTCGGCGCCCTGCGACACCGACGAGAGCGGCCCGAGTCCGGGTCCGTCTGTTCGACGCCGTTGACCCACATGCAGAGGGAGGCACGGTATGGCGCTGGCGAGTAGCGAAGGCTGGCTGTTCCTCTTGCGCTGGATCCACTTCTTCGCGGGAGTGACCTGGATCGGCCTGCTCTATTACTTCAACTTCGTCCAGACCCCCTTCTTTGCCGAGACCGAGGCTCCGGTGCGGAGCGGCGCGATCCAGAAGCTCGTTCCCCGCGCGCTCTGGTGGTTCCGCTACGGCGCGCTCTTCACCTTCCTCTCCGGCGCGCTGATCATCGCGCATCGGTGGGGCCAGGCCGGGGGCGCCTTCTTCGCCGGCTCGTACGGCTGGGCGATCCTGCTGGGCGGTCTCCTCGGCACGCTGATGTTCCTGAACGTCTGGGGCGTGATCTGGCCCAACCAGAAAGTGGTCATCCAGAACGCAATCGACACTGCCGGGGGCCGGCCGGCCAATCCGGCCGCCGCTGGCGCCGGCGCTCGCGCGGGTCTGGCCTCCCGGACGAACACGCTCCTGTCGATCCCCATGCTCTTCTACATGGGCGCGGCCAGCCACTTGACCCTGCCGGTGCCGCGGAACGGCCTCGCCTTCTGGGTGGTGGCGCTGGCGATCATGGCGGTCATCGAGATCAACGCGCTCAAGGGCACGCCCGGCCAGGGCGCGGCCAAGCCCCTCGCCACCGTCAAGGGCACTCTGTGGGCGGGCTTCATCCTCGCGGTCGTCTACTACGCCTGGTTCGAGGTGTTGCGCGGTTAGTCGCCCAGCTCGGATCGCGGATCGCTCACTGTCGGGCCCGGGCCATCCCGGGCCCGACGCGCGTCAGGCCCCGCCAGCGTCTCGGCCGATCGTAGGATCGCGATCCCTCACTTCAGGAAGGCAGCCAGATCGTCGAGACTCCCCGCAAGGTGCGGCAGTGGCTGCATGATCGCGCTCGGGCGCTTGGGCGCGTAGCCGGGCGGATAGGTACCGTGAAGAATGCGCGCCTCGAGGAGCTCCCGCGAGGACCCCTTCACCGCCGGGCCGAGAGGGCCGTTCTGCGCCGGGTCTTGCGCATGACACGCCGTGCACTGCGCGAGGTACACCTGCCGGCCGCGCTCGGCCTCGGGACTCAGTGAGCCACCGCCCTGATTGGAGCAGGCTACCAGGGCAACGGCCAGCAGAATGACGGCAAGGGTACCGCGACCGAGCATGGAGCCTCCTGGCCGGACGCCGCGGGCGCGCCTAACGGGGCGCACTCGCGCAACGTGCGGCAGCGGTGATGACGCGGTCATCGTTCCCGAGCGGGGTGAGACTGTCAAGCGCGGCCGGGAGTGGCCACGGTAGAATGGGGGATTGTGAAGCCCCTCCCTGCACCGCGTCCTGACTGGCTGCGGATCCACGGAGCCCGTCAGAACAACCTCAAGGGCGTCTCGGTCGACATCCCGCACGATCGGGTCACGGTCGTCACCGGCGTGTCGGGCTCCGGGAAGTCCTCCCTCGCCTTCGACACCATCTTCGCCGAGGGCCAGTGGCGCTTCATCGAATCGCTCTCGAGCTACGCCCGGATGTTCCTCGAGCGCATCGACCGGCCGGACGTCGATCTCGTCGAGCACATCCGGCCTGCGATCGCCCTCGAGCAGAAGAACCACGTGCGCACCGCCCGCTCGACGGTGGGCACCGCAACCGAGCTGGCCGACTACCTGCGCCTGCTCTACGCGAAGATCGGGCGCGTTCATTGTCCGCGGTGCGGGAGGCCGGCGGGATCGGCGGCGCCCGACCGCGTGGCCGAAGCGCTGCTCGCCGAGGGGGCCGGCGCGCGCGCGCTCGTCGGCTTCCCGCTGCCGGTGCCCACCGGGGACCGGGCGGGGGATCTCCTCGCGCGGCTGGTGGCCAGCGGCTTCGCCCGGATCAAGGTGGGCGACGAGGTCGTCCCGCTGTCCCCGCTCCCCGAGCTCGACTTCGCCGGACGGGAGACGATCGACGTGGTGCTGGACCGCCTCGTGCTGCGACCCGACGCGCAGACGAGGCTGGCCGGCTCGCTCGAGCAGGCGTTCCAGGAAGGCGCCGGCCGGGCGGTCGTGGAGATCCTGCGCGAGGGCCAGCCCCGCGAGGTCCGCCGCTACGGCGAGCAGTTCGGCTGCCAGACGTGCGGCACGCCTCTCGAGCGGCCCCAGCCCCTCCTCTTCTCCTTCAATCACCCACTCGGCGCCTGCCCCGAGTGCAAGGGGTTCGGTAACCTCCTGCGCTACGACGAGGCACGGGTGATCCCGGACACGACCGCGTCCTTGGCCAGCGGCGCGGTCGAGCCCTGGCGACACCCATCGGGCGAGTGGTACCAAAAGGAGCTCCTCAAGGCTGCGCGGCGGCGGAAGGTCGACATCCACCGGCCCTACGCCGAGCTGCCCGAATCGGTGCGCCGCTGGGTCTACGACGGCGACAAGGACTTCTGCGGCATCAAGGGGTTCTTCGAGGAAGTCGAGGGGTATCGCTACAAGCTCCACGTGCGAGTCTTCCTCTCGCGCTACCGGAGTCAGGTGCCCTGCCCGGCGTGCCAGGGCGCCCGTCTCAAACCCGAGGCCCTCGCGGTGACCGTGGCCGACAAGAACATCGCGGCGGTGGCTCGTCTCGCCATCGACGATCTCGCCGGCTGGCTGGAGACGCTCCCGCTGACCGCGTGGGAGGCGGAGGTCGGGCGCGAGGTGCTGGAGCGGCTGTCCGCGAAGGTCTCGTTCCTCCGGCGCGTCGGGCTCGGCTACCTGACCCCCGAGCGGCAGATGCGGACGCTCTCGGGCGGCGAGGCGCAGCGGATCGCCCTCGCGACCCAGCTCGGAGCCCAGCTGGTCGGCACGCTCTACGTCCTCGACGAGCCGTCGATCGGGCTCCATGCGCGCGACGTCGCGCGGCTGGCCGAGCTGTGCCGGGAGCTCGCCCATGCGGGCAACACCGTCGTCGTCGTCGAGCACGACCGCACCTTCATCGAGAGCGCCGACCACTGCGTCGAGCTCGGGCCCGGCTCGGGGGAGCGCGGCGGCGAGATCGTGCTGGCCGCGCCGCGGGGCGAGTTTCTCAAGGACATGCGCACGCTGACCGCCCGCTATCTGTCGGGGCGCGAGTCCATCCCCCTGCCGCTCGGGCGGCGGGAGGGCGATGGGCGCTGGCTCACCGTCGTCGGCGCCCGCGAGCACAACCTCCGGCGGGTCACCGCACGCATCCCGCTCGGGACGCTCACCTGCGTGACCGGCGTGTCCGGCTCCGGCAAGTCGACACTGGTCCACGACACGCTCTACCGCGCAGTGGCCCGCGCGTTCAAAACGGCCTTCCAGGCCCCGGGGGCGTACGATGCGCTCGTCGGGCTCGAGCACCTGCGTGGCGTGCGGCTCATCGACCAGGAGCCCATCGGCCGGACGCCCCGGTCGAACCCGGTGACCTACATCAAAGCGTTCGACGACATCCGGCGCCTGTTCGCGGGGCTCCCCAAGGCGAAGACCCTCGGACTCGGGCCCGGTCACTTCTCCTTCAATGTTCCCGGGGGCCGCTGCGAGACGTGTGAGGGTGACGGCTTCGAGAAGCTCGAGATGTACTTCTTCGAGGACGTCTACGTCACGTGCCGCGAGTGCGAGGGTCGACGCTACCGTCCGGACGTTCGCCAGGTGACCTACCAGGGCCGGGACATCAGCCAGGTCCTCCAGATGACGGTGGACGAGGCTATCCCGTTCTTCGCGGCGACCGCCGGGCTCACGCGACGCCTCCAGGTCCTGCAGGACGTCGGGCTCGGCTATCTCCGGCTGGGCCAGCCTGCCACCACGCTCTCCGGCGGCGAGGCGCAGCGCCTCAAGATCGCGGCCGAACTGGGCACCCGACTCGGCCGCGACGTGCTCTACATGCTGGACGAGCCCACCACTGGGCTCCATTTGGACGACGTCCGTCGCCTCCTCGGCGTCCTCCAACGACTGGTCGACGCCGGCAACACCGTGCTCGTCGTCGAGCACCATCTCGACGTCATCAAGTGCGCGGACTGGATCCTCGACCTCGGGCCCGAGGGTGGCGCGGCCGGCGGAGAGCTGGTGGCCGAAGGACCGCCGGAGACCGTCGCCCAGGTCGCGGCCTCGTACACCGGGAAGTATCTCCAAGAGTTCCTGAAGGACGGGGACGCCAGAGATCAGAGTGGCTCGGGCGATCTCAGGGCCGACGCGCGCCGCCGATCGCCTCGACGCGCTTCCCGCCGGCGATCATCCGGGATACAGTAGTCGCGTGTGGGCCTTCACCCTGGCGCTCCTGACATGCCTCGGGATCGACTTCTCGAACCCGCTCCTGCCGGGTGTCGTTCGGTTCGGTGAGGAGGAGTCGGTTCACGCCCTGAGGGCCGAGCGGTCGCGGACCGACGAGCGGCCCGACCGGGCCGTGCTGCCCTCGACCGAGCCGGGGCGACGGACCGACGTCGTGATGACCGCGCCTCATCCGATTGCACGATCGATCGATCGGCCGCGGCCGGTTCTGGTGGCATGGCCCCCGCGCGCGTCCGTCGATCACGTCCGCAATGGACCCGCCGCCCCCGAGGACCACTAGCCTCTCCCGCGCCCCCGCGGCCTTCGGGTCGCGCCTCCGGCAGCACTCGTAGCTCGTAGCGGCGTCCGACGGGGAGTCCCGTCTCGGCGCCACGATGAGAGACCTCCAACTTGGGGGAGGCATGTCCACCATGCTCACTTCGCGTCGCGGCAGTGGTTTCGTGAGCCGGTCGTTCTTACTGGGCGTCCTCGTCGCCTGGGCCGTGGCGGCGCTCCTGCTCTACTGGCTCTCGCCGGGTCTCGCCGCGACGTACCTGGTCGCGTCGGGCTGGGTGGCCTTCGCCGTCGCCGCGGGCTGGGCCCGCCTCCAGGAAGGCGGCAGCGCCGTCGATGCGGTCGAGGCCGCCGTGGTCGCCATGGAGGACAACCCGCGCTTCAATGCCGGACGCGGCTCGGTCCTCACCACCGACGGTACCGTGGAGATGGACGCCTCGATCATGGAAGGCGACACCCTGCGGAACGGCGCCATCGCCTGCGTCACCAACATGCGCCATCCGATCACGCTGGCC
>Ga0187765_10001145_pt1 | contig 10200 bp, 9 predicted proteins | sample 0216_QUI02_MP05__3_FD_133018 | JGI IMG/M metagenome (GOLD analysis project Ga0187765, IMG submission 133018) | Tropical peat soil microbial communities from peatlands in Department of Meta, Colombia - 0216_QUI02_MP05_10_MG | ecosystem: Environmental > Terrestrial > Soil > Wetlands > Peat ...
GCAGGGTGCGCTCACCCTGCTGGAGCGCACCGCCGTGGTCGCGGCCCTGCGCTCGCTGCCGGCCCGCCAGCGCGAAGCGCTCGTGCTCCGCTACTACGGAGACCTGTCAGAAGCACAGATCGCCTCGGCCATGGGCATCAGCCGGGGCGCGGTGAAGAGCCACACGGCCAGGGCCATAGCGTCCCTGCGGACCGTGCTGGAGATAGAGAAATGAGGGGGGCCGGAAGGCCGGAAACGGCCTGGAGCGACACGCATGACACCAGTGAATAGCGATTTCGACGAGATGCTCCGGCGTGCACTGCACGCGGAAGCGGATTTTCTCGAGCCTGCCGAAGGCGGTCTCGACCGGATCCGCCAGCGGACGCATGCGCCGTGGCTGGTGCGCCAGACATCGCTGATGCTGACCGAGTGCGCGGACCTGGCCCGGCTGATCGTCATCCGGCTTGAGCCGGGGTTCACCAGCGCACGCGCCACCATCGCCGCCCGGGGCGGGATGTGGGAAGCGTTCGTCGCCTTGCTCAGCTCCGTGGTGTCGGTCCTGGCCGACCTGATCCTGCCGTCGCGGCGCCGTGGTCCCGCCCGCCAGGGCGAGCCGAGCACCCGCACCAGGCCGGGCAGATCGCCGCACGCGAAGACCCGTTCCGGCTCCGGCCTGGGCTGGCTGCGTCCCGCGCTGGCGGTGGCGGGCGCGGTGGTCATCGTCGTGGCGGGCGTGTTCGGCCTGGCCCAGGTCCGGGACAACCTCGTGCTCGAACTGTTCCCCAGCAGCAACCCCGCGTCCAGCACCGGCACCGGCGGCTCCAGCACCGGCCACCAGACGCCCACGCTGACGGGCCAGACGCCAACCGGGATCGTCCCGCCCGCGACCGGCCCGTCGGACTCGGCCAAGCCGTCACCCAAGGCCACCTGCTCGAGCTCCCCCAGCAAGCAGCAGGCGACCGCGACCCCGACGCCGTCCGTTAGCACCAGCCCAACGCCGACGGTCTCGTCGACCCCGACAATTACGCCGACCCCCACGGTCACGCCGACCCCGACCGACACCACGGGTGGTTCCCAGACGTCGGCATACACGACCGGAGCGCCGGGCATCCAGACGGTGGCGAACGTGACATACGCCGCCACCCAGTGCGGATCGGCCAGCCCGCACAACACGGCGAGCAGCAGCTGAGACAGGCCTAGATCCCCGGGGGCTGCGTGCCTCCGGGTCCGGGCGCTTCGCTGCCGCACCACCGACCGGCCCGGCTGAGCAGGACGGACGCGGCGACCACCCCGGCGGTGGAGGTCCGCAGCACGGTGGGGCCCAGGTGCGCGCCCACCGCCCCCGCCCCGGTCAGCGCGGCCGTTTCGGCCGGGCTCAGCCCGCCCTCTGGGCCGACGATCGCCACCAGGCTGCCCGAGGAGGGCAGCGGCAGCGCGCTCAGGGCCGTTCCCCCGCCCGGGTCGAGCAGCACGGCCAGGGCCGCCGCCCGCACGGCACCGATCACGCCGGGCGTGGACGCCAGCGCGGCCACCTCCGGGAACCTGGCCCGCCGCGCCTGCTTGGCCGCCTCGCGCGCCGCAGCGCGCCAGCGGGCCAGCGCCCGCTCCCCGCGCTCGCCGTGCCACTGGGTGACGCAGCGCTGCGCCGCCCAGGGCACGATCACGTCCACCCCCGCCTCGGTCATCAGCTCCACCGCCAGCTGGCCGCGGTCCCCCTTCGGGAGCGCCTGCACCACGGTCAGCGCGGGATCGGCGGGCGGCTCCTCCCGGCGCGACAGGACGCCCAGCCGCAGCACGGCGCCCCCCGCCTGGGTGACGGCACACTCGGCCACCCGGCCCGCCCCGTCGGTCACGTCCACCCGTTCGCCTGGGGTGAGCCGGCGGACGGTGGCGGCGTGGCGGCCCTCCGGGCCGGACAGGACGATCTCGTCGCCGGCCAGGGCGTCCGCCGGGACGAGGAAGACCGGCGCCCGTGCGTCCCCGCCCGGGGCGTCCCCGTCCTGGTCAGCGGCCGTTGAACGCGTCCCTCAGCCGGGAGAAGAGCCCCTGCTGGCCGGGCGCGAACTTGCCCGGCGGGGCCTCCTCGCCACGGAGCTTGGCCAGCTGCTTGAGCAGCGCCTCCTGCTCCTCGTCGAGCTTGGCGGGCGTCTCCACGGTCACGTGGATGACCAGGTCACCACGTCCGGAATCGTTCAGGTGCCGGACCCCGAGGCCGTAGAGCGGGATGACCTGGCCGGACTGCGTGCCGGGACGGATGTCGAGGTCCCTGGCGCCGTCCAGCGTCTCCACCGACAGCGTCGCCCCGAGGGCGGCGGACACCATCGGGATCGTGACCGTGCAGTGGAGGTCGTCGCCCTGGCGCTCGAAGATCGAGTGTGGCCGCTGGATGATCTCGAGGAACAGGTCGCCGGGTGGCCCGCCCCCGGGACCGATCTCCCCCTCGCCCGCGAGCTGGATGTGGGTCCCGTCCTCGACACCGGCCGGGATCCGGACCTTGATGGTACGGCGGGTGCGCACCCGGCCGTCCGCGTCGCATTCGGGGCATGGCCGCCGGATGATGGTGCCGTAACCGCCGCAGGCCGGGCACGGCCGCGAGGTCATCACCTGGCCCAGGAAGGACCGGGCGACCTGGCTCACCTCGCCCCGGCCCGCGCACATCTCGCAGGTCTCGGGGTGGGTCCCGGGCGCGGTGCCCTCGCCCGAGCAGGTCGGGCAGACCACGGCCGTGTCCACCACCAGTTCCCTGGTCGCCCCGAACGCGCATTCGGCGAGGTCGAGATCAACCCGGATGGTGGCGTTGCGGCCCCGGCGGGCGCGGCTGCGCGGCCCGCGCGGCCCGGCGCCGGTGCCGAAGAAGGCGTCCATGATGTCGCTGAACGGGAACCCGGCGCCAAACCCCCCGGCCGGCCCGGCGGCGCCCGGCCGGGCGAACGGATCCGCCCCAAGGTCGTACATCTGGCGCTTCTCCGGGTCGGAGAGCACCTCGTAGGCCTGGGTGATCTCCTTGAACCGCTCCTGGGTCTGCGGGTCGGGGTTGACGTCCGGATGCAGCTCCCTGGCGAGCCTGCGGTAGGCCTTCTTGATCTCGTCGGAGCTGGCGTCGCGGCGGATCCCGAGGATCCCGTAGTAGTCGTTCACCACTAGGACCCCGCCACGATCTGACCCACATACCGAGCCACCGCGCGCACCGCCCCCATCGCCGTTGGGTAGTCCATCCGGGTCGGCCCGAGCACGCCGAGCCGGGCCACGGCCTGGTCGCCGGTCCCGTATCCGGCCGCTACCACCGACGTGCTGTGCAGCCCGGCCACCGGGTTCTCGGCGCCGATCCGGACGGTCACCGACGACTGGTCCACCGACTCACCCAGCAGCCGCATGAGCACGACCTGCTCCTCAAGCGATTCGAGAACCTCGTGCAGGCCCTGAGAGAAATCGGCCGGGGTGAGGTTCGATGCCCCGCCAACCACGATCCGCTCCTCGTTCCGCTCGACCAGGCTTTCCAGGATCACCGAGAAGACGGCGGCCGCGTTCGGCCGTTCGCTGGGCGGCACCCGCTCCGGAAGATCGGCGACGACCGAGGCTACCTCGTTTAGCATCCGCCCGTCGAGGCAGGCGTTGAGGACCGCCCGCAGCTGGGTGACGGCGTCCTCCTCGATCGGCACCGGAAGCTCCACCGTGCGCTGCTGCACCCGGCCCGTGTCGGTGATCAGGACCAGCAGCAGCCGCTTGGCCGCGAGCGGCACCAGCTCCACGTGCCGGATCGCCGACCTGGTGAGGGAGGGATACTGCACCACCGCCACCTGCCGGGTCAGCTGGGCCAGCAGGCGGACCGTGCGGATGACCACGTCGTCCAGGTCATAGGCGCCGGCCAGGAACGTCTCGATCGCACGCCGTTCGGCGACCGACAGCGGCTTTACCCCGGTCAGCCGGTCGACGAACAGCCGGTACCCCTTGTCGGTGGGGATCCGGCCCGCGCTGGTGTGCGGCTGCGCGATATAGCCCTCCTCCTCCAGGACGGCCATATCGTTCCGGATGGTCGCGGGCGACACATCCAGGTGATGCCGGTCCACCAGCGACTTCGAGCCCACCGGTTCCATGGTGGACACGTAATCCTGCACGATGGCGCGCAGCACCGCGAGCTTCCTGTCGTCGAGCACGTGTCCCCTCTCTGGCACTCGGTCCTCTCGAGTGCCAAGTCTATGGCGGCTGCAGCATCCTGGCACCGTTCCATCGACACTGACCGGGTGGCGAGTCGCGCTGACCTGTGTCAACAAGCCGCCAACTCCGGCACGGCGCAGCGCTCTCCATGAGAGGGCATGGCTGCGTACCTGCGATCCGGTAGGTTTCCTGCGAGGCCGGCCGGCACTGGTGCACGGCCGCATGATCCGGGCTGGGGCCCCGAGCGCCGTCACCGGACCTACCGACGCTGGAGTGGGATGAGGCGCGATTACGGCCCTGACGTGCTCGCAGGTGCAGGGCGCCGCCAGCGCCCGGAGTTCCCCCAGGTGCCAGCCGAACGCGGCCTCGTGGTGGAGGAGGCGGGCGGGGATTTTTGCGGGGCCGTGGTGGACTGCGAGAAGCACGTCGTCACGCTGGAGGACCGGTGGGGCAGGCAGCGGGTGTTCCCGCTGGCGCGTGGCGGGTTCCTGCTGGAGGGCCGGCCGGTCACGCTGGTCAGGCCGGGTCAGCGCGCCCCGTCCGGCCCGGCGGGCGGCGGCCGGACGGCCTCGGGATCGATCGCGGCGCCGGACGCGGCCGGTGCCCGGGCCAGGGTGGCCAGGGCGAGCCGGATCTATGTGGAGGGCCGGCACGACGCCGACCTGGTCGAGAAGATCTGGGGAGACGACCTGCGTGACGTGGGGGTGGTGGTCGAGTACCTGGCCGGGATCGACCACCTGCCCGCGGTCGTGGCCAGTTTCGCGCCCGGCCCCGGCCGCAGGCTCGGGGTGCTCGTCGACCATCTGGTCGACGGCAGCAAGGAGAGCCGGATCGCGGCCCAGGTCGCTTCGCCGTACGTGCTGGTGGTGGGGCATCCTTTCGTGGACGTCTGGCAGGCGGTCAAGCCGGCCAGCCTCGGCATCGGCGCCTGGCCGGCGGTCCCGCGGGGAACGCCCTGGAAGGAAGGGGTGCTGCGGGCGCTGGGCTGGGAGGTCGACACCGCCGCCGGATGGCGGAGGATCCTCGGCGCGGCGCGCAGCTACACCGACCTGGAGCCAACGTTGCTGGGCCGGGTCGAGGAACTGATCGACTTCGTTACCGCATCCGGAACCAAGGATCCCGCCGCCGGCGTTTGAGGATCGGAAGCCCGCAGAGGAGACATGACCAGCCAGCCGCCCGAGCCACCCGCACCATGGCCGCCTTCCCCCGAGGAAGGGAATGAATGGCCTGGCTACGCGCGGGATGGCTACGGGCCGGACGACTACCCGGCCATGCCGGACTACCCGCCAACGCCGGACTACCCGGCCACCCCGGGACACCCCCCGACCCCGGACTACCCGGCCACCCTGGGCAACCCGCCGGCTCAGGGCTACCTGGCCAACCCGCCGGCCAGGGGCTACCTGGATCCGCAGGCAGACCGGCGGGCAGGGATCCCGGGCACTCTGGTCACCCACGAGGAATACGTCCACCCGGGCGGCCCGCCTGCGGCCGGCGCGGATGTGTTCCGGGCCGCGGCCGGGAGTGCCCCCGGCAGGGCGGCGGAGTCGGCGCAGGCAACGGGATCCGAGGGCACCCGGTGGGCCATGCTCGGCTACCTCATGGTGCCCTTCTTCGGCTTCCTGGTGCCACTGGCCATCTACCTGACGTCCCGGCGGGGATCTCCCTGGCTCCGGGCCCACGCGGCCCAGGCCATCAATGTCTGGCTGACCGGGATCCTGTACGACCTGTCCGCCGCGATCGTCGGCGCGATGCTCGTGCTTGATTCCCCCCACGTGGCGCTCACCGTCGTGCTGCCGCTGGTCGCCACGCTGTGGCTGACCACGCTGGCGTTCCTGATGCACGCGGCGACCGTGGCGAGCCGGGGCGGGACCTACGCCTTCCCCCGCTGGCTGTGCGCGCCCATAGTCCATTAGGGGGGCGTGGGGCGCGCGGGGCGCGTGGGGGACGTGGGGATGTCGGGGCGCGGGGCGCCTGGGGCAGAGCGGCAAGACCCTCGCGGAGGCGGCCCGGGCGCCGGGCCTACGGCGTCAGGTCGCGGACCACGGCGTCGGCCAGCAGCCGCCCCCGGCGGGTGAGGACGACCCGGCCCGACGCGTAGGCGGCTTCGGCGGCCAGCCCGGCCGCGACCGCCGCGGCGGCCGCCTGCTGGCCGGCTGGTTCCAGCTCGGCCAGGGGACAGCCATCGGCAAGCCGTGTCGTCAGCAGGACCCGTTCCAGCCGCCGCTCTCGTTCGGCCAGGATCTCCCGGGCCTGGGCCGGGCTGGCACCGGCCGCGATGCGCGCGGCGTAGGCGGCCGGGTGCTTGACGTTCCACCACCGGGTGCCGCCGACGTGGCTGTGCGCGCCGGGGCCGATCCCCCACCAGTCCCCGCCGGTCCAGTAGAGCAGGTTGTGCCGGCACCGGGCGGCGTCGCAGGCCGCCCAGTTCGAGATCTCATACCAGGTCATGCCGTGGGCGCTGAGCACGTCGTCGGCGATCAGGTAGCGGTCGGCCATCGCGTCGTCGTCGGGGGCCGCCACCTCGCCCCGGCGGATCCGCGCCGCCAGGGCGGTTCCCTCCTCCACGATCAGCGCGTAGGCGGAGATGTGGTCGGGGCCCGCCGCCAGGGCCGCCGTCAGCGACTCCCGCCAGTCGGCGTCGCTCTCGCCGGGCGTGCCGTAGATCAGGTCCAGGCTGACGTGGCCGAACCCGGCTTCGCGCGCCCACCGCGCGCAGCGGGCCGGCCGGCCCGGCTCGTGCACCCGGTCAAGCACGGCCAGCACGTGCGGGACGGCGCTCTGCATGCCCAGGGAAATGCGGGTCATGCCTGCGGCCCGCAGCCCGGCGAGCACCCGCTCGTCCACGGTCTCGGGGTTGGCCTCCACGGTCACCTCGGCGCCACCCGCGAGCCCGAACTCGCCGTCGATGACCCGCAGGACCTGCGCCAGGGCCGCCGGTGGCAGCAGGGTGGGCGTCCCGCCACCAAAGAACACGCTGGTCACCGGCACGCTGGCGGCGCCGAGCACCCGCCGGGCCAGCCGGACCTCGGCGGAGGCCAGGCCGGCGTAAGAGTCGCGGCTGGCCCCGGCGCCCAGTTCGGCCGCGGTGTAGGTGTTGAAGTCGCAGTAGCCGCAGCGGGTCCGGCAGAAGGGCACGTGGACGTAGATGCCGAACGGCCGCAGGCCCACGCCCGCCGTGGCACCGGCGGGCAGCGCGCCGTCGGCGGGGGCCGGCTCGCCTTCCGGAAGCGTGCTGGGCACGTCAGCGCGCCGGCTCAGCCATCGGGCGTGCCCGCCCCGCCCGGGCCGGCCGCGGCCACCACCCCGGCGCCCGGGGCCGCCGGGACCGCCCGGCCGAGCACCGACGGCGCGATCTCATCCCACTTGCTGCTGCGGCCCTCGACCAGCAGCAGCCGCCGCATCAGCTCCGCGTCGCCGTAGTAGGCGATCACGGACTCGGCGATCGTCACCCGGGTGGCCGGGCGCGCCAGCACCTCGACCGGGTCACCGGCGCCGACCCGGCCCTCCTCGAGTACGCGCAGATAGGCACCGGTCCGGCCGGCGTCGGCGAACCGCTTCACCCACTGGCGCTCGTCCATCCAGCCGGAGAACACGACGCATGGGATCCGGGGCGAGGTGATCTGGACCACGGCCGAGCCGAGCCGCCATACCTCCCCGATCAGGGCGCCGGTGATGTCGAGCCCGCTGGTGGTGATGTTCTCGCCGAACGTGCCGCTAGGCAGCTCACGCCCGATCCGCTCCACCCACCAGTCCAGGTCCTCCCGGGCATAGGCGTAGAGCGCCTGCTCGTAGCCGCCGTGGTCGGCCTGGTCCGCCTGCTCGTCACCGGCCAGGCCGAGCCTGCCGACCGCGACCGGGCCCGCGGCCGGCCGCTTGTCGATCGCGGTGCGCTTGAGCCGGCCGGCCCACTCCGCGTCCCGCGCCTGCCCGGTGTTGACCGAGACCACCTGTGCCATCGCCACATCTGGCACGGTATCCGGCCCGCCGGCCGCCGGGCGAACCCGTTTCCGGGCATAACCTCCCGGATGAGGCGGCCGGGCCACGTTATCGGGTCCCGGCACGTTCTATTCTGGGGAGACTTATCCGGCGGGAGGCAGCGATGACGGTGGGACCCGGGTACGGCGCGGCAGCCGCTGGGCGGGGGCAGATGCGGGCGTCCACAGAAGACCGCGACCGCGCGGTGGAGATGGTCACCAAGGCCTACACCGAGGGCCGGCTGACCAAGGATGAGCACGACATGCGGGTCGAGCGGGCCATGACCGCGGCGACGTACGCCGACCTCGACCACGTCGTCGTCGACCTGCCCGGCGCGTCACCGGTCGGCCCGCCGCTGCCGGCGCTGCCGCCCAAGAACAACGCCCTGGCCATCGCCAGCCTGGTCTGCGGCGTGGCGCAGGTGATGCTGTGGCCGCTGGCGACGATCCCGGCGGTCGTGCTCGGCCACGTGGCCCGCCACCAGATCCGCCGGACCGGGGAGGCGGGCTCGGGCCTGGCGCTGGCCGGGCTCATCCTGGGCTGGATCGGCGTCGGGTTCCTGGTGCTGGCGGTGGTCGGCATCGCCGCGCTCGTCGCGGTCGCGAGCCACAGCAGCGGCACTCCGGCCGGCTAACGCCGGTCCGGCTGGGTCGACAGGGCGGCGATGAAGGCCTCCTGCGGCACTTCCACCCGCCCGATGGTCTTCATCCGCCGCTTGCCTTCCTTCTGCTTCTCCAGCAGCTTGCGCTTGCGGGTGATGTCGCCGCCGTAGCACTTGGCCAGCACGTCCTTGCGCAGCGCCCGGATGTTCTCCCGCGCGATGATCCGCGACCCGATCGCGGCCTGGATCGGCACCTCGAACTGCTGCCGCGGGATCAGCTCCCGCAGCTTGGACGTCATCGCTATGCCGTACTCCCGCGCCTCGTCCGCGTGCACGATCTGGCTGAACGCGTCCACCGGCTGGCCCTGCAGCAGGATGTCCACCTTGACCAGGCTGGCCTCGGCTTCGCCCGCGGGCTCGTAGTCCAGCGAGGCGTAGCCGCGGGTACGCGATTTGAGCTGGTCGAAGAAGTCGAAGATGATCTCGGCGAGCGGCATCGTGTACCGGATCTCCACCCGCTCGGCGGACAGGTAGTCCATGCCGAGCAGCGCGCCCCGCCGGCCCTGGCACAGTTCCATGATCGTCCCGATGTACTCGGCGGGGGCGAGCACCGTGGCCCGGACCACCGGCTCGAAGACCTGGGCCACCTTCCCGTCCGGGAACTCGCTCGGATTGGTGACCGTGAGCTCCTCGCCGGACTCCCTGACCACCCGGTAGACGACGTTCGGCGCGGTCGAGATCAGCGTGAGGTCGAACTCGCGCTCCAGCCGCTCGCGGACGATCTCCATGTGCAGCAGGCCGAGGAACCCGCACCGGAAACCGAACCCGAGCGCGGTGGAGGTCTCCGGCTCATAGACCAGCGCGGCGTCGTTAAGCCGCAGCTTGTCGAGTGCGTCGCGCAGCTGCGGGTAGTCGTCGCCCTCCACCGGGTACAGGCCGGAGAACACCATCGGGCGCGGGCGGTCGTACCCGGCGAGCGGCTCGGCGGCCGGGCGGGCGGCGCTGGTCACCGTGTCACCGACCCGGGCCTGCCGCACGTCCTTCACGCCGGTGATCAGGTAGCCGACCTCGCCCGCGCCCAGCCGGCCGGTCGATATCGGCTCCGGCGAGATGACGCCGACCTCCAGGGTGTCGTGCGTGGCCCCGGTCGACATCATCAGGCTCTTCTCCCGCCGGGACAGGTGGCCGTCCATGACCCGGACGTAGGTGACCACGCCGCGGTAGGTGTCGTAGACGGAGTCGAAGATGAGCGCCCGGGCGGGCGCGGACGGGTCGCCGGTGGGCGGCGGGACCTGATCGACGACCGCGTTCAGCAGATCGGCCACCCCCTCCCCGGTCTTGGCCGACACCCGCATCACGTCGCTGGGGTCGCAGCCGATGATGCCGGCCAGCTCCTCCGCGTACTTGGCCGGCTCGGCGGCGGGCAGGTCGATCTTGTTCAGCACCGGGATCAGGTGCAGGTCGGCCGCGAGCGCCAGGTACAGGTTGGC
>Ga0187765_10001146_pt1 | contig 10199 bp, 16 predicted proteins | sample 0216_QUI02_MP05__3_FD_133018 | JGI IMG/M metagenome (GOLD analysis project Ga0187765, IMG submission 133018) | Tropical peat soil microbial communities from peatlands in Department of Meta, Colombia - 0216_QUI02_MP05_10_MG | ecosystem: Environmental > Terrestrial > Soil > Wetlands > Peat ...
CTCCGCCTGACCAGCGGTATCCGCCCGGTTTGATCAGAGCCGGCAATTCCCCTAAAAAGGCAGGGACGGGGAGGCGGAGAGAATGTCCATGATTCGGATAGCAACAGTGGCGATTGCGCTTGTACTGCTCGGGCTCGTACCGGAGCGGCAGGCGGCGGCACAAGACAACACGATGGGCGGCGCAATTCTCGGCGGTGCGGCGGGCGCCATCATTGGCGGCGCGGCGACCGGCAGGGCCGGTGGTGCGGTTGCCGGCGGCATTATCGGCGCGGCGGCCGGCGCGATGATCGGCTCACAGCTCGAGCCGCGTCCGGGTGGCTATTATTGGTATGACGACCGCTGCTGGGTTCGCTATGGCGACGGCAGCTATCACCGCGTGTCACGCCGCTACTGCTACTGAAAGCGCGCCATCGCGCACATGGAACATGGTGAACATGAAAATGGGCGGCCTTGCGGCCGCCCAGTCTAAACGCCACGCGGGAGGAACCTCGTAACGGGTCGGCTGGTCAACACTGCCGGCCCACGTGACTGTATCTTAGGCACAATCCGTCATGGGCCTGCTGATTCGTCAATATAATTTTTCAGTTGTGTGACAGGTCCAGAAAATATCTGCATCGCCAGCATTATTCCGCGGCCAGTTCTGTCTCGATAGCGGCGATCACGCGCGGATCGGTGGGTTCGATGGCCGATGTGAAGCCTGCTTTCAGGTATCCATCGCGCCCGATCAGGTATTTGTGGAAATTCCAGCGCGGCGCCTCGAGCGGCCGCTCCGCGGCTGCCCACCGGTAGAAGGGATGAGCATCGCGGCCTTTCACGGTCACCTTTTCGGTGATCGGGAAGGTGACGTGGTATTCGCCTTGGGCGGTGGCATGAATATCAGTCGCGCCGCCCGGTTCCTGCCCGCCGAAGTCATTGGACGGTACCCCGAGAACCACCAGCCCCTTGTCGCGATAACGCGTCCACAATTCCTGGAGGCCCGCATATTGCGGAGTGTAGCCGCAGAGCGACGCCGTATTCACCACAAGCAGCGGATGCCCCGCATAGGAGGACAGAAGGATTTCTCCGCCGTCGAGGCCCTTGAAGGTAAATGCATAGGCCGTGATCCGGCTCATGGCAGCCGAGTTTGCCAAACGGGGGGCGAATCCGGCCAGTGTCATGGCGCCCATAATCGCGAAATACCGGCGGTCGATCATGGCAGGTATTATAGCCCGGCCATCGGCTGCCTGCTGCGCAAAATTATGTGAAGGATCGTACCGGCGCGCAGCCGCGCCACCACGGTCTCGCTGATGCAAGAAGCCGTAAACTAGGCCGCGATTCGCACCGTGGTCTCAAACGACGTGCCGCAAGCGTCGCACTGCCACAGATGCCGTACGCGACAACCGTCGAGACATTCCGACCATTCGGGAATGTAGATGCGTTCGCCACACTGTGCGCATTCGATCACCGGACGTGAGCGCACAAACCTTGTGACCTCGGGCGATAGTTCCATGGGGCTCCTCCCGATATGATTGCTTTGGCCCCGTTCCCTCGGGTTATCCCTTGGATTGACTTTTAGTGCAGGAACCAGGCGCGAATAAAGCAGCAGCGCTGACGTAACCTATCCGCAGCGCGTGAAATTTTTGCGTCAGAAAGATCAAAATGAATTCAAAAGTTTTCATGGCGGTGCAGAAAACTTTTATGTGTTTTATATGTGCGAAAATTTGTAGCGCTTTCTCACAATGTTACGCCGAATTTTCCGAGCAGCCAGATCGTGCCAAGATAAAGCACGAAGGTAAGCACGCAGCAGGCGGCAAGCGTCGTCCAGAAACCGGCTCCCTGACGCAGCATGGCCGGCATGACCAGAAACATCGGCAAGGTGGGGAGCACGTACCAGAATGTCGATTGGGCGTGCACGGCGATGCGCTCCGCGTCGCTGGTGTCGTGCCACAGCCAGAGGATTCCGAGAATCGAGACCAGGGGCAGAGAAACAATGAGGGCGCCGAGAGAGGGCGATCGTCGCGCGACTTCCGAAACAACCGCGATAATGACGCCCGACAGCGCTGCTTTGATCGTGAGATAGAGCATGGAAGGTCCTCCACGGACTGGCGTTACTCTATCGGCAACCATGGCCTTGCCGCGACAGCTTTTGGTGCGATAATTGCCGCGGGGAGAAGGGTAAGGATCGACAGCTTCCGATGGCTGACATTGGAGGTTCGGATAAGCGGCGTCGGCTTCTTGCGACGGCGATCGCGACGAAAGCAGAGCAACGCGTCGCGCTGGTGATTGCGGTTGCCGCATTTCTCGCTTTTGCGGCGGCGGTACCATTTGTCCGTGTGCCGCTTGCAAAAATGCCGGCTTTCATCCCCAGCTACGAAGCGGCGCTGTTTCTCATTGATCTTGTTACCGCTGTACTGCTCTACGAACAGTTCGTGCGGTTGCGTTCGGTGGCGGTGCTCATCCTCGCCTCCGCCTATCTATTCGACGCGCTCATCATCATCCCGCATGCGCTGAGTTTTCCGGGCGCATTCTCGCCGACCGGTTTGTTAGGTGCGGGACCACAGACCACGGCATGGCTCTATGTCTTTTGGCACGGAGGTTTTCCGCTGTTCGTGATTGCCTATGCGATTCTGCGTGGTCGCGAACGTAAAAATATAACTGAGGAACCACCAGACGCCGGTGCGGCGATCCTCGTTTCGATCGGTGGCGTCATCGTGGTCGTGAGCACGCTCACGCTGGTCGCGACCAGTGGCCACGATGCACTGCCCGTCGTCATGCAGGGGAGTGACTACTCACTGCTGGTGAGCAAAGGAATCAGTCCGACAGTCTGGGTTCTGACATTTGTCGCAATGCTGATGCTCTGGCAAAAACCGCAACGTCTCGTTGATATGTGGCTGATGCTGGTGATGTGGATCTGGCTGTTCGACATCGCGCTATCCGCCACCATCGGTTCGTCACGCTTCGACCTCGGTTTTTATACCGGGCGCGTGTTCGGGCTGATTGCTGCGAGCTTCCTGCTGATTACCTTGCTGATCGAAATGATGCGGCTTCATGCCGGTGTGTTGGGCGCTGTTGACAGCGCGGAGCAGCGATTACTCGAGTTGTTGCGCGCACAGGCGCGCAGCGAGGCGAAGGCCGAAGGGAAGGGAACCGATGCCTTTGTGCTGAGCCAGAACATCGCGCATTTCCGATCGATGCTGGATTCCGGTACGCTCGATGCCGGACAACGCGATGCCATCCGGCGGCTGCTGACGGAGGAAGAGGCCAAGCGTCAGCCAGCAGACAATACAGGCGGGCAGCGATAAAATAGCCGACGCATATAACGGCCTTGGGCTTCCATGAACCAGAAGACCCTCGAGAAACCACGCACCAGGGTGAAACCGAAAACACAGCGGCCGCCGCTGTGGAAGGTCATCTTGCTCAATGACGACTTCACGCCACGCGAATTCGTCGTGCTCGTGCTCAAGGCTGTCTTCCGCATGAACGAGAGTCACGCCTACAAAGTGATGATGACCGCACACCAGAAGGGCGCCTGTGTGATAGCCGTCTATACCCGCGACGTCGCGGAAACGAAGGCGAAGGAGGCGACCGACATGGGCCGCTCGAAAGGCTATCCGCTCTATTTCACGACCGAAAAGGAGGAGTAGGGAAAGCCAATGAAACGGTATTGTTTTCTTCCGGTCATGACCTGCTTGACGATTTGTACCGCTCAAACGCAGGCGATGCCGGTCGCGCCGATCGCTCTTCAGTCCGTAAGCATCTTGGTCGCGAGTGGATGCGGCCTTGGTGTGCGCCGTGGGCCCTTCGACGGCTGCGAAACGGTCTATGACGGCAACTACGCCGGAGTCGGGCGGAGTCCTTACAATCATTACTACGCAGGATTTTCTCGCGGCGGAATCTGCAGTGGTCGTAACATGCATATCGTCTGTAATAGCTTCGGGCTGTGCCACATGGTCTGCAACTGACCGCACGTGCGGGCCGCCACAGGTCTGCGCTTTGCGCAATACCACTATGCAACTTTTGTTTATTGCGCGTGACAGCCTGTCGCGTGCGACAAATCGCACACGCCGATGTGATCATATTGCACGAACGCCGGAGCTAATTGCGGTGTTCGTTTCATATTGACGCCAAATTTGGCGGCACTCTGCAGATTGTTCCACTCCGGAACTTCATCGACGCCGACCACATCGCCTGGGGCGATCCGAGACATGATCGAAAGCGAGACAATGACCCAATCGGAACTGACATCACGCCAACGGCAGGCAATAGCCTGGTCGTACTGGTCGCCTTATATCCTGAGCATCGTGCGCATTGTCGTGGCGCTTCTTTTCTTCGAGCACGGCCTGTCGAAACTTTTCGGTTTTCCTCAGCCGGTGCCCACGCCCGCATTGTTTTCGCTTGCCTGGTTTTCCGGTGCGATCGAGTTCGTGGGCGGCGGTCTACTGGCCATCGGGCTGTTTTCTCGCGCGGCGGCTTTCATCATGTCGGGTGAAATGGCGATCGGTTATTTCCTCAGCCATGCGCCGCACAGTTTCTTCCCCATTCTCAATCGCGGCGATGCGGCAATACTTTATTGCTTCATTTTCCTTTATTTCGCCTTCGCCGGCGGCGGCCCGTGGAGCCTCGATGCCAAGCTGTGGGGCCGGCGTCCGGCGCCGTAAACGGGCATTTCGCGCATCGAGTTGAGCCGGCCACGGGGCAACTGGATGGCGGACGGCGCTTGATCTCGCGCGGCAATTATTGAATGATTGGAGTATGAAGTGGGTCGGGGCGGGACTACTGACATTCGCGTTATTGTTTGTGGCGCAGCCGCAGCATGCGGCCTACGCGCGCGGCGGCGGCATGGGTGGACATTCCATTCACGTCGGCGGCCATTTCCCGGCTTTTCGCCACCACGGGCGCGGGCACTTCGCTCATCGTAACCAGAACCAGTGGCCCTGGTACGGCGGTTACTACACGTTGCCGCCGGATGTTTCCACCAATGGTGACGTGACCTCTTCGGTGCCGGTGATGTATGTGCCGGTGCGTGTGGCGGCCTGTCACAAGGTACAAGAAGCGATCACTGTCCCCTCGGAAGAGGGTGGCACACGGCAAGTGACGGTGACACGCTGTCAGTGAAACTGACAACGATTTTCAGCCTGGCGCATTCACGCCGGGACAAAAAGAAACGCTAAAAGAAAAAGAGCGCCGTCAACGACGGCGCTCTTTGTTTTCACAACATCGGTCTTAGAACTTGTAGTTGACACCGACCAGAACGTTTTGCAGATCGGCTTTGGCGCTGATATTTGCGCAAGTCGCTCCGACACACGCGGTCGTCGTGGCGCTTCGTGTACCAAAGCCCATGAAGTTGTACTCGAGAAAGACCGACCAGCGGGGCACGAACATCCATTCAACGCCGGCACCCGCCGTCCATCCCGTACGGTTGCCGCCCGAAATCTGACCAACTTGCACTCCGGCCGTATTGAATGCGGTGACATCCCATGATGTCCACGCAGCGCCACCTTGTGCGTAAAGGAGGATGTTTGGCTGTACGAGATAGCCGCCGCGCGCGGTCAAGGCATCGAACCAGTGCACATGGCTATTGATGGTGCCGGCAAACAACGGATCAGAAATCGTCGCACCGTTGCTGATGCTTGTGCCGTCGAACACGTTGCGAATACCGATGACCCATTGGTTCATTTGGTAATCGCAACCGATCTGACCGCCACCTGCGAAGCCGGAATTGTTCGGCGACACACCTGCGCCCGTGTTGACGTCGGTCGCATCGACATTTCCCCACGCCCCACCAATATTCACGCCGACGTAGCAGCCGGTCCAATTGTAGACCGGCAGCGGCGGTGGAATGTAGGCGGGCTGCTTGCGCGGCAAGTCAGCCGCGGATGCGATCTGGCTCGCACCGATCGCGAGCAAGGCCGCTGTCAGGAACGCTGTTGCTGTTCGACGCATGATGTCTATCCTCTCCCCATCCTGATGAATAAAAAGCGTGCGCTTAATTTGTGGCGGAAAAAATAAAGTAGATATCCTTAGGGAATCTTACGGAGTGGACCTAAGTCGTAACGCAATACCGGACGGTGGTATTTAAGTGGTGTTCAAGCCACGGTAAGTGCTCGCAGTGTTACGAGATCGCGACTACCACGCCTACATTGCTAATAATTTCCCAATAACCGTCGTTACCTGAGTCGACAGGCGCGACGGCGGTATTGGTTGCCGGTTATGAAATGCAGACATGCAAAGCGCGCGCGGCTGCGCACGCACTCTGCTGATTGTCTGTCGTGTTTGCCGCCGGTGCGCCCGCAGGCGCGCCGAGCTTTACTGCCTCGTCCTATTGAGGCTCTGCCGCCGCCACAGGCCGCGGCGCATCAGTGCCCGCCGCGGGTTCAAGCGTCTGCGCGGTGTCCGGCGCCGGTGCGATGACTGCGGGAGGCATCGGCCTGAGCGTCGTCGGCAAAGCTGTCAGCACAGGTGCGACGAGGGTTGCGACCGCGTGGCCCCAGGCGGGCAACAGAGCGGCCTGTTTCTTGTTCTGCACATAGAGATACAGTCCCCCGAGCACCATCACGATCACTACCAGGATGACCAGCGCGTTGATGGTCGCATCCGGGTTATTGGCGCGCTGTCGGCGTGCGGCTGGCTTGCGTGTCGCGCGTTTCCTGGCCGCAGCCCTTCGTTTCTTCGCCATGTCGTGGAGCTCCCTCGATGGTGTGGCCTACTCACGGCACTGCACCGCAATTCAGTTATTCCGGAAGCACTGATTTCAAAACAAACCGGCCCCGGAACTGAACCGCTCCGGCGCACAATATCGACGACCGAATCACAGCGCGGACATTAGCCGATTCGCGCCTGCGATGGGTGAATCCGGACACCGCGCGCGTCCCTTCGTCAGCGGCCGCAATTCCACATCGGTCCGATCGGGGTCTGCGTGTAGCAAGGTCCGAAGCCGCCGCCATTCCAGCGGCCGCGATAAAACCCGGGCCAGGCGGGGCCGTAATATTGTGGCCCGTGCGTCCGGTAATATTCCGCCGCGCGCTCGCGTTCGATGACTTCCGGCGGGCGGTAGCCGGGCAGGAAACCGTAACCGTGCCAGTGAGTGATGTGTCTTTTTTTGGAAGCCTTCGCCGGCTGCTCGGGCGCGGCAATAGCGGCTGACATCAGCAATAGAGACGCGGCAACTGCGAGTAGACCTGAAATCGTGCGCGGCATTAAGGACCTTTCGCGACTAAGGAGCGGCGCGCGAGTTGGCCGCCTTTTTCGTGGTAAAACTGAGACGCGCCTGTGCGACCGCATAGCGTAAAAAACGGGAAAGGAGAAAAAACAATGCCGCAACGTGTGCTGATCACCGCCGGTGCCGCCGGCATCGGCCGCGAATTTGCGCGCGCCTTCATGGCGAACGGGGCCAAGGTGTTTGTCTGTGATATCGACGACAAGGCGCTTGCAGCCGCCGCCAAAGAGATTCCCGGGCTGATCACGCGGCGTTGCGATATGGCGAGCCGCGCGGAGATCGAGCGCATGGTGCCGGAGGCGGTCGACGCGCTGGGCGGGCTCGATGTGCTGATCAATAATGCCGGCATCGCGGGTCTGACCCTGCCCGTTGCTGACTATCCGCCGGACGACTGGGACCAGGTTATTGCCGTCAATCTCACCGCTATGTTTGACGTGTCGCGGCTTGCCATTCCGCATCTCAAAAAGTCGAAGGCCGGATGTGTCATCAATATGTCATCGATCGCAGGGCGATATGGCTTTCCCAACCGTAGTCCTTATGCCGCAACCAAATGGGGCGTGATCGGACTGACCAAAACCCTGGCAATGGAGTTGGGCGAGTGGGGCATTCGCGCCAATGCGATCGCGCCCGGTGCGGTGGAGGGCGAACGTATTGTGCGGGTATTTCAGGGGCGGGCCCAGATCAGCGGCCGCTCGCTCGAGGAGGTGAAAGCAGACGCGCTCGCGGCATCGTCGATCAAGACGATGATCGATCCAAAGGATATTGCGCAGCTTGCGGTGTTCCTCGCCTCGGACGCGGCGAAGTCGATCTCCGGACAAGTGATCCCAATTGATAACGATCGGCAAAAAGCGTAGATGGCGCGCGGGGCGCGTCGGGTTCGTCGTTCTTTTTTAGGATGGGGGTTTGATCCAATGCCAAGACTCTTGCGTATCTCTGCGTGTGCGGTGCTGCTGTCGTTTGTTACTTTTTCCGCGTTCGCGCAATATCCAGCGCCGAAGCCGACCAGTCCAGGCGAGATGGCCGCGGTCGACAAGGACAAGGCAGAAAAACGCGCCGCCTGCCAGCGCGAAGCGCGCGCGCAGAAACTAAGTTACCTCAAGCGACGCCAGTACGTGCGCAACTGCACCAGGCGCTAGATCAGGTTCGCGCGCCTCGCACGTGTCGTGTGCGGATGGCTTTGCCAAGAACGTCTGGCGCACGCGCTGCAATAAAATGGGACTATGATACCTGTGCGCGCATCGCGGACGCGTAATGTTGGGGACATCTGCAATTTCGCCATAAAAAGAACGAGGCAATGCTCTTTTGGTAATAGTCGGCCACCGGCGTCATCACCCGCCGGTGGCCTCATCTAGGGGCCGCCGTCTGTGGACGAGCGGCCCCTTTTTTCGAAGCTTTGAAGACCGCTTCGAAAAACGCAATTACGCTAACGCGCCGTTCGCAGTCCCGCTGTGATGCGAGTCACAAGACGTTTATTTATTTTAAAAGGTGCGCCGAAGAAAAAGCGGCCTCACCCAAAAAAGTGGCGGCGTATTCGGGGGGTCGCGTACGCCGTCGGAAGTGAAAGCCAAAAGGGGTGAGGGGACGGGGGGCGTGTACCGCCTTTCGGCCAAGGGACGTTCTCCGGCGTGGGGCTCACCAGAGAACGTCGCGCGGTGAAATAGCGACTGATAGAAAACCTACCCCACTAAAACCGCTTTCCACCGTTCGAAATAACGAAATCCCTGACGTGCTGCGAGCGCATTGATCTGGCGCAAAGGGTCAGCAACCATGCCGCACTTCGTCAGCCATGGATCAATTGCACGGCGTGGCGCCCGACAATCCAATTGTAGATCGTGCCGAAGACCACGGCGATCAGCCATCCCAGCACAACGCTCCAGATCAACCCGTCGACCCACACCCTGCTCGAGTCGAGTGGCGCGTCGGACAGTATCGAGACCCATCCGTGCGCGAGGCGCACTGGCAGGAACAACGCGGCAAGCATGCAAAGTGCGAACAGCGCGACGAGCGCTGCGGAAAAGCCCCAGCCCAATCCGCTGATGCTGAGCCGGGAATGTGCATGAGCGGTCATCATGATGATCTCCCGATTTAAAAATGCCCAAACCGAGCGCCATCGAACGCGCATTTCGGTGACCGAGCCTTGATTTGGGTCAAGGGTGCTTGCACCGGGGGCCGAATTAAGCTTGCCTGTTAAATGTGGCGGTTCTTGACGACTCGGGGAGGAGGGGAAGGTTCGATGACAAAACTATCCGCTCTGGTTTTCGCCGGATTGCTGACAGGCATTGCAGCACCGGCATCCGCTCAAATGCGCGATCAGGGTGCCTACGAGATGGTCACCACGCACCAATACGAAAATGCATCGTTCGGAACGAGCACCGCGCGCTATCACAATCGTCCCTTCCGTACTGCGACGGACAAGGTGATCATTCTCGACAAGCGCAACGGCGCGCTGTGGGCATGGTCGGAACCGGCACAGACAGTGATGTATCTCGGGCAAATCTTTCCGCTGACTGGCTCGGGTGTATTCGCCCGCATCATCCAGGTCGAGCCCGACCAGAAAGGGCGCTAGGGCACCTTTTACTGTGCGCCTGACTTCGTCGTGGCCGCGGTTCGGCGGAACGCTGTCTCGTTAAAGTTTATCTGGTGCGACGTGCTGTCGCAATTTTCGGGAAACCCGTCGTTTATGTGCTTTCCCCCGCGCTTTAACCTTACTTGGTGAGCTTACCTGCCAGATCTGCTCGCCTGACGCAGCGTGCGCCGCTACAAGCCCGCATCCACAAAATGGACCATAGGCGGAAAAACCGATCGTTCGGCGGCACCGCTTTTGAGCTACGGAGGATCAGCGTTGAGAAAAGTTACGATCACTCTCGGGGCACTTCTTCTTTCGATCATCGTTGCTGCTACGGCGCAGGCAAAGCCGCGGCACGCACATGTTCGCGGGTATAGCCCGATTGTTTGCGACGAGCGCGGGTGTTCGGATCACGCTTCGCAGGCGGGCGTTGCGACA
>Ga0187765_10001147_pt1 | contig 10195 bp, 9 predicted proteins | sample 0216_QUI02_MP05__3_FD_133018 | JGI IMG/M metagenome (GOLD analysis project Ga0187765, IMG submission 133018) | Tropical peat soil microbial communities from peatlands in Department of Meta, Colombia - 0216_QUI02_MP05_10_MG | ecosystem: Environmental > Terrestrial > Soil > Wetlands > Peat ...
CGTGCCACCCATGCCGTTGACGAACGCGAGCACCCGGTCCCCCGATGAGAACGGCAGGTCCTCGAGGATCGGGGTCATGAGCCGCTCGGCGATCTGCGACGCCGGTCCGATCTTCTCCCGGAAGCGCCCGGGCTCACCGTGGATGCCGATGCCGATCTCGACCTCGTCCTCGGCGAGCTCGAAGCTCGGGTTGCCCGAGGCCGGGGTGATGCACGGAGTCAGCGCCATGCCCATCGATCGTCCATTGGCATTGACCCTTCGGCCGAGCTCGGCGACCTGCTGGAGGTTGCGGCCGTCCTCGGCCGCCCCACCACAGATCTTCTCGACCAACACGGTGACGCCCACGCCACGACGGCCCGCGGTGTAAAGCGAGTCCTCCACCGCGACGTCGTCGTTGGTGAGCACGGTCTCGACCTCGATGTCCTCGCCCTTCCCCATGTCGGCGGCCATGTCGAAATTCATCACGTCGCCGGTGTAGTTCTTGACGATGTGGACGACTCCGGCGCCGCCGTCGACGGCCTTTGTCGCCTCCAGCATCTGGTCCGGCGTGGGGGAGGTGAACACCTCCCCCGGGCACGCCGCGTCGAGCATCCCAGGCCCGACGTAGCCTCCGTGCATCGGCTCATGGCCCGAGCCGCCGCCGGAGATCAGACCCACCTTGCCCTTGACCGGCGCGTCAATCCGGACGATGACCGCGGGCTCGTAGATGACCCTCACGCGGTCTCCATGTGCTGCTTCGACGCCGTGCAGGGCATCCTGGAGGACCGCGTCGGGTGCGTTGATTAGCTTCTTCATCGAGGTCTCCTAGATCGGAGCGCTGCCGAAGACGGCGTCGAAGAAGATGGCCCCGAGGGCGCCGCCAATCAGTGGACCAAGGACCGGGACCCAGGCGTACTGCCAGTCCGACCCACCCTTCCCGGGGATCGGCAGGATCGCATGGATGATCCGCGGTCCGAGGTCACGCGCCGGGTTGATCGCGTAGCCGGTCGGACCGCCGAGCGATAGGCCGATGCTGAACACCAGCAAGCCGATCAGAAACGGAGCCACGTCCGCCCCACTGAAGATGTTCCACGGACCGGTGATCGCCAGAATTCCCAACATCAGCACGAACGTGCCGACGATCTCGGTGAACAGGTTCCACGCGTAGTTGCGGATCGCCGGGCCGGTCGAGAACACCGCGAGCTTCAACCCTGGATCCTCGGTATCCCTCCAGTGCAGGTAGTAGGTGAGGAAGACGAGGAACGCGCCGATCATGGCGCCGACCATCTCCCCGGCGAAGTACTTCCACGCCATCGAGCCCGTGATCGACCCGTGGATCCAGAAACCCAGCGTGACCGCCGGGTTGAGGTGCGCCCCGTCGAAGGGACCGACGATGTAGACGGCGACCATGACCGCCATACCCCAGCCGAAGGTGATGACGATCCATCCAGAGTTCTCCGCCTTCGACTTGGCCAGCAGCACCGCTGCCACCACTCCGTCGCCGAGCAAGATCAGCATACCTGTCCCGATGACCTCGGACGGGAAGATGCCCAGGTGGGGTTTAACCACCACTAATACCGCGGCTAAAGACGACAACCGGTCTCCCTCCTCAAATGGACTTATGGACGAACAAGCCTAATCACACGCGTTCGACAATGTCAAACTAAGTTGAAACCACTGGCATTGGTTCGACAATGTCGATAGGTGTACGCACATCCTTCGTCCCTCCCCGACTCCGGCGATCGGCCTAACCAAACGCTATGCCCGGCAACATCCAGTCGATCGAACGAGCGGCGACGATCCTGCGGCTCCTTTCGGGGCGCAACCGCCGACTCGGGGTCGTGGACATCGCGGGCGAGATGGGGCTTCCGAAGGGAACCGTCCACGGGCTCCTGCGGACACTTCAGCGCGTCGGTTTCGTCGAGCAGGACGAGGACAGCGGGAAATACCAGCTCGGCGCCGCCCTGCTTCACATGGGTTCGAGCTATCTCGACGGCAACGAGCTGCGTACCCGCGCTCTCAACTGGTCCGATTCGCTCGCGACCCGCACGCGCGAGGCGGTGCGGATCGGCACGCTTCACGAAGAGCAGGTGCTCGTCGTCCATCACGTGTTCCGGCCCGACGACACGCTGCAGACCCTCGAGGTGGGCACGCTGCTGCCCGCTCACGCCACCGCGCTCGGCAAGGTGTTGCTGGCTCATCACCCGTATGTCGCGTCGGCGCTAGCTGCGAACGGCTTGGTGGCCTACACGAACGCCACGATCACTGACGGGGACCGCCTCGAGCGAGAGCTGCTCCGTGTCCGGGCACAGGGTTGGGCGGCGGATATCGGGGAGCTGGTTCCCGGCCAGGTGTCGTACGCCGCCCCGATCGTCGACCGCCGCGGAATGACCGTCGGCGCGATGGGCATCTTCGGACCGCCCGAGCGCCTGCTCGCGGCGCGGCAGCCGCGCGGAGACCTACTGGGGTTCGTCAGAGAAGGGGCGCGGGCCGTGTCCCGCGAGCTCGGGGCCATCCCGTGGTAATCGCAGCGGTTCTGGGAACCCTTAAGTTGTTGCCCGAGAACACAAGAGTCAAGGAGAGTGCAGATGTCCGCAGATCGTCCCGATCACACAGCGGATCCTGAGCAGCCGGACCAGGCGGGCTTCGCCGAGGGTCAGGCGGATCCGGAAGCGTTCCCCGAAGACGAGCGCGTCGGCCGGTTCAGCGAGGGCCAGGAGGAGCTCGGCGAGGAGGACCCCGAGAAGCACGAGAAGGGCCGGTTCAGCGAGGGCCAGGAAGAGCTCGGCGAGGAGGACCCCGAGAAGCACTACCAGGGGCGGTTCGACGAGGGCCAGGACGCCGAGTAACTCCGCCGAGCCGCGGCGCCAACCTGGCTAGCTATCCCCAAAGGCGCTCACGCACGTTTCCCTCGGCGAGCGTCCGCTCGCCAAGCGGCGTGATTTGCCACCGGGGGGTTCGCTGAAGCGATATCGTCGTGACGAGCCGAGCATCGTGGAGCATGTCGAGCGCTTTGTTGACCGCGGCGATGAGATCCAGCGTGTCGACCTGCCCGGCACCGGGATAGTCCGTCAGGAGATAGCTGCAGATCTGCTGAGCCCACACACTGGCCCCCCGCGTCGGGCCGTCCGGTCCCAGGCCGGGTAGCACGAGCGCAGCCAGATCGTCGACGTTGAGCGCACGCAGGCGCTCAATCTCCAGCTTGGCTGCGGCCTTCCTTGCGGCCTTCTCCTCGTTACGACGGAACAGTGGTGACATCGCGATAGGGGCTCGCGCGTGGGCTACGCTGTCTCACGTGCGCCGACACAACGTACCCGCTCTGCTCGTCGGTTCGCTCGACGGCCCGTCCCGGACGATCATCGTCGAACCGCTCCGCGTTCCGGCCACGCAACCAGTGCAGCCGGCGGTCGCCCCCGAGCGCGATCCCGAGCGCTCGGAACCCGCACCGGAACGGGAGCCCGCTCCGACGCGTTAGCACGCGCGATGAGCTCCGTCGGGTATGGGTACAGCGCCGCGCCGGACCTGATCGTCCCGCTCGTCGGCTTTCGCCAGTGGCGCATCGCGGACGGGGGACTCGCATCCGTGTACGACGGCGCGCGCTGGGCGGACGGTTCCCTGACCGCTCGCTGCGACCGGGGGCACAGCCCCGATGAGGTGCCGGCAAAAGAGTGCAGCTGCGGCGTGTACGCCTACTACGACCCGTGCCCGAGGACGGCATCGGCGGCAACGCCGGATCTGGTCGGCGGCGCCGTGGTCGTCTGGGGCCGGATCGAGGCGCACATATACGGCATGCGGGGCGGGCGGGCTCGAGTCGTCGCGCTCGAACTGCCGTTGTCGCACGGGCGCAAGCGCCGCGCCGTGATCGACGCCGCCGATCTGCTCGGGGTGCCGGCGGTGCCGCACCGGTCGCTGAAGGCGGTCGCGCTGGAGCACGGAGAGGTGCTCGCGCCCGCACTGCGCCCGAAGAAAACGCTGACCAGGGCCGCCAACGTGTGGTCCAGGAACGGGCCGGTCTGATCAATCCGACCGGGCGGCTTTGCAGCACCGGCATGCCTGGCGCCGAACCCGTCGACTCCGTGGTGGAGGCGGCCCGCGCCATATCGCGCGCGCTCGGCGCGATCCCCTTGGTAGTCCGCTTCTGCTGATCGCTCACAGCTTCATCAAAGGTCCATGTTCCCGACCCCAATACCTGCTTAGACTTGCCGGGACGTGAGCACCTCCGGGCGATACGTGGCCTCGATCGACCAGGGAACGGCGTCGTCGAGGTGCTTCGTGTTCGACGACCGCGCCCGGATCGTGTCGGTCGCCCAGCAGGAGCACCGCCAGCACTTCCCGCGGCCCGGCTGGGTCGAGCACGACCCGCAGGAGATCATCCGGAACGTGCTGCTTGTGGTGCGAGTGGCGCTCGATAAGGCCGACCTGTCGCCGGCCGATCTGTGCGGGCTCGGCATCGCCAACCAGCGCGAGACGACCGTGCTGTGGGACCGCGGCACCGGGGCGCCTGTCCACAACGCGATCAACTGGCAGGACACGCGCACCGATCGTCTGTGCCGGGAACTGGCGGCCGAATACGGGCAGGACATGTTCCGCGAGAAGACCGGACTACCGGTGACCACGTACTTCTCGGGGCCCAAGATCCGCTGGTTGCTCGACCACATCTCCGGACTGCGCGAGCGCGCCGAGGCGGGCGAGGTCCTGTTCGGCACGGTCGACTCGTGGCTGATCTGGAACCTGTGCGGCGTTCACGTCACCGACGTGACCAATGCCAGCCGGACGCTGCTGATGAACCTCCAGACGCTCGACTGGGATCCAGTCCTGCTCGACGCGATCGGAGTGCCGGCCGCGATGCTTCCCGAGATTCGCGCTTCTTCGGAGGCCTACGGCGAGGCGGGAGCACCGATCGCGGGCGTTCCCGTCGCCTCTGCGCTCGGCGATCAGCACGCGGCGCTCGTGGGACAGACGTGCTTCACCCCCGGCGACGCGAAGTGCACGTTCGGGACCGGAAGCTTCTTCGTGCTCAACACGGGCGCCCGCCCGGTCACGTCGAATAGCGGGCTGCTGACCACGCTCGGATACAAGCTCGGCGATCAGGCCGCGGTGTACGCGCTCGAGGGATCGATCGCGATCACCGGCGCGCTCGTCCAGTGGTTCCGCGACAACATCGGGCTGATCGGGAGCGCCCCGGAGATTGAGACGCTCGCGTTGACTGTCGAGGACAACGGCGGCTGCTATTTCGTGCCGGCTTTCTCGGGGCTGTTCGCGCCCCACTGGCGAAGTGACGCCCGGGGCGTGATCGCCGGGTTGACGGGCTATATCAACCGAGGTCACCTCGCCCGCGCGGTGCTCGAAGCGACCGCCTGGCAGACGCGGGAGGTTGTCGAGGCAATGAACAGCGATTACGGCAGCAGCCTCTCGGAGCTCCGCGTCGACGGCGGGATGACCGCCAACAACCTGCTCATGCAGACGCTCGCTGACGTCCTCGAGGTGCCGGTTATGCGCCCGATCGTGGCCGAGACGGTCTCGCTCGGCGCGGCTTATACGGCGGGGCTCGCGGTCGGATTCTGGTCCGACACGGACGGCCTCAAGAAGAACTGGCACAAGGCGGCTGAGTGGCTACCGAGCATGGACGTCGCCGTCCGCGACCGTGGCTACCGGAAATGGAAGAAGGCGGTGGCGCGCGCGGTCGACTGGGTCGACGACGACGAGTAGGAGCCCGTTCAACCGCGCGAGGCGGCGGCACCAAGCCGGCGCCGCCGCCTCGCGCTGAACGACTTGGCCTTGTTTACGGCGCGAGCGTCTCGGACGGGCGATCCTGGACGGTTTCGCCGACGCCGGTCACTCCCGGCTCGGGTGGCTTGCGCGCCTTAAGGATGTCCTGAATCAACGGGTTGTAGAACACCGACGCAAGCGCGCCGCCGATCAGCGGCCCGACGATCGGCACCCAGAAGTAGCCGTTGACCCAGCCGTAGTTGCCGGGCATCGCGAGCTTGCCCCAGCCGGCAATCCACGCGAAGATGCGCGGCCCGAAGTCACGGGCCGGGTTGATCGCATATCCGGCGTTAGCGCCGAATGAGACGCCGACCGCCATCACGATCATGCCCACGATCCAAGGGGCCATGTTCGCCCCGACCGGCAGGTTCCACTCGTCGGTCACCGCCCACACGAACAGAACGAGGAAGAACGTGCCCACGATCTGGTCGACGAGCGGACCTAGGACGCTGTGGAAGTAGGGCGCCGGGAAGGTCGCAAACGTACTGTAGGTGGCCAGAGAAGCCGGCGTCCCCTTGACGATGTGGTTGACCTGGTCGTAGTGGTTGATCGCGTTGTTGTAGACAAGGAACACCAAGGCGGCGCCCACGAAGCACCCGAGCACCTGGGCGATCCAATAGGGCACGACCTTGTTCCACGGCAGCGCCTTGCGGATCGCGGCGCCGAGTGTGACTGCCGGGTTGATGTGCGCACCGGTGATACCACCGACGGTGTAAATCGCGAACACGACCGCCAGACACCATCCCCACGTGATCAGGAGCCAGTCACCGGACGCGGCAAACGGGGCACTGACGTTCCCCTTCGCGGTTCGCCCCGACCCGATCAGGGCCCACAGCATCGCCACCACCCCGTCGCCGAAGCAGATCAGGATGAAGCAACCGAAGAACTCCGCCCACAACTCGCCGACGACGCCCTGTTTCCACCTATTCGGCAGGGGCCCGACGGCTCTTGACTCAGCGACTGTGGACACACGACCTCCCTCGAGACGTTCTGTTCAGGAATGGCGTCTCGCGCACGCTTTAAACGCGTGATCGTCCGAGTGCGGCATTCCCCTCTGGATTGGCATTCCCGTCGGCTGCAAGCGCCGTGCAATGACGGCGCGCGGGAATCTGCAGGGTGCCTCAGCTCGGCCCGGTTCCGGTCCCGGCTGAATACGACTGCACACCGTCAGATCCTCGGCTCGATCGACGTTCGCCACGACGCGCTGACGCGTCCGCGGCCGATCGAGATTACCAGCCCGCGTGTGACTATCCCGAACGGCAGGATGGAGACAAACACCCTGCAAAGCACGCGATTTGCGCGCTTTGAAGGTGACGTTTGTCAGCGCTCGGACTTAACCGTGGCGCGCTGCCGGTATGGCGAGCGGTACGGGGTCGGTGCCCCGCCGTTCTCGAAGAACCCGCGCACGGATTCCATCAGCTCGGTCGGGTCGCCTGACGCGGTGATCGGCTCGCCGAATGAGACCTCGATCCGGTGCCGCTTGGGCACCGGCTTGTCGCGCAAGCGCCGCGGCCACAGCCGGCCGGGCGGCATTGCCTGGGCGGTGCCGGTGACCCGGATCGGCACGATCGTCAGATGGTGGGCCGCCGCCAGCACCGCGGCTCCGCGCCGCAGCGGGCCCGGCATTCCGCCCCGCGACCGCGTGCCCTCCGGATAGAGCAGCAGGCTCCAGCCCTGATCGAGCAGCTTGTCGAGGTGGCTGCCGTTCTTCGACACCCCCCCGCCGCCGTGTCGCTCGATCGGCACCGTGTTGAAGATCAGGGACACGAGCGAGGCGACGATCCGGTTGCGGTAGAAGTAATCGGCCGCCGCGGCCACGACAGTCCGCTTGCGCAGCTTGCGCGGCAGCGCTGACAGGATCACCGGCGTGTCCATGTGGCTGGCGTGGTTGGCCACGAGGATCACCGGTCCCTTGACCCCGTCGAGCTTTTCCTTGCCGGTCGCGCGGCGGGCGGCGTAGTAGTCCATCATCGGGTTGAGAACGAACCGCAGGAAGTTCTCCCGGATCACGCCTGCCAACCACGACCGCGCCCACGGCAGGTCAAGCTGGGCGGCAGCTTTGCGCAGCTCGCCGGCGCGGGCGGGCGCGCCGCGCGCCGCGTCGAGACCGCGCGCCGGGGCGGCGCGCGCCGCATCGAGAAACCGTTGCTTGCGCGAGCGCTTGCGGCGGAAGGGGAACACCGGGGGTTAATACCCACTGTGTGACTTTCGTTACAGGTCTTTCACAAGCGCTCGGGAGGCCGCCACCGGGGCCTTCGTCGGCAACTACGATTAGCCGGGCTCGTGCTCCTGCGACGCTTCTCACCGGACCCGTTTCGGCCGGGGCAGCTCTCGGCTGACGACCTGCGCGGTCACCAGGTTGTCCAGACGATATTGCGCCGCCGTGCGGAGGGCTCGCTGCCCGGCGCCAGGACGGATGGCCGGCGGGTCGCGCTCGTGATCGAGGGCGGCGGGATGCGGGGCGTGGTGTCGGCGGGGATGGCCGCGGCTATCGAGCAACTCGGGCTGCGCAACACGTTCGACGAGATCCACGGCGCGTCGGCGGGGGCGTTCAACGCCGCATTCCTGCTCGCCGGTCAGGCCGCCTATTTGACCACGCTGTACCAGTACGGGTTCGGCGATCCACGGTTCGTGAGCTTCAGGCGAGCGCTGCGTGGCGGTGCCGCGTTCGACATGGACCACGTGATCGACCACGTTTGGACTCGCGAGCGGCCGCTCCGATTCGACGCGATTCTGTCGTCTGGGATCGATCTGCACTGCACCGCCACCGACGCCGACCGGGCGGCGGTCGTCGATCTGACGCGGCTCGGCAGCGAGGAGGAGATCCGCTGCGCGATGCGGGCCTCGGCCCGGCTCCCGTGGCTCGCCGGCGGGCCGGTCAGCTTCCGCGGCATGCGCCTGCTCGACGCAACGCTCGCCGAGGCGATCCCCGTGCACGTGGCGTGCTCGTCCAGCGCCACCGACGTGCTCGTGCTGATGACCCGGCCCGAGGGCACAGCGCATTCGGGACTGTCGCCGGTGGTCGCCAGGTTGACCGACCGCTACCTGCGCGCGCTCAACCCCGCGCTCGTGCAGTTGCGAGTGACCCGGTCGCCGCGCTACGACGCGCTCACGGCGAAGCTCACCGCCCAAGCCTGCGACCCCGGCTACGCGCCGGCCGTGTGCGTGGTCAGGCCGGGCGCGGGTTCGTTGATGGTCTCCCAGCTCGAGAGTCGCGTGTCGGCGCTGCGAACCGCCGCCGGCCACGGGCTGCGCTCGGCCTGGATGGCGCTCACCGGCGAAGATCCGGAGCTGATCGGGACGCTGCGGGCGTATCCGCGGGGCCGGGCGACTCCCTAGGTCCGGGCGGCGACGGGTGCGGGACCGGTGTCCCGAGTCAGAAATCGGACGGCATTCGAGCGGCCCGAATTTCTGCCTCGCGAGGGTCTAGACCGGCGCCGGCTCCCGCTCCACGGGCTCCTCGGGCTCGGGCGGGAACAGCTTCTCGCCCCGGGCACTCGTGCCCTCGATATTGATGTGCGGAAGGCGATCGTCGAGCCACTGCGGCAGCCACCAAGTCCGCGGCCCGAGCAGCTCCAGCACCGCCGGCAGGAGCACACAGCGGACAACCACCGCGTCGAGCAGGACCGCCACCGCGAGCCCGAAGCCGAACTCCTTGAGCACGCGCTCGTTGCCGAACATGAACGACAGGAACACGCAGATCATGATCGCGGCCGCAGCGGTGATCACCCGTCCGGTGAACGCGATCCCGTCGGCCACGGCTTCGGACGCGTCACGGCGCCGGATCCATTGCTCGCGTACGCGCGAGATCAGGAACACCTCGTAGTCCATCGATAGCCCGAACACCACGGCGAACATCAACACCGGGATCCATGGTTCGACCGGCCCCTTCTCGATCCCGATCACGCTCGCGAACCAGCCGTGCTGGAACACGAGCACGGTGACACCCAGCGCGCCGCCGATGCTGAGCAGGTTCATCAGCGCCGCCTGGATCGGGATCACGATCGACCGGAAGATCACAAACAGGAGCAGCGCCGACAGGACCACGACGATCCCGATGAACAGCGGCAGCTTGTTCGAGAGCACGTGCGAGAAGTCGATCGAGCCCGCAGTGAACCCGCCGACGAGGACCTTCCCACCCGTCTGCTGCTCGAGCGGTGGCGCCACGTCGCCGCGCAGATGGTTGACCAGATCGGTGGTCGCCTGCGCCTGCGGAGCCGAGCTCGGATAGGCCTCGAACACGGCGACGCTCCCCGACGGCGAGGTCCGAGACGGCGTGACCGCCACGATGCCCGGCGTCTTCGCGACCGCGGCGCTCACCGCCTGCTCCGCGGCGGCCTGGTTCTGGCTCGGGAGCTCGGTCACGATCAGCAGCGGGCCGTTGAATCCGGCGCCGAAGCCGTCGGCGAGCAGGTCGAACGCCTCCCGCGTGTTGGTGCCGGAGGGA
>Ga0187765_10001148_pt1 | contig 10193 bp, 10 predicted proteins | sample 0216_QUI02_MP05__3_FD_133018 | JGI IMG/M metagenome (GOLD analysis project Ga0187765, IMG submission 133018) | Tropical peat soil microbial communities from peatlands in Department of Meta, Colombia - 0216_QUI02_MP05_10_MG | ecosystem: Environmental > Terrestrial > Soil > Wetlands > Peat ...
ACGGTCCGATCCTTGACTGCGATTGGCTGCGATTTGGGTGCTTCACTTGGCTAGTCGCAGGGCGGCTGTCAATAGTCGATCCACGCCGATTGGCGGCGAAAACAAGCGGATGACGGCTCGCCACAGCCCGTGATAAACGGCGCTCTTTGCAGCGCGCCATAAGGGTGCGCTTAGAGCTTACAACCTCCGCACCGCAATGCATCCCATTCCGCTCACAGCCCGCCGCAATGGCCCCCTGACTGGGCGCGCGCGCGTGCCAGGCGACAAATCCGTTTCGATCCGGGCGCTTATCCTGGGGGCGCTCGCGGTCGGCGAGACCCGCATCGGCGGCATGCTCGAAGGCGAAGATGCCCTCAATACCGCTAAGGCGATGCAGGCGCTTGGCGCGCATGTGGCCCGCAGCGGCGAACAGCAATGGACAATCCGCGGCGTTGGCGTCGGCGGCTTTGCCGAACCCAAACAGCCGCTCGATTTCGGCAATTCCGGCACTGGCTGCCGGCTCGCGCTCGGCGCCGTGGCGGGTTGCCCAATCACCGCGACTTTCGATGGTGACGCCTCGTTGCGCGGCCGCCCGATGCGCCGGATCCTCGATCCGTTGGAACGCATTGGCGCGCGCACCTTGGCCTCATCCGACGGACGCTTGCCGCTGACGCTTGCCGGCGCGCGCGACCCGATCCCGATCGTGTTTCGGCCGCCGGTTCCCTCGGCGCAGCTGAAATCGGCGACCCTGCTCGCCGGCCTTTCCGCGCCGGGCGAGACGACCGTGATCGAGGCGCAAGCGACCCGCGACCATACCGAGAAAATGCTCAGGCATTTCGGCGCCGATCTGCGCGTCGAGCCATTCGAGGAGAATGGCCGCTGCATCCGGCTTGCCGGTCAGCCGGAACTCGCACCGCAGCCGATCGCGGTGCCTGCCGATCCGTCCTCTTCGGCATTCCCGCTCGTTGCCGCGCTGCTCGTTCCTGGCTCGGATGTCATTCTGGAAAGTGTGATGATGAACCCGTTGCGCACCGGCCTTCTCACTACGCTTGGCGAGATGGGCGCCCGCATCGAAGCGCTCGACCGGCGCATGGAGGGCGGCGAAGAGGTTGCCGATCTGCGCGTGCGCGCCGGAGCGTTGCGCGCCGTCGAAGTACCGGCATCGCGGGCGCCGTCGATGATCGATGAATATCCAATCCTTGCGGTGGCGGCTGCATATGCCGAAGGAGTAACCGCGATGCGCGGGCTCAAGGAATTGCGGGTCAAGGAATCCGACCGGCTGGCGGCGACCGCGGCTTTGCTGCGCGGCAACGGCATCAAGGTCGAGATTGCAGGCGACGACCTTATCGTCGAGGGCCGCGACCGGCCGGCCGGTGGCGGCCTGGTCGCAACCCATATGGATCATCGCATCGCCATGGCGGCACTCGTGCTGGGGTTTGGCAGCGAACGGGAGGTGCGCATCGACGACGGCAGCTTCATCGCCACGAGCTTTCCAGGCTTCGTCGAATTGATGCGTGCGCTGGGCGCCGATTTGTCGTGAACAGCGCACACATCCTTGTTGGTATCGGCTGTCTGCTCATTATAAATGCGCCAGCGAAAGGCAGCCGAAGATGATCATTGCGATCGATGGTCCGGCGGCATCCGGCAAAGGCACGATCGCGCGGCAAATCGCGCAGGTCTATGGCCTGCACCATCTCGACACCGGGCTCCTGTACCGTGCCGTCGCCAAAGCCATGCTCGATGCCGGCTATCCGCCCGATGATGCTAAGCACGCGACCGAGTTCGCGGCGAGACTCGATCCCGGCAAATACGAAGAAAATGCCCTCAAACTGCAGCCGATCACCGAAGCCGCGTCGGTGGTCGCCGCGATCCCGCAGGTCCGCCAGGCTTTGATCAATTACCAGCGCGAATTTGCGATCCGCCCGCCCGGTGCCGTGCTCGACGGCCGTGACATCGGCACCGTCATTGCGCCAGGCGCGGACGTGAAACTCTTCGTGGTGGCCTCACCAGAAGTGCGCGCCGCGCGCCGACTCCTCGAATTGCGGGCGCGCGGCGAGACCGCCGAGGAGCGCGAGGTGCTGGCCGACCTGTTGCGCCGCGATGAGCGCGATTCGCGGCGCACCGCGGCCCCCCTGAAAGCGGCACCGGACGCGCACTTGCTCGATACCACGCATTTGGGTATAGACGCCGCGTTCCGGGCCGCCGTCGATATCATCGAGGCTGTTCGAGCGGGCCGAAGGCGCCGTTAACGGTGTCTTCGTCAACGGAGGTAAGCCCGTTCACCGCTTCGAGCGTGTTTTTCTTCGAAAACCGCTGCCGGCGCCAAAAATTTCGTCCGGGATGCAACCCGTCCGACTGTATGGCATTGACCCCAACCATCGGTCTCGCCGGTGGTGACCATCCGTTCGGGCCCGTCTCAACTTTGGGGTCGGGAGTAATTTATGGCTCAAGTTTCGGCCCAGTCCGCCGGTGCGCCGTCGCGCGAAGATTTCGCTAAACTGGTCGAGGAATCGTTCAGTGACGGACATTTGCAAGAAGGCGCAGTGGTCAAGGGTACCGTCGTCGCCATCGAACGCGACGTGGCGGTCATCGATGTCGGACTGAAGACCGAAGGCCGCGTTGCCTTGCGCGAATTCGCCGCGCCGGGCCGCTCGGCGGAAATCAAGGTCGGCGACACTGTCGAGGTTTATCTCGAAAGGATTGAAAACGCGCTCGGCGAAGCCGTGTTGTCGCGCGACAAGGCGCGCCGCGAGGAAAGCTGGGGCAAGCTCGAAAAGGCCTTCCAGAGTAACGAGAAGGTCCAGGGCATCATCTTCAATCAGGTCAAGGGCGGCTTCACTGTCGATCTCGATGGCGCGGTCGCTTTCCTGCCGCGCTCGCAGGTCGATATCCGGCCGATCCGCGATGTCTCGCCGTTGATGAACAATCCGCAGCCATTCCAGATTCTCAAAATGGATCGCCGGCGCGGCAACATCGTCGTGTCGCGCCGCACCGTGCTCGAAGAAACCCGCGCCGAACAGCGCCAGGAGCTGGTGCAGAACCTGGAAGAGGGTCAGGTGATCGATGGCGTGGTCAAGAACATCACCGACTACGGCGCCTTCGTCGATCTCGGCGGCATCGACGGTCTCCTGCACGTCACCGATATCGCCTGGCGGCGGGTCAATCATCCGTCCGAGGTGCTCAATATCGGCCAGCAGGTGAAGGTCAAGATCATCAAGATCAACCACGAGACGCACCGCATTTCGCTCGGCATGAAACAGCTGCTCGACGATCCGTGGCAGGGCATCGAGGCGAAATATCCGGTCGGCGCGCGGTTCAAAGGCCGCGTCACCAACATCACCGATTATGGCGCCTTCGTCGAACTCGAGCCCGGCATCGAGGGCCTGATCCACGTTTCGGAAATGTCGTGGACCAAAAAGAACGTTCATCCCGGCAAGATCGTCTCGACCTCGCAGGAAGTCGAGGTCCAAGTGCTTGAAGTCGATCCGGTCAAGCGACGCATCTCGCTCGGGCTCAAGCAGACGATGCGCAATCCCTGGGAAGTCTTCGTCGAGAAACATCCGGCCGGCTCGGTGGTCGAAGGCGAAGTCAAGAACAAGACCGAATTCGGCCTGTTCCTCGGCCTCGACGGCGACGTCGACGGCATGGTCCACCTCTCCGATCTCGACTGGAAGCGCCCCGGCGAGCAAGTCATCGAGGAATATAAGAAGGGCGACAAGGTGAAGGCGCAGGTGCTCGACGTCGATGTCGAGAAGGAACGCATTTCGCTCGGCATCAAACAGCTTGCGGAAGGCGCCACGGCGCCGGATTCGGCGGCCGGCGATCTCAAGAAAGGCGCCGTCGTCACCTGCGAAGTGCTCGAGGTGAAGGAGGGCGGCATCGAGGTCAAGATCGTCGGCACCGACTATTCTGCTTTCATCAAGCGCTCCGAGCTTGCGCGCGACCGTTCCGAGCAGCGCCCCGACCGCTTCGCCGTCGGCGAGAAGGTCGACGCGCGCGTCACCCAGTTCGAGCGCCGCTCGCGGCGCGTCTCGGTGTCGATCAAGGCGCTGGAAGTCGCTGAGGAGAAGGAAGCGATCGCTCAATATGGATCATCGGATTCCGGAGCGACGCTGGGCGACATTCTCGGCACTGCGCTCAAGCGCAAAGGCGAGGAAAATGAAGGCGGCGACAAGGACGATGCGCAATAGGGGATAGGCGGGGCGTCTCAACCGTGACGGCGCGATGCAGAGGCGAATAAGGAACAAGAACCATGTCGCTTGATGCCGATCTCATCGTCGATCGCCGCCGGATGCGGCGGAAGCTGAGCTTCTGGCGGGTGGCGACCATCGCGCTGATCGTCCTTGGCATAGCCGGCGCCGCCGCCGCAATTGGAAGCCGCACTCACGGCTTCGGCGTCAGGCCTTACATCGCCCGCTTGACCATTTCGGGCCTGATCCGGGGCGACCAGTACCGCACCGAGCAGCTCGACCGGCTGGCGCGGTCCACTTTGGTGCGCGCGGTCATTGTTCATGTGGACAGCCCCGGTGGCACCACCGCCGGTTCGGAGCAACTATTCAACGCGCTGGCGCGCGTGCGCGAGAAGAAGCCGCTGGTCGTCGTCGTCGACAGCCTGGCGGCTTCCGGCGGCTATATCACCGCCATTGCCGGCGATCACATCGTCGCGCAGCAGACCTCGCTCGTCGGCTCGATCGGCGTGCTGTTCCAGTATCCCAATGTTGCCGACCTTCTCGACAAGCTCGGCGTGAAGATGGAGTCGGTCAAATCGACGCCGCTCAAGGCCGCCCCTGACGGCTTCGAGCCGACCAGTCCGGAGGCCCGCGCCGCATTGAATTCGATCATCCAGGACTCCTACTCGTGGTTCAAAGGCATCGTGCAGGATCGGCGTCATCTTGACGATGCGCAAATGCAAACTGCCGCCGATGGACGCGTCTTCACGGGGCACCAGGCCATCGACCTGAAATTGATCGATGAGCTCGGCGACGAGCGCACTGCGCTGGCCTGGCTCGGCAAGGAAAAGAAGGTCGATACCGACCTGCCGGTGCGCGACTATGATCTGCACAGCCGGTTCGGCGACCTGACGTTCCTCCACGCCGCGGCGCTCGCAATCCTCAACGCGGCGGGGCTGAACACGCTCGCCGAACGCCTCGAATGGACTGCGGCCGGCGCGATGGGGGGGTTCAACCTTGACGGTCTATTGGCCCTTTGGCACCCTGCCGACTCCAAATGAGCGTTTTTGCCTGCCGGTTCGGCACGCGAGGCAACGTTCGCGGGGCGAGTCATGATCAAATCGGAACTGGTCCAACGGATCTCCGCACAAAATCCGCACCTGTATCAGCGCGACGTGGAGAACATCGTCAACGCGATTCTTGGCGAGATTATCGCGGCGATGTCGCGCGGCGATCGGGTTGAATTGCGCGGCTTCGGCGCTTTCTCTGTCAAACAGCGTCCGGCGCGCACCGGCCGCAATCCGCGCACCGGCGCGCATGTTGCCGTCGACAAGAAATGCGTGCCGTTCTTCAAGACCGGTAAGGAAATGCGCGAGCGCCTCAACCGGCCGGGCGAAGGTTGACGCAAGCCGCCCGAAGCGCTGGAAATCTAATCCGCAAAATCATCGCGGCCGTCATTCTTGTGCCGCTTGCCATCATCATCATCGCCTTTGCCGTCGCCAACCGGCAGGTCACCACGGTCTCGCTCGACCCGTTCAGCGCCGAACATCCGGCCGCTTCGCTGACGCTGCCTTTGTTTGCCCTTGTCATTGTACTTCTCGTGATCGGCATCGTGATCGGGGGGATTGCGGCTTGGCTGCGGCAATCGAAATGGCGGCGCACCGCCCGGCGTCTGGAGCGTGAGATCGAGGACTTGCACCTGGAAATCCAGGCGCTCAAGCGTACGGCCGGCATTCCGGCAAGCAGCGTCAATACTCCCGCCCAAGCCCCCGAACGCCTGCAATTACGGGCGCCGATGGGCTGAGCCACCCGCCAAAGCCCCTGGCAAATGGTCGCCAACGGCCTTGCAAGACAAAGGCGCCGTCGCGATGTAGAACGGGCGCACCACGAGACAATTGAAGGATCGGCGCTCTGTTGCACTGCGCCGCTAAACGAGCGAATACCCCTAAGATGTCGCTTATTGTTAAAATTTGCGGGCTGTCGACGCCGGAGACCCTCGACGCCGCGCTGGATGCCGGCGCCGACATGGTCGGCTTCGTGTTCTTCCCGCCATCGCCGCGGAATCTGCGGTTTGACGTCGCCCGCGCGCTCGGAAAGCGCGTGCGCGGCCGCGCGCAAAAGGTGGCGCTGACGGTAAATGCCGATGAGCCGTTTCTGCAATCGATCGTGGAAGCTTTGCGTCCGGATTTGCTGCAATTGCACGGCGTGGAATCCGTCGCGCAAATCGCGGCGATCCGGCGCGCCTTCGGCCTGCCGTTGATGAAGGCTTTGCCGATCGCAATCAAAGACGATCTCGATCGCGTTGGCGCCTATACCGCCGTCGCCGACCGGCTGTTGTTTGATGCGCGGGCGCCGCGCGAGGCCACCCGCCCGGGCGGTCTAGGCAACACTTTCGATTGGCGCATCCTCGAAAACGTGCAGCCCGGCCTGCCGTTCATGCTCTCCGGCGGGCTCGATGCCGCCAATGTCGGCGAGGCGCTGCGTATCACCCGTGCATCCGGGATCGATGTCTCGTCCGGCGTCGAGCGCTCCCCTGGGGTCAAGGACGTTGATAAGATTATCGCCTTCGTGCGCGCGGCGCGCGCCGCCGCCGCGCAGCACTTGCACCGGGTCGCCCAGGAATCCGTCCGATGAGCGTGCAGCAACTCAACTCCTTCCGCACCGGTCCGGACGAGCGCGGCCACTTCGGCATCTATGGCGGACGCTTTGTTGCCGAGACGCTGATGCCGCTGGTGCTCGAGCTGGAAAAAGCTTACGCCGCGGCGAAAGCCGATCCGGCGTTCAACCGCGAGATGGGCGGCTATCTGACCCATTATGTGGGCCGCCCGTCGCCGCTCTACTTCGCCGAGCGGCTCACCCAACACTGCGGCGGCGCCAAGATTTACCTCAAGCGCGAGGAGCTCAATCACACCGGCGCGCACAAGGTGAATAATGTGCTCGGACAGATCCTGTTGGCGCGGCGCATGGGCAAGCGTCGCATCATCGCGGAGACCGGCGCTGGCATGCATGGCGTTGCCACCGCGACGCTGTGCGCGCGCTTCGGACTCGAGTGCATCGTTTATATGGGCGCGGTCGATGTCGAGCGGCAAAAGCCGAATGTCTTTCGCATGAACATGCTCGGCGCCAAAGTGGTGCCGGTGCAATCGGGCGCCAAGACGCTGAAGGACGCGATGAACGAGGCGTTGCGCGATTGGGTGACCAATGTCGAAACGACATTTTACTGCATCGGCACCATTGCTGGCCCGCATCCTTATCCGATGATGGTGCGGGATTTTCAGTCGATCATCGGCCGCGAGACGCGCGAGCAAATGCAAGCCGCCGAAGGCCGGCTGCCGGATTCGCTGATTGCCTGCATCGGCGGCGGCTCCAACGCGATGGGCCTGTTCCACCCGTTCCTCGACGACAAGGAGATCGAGATTTACGGCGTCGAGGCGGCCGGCCACGGTCTCGATAGCGGCATGCATGCGGCCTCGATTGCCGGCGGCCAACCGGGCGTGCTGCACGGCAACCGCACTTATCTGCTCATGAATGATGACGGCCAGATCAACGAGGCGCATTCGATTTCGGCCGGCCTCGATTATCCCGGCATCGGGCCGGAGCATTCCTGGCTGCACGAAGTCGGCCGCGTCGTTTTCTTGTCAGCGACCGATGCCGAGGCGCTCAACGCGTTCCAGCTTCTGTCCAAGCTCGAAGGCATCATCCCGGCGCTCGAACCCGCGCACGCCATTGCCAAAGTGCTCGAGCTCGCGCCGCAAAAGCCCAAGGATCATCTCATGGTGGTCAATTTGTCGGGCCGCGGCGACAAGGATCTCGATACGGTTTCCCATCACCTGGGAAGCAAGAATCTGGAGAGCAAAGACCTGGGAAGCAAAGACCTGGGAAGCAAAGCGCGATGAATGGTCGGGGCGAGGCTGGCCGCATCGATCGGCGCTTTGCGGCGCTGAAGAAGGAAGGTCGCGCCGCGCTCGTCACTTTCACCATGGCCGGCGACCCGGATTACGCGACTTCACTTGCGATCCTCAAAGCATTGCCGAAAGCCGGGGCCGACGTGATCGAGCTCGGCATGCCGTTCACCGATCCGATGGCCGACGGCCCGGCGATTCAGGCCGCCGGATTGCGCGCGCTACACGCCGGACAAACGCTGAAAAAAACGCTCGCCGCGGTCCGCGACTTTCGCGTCGGCGACGACACGACGCCGATCGTGCTGATGGGCTATTACAATCCCATCTATATCTACGGTGTCGATCGTTTTCTCACCGATGCCAAAGCCGCAGGCGTCGATGGCTTGATTGTCGTCGATTTGCCGCCTGAGGAAGATTCCGAATTATGCCGGCCGGCGATGCAAGCGGGGCTTAATTTCATTCGCCTGGCGACCCCGACCACCGATGAAAAACGCTTGCCGGCGGTGCTGACCAATACGTCGGGCTTTGTCTATTACGTATCGATCACCGGGATTACCGGCGCGGCGGCGCCCGATACCGGCAAAGTCGCCGCCGCGGTGGCGCGGATCAAGCGGCACACGAAATTGCCGGTCTGCGTCGGGTTCGGCGTGCGCACCGCTGCTCATGCGCGCGCCATCGCCGACGGCGCCGACGGCGTCGTGGTCGGCTCGGCGCTGGTGGACGCCATACGCCAAAATCTCGGCCCGGATTCCAAGCCTGGCGGCGCGACCATCGCGGCGGTCACCGATCTTGTCCGCGCACTGGCAGAGGGCGTGCACGCCGCGCGCGCGGTTGCTGCGAGTAGCGAATAGACATTTCGGCCCGCCACTCGCCACTCAACATTCGCCGGTTGAATTTCAGAGCCACGGCCCACACATAAGCCAATCATATTTGGAGGGGCTGCCATGGCCCGCGATGTGCCGCGAGATTGGATGTGGTCGGAAGCGTGCGAGATGCTGGCGCGCGCCGAACGCATGCATCGTGAGCTGTTCCGGCCGTCGAGCGCACCGGCGCGGCTGCCGGCCTGGGAGCCGCCGGTCGATATTCTGGAAACCGAATTGGAAGTCCTGGTGCTGGTCGCGCTGCCCGGCGTCGATCCAAACGATGCGCAGGCTGTGATGGAGGACGGCGATCTCGTCATCGCCGGCACCCGCGTGCTGCCGGAGCAATTGCATACCGCGACGATCCATCGGCTCGAATTGCCGCAAGGGCGTTTCTATCGCCGTCTGCGTTTGCCGGCCGGCCGCTACGCCGGCGTGCGCCGTGCGGCTGCTGCCGGTTGCCTGATCGTCACCTTGCAGAAAGCAGGACCTAATCGTGGCTGAACAACAAATAAGCGCGAAAGAGGGTGCGGGTGCTGGCAGCGCCGCGCTGCCGGTTTTGCCGCCCGACGCGCTGATCATCGTGCCGGTGCGCAACACCGTGTTGTTTCCCGGCCTGGTGCTGCCGATCACAGTCGGCCGGCCGAAATCGATCGCGGCAGCGCAACAGGCCGTGCGCGACCAGCGCCAGGTCGGCATTCTGTTGCAGCGCGCCGCCGAGATCGAGGACCCGACCGCGATCGACATGCACCGCATGGGCACGCTCGCCAATGTCGTGCGCTACATCACGACGCCCGACGGCAGCCACCATCTCGTCTGCCAGGGCGAGCAGCGTTTTCAGATCGTCGAATATCTCTCCGGCTGGCCGTTTTTGGTCGCCCGCGTCTTACGGATTGCGGAGCCGGAGACCCGCGCGCCCGAAATCGAAGCGCGCTTCGTCAATCTGAAGTCGCAAGCGGTGGAAGCGGTTTCGCTCCTGCCGCAGGCGCCGGCCGATCTTGTGGCGGCAATCCAGTCGATCGAAGCGGCGCCGGCGCTTGCCGACCTCGCCGCCGCTTACATGGACATCAAGCCGGAAGAGAAACAGGAAATCCTCGAAACCGTCGACATCATCGCGCGGATGGACAAGGTCTCGCGGCTCCTTGCGCATCGCATCGAGGTGTTGCGGCTGTCGCAGGAGATCGGCCGGCAGACCAAGGCGGCGCTGGACGAGCGCCAGCGCGAAGTGCTGTTACGCGAACAGATGGCTGCGATCCAGCGCCAGCTCGGCGAAGGCGAGGAAG
>Ga0187765_10001151_pt1 | contig 10182 bp, 8 predicted proteins | sample 0216_QUI02_MP05__3_FD_133018 | JGI IMG/M metagenome (GOLD analysis project Ga0187765, IMG submission 133018) | Tropical peat soil microbial communities from peatlands in Department of Meta, Colombia - 0216_QUI02_MP05_10_MG | ecosystem: Environmental > Terrestrial > Soil > Wetlands > Peat ...
GCCGGTCGAACAGCGCGTCGTTGACACGCCGCGCATAAGGCTCGGCCAGATACGCCCAGTCGGCTGCCCGCTCACCCCAGGCCCGGCCGGACTGCACCCAATTCATGCCCCCACCTCCATCACCACGAACCCAGTCACGACAGCCGTTCTGCCTGGCTGCCTGACCCTGACCTGCCATCGTCTGCGGCACGAGTATCCCGCGCAGCGCTCCGCCCGCAAACCAGCATTTGATAGTGATCTGCCGGAAGGCCTCCAACGCCCTCATCTCGGCCGATCCGCGCGTGGCCGACGTGCCTGTAGGCGCAAGGGCGCGGTCACGGTGGCCGGTGCACCGTGACCATGGCGCGGCGAGACACCAGACCGGAGGCGGAGAACCGGGCAGTTCATCCTGGCATGGCCGATGGGTCTGACTGCTGTTCTTTCGCCTTCTGACCGGTGGCCTACCCAAGTGAGGCACGCAGGCGCGCCAGGGCGGCATGGGCCGAGGCTCGCTTGGCCTGGTAAGCACGGCGACGCTGGCGGTCTATGATCGCCCGGCCGTGAAGCGCAAGTAGCACCATGGCCTGGGCGCGGTCAGCACTGCCGGGCTGTGTGTGGGCGAGGGTGGCCAGCTCCGCGAGCATGGGGCCATCGTGGTATTCGTCCGCGGTTATCCACGGTTCCCATGACGGTCCGGCGGCGCAGGCGGGGCAGCGCTGCCACCACGTGAGGTAGGCCCCGAATCGCGGCCAGCGGGCGCAGATGTCAATGCGGGCATCGATGAGCCTCATCTGTACGTTGCAGGGTCCGCAGGTCACGCCGCGGATGTAGTCGTGCTCGTGGCAGTGCTCATAGACATAGCCGGTGCCACGTCCGCGGAAGCCGGGGAGAGGCGAGCGATTGCCGCAGCCGTCGATCTCACATGGGGGAATGGCCGGGCTCAGGATCCCCCGGGCGCGTAGCCCTTTGACCCGGGAGTAGCGCCGGGTGATCAGCGCCCGCGGCTCGGTCATGACGGCCACGGCAACGGCTGCTTCTGCCAGTTTCGGGTGAGCGTGAGCCGCCCGGGCGCCATCAACCCCAGCGTTGTGCGTTGCTGTCATTGAGCGAGCCGGCGGGCTCAGGGATGACACAAAACGGCAGTCCGGCGGGATCGCGCAAGATCCACCAGGAGTGCACCTGCTGCACCCGCTCGGCGCCAAGTTCTTCCAGCCTGGCGATTTCGGCGGCCAGGTCGTCAGTGTGGATGTCCAGGTGCACCCGGGCCGGGCCGTGGCCGAGCCGCTGGATGAGCAGCCCGATCTCCCGGCCGTGGAGCTCGGCGCCGTGGTATTCGGGGTGAGCGTCGAACCGGGTCAGCGGCTGGCCGACGGCTGCGCTCCAGAACGCCAGTTCGCGGTCGTGATCGGCAGGCGAGACATCGATCACGATCTTGGACAGCCTGCTGTGGTGGGTCATCCCGTCAACCTACGTGGCGTGGCTGCCGACAGAGACCTGGCAGCACTCACCGCATGGCATCAACGCCCCAGGAGCGGCATGACCGGATGGTGTCTGCGTCTGCGGTGGGTGCATCCGAATCGAGAAAGCTCCCGTTCCGGGGGATGCCTGGCCGCCATTTCGCGGGCTCAGCGCCCAGCGGCGGGCTGCCGGTGGCGATGAATGCCCCAGATAAACGAGGTGCCGGTCCGGGCCGGGCGGGGCACAATCGCGGCCATGGCTTCTTCGCGCTGGCCGCTGGCTGATCTGCGGCTGCAGACCCCGGAGCTGGAACTGCGCTGGCCCAGCCTGAACGACCTCGACGCCTTGGCTGACCTGGGCGCCGACGGGGTGCACGACCCTGAGGTCCAGCCGTTCATGGTCGCCTGGACAGATGCCTCCCCGGAGGAGCGCGCCCGCAGCGTTCTGCAATACCACTGGTCCTGCTGGGGCTCGTGGAAGCCCTCGGACTGGATGCTGGAGCTCGCGGTGATCCGCAGCGGCGTGGTGGTCGGCAGCCAAGGTGTTGGCGGCCGTGACTTCGCGGTGCTGCGCGAGGTGCACACCGGCTCCTGGGTGGGACGCCGCTACCAGGGGCAAGGGATCGGCACCCAGATGCGGGCAGCGGTGCTGCACCTGGCCTTCGACGGGCTGGGCGCCCAGAGTGCGGCATCGGCGGCGTTCGAGGACAACCCGGCCTCACTTGGCGTCTCCCGCAAACTCGGCTACCGCGACGACGGCATCGAATGGCACCTCGTCCGAGGCCGGCCAGCCCTGACACGCCGGCTCCGCCTGCAGCGCGCCGACTGGCAGGCCACCCGGACGATCGCGGTACAGATCGACGGCCTACCGCCCTGCCTGCCCCTTTTCGGCCTGCCCGGCTGAGCGGCCGTCACGGTATGGGATGGCATTGGGCATCCGCGTGAGTTCGATATGGCTGCGTCAAGGCGAGCTCGGTGAGCTGGCCAGCCGTCGTTGTCACGGTCCCTGCCGTTGCTCATAATGTCGCATGATCACCATGGCAGGTCAGCAGCCCTAGCCGGTAGCGAGCTTGCCTGCGGTGGTTTGCGGCGGATCCGGGGAGCCGCGTCGGGTCATGATGCGGCAGGTTGGGGGGCGGGATGACCGCAGATCAGATCCACGGGGATGGCGCGGGCTCTGCTGGCCGTGACCGCCAGCAGACGCCGGAGACGCTCGCGATCAGGGTCCGCTCCTACCGGTGGAAGATGGCGGCGGCCTTGTTGATCGTGGCCGGGTGGCCAGTGTCGTACGCCGTGGCATTGGCCATCGTGCAGATCGACGGCGCCGCCACGGACGTTCACTGGACTCCCTCGCAAGATGCCGTGGGGACCACGGCCTATGTGGTCGGTATCGGCGGCATAGTCGCGGCCGCGGTGGTTGCCGTGCGGTGGTGGCGGCGGCCAGCGGTGCAGGTGACCGGCCAAGCCATCACTGTCTATCAGCGCCGCCCAGTCGCGATCCCGTGGACGATGATCGTCGACGTGTCTGGTCCTGAGCCGATGGGATCGCCACGTGGCTGGGGCCGCGCAATTGTGCTGGCCAATGGGCGAGAGCTGAAGGTACGGGGGCTAGATCGGCTGGCCAGGCCCGCTGCTCGGCGGCAACACCTGCCAGGCCCGGCCGCACCAGCAACGCCTGCGGCCGGGTCGCTGCGGTCCTGGTTGCCTTTCCCGGTCCCGGCGGCCTGGCCGGTTCCCGCGTACCCACAGGCCGGGCAGCTGGGCAAACGGCGGGCGGATCAGCTGCCTGGCCCAGCGCTTCAACAAGTCAAGATCGGGTTTCCGTGGCGCCAACTTGGCTGGATCATGCTGGCGCCGTTGGCCTTGGGCTTGCTGGTCATGTTCCCCGGCCGGAACGGAGGCGCGCAGTATGGCGTCGATGTGGGCGGCGGGCTCGTGGTGGCCCTTGCGCTCGCCGCCGTCGCCGCCTGGGTGATCTTGTGTTGCTGGGTGACGCTGACCCGCACCGTGGCGGCCGGCCGTGGCTGGCTGGCCTGGCGGCCACGGCTCACCAGGCGGTGGCGGATGCTGCCACTGGCCGACGTGGTGTCAACGATCGACCTGCAGTGGCCCGACCGCAACGGCGTGCGGCTGATCCGGGCCGACGGAACCGGCTTGCGGTTGCGCAACCGCGAGCTCGCCGCCGGGCTCGGGGCAGCAGCTCGTGCGCAGCTCGCCGAACATCCGGCCGTGACTGCCGAGTTTCTCGCGGCAGTGCTCGCTGACGCGCCCCGGCAACGTTAGCGTGCGGCCCCAGCGGCCAGGGGCAGCCGCAGGATCGACTCGCGGCAGATCCGGACGTTCGGTCAGTGAAGGGGCCGCTTTCCCGGGCGCCTCGGCTGGGCCCCGATCGGTCAGGAATCGAGAAGCGGCACGGTGTGGCCCGGCCTAGCCTTTCGGTAGAGGGCCGGCGTGAACACCGAGCCCCTGAGCATCAAGAAAGGAAGCCCGACAATGCCCGCGACAAATGTCAAGACCGACCCCGGCGGTTTCAGCGCTGAGGAGCGTGCCGCGATGAAAAAGCGTGCCGCCGAGTTGCGCGCCGAGGGCAAGAAAGGCGCCAAGAAGGCCGACGGCCTGCAGGCGGTCCTCGACAGCATCGCGGAGATGGCACCGGCCGATCGTGCCCTCGCCGAACGCGTGCATGTGACAGTGACCGCGACCGCCTCCGAGCTGTCGCCAAAGACCTGGTACGGGATGCCCGCTTACGCGAACCAAGACGGCAAGATCGTCGTCTTCTTCCAGAACGCGGGCAAGTTCAACTACCGTTACTCGACCCTGGGCTTCCTGGACGCGGCCAACCTCGACGACGGCGACGTGTGGCCGGTGTCGTACGCGCTCAAGAAGTGGAGCCCCACAGTGGAGAAGAAGGTCGCCGAGCTGGTGAAGGCCGCGATCTCCTGACCGGTGCCGCGACCGCCGCGGAGCGCCCGCGTCGTCCTCGGGTACTCCGGCTTCGGACGGCCCGCCTTACACGGCGGCATGACCGTGAAATGGATGCAGCTGCCGGAGGTCAGCATTTTCGTGCCCGCCGGTCTATCCCGTCAGGTGGCCCCACCCGGCCCTGGGGTCATGGGGAAGTTCTTATTGCTATGGCTGGCCGCGATTGTCCTTTTCATGATCGTCTCAGCGGTGATTGCTGCCGCTTGCGGGTCGGCAGTCCAGCGCCGGGCGGAAGCAGGCCGGTGGGAGGCAGGTGGCCGGTCGGGGCCACACCCGTGGCGGTAAGGACCCCTCCAGCCGGGCCGACTCCAGCGCCTCCAGCCCGGCTTCGCCAGCCAAGATAGGAGCCATCGGCTGACGCCCGAGCCGATGCGCGGCATTTGCGGATGTTCGCACGGCATCTAGAGCTGGCCGCTGGCAGCGTTCCCAGGGCGACGGCGCCGTGGTTGTACCGTGAGGCGATGGTCCCGGTAAGGGTGAGTGCGCTAACCGAACCGGCCACGGATCAGCTGGCCGACCTGGCCGCGGTGTTTGACCAGTACCGGCGGCACTACGGCCAGCCCGTGGTGGCTGGGCAGACGCTGGCATGGCTGGCTGAGCAGACCAGTCACCGGCGGCTGGCCATCTTTATCGCTCATGCCGGGGAGGATCTGGCGGGCCTGGCCACGGCCATGGTCGTTCCCGCCTCTCTGCGGCTGGGGTCGTCGTGGCAGCTCCGGGATCTGTACGTGGTACCCAGCGCGAGGCGCCGCGGGGTGGCGCGGGCGCTGGTCGGCGCCGTCCGCCAGGCAGCCACCGCCGCCGGGGCCATCCGTTTGTCGGTTCAGACGGAACCTGGCAACACCGCGGCGCTCCAGCTCTACCGGACAAGTGGCTTCGTTCCGGTCGAGGACATCCGGACCCTGGCGTTGCCCCTTCAGCGCGACGGCATATGACCTGTGATCAATCTTCCTCGGCGCGGCCATGCGAGTGCGGGCCCGCGAGTTGGATGAGACGGGAAATCAGTGGCCGCGGCGGGTCATCGGCGGCAATGTGTAAGGGTGATTGATCCGGCGATCGAAAGTCACTACGGCACCGGTTACGAACGCTCTCGCCTGTTCCGCGGCGGTCGGCCGTCACTGGAGTACGTCAGGTCGATGGAGCTGCTGGAGCGGCTGCTGCCGGCGCCGCCGGCGCGGGTGCTGGATGTGGGCGGCGGCCCGGGCACTTATGCCGTGCCGCTGGCCAGGCGCGGGTACCGCGTGCATCTGGTGGATCCGGTGCGGCTGCACGTCGAGCAGGCGCGCCAGGCCGGGGGCGTCGATCCGGCTGCTGGGTTCACCGCCGCGCTGGGCGATGCGAGGGAACTCGCCGAGCCCGATGAGTCGCAGGATGTGGTGCTGCTATTCGGGCCGCTGTATCACCTGACCGAGGCGGCCCACCGCCAGCAAGCCCTGATCCAGGCGCGGCGGGTGCTGACTGCCGGTGGCCGCTTGCTCGCGATGGCGGTGTGCCGATTCGCCTCGCTGCTCGACGGGCTGTATGAGGACTGGCTGGACGATCCGGTTTTCCGGCCGATCGTGGACCAGGATCTGGCCGATGGCCAGCATCGCAACCCCGATCCGGTCGGCAGGCCGGAGTTCTTCACAACCGCGTACTTCCATACCCCCCACGGCCTGGCCGAGGAAGTCGAACAGGCTGGCTTCACCGGCGTGACCGTCTACGGTGTCGAGGGCCCGGGCTGGCCGCTGCGGCAGCAGTGGGCAGACCCGCGGTGGCGCGAGCACATCCTGTTCGCAGCACGGTCGGTCGAGACACAGCCCTCGCTCATCGGCTTCAGTGCTCACCTCATCGCTGCTGCGACCAAGCCGTAGGAGCGCCGCCAGCGGCTCGCACCGCATCCCGGCGGAGTGCGACACTACTGGGCGACGCGCACGCTACGGAACCGTGCCGGGGAAGCAGACTCCCGATGCCGCAGCAGGAAAGACCCGGCGGGCTGGTGGTCATCGAGCCGGTCCGGCCCTGGTCGTGCGCGGAGTGCGTCGGCACGGGCGAGTTCTTGCGCATGGACGATGCTGGCCCACTGTGCCTGAGTTGCGCCGACCTGGACCACCTGGTGTTCCTCCCCGCTGGGGACGCCGCCCTCACCCGCCGCGCCGCGAAGGCGAGCGGCCTGTCCGCGGTCGTCGTGCGCTGGAGCCGGACCCGCAAGCGCTACGAGCGGCAGGGCGTGCTGGTGGAAGTTCAGGCGCTCGCGATCGCCGAGCAGCAGTGCCTGTCCGATGAGGACGCCCGCATGCGCCGCCGCGGGCGCGACCGGGAGCGGCGGGCCAGCGAGGACGAGCGATTTCAGTCCCGCCTGGCGGAGGAGATCAGGCGGCTGTTCCCCGGCTGCCCGCCCGAGCGGGCCACGGCCATCGGCCGCCATGCGGGCCTGCGCGGCAGCGGCCGGGTCGGCCGGTCTGCCGCCGGCCGCGCGCTGGACGAGGACGCCATCACGCTGGCAGTGGTCGCATCCATCAGGCACCAGGACACCGGCTACGACGCGTTGCTCATGTCCGGTATGTCGCGCGACGCCGCCCGCGACCGTGTCCGGGCCGCCATCGGCCGGGTCCTGGGCGCCTGGCGCGACCGACGCGTCCATGCCAACCAGATCGTCGGGCCAGGAGGCAACGCCGGGTGATCGGCGCGCCGCCGGGCCGGTCTGGCTGCTGATGACCTCCCGGGTGATCGGCGGAATCTGCACGGAGTAACTTTGAGCAGGTGAGCCCGTTCCGCATCCCTGCGCAAGGAGAGGAACGTGACAGATGCCGCCGCAGAGGAAATCCCGCCAGCCCGCCAAACGTTCAGCGCAGCCTACACGGCCGCGCCGTCCAGTCCGGCCGCTGGACACCGAAGATGTGGTGCTCACCCCTGGAGGCGCCCGGCCGCGGTCGCTCGTCTATCAGCTCGAGCCCGGCCAGCACGTCAGCCTCAAGGACGGCCATGTGCGGATCATCGAGACGGCGACCGGGAAGGTCGTCAAGGATCTCGGTGAGTTCGCCACCCACGAGGACGACCAGCCCGAGCCGGAGTCGTCGCCCGGGAAGCGGGGGCAGGGGCCCACCCCGGCGCTGCCTGACATCGGCTGGATCGAGAATTCGCAGTGGCAGAACACCGGGACCGACCCGATAATCTCGTTCACCACCAGCTGGATTGTGCCACCGGCCCCCAGCTCGAACGACAACCAGACGGTCTTCCTCTTCAACGGGATGCAGCCGGACAACGCGGCCCACATCCTGCAGCCGGTGCTGCAGTGGGGCGCGTCCGCTGCCGGTGGCGGGAACTACTGGGGCATCGCTAACTGGTACGCCGACGGGCAGGGCGGCCAGTCGGTCAACAGCAGCGTGCAGCAGGTCCAGCCCGGCACCGTCCTGACGGGGATAATGACCTGCACTCAGCAGACCGCGACGGGCTTCGACTACACCACCAAGTTCGTCGGCTACCCAAGCCTCGACATCACTGTCACCGATGTACCGCAGCTGACCTGGGCGTACGAGACGCTCGAATGCTACGGCGCCAACTCGTCGACGCCGCTGACACAGTGCTTGGACTACCCGGCGACCCCGGTCACCGCGATGTACGACATCGAGATCAAGACGGGCACGCCGGGCCAGGCGGGCACCGACGCGGCGGTCAACTGGCAAGCGGTAACCAACTTCACCGACTGCGGGCAGAGCTGCCAGGTCGTCAGCAACGATTCGCCCGGCGGCGCCGTTTACCTCTATTACCGGGACCCGGGGCGGGCGTTCTACTTCGTCAATGACAAAAGCAGCTTCGGCAAGGATGAGGTCAACGACCAGATCATGCACGCGGGTGGCGTGTTCCCTGCGGCCATCTACCTGGCACTCGACGGCTTCACCGTCCAGCAACTGACGATCGACCAGCCGGACCTGGCAACGCCGACGGTGAGCGGCCCGTTCAGTGCGCTGACCGGGGTCTCGGTCTACCCGAGCACCACGTACGCGCCGTCCTACGATCCGACGAACCTGTACACGCCGCAACGGATCCTCTATCCGTTCGACGTCAAGTTCACCTCCGCTGCGCTGGCCCATTTCCCGGCCAGCGGCGTAACGCCGAAGGAGCTCGACGCGATCATCACGATCGGGGCTGCCGGCTCCCCGGACCAGCAGACTATGACCGCCCGCACCGTGATCAAGCTCGCCGCCGGCGCCGACCCCTACTTCGCCAACGTCGACCCGGATCAGCACAACGTCACCTACTTGAGCCAGGACCTGCGGGTGTTTACGATCACGCCGACGGCGAGCGGCACCGCGCCGGTCGATGGCGTGCAGTGGAACTTCCAGGGCGGCAGCCCGTCAATCTTCGACAGCGCGGCGGCCTATCAGTACATCCGCGACGTGCTCACCCATTTCAACGCGGCCTACAGCGACCCGGGCGGGGTCGACCCGTTCAATGTCAACAGCCCGAAGCTGCCCAGTCAGGGCGCGGTGTACGGCGGCGATTCGACCGTTACCCCCGCATCGATAGATTTGGGTCTGTTTCCGCCGTTCGCGCTCAACTACAACTTCGCGATTGCCCGGGTGCGGCTCCAGGGCCCCTCAGGCACGGCCGGCCAGGCGTCGCACGTCAAGGTCTTCTTCCGCTTGTTCACGACGCAGACATTCGACACCGACTACATCAACACCCCGTCGGCAGTCTCAGCCGGGGACCCGAACATCACCTACCCGTCGCTGCCTGCCGCGTCACCAAACCAGCCTGCCTCGCCGCTGCCGGGCACGGACGCCGGCGGCACGATCAACGGCTGCTCGCTGCCCTATTTTGCGGCGGCCGATCAATCCGACCTGCACACCGGTGGCGCCAACAACCAGACCATCATCATCCCGGCCGGCCGCGACAAGACGTGGGCGTACTTCGGGTGCTTCCTGAACGTCTACGACTCGAGTTACCAGATCGGCGGGTTCGACTCGCAGCACTGGCTGGCCGGCGCCAGCCACAGCTGCCTGGTCGCGCAGATCGCCTATCACGGTCTGCCGATCCAGAACTCCAACGGGGTGATCGAGAACCCCGGCAACTGCGCCCAGCTCGCCCAGCGCAACCTCCAGGTGACCCTGTCCGGCAACCCCGGCTTCCCGGCCACCCACCTGATCCCGCAGACGTTCGACACCCGCCCGAGCCCGCCGCCCGCGGCTGGCGTCCCGCTCGGGGACTACCCGGACGAGCTGATGATCGACTGGCGCAACACCCCGCGTGGCACGACCGCCACCATCTACTGGCCGGCGGTCAACTCCGCTGACGTGCTGGCGCTCGCAGCCAGGCTCTATCCGTCATCGACGCTCGCCGCCGTCGACGCCCATACCCTCACGTGCGAGGTCACGCCGGGGATGACCTATGTGCCGGTCCCGCCCGGCGCGGGGGAGAGCTTCGCCGGGCTGATCACGCTGCAGCTGCCTGCCAACATCCACGTTGGCAATGAGTTCGACATTGTGATCCGCAGGATCACATCGCGGCGTTACGAGGAAGACACGATCCAAACGGTTGGCGCGGCCTCCGGTGCCGAGGTGGTGAAGGCGCCCGGCGCGATCAACTGGCGGTACGTCGTGGGCACCTTCCAGATGAGAATCCCGGTGGCGGCCCACGCGGCGATCCTGCCGGGCGAGGAGAACCTGCTGGCGGTCCTCAAGTGGCGGCTCGGTCAGCTCGTGTCGGGCAACCGCTGGTACCCGGTGCTGAAGGCCTACATCGGGGTGGTCGAGGAGCGGGTCCGCGGCCTCGGCGGCGACCC
>Ga0187765_10001152_pt1 | contig 10179 bp, 6 predicted proteins | sample 0216_QUI02_MP05__3_FD_133018 | JGI IMG/M metagenome (GOLD analysis project Ga0187765, IMG submission 133018) | Tropical peat soil microbial communities from peatlands in Department of Meta, Colombia - 0216_QUI02_MP05_10_MG | ecosystem: Environmental > Terrestrial > Soil > Wetlands > Peat ...
CCGACCAGGCCGAGCGCGAACGTGATGTTGCCCAGCCAGTCGATCCGGGCCTTGGTCCGGACCCCGACCTCGCGCAGGCTCAGGTACGACCAGATGGTGCCGCCGATCCCGATCGGCACCGAGACCAGGAACACCAGCCGCCAGTCCACCGCGGCGAGCACGCCGCCCAGGATCAGCCCGATGAAGGAGCCGGAGATGCCGGCCACCTGGTTGATCCCCATGGCCGTGCCGCGCTGGTCCGGCGGGAACGCGTCGGTGAGGATCGCGGGGGAGTTGGCCATCAGCATGGAGCCGCCGACGGCCTGCACCACCCGCCACAAGATCAGCCACATGGCGCCGCTCGGGCCGGTGAACGGGTCGAACGGGAGCGCGAGCGCCGCGAGCCCGAAGATGGCGAAGCCCAGGTTGTACATGCGGACGCGGCCGTACATGTCGCCCAGCCGGCCCAGGGTCACCACCAGGACGGCCGACACCAGCAGGTACCCCATCAGCATCCAGAGCAGGTAGCTGATGTTGCCCGGGGTCAGCGGGTTGAGGTGGATGCCACGGAAGATCGCCGGCAGCGAGATGATCACGATGGACCCGTTGACCGTCGCGGACAGGATGCCGAGCGTCGTGTTGGACAGCGCGACCCACTTGTAGTGGGTGCTGCGCAGCCGCCCCGGGACCGCCGGCTGGCCGGATCCCGCTGCGCCTGTGCCGGTCCCGGTACCGCCCTTGGCGGTTCCGCCGCTGCCGGTCCCGTTAGCCGAGTCGCCCACCTGGCAGTCTTCCCCTCGCCGCGTTGGATACTTGGTATCAGCAAACTAACAGAAAAAAGGGGCCGCTGCCCAATGACCGTGTGTCACCCGATCGCTCGCCGCAGTCACCATGGTCATGCCCGGAATTCCTGCCGGTCCGCCCGGCCCCGGTCGCCCAGGACCGTCGGCCGCACGAACCCCACCCGCCGCGCAGCCGCCCCATCACAGGAGGTGACGTGCCCGGCACGGGCTCGCGTCACACCAGGCCACCCGCCACACCCCGGCCGTCCGCGGGAGCGCCCCCAATCCTACGGCAGGTCTTTTCCGATCTTGATTGGGCGCCTTAAAACCTGGCATAGCGGCTGCTAACAAAGCCATGCCAAAACATGGGCCGAACATTCCGCCAAATTTCTTACCGAAATACCAGTGCCCGCTGTTTCAGACGTGACATGCTAACGGGGCGGCGAGGCGGCGGTCCCGTCTGTCGCTCGCGCCGCGGCCTATGGCAAGGAACGGGGAGCAGTCACGAGCATGGAAGACCCCTCCATGAGCAACGCGACTGGGCGCCCCGCCACCTTAGGGCGGGCTCCGCAGCACCATCTGCGATCCGGTGTGACCGGGCGCGGCGTACGTGCCAGCAATCGTGCGGCAGCCCATCGGCGTGGGCAGCCACCGTCCCCGGCACCAGGCGCGGGGACAACGTCCGGCGCCTTGCTGACCTCCCCGGCGGGCTACCCGGCCTGCGGCGGCTCGTGCGGGGGCTCCGGCGGCAGCGGGACCGGCGGCGGAGTCGCCTTCTGATGCCGCGGCGGCCCGGCGCGGGCCCGGCCACGAGCCGGGTCACGGCGCCGGGAGATGGCAGGCTCCTGGGCGCCGCCCGGGGCAGGGAGGCCCGGCATGACGCAGCGGCCTGATCGGGAGCATGACCAGATGCCTGGTCCGGACGTGGGGCGGGACGGCGCCGGCGAACTGCCGTCCGGTGCCGGTGCGCGACCGTCCGGGCCGGAGCCGGACCAGCCGGGCACCGATCTGGTCCGCCTGCCGGCCGCGGCCCGCTCCGGGCCGGCCACCGGCCTGGTGCTGCCGGCCGGGCGGACGGTCCTGCCGGGCGCGGATCCGGTATTCGTGCTGTATGCCGGCCGGCCGACCGCGAACCCGCTGCGCTTCCTGCTCGACGCGCACCCCGAGCTGGCCTGCCCCCCGGAGACCCGGCTGGCCACGGTGTGTGCGCAGATCGCTGGCGTATGGTCGCAGCTTGAGAGCCTGCCGCCGGGCGAACGGGTGAACGGGCCGCCCGTCATCCCCGAGGCCGCACTGGCCGGGATCCGGGCCACCATGAGCCAGATGATGGCGCCTTACCTCGTGCGGCGGGGGAAGCGGCGCTACTGCGACACCAGCCTGGCTGCGGCGCAGCACGTGGACGTTCTGCGCACGGTCTTCCCGGGTGCGAAGTTCCTGTGCCTGTACCGCCACCCGCTGGACATGATCGCCGCTGGGATCGAGGCGCCCCCGTGGGGGGTCCACGGGTTCGGGTCCGACTCGCAGGCCGACCGTTCGCCCCGCAGCACGGCGCAGGCGCTCGCCCGGTTCTGGGCGGCCAACGCGGCGCTGACGCTGGAGGTCGAGGAACGCTTCCCGGAGTCCTCGCATCGGGTCCGGTACGAGGACCTGCTGGCGGACCCGGCGGAGGTGAGCGGGAGGATCTTCCGCTTCCTTGGCGTGCCGCCCGTGCCGGGCCTGCCGGAGGCCTTCGCCGCGCAACGGGAGCGGGTCGGCCCGGCCGGCCATACCACCGGGCTTCCCCCGCGGATCGATTCCGGCGCCATGGACTGGAAGCAGTCCATTTCGGCTGGCATCATCGGGTCGCCCCTGGCGGCGACCATCAACGCCCTGGCCGCGAAGCTGGGTTACCTGCGGATCGACGCCCCCTGGCGGACCATCGCCGTGGCGCCCGGCGGCCTGGCGCCCGCCTCGCCGGTGGCCCAGCGCCCCAGCGGCACCGTGTTGCCGCAGGGACCCGGCGGCGCAACGGCGGGGGACCGGCAAGGCAGCGCCCCAGCGGCCGGGCCGCCCCCCGGCAGCGGCCCGGCCATGGTGCGCGGGCCCGGCGGCGAGCCGCCGCCCCCGGCGCGTGGGCCCGGCACCGGGCCAGCCATGGCGCGGCGACCCGGCGGCGCCCCAGCGGCCGGGCAGCGCCCCGGCAGCGGGCCAGCGATGGGGCAGCGGCCCACCGGCCAGGATGGGCAGCCGCCGCCCGGTTTGAGGCTGGTGGTGGCGCAGCTGCTGTCCGGGCTGGCCGCGCTCAATGACCGGTTCACCCAGCGCTGGGAGCCTTGCTCGCTGGAGACGTTCCTGGTGACAGTCACCCTGGCCCGCGGCGGCGGCGTGGCCGCCCGGTGGCGTGTCGACCTGGAGACCCGGACGGTCACCTCGGCCGAGGGCCTGCCGCCTGGCGACGCGGCGGGGGCCCGCTGGGAGGTCGCCGGGCCCATCGACCTGTGGACGCACGTGGTCGAGGGCGAGCTGAACCTCAGCATGGCGCTGCAGCGCCGGCTGCTGCACTACGGCGACGCCGGCGATCCCATGCCGACCATGCTCAACCGGATCGCGATGCTGACCGATCTGCTCGGCGTAACGGCCGGGCCGCGGGCCCGGCCCTTCGCGGCCGGGGGAGGCCGGGCACCTCGCCCGGGACCCGGGCCGGCCGCGCTGATGGCCGGGCCCCCGCTCCCGGTGCGGCCGGAAGACCTCGCGCGCGCGGACGGCCCGGTGCACGCGGACAGGCCGGTTCGCGCGGATGGGCCGGTGCGACCCGGCGGTCCCGGGCGCGCGGCCGGACCGAGACACGCGGCCGGCCCCCGGCATGCCAGTGGTCCGCGGCGCGCGAACGGCCCGGTGCGGCCGGACGGCCCTGGACGTGGCCGCGGCCCGGTCCCGCTGGCCCGGCCCGCCCGGGAACCCGGTGTTCCCGGTCCGGCGGCCGCTCAGCGGGCCGTGACCGGTCAGCCGGGCCCGCCCGGAAAGCCCGCCTCCCGCCCCCCGCGTCCCACCGCCGGTGACCAGACCGCGCTGCTGCGCACCGTGCCGGGCCAGGGCGGCCCGCTGCCCCGCAGGCGCGGCCCGGTCGATGAGCAGACCGCGCTGCTGCGCGCGGTGCCGGGCCAGGCTGGCCCACCCGGCCGCCCTGCCCTGGACGACGAGCCCACGGCGCTGCTGCGCGCAGCGCCACCCGTTGCCCTCTCGCCGGCCTCGCTCCCCGATGGCTGGGGCACGAGCCCACGACCGGATGCGACGTTTACCGTGGTCAGCACCAGGGATGCGGAGGCTGCCCGCCGGCGCGCCCGCCCGCCCGGCCGCGGTGGCGATCCCGGTTACCCAGCCGGCTCCGGCGATCCGCGAGAGGGCACCGCCCGTACCGCCTGGCCGGGCCACGGGGACCGTGGTGCCGCGCGGCCTCCCCGGGGATGGTGACGGGCCAGGTCAAGGCCGGATATTTTCTTCACGTGACGTCCCGGCCCCTGCCCCGCAATCTGCGCGCGTCCGATGCCGACCGCGAACGGGTGGTGGCTGTCCTCGCCGAGGCGGCGGCCGACGGGCGGCTCACCCTGGAAGAGCACGCCGAACGGGTCCAGCGGGCCTACCAGGCCCGCACCCTGGGCGAGCTCGCCGGGCTGACCGAGGACCTGGCCGGGCCGTCGGCGCAGCCGCTGCGGCTGGACGGGTCGCGCTCGGTGGCCGCCTTCTTCACGACCCAGCGGCGGGAGGGGCGCTGGGTGATGCCGGACCGGATGGTGGTGACCGCCGTGGGCGGTCACGTCGTTCTCGACCTGCGCGAGGCGCTGCTGCAGGGACTGCACACGATCGTGCACGCCACCTTGGTCGGCGGGCAGCTGCACCTGCTGGTGCCCGAGGGCGTGCGGGTGGCCGTGGTGGGCGCGAACCACCCGGGCCGGGCCGGGCCGGACCTGGAGCCCCGCCCCGTCGAGCCGGGCGTGCCCGGCTCGCCCGTGGTCGAAGTGCGCGCGTTCACCGTGGCGGGACGGGTGCGGGTGCACACGCCCCGCCGCCCGTCCGGGCGCTGGCCCTGGCGGCGGGCCCGCTGACCGGCGCGGCGGCGCCTCGGGGGGTGGCGGCCGTCAGGGCAGGCGCTGGCCCGGGCTGTCGAAGTTGACCGAGGCGTAGGCGCGCAGCTTCCAGAGCTGGTGCTCGCTGGTGATCATCCGGGTGGTGCCCGAGCGCGCCCGCATGACCAGCGACTGGGTGGTCGCACCGCCCGCCCGGTAGCGCACCCCGGCCACCAGCTCCCCGTCCGTGATGCCGGTGGCCGCGAAGAAGGCGTCTTCGGATGCGACCAGGTCGTCGGTCAGCAGCACCTGCTTGAGGTCCAGGCCGGCCGCGATGGCCCGGTCGCGTTCCTCGTCGTCGCGGGGGGCGAGCCGGCCCTGGATGACCCCGCCCAGGCACTTGACCGCACACGCGGCGATGATGCCCTCGGGAGTGCCGCCGATCCCGAGCAGCAGATCGACCCCGGTTCCGTCCCTCGCCGCCATGATGGCGCCGGCGACGTCCCCGTCGGTGATGAGCTTGATCCGCGCACCAGCGGCCCGGACATCGGAAACGAGCTGCTCGTGCCGGGCACGGTCGAGGATGACCACCGTGACGTCCTGTGGCGAGCAGCCCTTGGCCTTGGCCACCGCGCCGACGTTGTACCCCACCGGGGCCTCGATATCCACCACATCGGCGGCCGCGGCGCCGGTCACCAGCTTGGACATGTAGAACACGGCCGACGGGTCGTACATTGACCCGCGGGCGCTGACGGCCAGCACCGATATTGCGTTCGGCATGCCGTTGGCCGTCAGCCGGGTGCCGTCGATCGGGTCCACCGCAACGTCGCATTCCGGGCCGGTGCCGTCACCGACCTGCTCACCGTTGTAGAGCATCGGGGCGTGATCTTTCTCGCCCTCGCCGATGACCACCACGCCCCGCATCGACACGGTGTTGATGAGCGCGCGCATCGCCTCAACGGCCGCGCCGTCGGCACCGTTCTTGTTGCCCCGCCCGACCCAGCGGGCCGCGGCCATCGCGCCGGCCTCGGTCACCCGGGCCAGCTCCAGGGCCAGGTTCCGGTCGGGCGCCTGGCGCTCCGGCTCGGCGGTGATAGGCGGGTACGTCTGGCCTGGCACGGCGGCTGTCTGGTCATCGGACATGGCTGACGCCCTCCCTCGGTGGCCGTGATGCGATCCTACGTATCGGGTCTCCGGCCCGGACAACCCTCTCTACCGGAGCGCTGCCCCCGTGCGGCCGGGCCATTCCGCCCGAGCGGTCAAAACGGCGCGGCCGGGTCGCCCGGCTCCTGGGCGGGCAGGGCGGCGGCGAGCCGCGCCCGCGCGCCCTCCAGCCACTGCAGGCAGATGGCGGCCAGGTGCTCGCCCCGTTCCCAGAGCCTGAGTGACTCCTCCAGGGTGAGCCCGCCATCTTCCAGCCGCCGGACCACCTCGATGAGCTCATCGCGCGCCTGCTCGTAGGGCATCTCCGCAGCGGCTTCCCCCGAGGCGGGCTGCGGCGGCGCACTGTGGCGTTCCGGCTGATCCGGCTGGTCGGGCACGGCGCCAACCTAGCCGGCTACCGGCCCGCTGTGCCCGGTCCCGGGGCTGGGTGCCGGGGCGCCGGACGCTTGCGCGGCCGTAGCCTGGACGGCCGCCGCAACTACCCTCGCGTAGAGGCGGGCACCGCGTGGACGGGGGTGCACCCCGTCTCCCCACAGCAGGCGGGTCCGGTGGCTGATCGCAGCCTGCCAGTTGGCGAGCACGACATTGGGGTACCGGTGGGCGGTCGCGGCCAGCAGGCTGTTGACCGCATGCTCCCAGGGACGCGCCTCGTAGGTGTTGATGAGGACCAGCTTGCGGCTGGGCCCGACTTCGGCCAGGAGATCGCGGATCTGGCCGCGGCTGATGGTGCCGTTGGTGCCCAGGCCGACGACCACCACCCGGCGCAGCAGGCCGTTGGCCGCCAGGTTCTGGATCTCCGCCAGGCCCGCCGACATCTGGCGGCTCACCTGCGCATCGATGTAGATGCCGGGCAGCCTGGCGTGCAGCGCCGCCGCGGAGGCGAGCATGACCGAGTCCCCGATCGCCGTGACCTGCCTGCCGGGGACCTTCCTGGGCGTGAGGGCGGCCGGATCGTGCGCTGCACTGGTGGCGGGCGCGGGTGCCTGCCCCGGTGCCGGTGTGGCGGGCGCCGTCACCGGCGCGGAGGCGGATGGCAGCCTGGTCGCCGCGCTGACCCTCTCTCCCTGCGCGACCTGCTGCATCAGGCCCGCGTAGCTGGTGGTGGTGGCGTGCAGCACCCCATACCCGGCCGTGCACGCAACGGTGGCCGCGGCGGCCGCCGCCGCCAGGACCGGTATGGCCCGCACCGGGGAGCGCCGGGCCGCCGTGGCCGATTCGGCCAGCGACCGCTGCCAGCTGCGGAACGTGGCCCGGAACCCGTTGCGCAGGATGGGCGTTTCGATCCACCTCCATGACGCCGCCGCGAGCCCGATCGCGATAGCGGCCTCGACGATCCACAGCCAGGGGTTGCCGGACCGGTGGCCAATGAGCGCCGCCGCGATTGCGATCACGGGCCAGTGCCACAGGTAAATGCCGTAGGAGCGGACGCCCAGCCAGCGCAGCGGCGGCAGGCTGAGCAGGGCGCTGATGGTCCCCGGACTGGCGGCCGCGAGCGTGAGCCCGGCCGCCGCCAGCGCCGCGATGACCAGCCCGGCCGGGTAGACGGCGGGATCGGCGCCGGAGAAGTGCCCGATCGCCCAGGCCAGCACGGCCAGCCCGGCCATGCCCAGGAAGTCGAGCCGCCGTGCGAGCTCGCGGGGGGCGGTTACGACGGTGGCCAGCGGCATGGACAACGCGATTGCCGATCCGACGAGCAGCGCGGCCGCGTGGGTGTCGGTGCCGTAGTACACCCGGGACGGGTCCGAGCCGGGGGTGTAGAGAATGGCCATGAGCAGCGCTGAGGCGGCGGCACAGGCCCAGGCGACGCAGATGCGGATGCGGCGGTTCTCGGTCAGGAACAGCACCAGGCCAAGGATCAGCGGCCAGGCCAGGTAGAACTGCTCCTCGATGGCAAGGGACCACAAGTGCTGCAGCGGCGGCGGCGGCCCGAAGGAGTCGAAGTACGACACGTGGTGCAGCGCCTCGTACCAGTTGCTCGAATACGTGGCAGCAGCGGCGAGCGCGGGGCGTAGCGCACCAAGCTGGGCCGGTTCGATCACGGCGACCACGGCGGTGACGGTGACCAGCACGACGGCGAGCGCGGGCAGCAGCCGTCGCGCTCGCCGGGTCCAGAAGCCGCGCAGATCCAGCCGGCCGAGCTGGGCCCGCTGGGCGACCAGCAGGTCAGTGATCAGGTAGCCGCTGAGCACGAAGAAGACGTCGACACCAAGAAATCCGCCCGGTATCCCCCGCATGCCCTCGTGGAAGGCCAGGACCGCGAGCACCGCGAGGGCCCGGACGCCGTCGAGGCCAGGTGCGCGCTGTTTCGCGTGCGTGGCACCGTCGCGGTTGCTGGCTGCCTGCCCTGTCGCCAACCCGTTCTTCACCTCCCGGCTCGATGCAGTGCCGTGCCTTTCGGCGCGGTGGTAATTGAGGAAACGCGGTGGCGAGTAAGGAGAGGAAGGACAACGCTACGCTTCCTGATCGGTGTCTGCTGGCTGTTGGGCCGTTACCGTGAGCTGGTCGCCCGCGAACCTGACCATAAGCCTCTCCCCGGCGGCGACGTCGGCGGCACGCCGGACGACGCGGCCGTCGAGCCGCTGCACGATCGCGTAGCCGCGGCGGAGGGTGGCTGCGGGCGACAGCGCGAGCAGCCGGCCGCTGATGTGGCCCACGTCGTCGGATGCGCGCTCAAGCCCCACGGCGAAGCTGCGCCGGGCCCGTTCGGTCAGGGCGGTGACGAACTCCTCGCGCCGGTCGATCTCCCGCAGCGGATCCGACAGCACGGGCCGGGACCGGATGTCGGTCAGCCAGGACCATTCGCGGCCCAGTCGGCCGGTCAGCGCGCGGCGGGCGCGTGCCCGGTGCTGGCTGACGAGCGCGAGCTGCTCGGCCACGTCCGGCACCACCCGGCGGGCGGCATCGGTGGGCGTGGAGGCGCGGACATCGGCGACGAGATCGAGCAGCGGGGTGTCCTGCTCGTGGCCGATCGCGCTGACCACCGGCGTCTGGCACGCCGCGACGGCCCGGATCAGCGTCTCGTCGGAGAACGGCAGCAGATCCTCGATCGAGCCGCCGCCCCTGGCGATGACGATCACCTGCACATCCCGGTCCGCGTCGAGACGGTGCAGCGCGTCGGTCACCTCGGTGACGGCGTAAGGGCCCTGGACCGCGACCTCCTCCACCCGGAACCTGACGGCCGGCCATCGGGTCGCCGCGTTGCGCTGCACGTCCCGCTCGGCCGCCGAATCGCGCCCGCAGATCAGGCCGATGGCCGTGGGCAGGAAGGGCAGCGGCCGCTTGCGTTCGGCCGCGAACAGGCCCTCGGCGGCCAGTGAACGGCGCAGCCGGTCCAGCCGGGCCAGCAGCTCGCCGACACCTACGGCCCGGATCTCGGTCCCGGTCAGGGAGAACGAGCCGCGAGCCGTGTTGAGATCGGGCTTGGCCCATACCACCACCCGGGCGCCCTCGGCGGGCGGCGGGTCCGCCGCGTCCAGTACCGCCCGCGCGCAGATCACCCTCACCGACACCGCCGCCACCGGATCGCGCAGGGTCAGGAAAACGGTTCCGCCGCGCCTGGTCAGCTCGGCGATCTGCCCCTCCACCCAGATCCGGCCCAGCCGGCCGACCCAGTCCCCGGCCAGCCGGAGCACGGTGCGGACGGGGACTGGAGATTCCGCGGTTGTCTGCAGTGGCATGGCAGCGGCGTGCGGCGTGGCCGGGGGCAGCCGGTCGTCAGCTCGTCCCGTTCTCGATCTTGGACAGGCGCCGCTCGAACATGGTGATCACGTCGTCGCGATGGGCGTTCGCCTTCTCGTAGGCGAGCAGGGCTTGCACGCCGGCGGCGTCGAGCCCGCGCAGCCGGGCGCGCAGGGAGGCGATCGAGAGGTCGTCGTAGCCGGGAATCGGCGCGGCCGGCGCCGGTGCGGTAACCGGTGCGGCCGGTTTCGCCGCTGCGGGCGCGGCTGTACTGCCGCCGGCACCGGAGGCGGCCGCATCGGGCGCCGCCGGCCTGGTGGCCGCGGTCTTGGCTGCCGCCGGTTTGGTGGCGGCTGTCCTGGTGGCTGCCGTCTTGGCGCCCGCTGCCTTGGGCGCAGCCGGCTTGGTCGCCGCCTTGGTTGCCGCCGGCCTAGCGGTCGCTGCCTCGGATTCCACTGCCTTGGGTGCTGCCGCCTCGGGTGCCGTCGGCTTGGGCGTAGCCGCCTCGGGTGCCGTCGGCTTGGGCGTAGCCG
>Ga0187765_10001153_pt1 | contig 10179 bp, 9 predicted proteins | sample 0216_QUI02_MP05__3_FD_133018 | JGI IMG/M metagenome (GOLD analysis project Ga0187765, IMG submission 133018) | Tropical peat soil microbial communities from peatlands in Department of Meta, Colombia - 0216_QUI02_MP05_10_MG | ecosystem: Environmental > Terrestrial > Soil > Wetlands > Peat ...
CCTCGCCGCCGAGCACGCGATCGCACGGCTGGTGCTCGACTACCGGCAGCTCGCCAAACTCAAAGGCACTTACGTGGACGCGTTGCCCGCGCTCATCGATCCGGCGACCGGCAATCTGCACACGACGTTCAACGCGGCCGGGGCAGCCACGGGCCGGCTGTCCAGCTCCAACCCGAATCTGCAGAACATCCCCATCCGCACCGAGCTGGGCCGCGAAATCCGCGCCGCTTTTGTCCCCAAGCCCGGCTGGAAGCTCATCGTCGCCGACTACTCGCAGATCGAGTTGCGCCTGCTCGCCCACATGTCGAATGACCCCGTGCTGGTGGAGTCATTTCGCAACGGCGAGGACATCCACACCCGCACCGCCGCCGAGGTCTTCGGGGTGGACGATCCCGCTCAGGTGACGCCGGAGCAGCGGGGCGTGGCCAAGACCACCAACTTCGCCGTGATCTACGGGGTCACCGCCTTCGGGCTCTCCCGGGGGCTCGACATGACGCCCAAGCAGGCCCAGGCCTATCTCGACCAGTTCTTCGCGCGCCATCCCAAGGTGAAGGCCTACCTGGAGCGCACCGTGGCCGAGGGCCGCGAGCGGGGCTTCGTCTCCACGCTGCTCGGCCGCCGCCGCTATCTGCCCGAGCTTCGGAGCGGCAACCCCAATCTGCGGGGCTTCGGCGAGCGCATGGCCACCAACGCGCCCATCCAGGGCACCGCCGCCGACCTGATCAAGATCGCCATGGTGAGAATGGCCCGCGAGCTCGCCGCCCGTGGTCTCCGGAGCCGGATGCTGCTCCAGGTCCACGACGAGCTGCTCTTCGAGGCACCGCCCGAGGAGATCGAGTCCCTGGAGGCGCTGGCGGTGGAGGTCATGGAGTCCGCGCTCGACCTCAGCGTTCCCCTGAAGGTGGACGTCAAGGCCGGGCCGGACTGGGCCTCGGTGTGAAGCGGTTCCTCCTCGTCGGCCTCACCGGCGGCATCGCCACCGGCAAGAGCACGGTGAGCGCGATGTTCGCCCACCTGGGCGCCAAGATCATCGACGCCGACCTCCTCGCCCGCGAGGTGGTCATGCCCGGTCAGCCTGCCCTGGCGCGGATCGCGGAGGAGTTCGGACGGGAGGTCCTCCAGGAGGACGGCCAGCTCGACCGCAAGCGGCTCGCCGCCGTCGTCTTCGCCCACCCGGCCCGGCGCCGCCGCCTCGAGCAGATCACCCATCCCGCCATCCGCGTGAGACAGCAGCGCATCCTGTCCGTCTACGAAGAGGAGGCGTTCGAGGGCATCGTGATCTGGGATGCCGCGCTCCTGATCGAGGGCGGCGGCCACGCGCAGATGGACCGGGTCGTGGTGGTGACGGCCGACGCCGAGACCGAGCTCCGGCGGCTGATGGCGCGCGACGGTCTCTCGGAGGAGGAGGCGCGCCAGCGCATCGGCAGCCAGATGCCGCTCGCCGAGAAGGCGGCGCTGGCCGACCACGTCATCGACAACTCCGGCGGGCGCGCCGACACGGAGCGCCGCGTCCGCGAGGTGTACCGCGCTCTCCTCGGCGATCTCCGGGCGACCGTCACCTCCCGCCGATGAGCCCGCGCCGGAACGCCCGCGCGACGGCGAGCAGCCGGCCGGCCACCCGCGGCCGGACCCGCGCCCTCGGCCAGCACTTCCTGCGCGACGACGCGGTCGCCGGCCGCATCGCCGGGCTCCTCCGGCCGACGCCGCGCGATCTCGTCGTCGAGATCGGACCCGGCCGGGGCGCGCTCACCGGCCATCTGTCGCGCTCGGCGGGACGCCTCCTCGCCCTCGAGATCGACGGCGATCTGGCCGCGCGGCTGCGGGAGCGGTTCGCGCAGGACGCCCGCGTAGAGATACTCGACGCCGACGCGCGACACTTCGCGTACCGGGAGGTGTCTGGCCGGCTTCCCGATCCCGGCGGCCGTGTCCTCGTCGCCGGCAACCTGCCGTACAGCGTCGGCAAGCCGATCCTCATGGCTCTCGTCGAGGCGGGCGCGGTCATCGCCGAGATGGCGCTGATGCTCCAGAAGGAGGTGGCCGAGCGGATTGCCGCGCCGCCCGGGAGCAGGTCGTACGGCAGCCTCTCCGTGCTGACCCAGATGGCCTGCGCGGTGGAGCTGGCCTTCCCAGTTCCGCCCGGCGCCTTCAGTCCACCCCCGCAGGTGGACTCGGCGGTGATCCACCTCCGCCCGTTGTCCTCCCCGCCCGTTCCCATCGCCGACCGCGCGCGCTTCCGCTCCGTCGTTCTCGCCGCCTTCGGCCAGCGCCGCAAGAGCCTGGCCAATGCGCTCTCGGCCGGCCTCGGACTGTCGGTGGAGCGCGCCCGCGCCGCCGCGGCCCTGGTGGGGATCGATCCCGGCCGGCGCGCGGAGACGCTCTCCCTCGCCGAGTTCGCGCGGCTGGCCGGCGCCGTGACCGGGTGACATCGGCTTCCCCCTGATCGGCTGAACATCGGGCGGATCGCCGAGATTCCCGCTGGCGCGCGCCGGCCCCGCCGTTTTTTGCCAGCCCGGGTCCGTCTGGTACGATACATGGCGCCGCCGTGAGCACCGCGTACCGACCCGAACCGCTCCCGATCGATCTCCCCGTCGAGCCCGCCGTCCGCCTCATCCCGCTCGGCGGACTGGGGGAGATCGGCCTGAACATGATGCTCGTCGAGTCCGGCGACGACATCGTCGCCGTCGACTGCGGGCTTCTCTTCCCCGACGACGAGATGCCCGGCGTGGACTACGTGATCCCCGACTTCTCCTATCTCGCCGAGCGGCGGTCGGCGCTGCGCGCCGTGGTGCTGACCCACGGCCACGAGGATCACATCGGCGCGCTCTCCTACCTCCTGCGCGACTTCGCCGTTCCCGTGTACGGCACGCCGCTCACCCTCGCCCTCGCGCGCTCGCGGCTGCTCGAGAACGAGGTGCTGGACCGGGCGGACCTGCGTTCCTATCAGCCGGGGGACGAGATCCAGGCCGGCTGCTTCACCATCACGCCGCTCAGGGTGACCCACTCGATCGCCGACGGCATCGGCCTGGCCATCGAGACCCCGGTGGGCACCGTGATCCACACCGGAGATTTCAAGCTCGATCCGCATCCGGTGGACGCCAAGCAGCCGGACTACTCGCGGTTCACCGCGCTCGGCGATCGCGGGGTGCTCGTGCTCTGCTCGGACTCCACCAACGTGAGCCGGCCCGGCCGCACCGGCTCGGAGACCGAGGTCGGGGCCGCGCTGGCCGCCCGCTTCGCGCAGGCGCCCGGCCGCATCCTGATCGCGACCTTCGCCTCCCACATCCACCGCATCCAGCAGGTGCTGGATCTGGCCGCCCGCTGCGGGCGGCGGGTCGCGCTCCTCGGCAAGAGCATGGTGGGCAACGTGGCGGTGGCCGCCGAGCTGGGCTATCTGGAGGTGCCTCCCGGGCTGCTCGTGTCCCTCGACGAGCTGGGCGAGCTGACCGCGGACCGCCAGGTCATCCTCTCGACCGGGAGTCAGGGCGAGACCAACTCGGCGGTGGCGCTCATTGCGGCGGGCGAGCACAAGTACGTCCGCGCCGAGCCGGGGGACCTGGTGATCTTCTCCTCCCGGGTGATTCCCGGCAACGAGCGGGTCATCGGGCGCGCCATCAACGCGCTGCTGCGGCGGGGCGCCGAGGTGCTGTGGGAGGACGTGGCTTTCGTGCACGTGTCCGGCCACGCCAGCCAGGACGACCTCCGTGACATGCTCGCGCTGACCAGGCCCCGCTACTTCGTGCCGGTGCACGGGGAGTATCGCCACCTGCTCCAGCACGCGCGGCTGGCCGAAAGCAGCGGCCTCCCCGCCGAGCGCATCTTCCTCCTGGAAGACGGCCTCGGCCTGGAGCTGACCAAGTCGGGGGCGCGCGTTCTCGGGCGCTATCCGGCCGGCCGCGTCCTCGTCGATGGCAAGGGGGTGGGCGACGTCGGCGCGGTGGTCCTCCGCGACCGCCAGCTTCTCGCCGAGGCTGGCATGCTCGTCGTGGCCCTCACCATCGACCGCGTGACCGGTGCCATCGTGGCCGGTCCGGAGATCGCCTCGCGCGGCTTCGTCTACATGAAGGAGGCCGACGACCTGATGGAGCAGGTGAAGACCGCGGTGCGGGAGGCCCTGGCCGGCCGCGAGGAGTCCGAGATCATCGACAAGGAGCTGATCGGCGCCACCGTGCGGAGCGCGGTGCGGCGCTTCATCAACCAGCGCTTCCAGCGCAAGCCGGTGGTGTTGCCGGTGGTCCTGGAAGTCTGATGGCCGACGGCCAGCTCGCCAGCGGGGAGGAGACGCGAGAGCCGAGGCCGGCGCCGACGCGGCGGCGGGTGGCCAAGAAGCCCAAGCGCGAGGCGGGCCGCTGGGTGCGCGAGGCCAAGGGCATCCTGGCGCTGGCCCTCGCCGGGTTCGGGCTGGTGGCGATCGGCGCGTTCGATCCGCGGCTTCACCCTCTCGATCAGTCGAGCCCGGTGGGACCGGTGGGCGGCTGGATCGGCACCGCCTCCTTCTGGGCGGTCGGCTACGCCGGCTATCTCTTCCCACTGCTCCTCGCCCTCTACGGGATCTCCGCGTTCGTCCGCCCGCGCGTCGCCGTCGGCTGGCCCGCCCTGGTCGGGCTCGGTCTCCTGATCCTGAGCGCCACCGGCATCCTGGCCCGGGCCTCCGATTCCCTGAGCACCTATCGCGTCCACAAGGGCGGCGTCGTCGGCTGGGCCGTGTCGGAAGGGCTCCATCTCTCCGTCGGGACCGTGGGGACGTGGATCATCCTGCTGTCGCTGGTGCCGGTCGGCGTACTGTTCGTCACCCAGATCTCCTTCGGCGCCCTCTCCCGCTCGCTGAGGGCGCGGATGGCGCAGGCGCACCGGGCGGCGAAGGGCAGGCCGTCTCCGGCGGAGGTGCCCGCCGCGGCCCCGGCCGACGCATGGCCCGCGCCCCCGGAGGAGGCTGTACCTCCGCTCGTGGTGAAGGAGCCGCCCCGGCCCAAGGCGGGGCTGGTCGAGAAGGGCCTGGCCTGGCAGGAGACCTTCGACTTCGGCGAGGGGAATCCCCAGGCCTTCCAGCTCCCCGCGATCGGGCTCCTGGCCTCGCCGCCCGCCTCCGAGCTCAAGCGCACCCGCGAGGAGCTCGAGGCCAACGCCAACATCCTGAAGAAGAAGCTCCAGGACTTCGGCGTGGACGGCCACATCGTCCAGGTGAGCCCCGGCCCGGTCATCACGTCGTACGAGTTCGAGCCGGCGGCGGGCGTCAAGGTGAGCCAGGTCGTGAACCTGTCCGACGATCTGGCCCTGGCCATGAAGGTCGCCTCGGTGCGCATCGTCGGGCCCATCCCCGGCCGCGGTACCGTCGCGGTGGAGGTGCCCAATCCCCAGACCGCCGTGGTGTGCCTGCGCGAGATCCTCGTCTCGGCCGAGTTCGTCGAGTCCAAGGGGAAGCTCCCGCTGGCCCTCGGCAAGGACACCACCGGCAATCCCGTGGTCGCCGACCTGGCGACCATGCCCCATCTGCTCATCGCGGGCTCGACGGGGAGCGGCAAGAGCGTGGGGCTCAACACGATGATCTGCTCGCTTCTCTACAAGGCGACGCCCGCGGAGGTGCGCTTTCTCCTCATCGATCCCAAGCGGCTCGAGCTCGGCATCTACCAGGGCATCCCCCATCTGCTCGCCCCGGTCGTCACCGACGCCAAGGAGGCCTCGGCCCGGCTCAAGTGGATCGTGGGCAAGATGGACGAGCGCTACAAGCTGCTCCAGGCCAAGGCGGCGCGCAACATCGAGGGCTACAACCGGGAGATGCCGGTCGAGGAGCGTCTGCCGTACTGGATCGTGGTGGTGGACGAGCTGGCCGACCTCATGATGGTGTCGGCCGGCGAGGTGCAGAACTCGCTGGTCCGCCTCGCCCAGATCGCCCGCGCGGTGGGCATCCACCTGATCATCGCCACCCAGCGGCCGTCGGTGGACGTGGTGACCGGCCTCATCAAGGCCAACTTCCCCACCCGCATCGCCTTCCAGGTGGCCTCCAAGGTGGACTCGCGCACGGTTCTCGACGGCAACGGCGCCGAGCAGCTCCTGGGTCGTGGCGACATGATCTTCGTGCCGCCCGGGGGCTCTCGCCAGGTGCGCGTGCACGGGTCCTGGGTGGCCGACGAGGAGGTCAAGGCGATCTGCGAGTTCCTGCGCAAGCAGGGCGCGGCGGTGTACGAGAAGGTGGAGCTGCCCGAGGAGGGCGGCGGGGTGGCCGGCGACGGCGAGGACCGCGACGACGTGTACTGGGACGCGGTGAATCTCGTCATCGGCCAGCGGGCCGCCTCGATCTCCTTCCTCCAGCGGCGGCTGGGCCTCGGCTATCCGAAGGCGGCGCGCTTCATCGACATGATGGAGCAGGATCGCATCATAGGTCCCGGGCAGGGGGCCAAGCCGCGCGAGATCCTCGTCGGCCCGGAGTACCTGTCGAAGCGGGGCAAGTGATGGCGGCCCGCCTCCTGGTCCTGGGGCTGGCCGCTCTGCTGCTGCTCCCCGCGCCGGCTCCCGGCCAGGAGCTCGACCAGGTGGTCGCGGGCCTCGAGGCCACCTATGGGAAGATCGCCGACCTCCGCGCCGAGTTCACCCAGGTGTCCACCAACCGCAGCCTGGGCCAGGACATCAAGGCCGACGGCGTCGTGTATCTCAAGCGCGGCGGCAAGATGCGCTGGGACTACAAGAGTCCGTCGCCCCAGCAGATCGTCTCCGACGGCACCGCGCTCTGGGTCTACACCCCGGAGCTGAACCAGGTGAACAAGGGGAATGCTCCGAAGGCGCTCGCCGGCCCCGCCGGCAGCTTCCTGGCCGGTCTCGGGCGCGTGCGCGAGGAGTTCACCGTGCGGTTCCTGAACCCGGCCAACAAGCTCGACGCCGCCGGCCGGCCCGTGCTCGACCTGACGCCGAAGAATCCGACGCCACTCCTGACCCGGCTGGTGCTGACGATCGACCCCAGCGACCACATCGTCCGCCAGGCGGTGCTCTACGACCAGTTCCAGAACACCGTCACCATGACCTTCACCAAGGTCGCCATCAACACCGGTCTCCCGGATTCGCTCTTCGCCTTCACGCCGCCGGCCGGCGCCGCCGTGGTGCCGCTCGAGCCGCGCTGACCACAGGAGGGATGCGCGCATGGCTGCCAGCGAGAACAGCTTCGACATCGCGTGCAAGCTCGACATGCAGGAGGTCGCCAACGCGATCAACCAGGCCAGGCGGGAGATCGAGACCCGCTACGATCTCAAGGGCTCGAAGAACGAGATCGCCCAGGAGAAGATGGAGATCGTCCTCACTTCGGCCGACGACATGAAGCTCAAGGCCGTGCTCGACATCCTCCAGTCCAAGCTCCACCGCCGCGGCATCGACCTGAAGGCGCTCACCATCGGGGATCCCGAGTCCGCCGCCGGCGGGACGCTGCGCCAGCGGATCACGCTCCAGGACGGCGTGCCCACGGAGAAGGCCAAGGAGATCGTGCGGCTCATCAAGGACAGCAAGATCCGGGTGCAGGCCTCGATCCAGGAGAAGCAGGTGAGGGTGTCCGGCAAGAGCCGCGACGACCTGCAGTCGATCATCGCGCTGCTCAAGGGCAAGGAGCTGGGCATCGCGCTGCAGTTCACGAACTACCGCTCGACGTAGTCCCGCGCCACCTCCAGCCGAGCGCGGCGGCGCGCGCTGACCCGGCCAGCTTGACAAGGTCCGGGCGCGGCGGCACAGTAGGCGCGGCCTGACCGACGAGATGCGACATCGAGCTCAGTCCGCCGCGCTCCTCGTGGTCGCGATCCTGATCGCCGGCCTGGCGATTTCCCCCGCTCACGCCAGTCCCGGGGCCGAGGGGCACGCCCTCCATCACGCCTCGCCCCCGATCGCCGCCGCCCTCTCGCTGCTCGCGCTCGGCGCGCTGTGCGCGGGCGCGGCGATCCGCGGCCGGAAGGCGGCCGTGCTCCCCCTCGCCTTCCTCGTGGCCGTGTTCGGCCTCGAGTCCGCCGTCCACTCCGTCCATCATCTCGGCGACGCGCAGGCGGCGGCCTCGTGCGCCGTCTCGTCCGCGTCCCACCACTCGCCGGGAGCGTTCCCCGAGACCTCCGACGCGGCGTCGCCCGTGTGGCGCCCCGTTGCCTCCGCGCCGCTGGACGCCGAGGCCGGCCGTCCGCTCCAGGCCTTCCGCTGTCCGGAAGGTCGCGCTCCGCCCACTCCGCTCTCCGCCTAGCGCCTCGCTCGTCTCTGAGCAGTCCCACCCCAGAGAGCGGTCGCCTGCCGTGTCGCTCCCGGCGGGCGACGGCGCGGAGGGCTCGATGAGGATTTCCCGGTTCGCAGTCTATCTGGCCGCCGTGGCGCTGGCCCTCGGCGCGGCACGCGGGGCCTCGGCCCACGGGATGATCGGGCAGCGGTTCTTCCCGGCCACCCTCGCCATCGATGATCCGTTCGTGGCCGACGAGCTGTCCCTGCCCACGGTGTCGCTGCAGTCCTTCCCGAGCTCGGACGATTCTCCGGCGTTCCGCCAGACGAACATCAGCGCGGAGTTCTCGAAGCGGATCACCCCTGACCTCGGCTTCTCGCTCAACGGCAACCTGGCCATCCTCGATCCCGATCACGGCAAGACGCAGTCCGGATTCGAGAACCTGGAGGTCTCGCTGAAGTACGTCTTCTGGAAGGACGCCGAGCACGAGCTGCTCGTCTCGGCGGGGGTCTCGTGGGAGGTGGGGGGCACCGGAGGCAAGAACGTCGGCGCGGACTCGTTCGACACGGTGTCGCCCCAGCTCTTCTTCGGCAAGGGCATGGGCGATCTGCCCGAGGCGCTCGAATGGCTGCGGCCGGTGGCGATCACGGGCGCGTTCGGCTACGACTTCCCGACGCGGCGCTTCAACAAGACCTACACCGTCTCCGACGAGGGAACGGTCGAGGTCGACAAGGAGCTCAACCCCCAGGTCTTCCAGTGGGGACTCTCGCTCCAGTACAACCTGCAGTACCTGCAGTCCTTCGTGCGCGACATCGGGCTGCCCGCCCCGTTCAACCGGATGATCCCCCTCGTCGAGGTGCCGATGCAGACGATCGTCCAGGGCCCCCTGTCCGGCCAGACCACGGGCACCGTCAACCCCGGCATCATCTGGTTCGGCCGCTACATGCAGCTCGGGTTCGAGCTGCAGATTCCCGTGAACCACACCTCGGGGAGAAGCGTGGGCGTGCTCGCCCAGATGCACTTCTACCTGGACGACATCGCGCCGGACATCTTCACGTGGACGCCTTTTCACGGATTCCTCGGGCCCACCCAGCCGCGCTAGCGTGCGCCCTGCTGCTGGCGGCAGCGCTCCTGGCGACGCCGCAGCGCGGCCTCGCCCACGCGTTTCCCGATCACTCGGATCCGCGCGTGGGGCACGCCCTGGACGCGCCGCCGCCCGCCGTGCGCATCTGGTTCGACGGCGAGATCGAGCCCGTGTTCAGCACCATCAGGGTCGAGGACAGCAACAAGCAGCGGGTGGACAAGGGCGACGGCCGCGTGGACGCCCAGGACAAGACGCTGCTCGAGGTCAGCCTGCCGGTGCTGCCGGCCGGCCGCTACCAGGTCTTCTGGAGCGTGGTGGCCCGCGACGGCCACCGGACCGAGGGCCGCTTTCCCTTCCAGGTGAAGTGAGCCAGGAGGTCGCGCCGACGTGAGCGCGCTGTTCGCCCTCGTCACCGCCGTTCGCTGGGCGGGTTTTGCCGCGCTCGCGGCCCTAGTCGGCGGCCTGGTCGTGGAGCTGCTCGTCCTTCCCCGCGCCGCGCCCGAGGTGGGCGTGGCGCGGGCGCGCCTCCGCCGCCTCGCCCTGATCTCCCTCGCGGTCGTGACCGCGACCACCGTCGCCGAGCTCGTCACGCGGGCGCAGACCATGGCCGGGGGAGATCTGTTCGCCGCCCTGCCAGCGGTGCCGGCGGTGCTCACCCGGACCCACTTCGGCCAGGTCTGGGTGGCGCGACTGGCCCTGCTCCTCCTCGCGTTCGCGGCCTGTCTGGCTTCGCGCGCGGCCGCCCGCGCAACCGCGCTGCTGCTCGCCCTCGGGGTGACCGCGACCACGAGTCTCACCGGCCACGCCGCCGACTGGGGCGATCTGACGTCGAGCGCCGCCGTCGACTGGGTCCACGCGGCAGCGGCATCGGCGTGGACGGGTGGTCTTCTCGCGCTCGCCGTCTCGGTGCTGCCGGACGCCGCCG
>Ga0187765_10001154_pt1 | contig 10173 bp, 7 predicted proteins | sample 0216_QUI02_MP05__3_FD_133018 | JGI IMG/M metagenome (GOLD analysis project Ga0187765, IMG submission 133018) | Tropical peat soil microbial communities from peatlands in Department of Meta, Colombia - 0216_QUI02_MP05_10_MG | ecosystem: Environmental > Terrestrial > Soil > Wetlands > Peat ...
AGCTGGCACATGGACTTCATCTACCAGATCGGCGGGATCTCCAAGGCGCCGGGCACCATCGCGGTGAAGTTCCGTGGTCCCGGCGGGGACATCGAATGGACCCCGGCCGCGCTGCACGTGGGCAGCAAACTGCGGATGGACCAGACGATCTTCGGGGACGACTTCACCTATCTCCAGTCGGTAGTGCCGCCGGGCGTGACGGCCAAGCAGACCATCCCCTCGCCGAACATGGTCCACTACCGCGGCGGCCCCGCCATGATCGACCCGGCCGTCTACCCGGACATGGAGGGATTCTGGGCCGACCTGGCCGCCGCCTACGCCGACGAAGTGGCCCGCCTGGCCGCGCTCGGCTGCACCTACCTGCAATTCGACGACACCTCGCTGGCCTACCTCAACGACCCGGCCCAGCGGGCCGAGATCGCCGAGCGGGGCGAAGACGCCGACCACCTGCACCTGCGCTACATCGCCCAGGTCAACGCCGCCCTGGCCGCCAAACCAGCCGGGCTGACCGTCACCACCCACCTGTGCCGCGGCAACTTCCAATCATCGTGGGCCGCCTCCGGCAGCTACGACTTCGTCGCCGAAGCCCTGTTCAGCCAGCTGGCCGTGGACGGATTCTTCCTCGAATACGACGACCCCCGCTCCGGCGGCTTCGAACCACTGCGGTTCGTGCCGCCCGGCAAGATGGTCGTCCTCGGCCTGGTCACCACCAAAACCGGCCAGCTGGAAAACCCCGGCAACCTCAAACGCCGGATCGACGCCGCCGCCAGATACGTACCACTCGGCCAGCTGGCACTATCAGGCCAGTGCGGCTTTTCCTCCACCGTCGAAGGCAACACCCTGACCCAAGACCAGCAACGCGCCAAACTCGACCTCATCGTCACCGTCGCCCACGACGTCTGGGGCTAGTCACCCAGCTGGCTGGACCGGACGGCACCCGGGCGGATGACATAAACGGCCCGGCTTCTTGCCCGGGCCCTGGCAAGAAGCCGGGCCGTGGCCCCGCTCCCCCGGCGAATACACTACCTTCGATAAGACGCCCGGAGCTAGAACTGTCAGCTTTTTCTATGCTGGTGTCGGCCAGCTGAGGCCCGGAAGGCGTCCTTTGTGACCAGACCCAGGAAGCCGCGGCCAGGTTTGGGGAAGGCATCATTGCCCATTTCGGCCGGCCGGTGCGATCCTCCGCGTGAGCCGTGCCCGATCCTCCTGGCCAGCGCACTCAGCGGATGGCGCGGGCGCGGGGCATGCCCTGGGTGATACGCCAGGCGCGACCAGAAGGGGGTGAGCAGCGCCGATGCTGGCCGCCGTGGCCCGGGCCCCGGGCGTGATGGTCATCGATGAGGTGCCGGAACCGGGACCGCCCGGTCCGCAGGATGTCATCATTCGGCCGGAGGTTGTCGGCATCTGCGGGTCAGACATCCACGTGTACTCGGGAGATGTCGGCGCCCTGTCCGGCGCCCGCTCCTTCTTCCCGAGGGTTCTGGGCCACGAGTTCTCCGCCATCGTCGAGGAGGCGGGCCAGGGCTGCCTGGGCGGTGTGCAGCCTGGCGACCGGGTCGCGGTGTGGCCGCTGCGGGGATGCGGGCGCTGTTATCCGTGCCAGGTCGGCCGGGCGAACGCGTGCGTGTCGCTGGAACTGGTGGGCATCCACCGCGACGGCGGGCTCCAGCAGCTGCTGTCCGTCCCGGAGTCCCAGGTCTTCGGTGTCGGCGACCTCGGCCCCGAGCCGGCTGCCTTCGCCGAGCCGATGTCGATCGCCGTGCACGCCCTGGAGCGGGCCGATATCCGGGCCGGCCAGCAGGTCGTCGTCCTGGGCGCCGGTCCCATCGGGCTGGCCACGGTGATCGCCGCCACCGCCGCCGGGGCCAGGGTCATGGCCACCGACCCGGTGGCCGCCCGGCGTGACCTCGCGCTCAAGGTGGGAGCGGAGAACGTGGCCTGGGGCAACGGGGACGAGCTGCTCGCCGCTGCCCTGGCCTGGACCCGGCGCGACGGGCCGCCCAGGGTGGTCGACACCACCGGCGATCCCGCCGCCCTGGCCCAGGCGACCGCCATGGTGAGCTCCGCGGGCCGGGTCGTGGTGGTGGGCATGTCGGCGGCCACCGCGCCCCTGCGCTCCGGCGTCTTCCCCGAGAAGGAGATCGACGTCGTCGGGTCGAGCTGCGCCACCGCGGCGGACTTCCGCACCGCGGTCCAGCTGGTGCAGGCCCACCGGGAATCGATCGCGCTGCTCTTCTCGCACCGTTTCCCGCTCGCCCGGGCGCGGGAGGCGATCGAGTGCGTGGCGAACGCCACGCCCGGGGCCGTCAAGGTGCTCGTAACCCTGGGCCGGGAGTTATGAGGCGGGCTCCGGCGGTGCGGCCTGCGGCCCGGGAGCGCTGCCCCCGGCCCCGCGCAGCAGGTACGCCGACCTGAGCAGTTCCGGCTTGTCGCGCAGTTCGCTGGCTGGCCCGGAGAACCGCAGCCGGCCGCCCTCCATGACGTAGGCGTGGTTGGCCAGCCCCAGCGCGACGGTCGCGAACTGCTCGATCAGCAGCACCCCGATCCCCGACTCCGCGAACGCGCGGATCCGCGGGATCAGGCGGCTGACCACCACCGGCGCGAGCCCCAGCGAGAGCTCGTCGATCAGGATGTAACGCGGCTGGGACACGAGGGCCTGGGCCAGCACGAGCATCTGCTGCTCGCCGCCCGACAGCGTCCGGGCCCGGGCCGACAGCCGCCTGGAGAGCTCGGGGAACAGCTCCAGCGCGCGCTGGCGCCCGTCCCGGGCCTGCTCGCGGAGCAGGGCGTAGGTGGCGATGCCGATGTTGTCCTCGACGGTCAGCTCCGAGAGCAGCCTGCGGCCCTCGGGGACGATCGCGATCCCGGCCCGGCGGATCCGCTCCGGCCGGCGGCCGGCGAACTCCTGGCCGTCCAGCATCACCGATCCCGCCTGCGGCCGGAGCACGCCGCCGACCGCCAGCACCAGGCTCGACTTCCCGGCCCCGTTCGGCCCGAGCAGCGCGGTCACCTCCCCGGCCGGTATCTCGATCGAGACGTCGTGGACCACGGCGCGCCCGCCCCGCTCGACGGTCAGGCCACGCAGGCCGAGCACGCCGTCCGCCCGGCCGGCCCGCTCCGCCGGCGTCTGCGCCGTCCCGTCCGTGACCCGCAGCGGCTCGCTCACGACACCTCCGCCGTGCCCAGATAGGCGCGGGTCACCTGCTCGTCCCGCAGCACCTCGGCGGTCGGCCCGGAGGCGATGAGCTTGCCGAAGTCGAGCACCGCGGTCGTCTCGCAGCAGGCGGACACCAGGCTCATGTCGTGGTCCACGAGGATGACCAGCGCCCCGGTGTGCCCGGGGATGGCCCGGATGACCTCACCAAGGTGCGCGGTCTCCTCGTCGGGCAGCCCCGCGGCGGGCTCGTCCAGCAGCACCAGCTTGGGCCGCCCGACCACCGCGCGGGCGACCTCGAGCAGGCGGCGCTGGCCCGCCGTGAGCGTGTCCACCCGGGCGGGCGGATCGGCCCCGAGCCCGACGAACGTGATCGCGTCGAGCACGTCCCGGCGCCGGGAGGCGCCGCTCAGCCGGGCGTGCTCGTGGACCATGGCCACGTTGTCGAACACCGGCAGCTCCTCGATGGCCTGCTCGGTCTGGAACGTCCGCCGCACCCCCCACCGCGCGCGGCGGAAGTGGACCATGGCCAGCAGGTCGTCCCCGAACGCGCGCACGGTCCCGCTGGCCGGCCGGACAAAGCCGCTGAGGACGTTGAAGAACGTCGTCTTGCCGGCGCCGTTGGGGCCGATCAGGCCGCAGGTGCCGGCGTCGAAGGTCACGCTCATGCCGTCCAGCGACGTCACGCCGCCGAAGCGGACCGTCAGATCCTCGACCTCGACCGCCCGGTGCTCGGTCACGCCGGGTCACCCCCGGCCTGCGCGGGCCGGCGCAGCCGCCGCCGCAGCAGCCGGCCGAGCCGGGACAGGTCCTTGGGCACCTGGTCCGCCAGCCCGCGCGGGGCGGTCGTCAGGACCTGCAGGACGCCGATGCCGAACAGGATCGTGAGCCAGTCCGCGGACACCCCCCAGTTGTTGAGGACGGCGGGCAGCAACTGCAGCAGCAGCGCGGCGATGATCGCGCCCCACAGGCTGTAGGCCCCGCCCATCAGCACCACGGCCAGCAGGGTGATCGAATCCTGGGTCGGGAAGTTGATCGAGTACAGGTAGTGGACGGCACCGGCCAGCACCCCGCCGGCCACGCCGGTGACGAACGAGGCGAGCGCGAACGCCCACAGCTTGTAGAGCGTGGTGTTGATCCCCGCGGCCAGCGCCGCCGACTCGCTCTGCCGGATCGCCGCCCAGGCCCGGCCGGGCCGGGTGCGGATGTGCAGGAGCACGAGCAGGAACATCAGCGCGGCCACCACCACCGCGTACCGGTAGTAGGCCGGGTCGCTGGCGGCGATCGAGGGGCGGCGGATGGCCGGGATGTGGACCGTGGAGCCGTTGTAGCCCAGGAAGCCGTGGCCGCCGTTGGGGAAGTTCGTCGTGGTCAGCACGACCGTGATCGCGCCGGCCAGCATCAGCGTGATCAGCGCCAGGTACAGCCCGCGCAGCCGCAGCGCCGGGAGCCCGATCAGCGTCCCCAGCACCATCGTGATCACGCCCGCCTCCAGCAGGACCAGCGGATAGGGCTGGGTGGTGGCGAACAGCAGCCGGGCGGCCACCCAGGCGCCGATGGCCAGCACCGCGGCCTGGCCGAGCGAGACCAGGCCCACCCGGCCGACCAGCACGCCGAGCCCGAGCGTGACCACCGAGTACACGGCCACCTGGGTCATCGCGTCGACGTAGTAGAGGCTCAGCAGCTGCGGCAGGGCGAGCAGCGCGAACAGGAAGAGCGCCGCGATCACCCCGGCACGGATCAGCGTCCGGCGGCCGGGCCGGCGCAGCCGCGAGCGCGGCCACGCGGCGTCGGTGCGGCTCGCGGTGTCCAGCATCAGGCCACGTCCCCCCGATCTCGGCCCGGCATCCGTTACGCCTCCTCGCGCGAGCCCGGTATCACGCGATGGCGCGAGACCGCCAGCAGCGCCACCGCGGCGAGCACGAACGGGGTCATGTCGCGGTAGTTGGACAGCGCCTGGATCGGGGTCAGCAGGTCGTGGATGAGGCCGATCGCCATCGCCGCCACGAACGTGACCACGATCGAGCGCAGGCGGGCGATCAGCGCCGCGGCCAGCGACGAGATGACCAGGAAGGTGAGCGTGGTCGCGTCGAGCGCCACCAGGTCGGCGAGCAGCAGCCCGGCCACGCCGCCGAGCAGGCCGCAGCCGAGCCAGGCCGCCGCCTCCACCCGCCGCACCGGCACGCCGAGCGTCGCGGTGATCTCCCGGTCGTTGGCCAGCGCCCGCATGGCCGTCCCGAGCTTGGTGTAGCGCAGGAACGCCGCCGTCACCACCGTGATCACGACGCCGGCCGCCAGCCCGATCACCTGCGTCCAGGTCACCTGGATCTGGCCGATGGTGAACCCGCTGTTGTCGGTCGGCAGGGTGATCGCGCGCGATGCGCCGCCGCTGCTGGTCCACAGCAGGTCCATCACCCCGAACAGGACAAGCGTCAGCCCTAGCGTGGCCACCGCCTTGACCAGCGGGTCCCGCCGGGCGAGCGGCGGGCCGAACACCATGCCGTAAGCCAGCGTCACCGCGCCGCCGAACAGCACGCACACCAGCCACCCGATCCAGTCGGGCACGTTCGCGTTGATGAGCGACCAGGCGATCAGGGCGCCCATCGCGCCGACGGCGCCGAAGGCCAGGTACACCACGCCGGTGGCCCGGTAGAGGACGACCAGTCCCACCCCCGAAAGGGCGTACACCCCCCCGAGGGCGAGACCGCTCACGATGAACGGCTGAAAGTCCGCCCAGCTCGGCATCTTCTCGTTATCGCGAACGCTGTGGCCGCTTCCTCCTCACGTACCGGTCGGTGCGGTCGCCGCCACGCCCGCCACCTTGCGATAGGCCGCGATCTGCGGGTCGACCGACGAGATCTGCGTGCAGCCCTGGGCCGTCACCATCTTCCCGTTGTCGGGCGTGACCGTGTAGTCCATGTTGTTCGGAATGTGCATCGGGTAGCCGCCGTACGTCCAGAGCTGGCACAGCATCCCGGTGTTGAAGCCCGACACCGCCTTGACCGCGGCGTTGACGCTCGCCACCGTGTACGCGCCCTTGACCGACTGAAGCGCGTGCACCAGGATCTCCGCCTCGGCGAAGCCCATCTGGCTGAAGCTGCCGACGCCGCCGGAGACGGCCTTGCCGTACTGCTTGAGTATGGCCAGGTAGAGCCGCATGGCCGGGGTGTTGGTCGAGTCGGGCGGGGTGAGCTCCGCGTTCACGAACAGCTTGTGGTTCCACTTCGGGCCGAGCGCGTGTGACAGGAAGTCGGTGTTACACGGCGTCGAGCATCCCCACAGCTTGACCCGGTCCTCCAGGCCCAGCTTCTGCGCGGCCTGGAGGATGACCAGCGCCTCCGGCGGGGTGAAGTTGAGCACCACGGCGCCGTTCGGGCCCGCGTCGTCGACTTCCTTGATCGCCACCGAGTTGGCGTCCGAGATCGGCACGTTCTCGGTCAGCTGCACGATCGGCACGTGCGCGTTGGCCGCGAGTGCCGCGGGACCGGCCGCGATGTACCCGGTGCCAGGGACGTTCGACTGGTCGAACACGATCTTCGACACGTGCTGCGAGAGCGCGTACTGCACCGCCCCGTCGGAGCTGTAACGCGGCCCCATGTTGACCGCGGCGCTGTTCGAGGTCGAATAGCACTCGGGCGCGATCCCCGAGTCAACCACGAAGAAGCCGAGCTTCTCCCAGTAGGCGTGGTCGATCGTGCACTCGAGGATGGACGTGTTGCCGACGATCCCGACCACGTGATCCGTCTGCACGAGCTGCTTGGCGTCGGCCGCGATCTGGGCCGGGTTGGTCTGCTCGGTCTCGATGTAGAGCTTGATCGGGTGGCCGTTGATGCCGCCGTTGGCGTTGACGCAGGCGAAATACGCGGCGGCCATGTTCGGGATATCGGTGAACGATGTTCCTGGCTGGTTGGTGGCGATCGCGCCCAGCGGAATCGGCGTGCCGGTCGCCTTCACCCCAGGCTTGGTGCCGCACTGCGAGGTGCTCACCGCCGCGGCGGTCGATGAGCCGGTGGCCGTGCTGCCCGACGGCGGGCTGCTGGACGAACTGCTGCACCCCGCCGCGACCAGCGTCCCGGCCACCGCGACCAGCACCGCGGCCGTCCGGGTACCGGGCGCAAGTTTCCGTGTCCTCACCTAATCCCCACCTCCTGGTGGTGCAGGCATGAACCCAACCCCTGGGCAAAACGAGCTGACACCCCGCGCCATGTCGTCGCCGTGGGGTCCGGGGCGGCAGCGCGATCTAGATATATGACAATGTCTGAGTCGGGAGTGCTCTGATTTGCCTCGGATGCTAGATGTCTGCTGACACCTGCGCAAGGCCGGTTTATTACGATCTGAACGTCAATGAAATGATCTTGTGTGCGCGCGCAGATCCGGAGCCCAGCGGCTTGTGAGGGCACACAAAACGCCGCTCCGGCCGGCGCAGCGGACATTGCCTGCGGCCCCGCGGGTGTGCCACCGTCGCCTGTGTGGACCCCGACGTGCGTGACGGCGACCTGCTGTGGACACCCGGTTCCGATCAGGTGGCCGGGACCAACCTGACAGCGTTCACCGGCTGGCTGGGCCGCGAGCGCGGCCTGCACTTCGACGGCTACCACGCGCTGTGGCGCTGGTCGGTCACTGACCTTGAGGGCTTCTGGCAGGCGGTCTGGGATTACTTCAAGATCGCCTCATCGGCGCCGCCCGGCCGGGTGCTGGGCCGCCGCGCGATGCCGGGCGCGCAGTGGTTCCCTGGCGCCCGGCTCAACTACGCCGAGCACGTGCTGCGCAACGAGCGCCCGGGCACCGACGCGCTGCTATACGTCAGCGAGACCACCCCGCTGGCCGGCCTGCGCTGGGAGGACTTCGCCGGCCAGGTGCGCATCCTCGCCACCCGGCTGCGGGCCATGGGGGTGCGCCCCGGCGACCGGGTCGTCTCGATCATGCCGAACATCCCGCAGACGGTCATCGCCATGCTGGCCACCACGGCCGCCGGCGCGATCTGGGCCAGCTGCTCCCCCGATTTCGGCTGGCGCGGCGTGATCGACCGGTTCTCGCAGCTCGGCCCGAAGGTGCTGTTCTGCGTGGACGGCTACCGCTACGGCGGGAAGGAGTTCGACCGCACGGCCGAGATGCGGCAGATCGCGGGCGCGCTCGGCAGCCTGGAGCGGGTGGTGACCCTGCCGTACCTGCATCCCGGCCGGCCGGGCCGGGCGGTATCGTTCGTGCCCGGCGGGCTGGGCTGGGACGAGGCGCTCGGCGGCCCGCCGGTCCCGGCGGCCGGGTTCGCCTTCGAGCAGGTCCCGTTCGCGCATCCGCTGTGGATCCTGTTCTCATCCGGCACCACCGGCCTGCCCAAGCCGATCATGCACGGCCACGGCGGGATCCTGCTCGAGCAGCTGAAGCTGCAGACCTTCCACATGGACATGCGGCCCGGCGAGCGGATGTTCTTCTTCACCACCGCCGGGTGGATGATGTGGAACTTCCTGGTCAGCTCGCCGCTGCTGGGCGTGTGCCCGGTGCTCTACGACGGCAACCCCGGCTATCCCGATCCCGGCGCGCTGTGGCGGGTAGCGGCCGAGGCCCAGGCCAGCCTGTTCGGGGCCAGCCCGGCCTACGTCGACATCATGTCGCGGGCGGGCGTGGTGCCCGGGAAGAGCTACGACCTGTCCCGGCTGCGGGAGATCCTGCTGGCCGGCTCCCCGGTGTCGGCCGCCTGCGGCGCCTGGTTCTACCGCAACGTCAAGCCCGACCTGTGGCTGGCCAGCGGGAGCGGCGGCACCGACGTGTGCACCGGGTTCGTCGGCGGCGTCCCCACCCAGCCCGTGTACGCGGGCGAGATCCAGGCTCCCCACCTGGGCGTGGCGGCGCACGCGTTCAACGAGCGCGGCGAGGACGTCGTCGACGAGGTGGGCGAGCTGGTCATCACCGAGCCGATGCCATCGATGCCGGTCGGCTTCTGGGGAGACGCCGACGGCAGCCGGTACCGGGAGTCGTACTTCGCCGACTTCCCCGGGGTATGGCGCCAGGGCGACTTCTTCAAGATCAACGCCCGGGGCGGCTGCTTCGTGCTGGGACGGTCGGACGCCACCCTGAACCGGCACGGGGTACGGATCGGCACCGCGGAGATCTACGCGGTGCTCGCCTCGGTCGACGAGGTGGAAGACGCGCTGATCGTCAACCTCGACCTGCCCGGCGGCGGGTTCTTCATGCCGCTGTTCGTCACCCTGGCCGACGGCCGCGTGCTCGACGACGCGCTCCGGCAGAAGATCAGCGGCCGGCTGCGCGCGGAGTACACCCCCCGCCACGTCCCGGACAAGATCATCCAGGTGCACGCCATCCCGGCCACCCTCACCGGCAAGAAGATGGAGGTTCCCGTGCGCAAGCTGCTGCTCGGGGTCCCCCCGGAGCAGGCGGCCAACGTCAACGCGATGGCCAACCCGGACTCGCTGGCGGAGTTCGCGGACTACGCCCGCACCCAGCGGGACTACCCGCTCGGCTGACCCCGTGACAAGCCGGTCCGAGACGCTGGATCACTCGCCGCCGAAGCGAGGCCGGCGCTTTTCGGAGAAGGCCCTGATGCCTTCCGCGAAGTCAGCTGAGCCGGCCATCTCCCGCTGGACCTGGGCCTCCAGCTCGAGCTGCTCGTCCATCCGCTGGTACAGCCAGCTGTTGAGCTGCCGCTTGGTTCCCGCATAGGACCTGGTGGGGCCGTCGGCGAGCCGGATCAGCAGCTCTCCGGCGCGCTCGGCCAGGTCCTCATCCGCCCAGACCTGGTTGATCAGGCCCCATTCGAGGGCCTGGCGGGCGGGTATCCGCTCGCCCAGCATGGCCATTTCGGCCGCCCGCGCGAACCCCACCCGCGTGGGCACCAGCAGCGACGACCCGCCGTCCGGCACCAGGCCGATATTGACGAACGCCAGCAGGAAGTACGCGGACTCGGCCGCGATGACCAGGTCACAGGCGAGCGCGAGGGACAGGCCGATGCCGGCCGCGGCGCCGTTCACCGCGGCCACGACGGGCTTGGGCATATCGCGGAC
>Ga0187765_10001155_pt1 | contig 10168 bp, 8 predicted proteins | sample 0216_QUI02_MP05__3_FD_133018 | JGI IMG/M metagenome (GOLD analysis project Ga0187765, IMG submission 133018) | Tropical peat soil microbial communities from peatlands in Department of Meta, Colombia - 0216_QUI02_MP05_10_MG | ecosystem: Environmental > Terrestrial > Soil > Wetlands > Peat ...
AGCCGATGCCGGGCCGCTTCAAGGACTACGTCGCGATGCCGAAGTTCAACGGCTACCGCTCGCTCCACACGACCGTGATCGGGCCGGAAGGACGGCCGCTCGAGATCCAGGTGCGCACGCGCGAGATGCAGGAGACTGCTGAGCTCGGCGTCGCCGCGCACTGGGCGTACAAGGGCGGCGGCAAGAGCAGCGCCGACGAGGAATGGCTCGCGTGGGTGAAGCAGCTGATGGACAGCCACGCCGAGGAGTCGGACGCACGCGAGTTCGTGAAATCGTTCCGCACCGACCTCTTCGACGAGGAGGTTTTCGTCTTCACGCCGAAGGGCGAGGTGAAGACGCTGCCCGCGGGCGCGACGCCGATCGATTTCGCCTACGCGGTGCACACGGATGTCGGACATCGCACCGTCGGCGCGAAGGTCAACGGTCGCATCGTGCCGCTGCACTACAAGTTGCGCAACGGCGATCGCGTCGAGATCCTCACGTCGAAGGGCGGCCGCGGGCCCTCACGCGACTGGCTCTCGCTCGCCGCGTCGTCGCGGGCGCGGAACAAGATCCGGCAGTGGTTCTCGCGCGAGCAGAAGGAGGACACCGAGGCGAAGGGTCGCGAGTCGCTCGAGCACGCGCTCAAGGGCCAGAACCTGCCCTACCGGAAGCTCGCCGGCTCCGCCGTGCTCGCCGGCGTGATCCGGGAGACCGGTTACAAGAAGGCGGAGGACTTCTACATCGCGCTCGGCTCGGGGAAGCTCACCGCCGCGAGCATCGTCAACAAGGTTCTGCAGCGGCTGAAGACCGAGGAGGTCGCCCAGGAGGAGACGGTCACGCCGCGGAAGAAGCCGCGTGCCCGTGACGCCCTCGCGAGCAACACCTACGGCATCAACGTCGTCGGCGTCGAGGATGTCCTCGTCCGGATCGCGAAGTGCTGCACGCCGGTGCCCGGCGACGAGATCGTCGGCTACATCTCGCTCGGCAAGGGGATCACGATCCACCGCGGCGACTGCCCGAACGTGCGGGCCCTGATGCGGAACCCGGAGCGGTTCACGTCGGTCGAGTGGGAGGGCGGAACGACGCAGAGCTTCCGGGTGCAGATCGCCGTCGACTCGTGGGACCGCTCGCGGCTCCTCGAGGACATCGCCCGGACGTTCGCCGAGTACGGCGCGAACATCGTCTCCTACGGCGGCATGGTCGAGGACCAGATGGCGCGAAACTGGTACGTCGCGGAGGTCGGCGACGTCAAGGCGCTGCGCGGGCTGTTGACCTCCCTGCGCAACGTCGACGGCGTCTTCGACGCCTACCGGGTCACCCCGTCCTAGAGGCGGAATTCCTACGGATGCGGGCCTTTCGGGCCCATGCGACGCTCGGGGCGAGCTCACGAGGAGGTGTGACCATGGACGGGCTGGTGCTCGTCGCGTACGCATCGAACCACGGGTCGACCCGCGAGGTCGCGGAGGCGATCTGCGGCTCGCTCGACAGGGCGGGTCTTCGAGCCCACCTGCGGCCTGCGGTCGAGGTCGGCGACCTGGACGGCTACGACGCCGTGGTGCTCGGCGCCCCGATCTACATGGGCCGCTGGCAGCGGCATGCGCACGCGTTCCTGCGCCGTCACCACGGCGCGCTGGCCGGTCGGCCGCTCGCCGTGTTTGCGCTCGGGCCGCTCCACGACGACCCGAAGGAGTGGTCCGACGCACGCGCCCAGCTCGACACGGCCCTCGCCCGGCACGACGTCGAGCCGTGCGTGGTCGAGCTCTTCGGCGGCCGGGTGGACCCGTCGCGCCTGCACTTCCCGTTCTCGAAGATCCCGGGCGGCGACGCTCGGGACTGGGCTGCGATCGGGGCGTGGGCCGAGGCTCTCCCGGAGGCGCTCGGGCTCCGCGGATCGCCGGCAGTCGTCTAGAGGACCGCGCCTCGATCGAGGGACACTCGTTCGCCCGCCGTGGGGTACCCCAAACGGGGGATCGGTCGTCGGACCCCTTTGTTCGAGCCGGACCGTTCCCTCGAACGAGGGATTGGCGCCGCGTTCCGGCCGTTCCCCGGATCGAGGGATCGACCGGGTCTTGCTCCCCGACTAGAACGTGTTTGGGGGGAGGTGGGGGCAATGAGGCTGCAGCGCCCGGCCGACGAGGACCGGCCGGGCGCGCGGCTTACGAGGCTACGGCTCCCAGGGCTCGCCGCCCGTGTCCCAGCCGACGAGGCAGTGGCCGCAGACGAGCGCCGCGACGCGCTCGAGGAAGGCGCCATCCTCCGGCCCCGCGCCGTCGACGGCGAGCTCTGCGACGCGGACGTCCTGCCATACGACGGGAACGCCCCTGCGCGACTCCCCGGCCGGCGCGCCCGCCTCGGGGCCGAGCTCGAGCTCGTTCTCCTCGACGAAGAAGATCCCGGCCCACGGATAGCCGGCCTGCTCGTGCAATGCCGCGACGACGCGGGAGAGGACGTCGTCGGCGTCACCGCCGGCGGCGAGGATGCGGTCGATCGCCTCGAGTGCCTCCGTCTGGGTCATGCCTCGGCGCCGCCGGCTTCGAACTCGAGCACGCGCGCCCGGTAGTCGTCCGGGACGGGACAAGCCCGGCGCTCGGCGAGGTCGACGTAGACGAGAGTCTGGTGCGCGGTGACCATCAGCGCGTCGTCCGGCATGCGGTAGGCCGCGAACTCGAAGGTCACGCTCGTCCGTCCGACGCGTGCCACGCGCGCGAAGACCTCGATCTCGTCGTCGAAGACCGCGGGCGCGAAGTACTCGACGTCGTTGGCTCGCATGACGAAGTCGCCCGGCCCCTTCCGGTGGAGCAGCCCGAGCAGGCGGTGGTACTCGACGCGGGCGAGGTCGAAGTAGGGGTTGTAGCGCCCGTAGTAGACGATCCCCTGCGCGTCCGTGTCCGAGAAGCCGACCCGCGTGCGGGCGCTGACCTTGAACGGCGGCTTCATGCAGTGATCCTATGCATCGCGTCTGGAACGGACATGACCTGGTGTCAGACACAGAGGGGGAGCATCTGTGCCGGCTCTCCGGCGTCTCCCTGACGCGGGTGGTGGGGCCGCCCGCGCTGGGCTACCGTCGCCTGCATGGGGCGCGCAAGTCGGCAGCAGGACAAGGAGACCGTCTTCCACGTGGTCTCGCGCGGCAACAACGGTGAGCGGATCGTTCGCGACGCCGTCGACAGGGCCGCCTTCCGCGCCGAGTTGCACCGCGTCGCCGTCAAGTACCACTGGGAGGTCTGGGCTTGGTGCCTGCTGTCCAACCACTACCACCTCGTTCTGCGGACGCCGGATCTGGGGCTGTCGGAGGGCATGCAGGAGCTCAACGGCAACCATGCGCGCCGGATGAACCGGCGGCACGACCGTACGGGCCACCTCGTGCGCAATCGCTTCTTCAGCGTGTCGCTCGAGACGGAAGCGCACGCAGTTGCGGCGATTCTCTACGTGGCGCGGAACCCTGTGAGGGCGGGCCTCTGCGCGTCGCCGGCCGAGTGGCGGCACGGTGGCTACCGCGCGACCGTCGGCCTCGAGCAGCCGCCTCCGTGGCTCGCCGTCCCAGCCGTCCTGTCCCTGTTCGGGGAGGACGAGCGGCGGGCAGTCGCCACGTACCGCGACTTCGTCCACGCAGGACATCTCCCTGTGTCAGACACGATTGAGGAGGTGTCGAGGGTGGAGCGGGGTTCCGTCGTCAGGAGCGGATGACATCGAGCAGCTCGTCGCGCTTCGTCTCCATGAGCTCGCGCGAGCGGGCTTCGAGGTTCAGGCGCAGCAGGGGCTCCGTGTTCGACGGGCGCACGTTGAAGTGCCAGTCGTCGAAGTCGACCGAGATCCCGTCGAGATGCGAGATCCGGCCGCCTTCGCCGCCGTACCGCTCCTTCAGCTCCTGCAGCTTCAGCGCGACGTCTGCAACCGGCGTGTTCAGCTCGCCCGTGATGAAGTACGTCTCCCGGTAGTGGCGGAGAAGCTCGGAGAGCGGGCGCCCCGCCTTCGAGACGACCTCGAGCATCAGCAGGAACGGGACGACGCCGCTGTCGGCCTGTGAGAAGGCGCGGAAGTAGTAGTGCCCCGACACCTCGCCGGCGAATGCGGCGTCCTCCTTGCGCATCCGGTGCTTGATGTATGCATGGCCGACGCGGTTGACGAGGGGCACGCCGCCCGCGCGCTCGATCGTCTCGGGCACGGCCCAGCTGGCGCGGACGTCGTAGATGATCCGCGCGCCGGGCTCCTTCGCCAGCACCGACTCGGCGAAGAGGGCCGTCGCGAAATCGCCCGGCACGAACTCGCCGGTGTCGTCGACGAAGAAGCAGCGGTCCGCGTCGCCGTCGAACGCAACGCCGAGATCGGCGCCCTCCGCGAGCGTCCTCGCGACGATGAACTCGCGGTTCTCCGGCAGCAGCGGATTCGGCTCGTGATTCGGGAACGATCCGTCCGGCTCGAAGAAGCACCGCACGACCTCGACCGGGAGCCGGTCCAACACGGGCGGCAGCATCGCGCCGGCCATCCCGTTTGCGGCGTCGATCACGACACGCAGCGGCCGTACCGCAGAGACGTCGACGAACGACATCACCCGGTCGACGTACGCCGGCCAGACGTCGTACGGCGTCACCGCGCCCGGAGACCCCCGGTGCGCACCCTCGCCGCCTGACAGCGCCCGGTCGCGGACGTCGAGCAGCCCCGACTCGCCGCCGACCGGCAGCGCGCCGCGCCTCACGATCTTCATCCCGGTGTACTCGTTCGGGTTGTGCGACGCCGTGACGACGATGCCGCCGTCCAGTCCCAGCTCGCCGACGGCGAAGTAGAGCATCTCCGTCCCGATCATCCCGAGGTCGAGCACGTCTGCCCCCGCCTCCGCCGCGCCGCGCATCACCTCGGCCTGCATGCTCGGCCCGGAGAGCCGCATGTCACGCCCGACCGCGATCCGCTTCGGCTCGAACTGCTCGACGTACCCGCGCCCGATCGCGTAGGCACCGGCCTCGTCGATCTCCGCCGGATAGATGCCCCGGACGTCGTACGCCTTGAAGACCTTGGGGTCGAGCACACCCCGATGCTACGGAAAACCGGCCTCGGTGGCGGGCACCCGGGCGTCTACCATTCACAGGGTGGAGCGGAAGCTGGCAACCGTCCTCTTCGTGGACCTCGTGGCGTCCACGGAGCTCGTCTCCGACGCCGACCCCGAGGTCGTGCGCCGGCGTGTGAACCGGTTCTTCGACCAGGTCTCGCACTGCATCGTCACGCACGGCGGTACGGTCGAGAAGTTCGCCGGCGACGCCGTGATGGCCGCCTTCGGCATCCCGCTTGCGCACGAGGACGACGCCGAGCGCGCGGTTCGCGCCGGCCTCGCGACCCTCGAGAAGGTGAAGGAGCTCGGCCTCGAGGCCCGGGTCGGGATCGAATCGGGCGAAGTCGTCGCAGACGAAGGCGACTCCACCTTCGCGACCGGCGAGGCCGTGAACCTGGCCGCGCGCCTCCAGCAGGCGGCGGAGCGGGGCGAGATCCTCGTCGGCCCCGGCACCGCGAGCCTCGTCCGTGACCGCGTCGAGCTGGAGCCGGTCGGCCCGCTCGAGCTGCACGGCTGGCGGGAGCCGGTCGCGGCGCACCGCGTGCTCTGCGCAGTCGAGCTCGGCGCGCCGGCCCGCCCGCTCGCAGCGCCGCTCGTCGGCCGCGAGACGGAGCTCGACCTGCTCGAGAACACCTTCCAGCGCACCGTGCGCGACCGGCGGGCGTCGCTCTTCACGATCTACGGCGAGCTCGGGGTGGGGAAGAGCCGGCTCGCGCGCGAGTTCGCCGCCTCCGTCGAGGGCGCGACCGTGCTCTCCGGCCGCTGCCTCCCGTACGGCGAGGGCGTCACCTACTGGCCGCTCGGCGAGATGGTCAAGGCGTCGGCCGGCATCAGCGACGACGACCCGCTCGACGAGGCGCAGGAGAAGCTGCGGTCCTGCTGCGAGGACGAGGCGGTCGCCGACCTGCTCGGCCTCGCCGTCGGCGTGCTCGAGGCGGTCGAGGGCGAGCGCAACCAGCAGGAGATCGCGTGGGCCGCGCGCGCGTGGGCGGAGCAGCTCGCGCAAGCGCAGCCGCTCGTGCTCGTGTTCGAAGACGTCCACTGGGGTGAGGAGCCGCTGCTCGACCTGATCGAGCATCTCGCGGCCTGGGTGCGCGACGCGCCGCTCCTCCTGCTCTGCATCGCGCGCGCGGAGCTGCTCGACGTCCGCCCGACGTGGGGCGGCGGCCGTGTCCGCTCGACGGCGATCGAGCTCGAGGGGCTCCAGCCGGACGAGAGCGCGGAGCTCGTCGAGGCGCTGACCCGCGAGCTCGAGCTACCCGTCGACACCGAGGCCGTGCTCGCGAAGACCGAAGGAAACCCGCTCTTCGTCGAGGAGACGGTCCGGATGCTCGCCGAGCGGCCGCGCAGCGGCGCCGAGCGGATCCCCGACACGCTCCAGGCGCTGATCGCCGCACGCATCGACCGGCTGCCGTTCGCGCAGCGGATCCTGCTCCAGCGCGCCGCGGTGATGGGGCGGATCTTCATGAGCGGCGCGCTCGCGCACCTCTCGCCCGAGATCGAGGATGCCGGTGACGCACTCGACGAGCTGCTGCTCCGTGACCTGCTCGTGCACGAGCAGCGTGCGACGATCAGCGGCGAGGACGCGTTCAAGTTCAAGCACGTGCTCATCCGAGAGGTCGCCTACGGCGGGCTTGCGAAGAGCGCCCGTGCCGATCTGCACCGAGGCTTCGCGAGCTGGCTCGGCGAGCGCGCGGGCGACGAGCTCGTCGAGATCCGCGCCTTCCACCTCGACCAGGCGGCGCGCCTGCTCGGCGAGCTGGAGGGCGCGGCTCCCGCCGATCTCGCCGAGGAGGCCGCCGAGGCGCTGACGCACGCCGCCAGGCGCGCGATGTCGCGCGAGGCGTATCGCAGCGCGCGGAAGCTCCTGCTCCGGGCCGTCGAGCTCGCGCCGACCCTCGAACGCCGCTACCTGGCCGGGCGGGCCGCGTGGCGGCTCGCCGACATGACCGCGGTCGTCGTCGAGATGAAGGAAGTGGCCGCAGCGGCGCGCGCGGCGGGCGAGCGCCGGCTCGAAGGTCGTGCCCTGACAGCGCTCGCAGAAGGCACGCTGCACCACGCGGCGGATGCCGTCACGGCGCGGCGGCTCGTCGAGGAAGCGGTCGAGGTGCTGCGCGACGAGCCGCCGGAGATCCGTTTCGAGCCGCTCTGGGCGGCGGCACAGGTTGCGTCGTGGTTCGGCGACGGCGGCGAGTTCGAGCGCTGGGCGAAGCTCGCACTCGAGGCCGCGCGCGCGGCGGAACGCAAGGATCTCGAGGCGGTGGTCACGCACGGCCTCGCCATCGCCTATCTCATGCGCCTCGAGCTCGACGAGGCGGCCCCGCTGGTGACGCGGGTGGCAGAGCTCGCCGAGGCGAGCGGCAGCATCCTCGGACGGGCTTCCTCGCTCAGCGTACGTGGCTGGCTCGACCTGCTCAGCGAGCGCCCGGCGGAGGCCGATGCGGCGTTCACGGCCGCCCGCGAGCTCTACGCGGAGACAGGCAACACGACCCGGGAGGCGGTCATCACGATGATGATCGCCCGTGCCGCCCTCGCCGAGGGCGATCCCGACCGAGCGGAGAAGCTGCTGCGCGACTCCGTGCGAACGCTCAAGGGCCTGCACGATCGCGGCTCGCTCTGCGAGGCACAGCGCATGCTCGCGATGGTGCTCGTGCTGAAGGAGCGGGTCGACGAGGCGGAGCGCTTCGCGCTGGAGGCGCGCGAGACGGTGGGGCCCGAGGACCGGGTCTCGCTGTCGACGACGAAGCTCGCGCTCGGAGTCGTGCGTGCGGCGCAGGGGCGCGACGTTGAGGCGGAGGATCTCCTACGTGAGTCGGCGGCTGCACTCGCCGCATACGACCTACGCGTGCACGAGCGCGACGTGCTCTATCACCTGATCGACTTCCTGCGCGAGCGGGGCCGTGACGACGAGGCAGCCGGCTACGAGGCGCGCTGCGCCGAGCTCGCGCCGGCCAGCACGGCGCCGATCGCCTGAGTCGACGACTCGTCCGGCGACTCGCTGATCACGGTTGCCGGTCGCTCGAACCGGGCGAGGGCATCGCGTAGCGGCTCTGCGCGCAGTGTTCCTTCGCCGTAGGGCAGGTGCTTCGTCTCGTTTCGGTTCGCGAACGCGATGTCCGAGAAGTGGATGTGGAACGGCACGCCTGGCGGGAGCTGTGCATCCACGCGCTCGAGTGGTGCGGCGAACGCTTCCACATCCGTGAACGCGCCGTCGCTCGTCGCGTGCATGTGGGCGAAGTCGAGCACAGGCCGGACGAAGTCGATGCCTGACGCGATCGCGAGCACGTCGTCGACGCTGCCGAGATCGCGCACGCGCCCCATCACCTCGACACCGAAGGGAACGAGGCGGTCCTTCGACTCGAGGCGGGTGCGCAGGTCGCCGAGCTGATCGACGACGTCCGCGATCGCACGCTCACGCTCCCGGCCGAGCAGGAAGCCCGGATGGATGACGATCAGCTCCGCGCCGGCGGCCTTCGCGATGCCCGCGGTGTGGTCGAGCATCCCGAGCGCCATGTTGAGCTTCTTGCCGCGGTCGGCGTGGCCCATGAACGCCGCCAGCGGCGCGTGCACCGAGAGCGCGACGCCCGCCGTGCGCAACGCCGCCCCGAGCTGCGGGGCGGCGTCGTAGCCGAGCCAGAAGCCGCCGGCGAAGCCGATCTCGCAGGCGGTGTAGCCGGCGGCAGCGAGGGCTGCGGCCGCTGCCTCGAACGTCTCCGCTTCGGGGAGCCCCGAGGGGCCGAATCGCGTCATGCCCACCTCGGCAGCGTATGCCGGTTCAGAGGCCGAGCGCGAGCCCGAGCCAGAGCAGCGCGACGACGACGAGCGGGCCGGCGGCGGCGGCGAACACGACGCGCTGGCGCCGTACGAGCCGGTACGGCCGGGGCAGGGCGCGGTGGGCCAGCAGCGCGAGGAAGGCGAGCACGAGCGGCAGGAGCAGCGCGTTCAGGATCTCGACGTTGATCGCGAGGCGGACGAGCGAGCCGCTGGCGAGAACGAGCGCCGCGCCGGCGGCGACGACGACCGCGTACAGGGCGTAGAAGAGCCGAGCGTGCCTGACGGAGCGATTCAGGTCGCGCGGCTTGCCGAGCGCCTCGGCGACGGCCCACGTGGCGGCGAGCGAGACGACGATCCCCGCGACGAGCGCCGCACCCCCGATGCCGAGCGCGAGGATGATGCGGCCTTCCGTGCCGCCGAGTGCAGGAGCGAGCGCGGTCGCGAGCTGGCCGATCGTGCGCAGCGGGCCGGCGCTGTGGAGGCGCGCGGCGGCGGCGACGAGCACGGCTGCCATCACGATCTGCGTGACGACGGCTCCGGCGGCGACGTCGATCCGGGCCATCCGCAGATTCCGTGCGGTCAGCCCCTTCTGCACGATCGCGCTCTGCTGGTAGAAGATCATCCACGGCATCACGACCGCGCCGACGTTCGCGGCGACGAGGGCGAGATAGCCGCGGTTGCCGAGCGGCTGCCCCGACACGAACCCTCCCGCAACCGCGCCGAGATGCGGGTGCGCCATCGCAGCGGCGGCGACGAAGACGAGCTCGAGCGAGCCGAGCACGAGGCCGACGATCTCGACCCGGCGGTAGCCGCCCGAGACCACGAGCGCGACGAGCGCCGTCGCGGCGACCGGCACGGTTGCCGCCGGTGGCACGCCGAACAGCTCGCCGACGCCCGCGAGCCCGGCGAACTCGGTGACGAGGGCGCCCATCACCGTGACGACGAGCGTGCCGACGGCGACGGTCGCCCACGCGCCCCCGAAATGCTCGCGGATCAGCTCCGTGAAGCCCCTTCCGGTCGTGATCGCGAGCCGAGCAGAGAGCTCCAGCACGATGACGAGCACCGGCACGAGCGCGAGCTGGACGAGCAGGAGCCGGTAGCCCCACGTGGCGCCGGACTGTGCCGCCGTGACGACGCTGCCGGCGTCCGTGTCCGCGAGCATCACCATCAGGCCCGGGCCGAGCACGGCAAGGGCGACCGTCAGGCGGGCGCTGCGCATGCCTCCAGCGTCGCCGTGCGCCCGCCGGAGCGCATCCGCAGCGACCCAGAGGGCCGCTGCGGGGTGCCCGCAAGGTTCCGTCCGATCCTCTCTCTACGTTTTCGGCATGGCCAAGCACCCCTCGCGGATCGACCTTCTCGAGCTGGACA
>Ga0187765_10001156_pt1 | contig 10165 bp, 6 predicted proteins | sample 0216_QUI02_MP05__3_FD_133018 | JGI IMG/M metagenome (GOLD analysis project Ga0187765, IMG submission 133018) | Tropical peat soil microbial communities from peatlands in Department of Meta, Colombia - 0216_QUI02_MP05_10_MG | ecosystem: Environmental > Terrestrial > Soil > Wetlands > Peat ...
GCTGGCTGCCCAGGCCGGCCCAGCGGGGTGTCGGAGCCGAACGAAGGCAGCGCTTCCGGCGTCTGCCCGCCAGACGGCTGCAGCGGCGTCCAGATCCGGCCGGGCGCGACCGCGTTGACCCGGATGCCGGTCTCCGCGAGCTCGGCGGCCAGCGACTTCACCACGCCCAGCACGGCGCCCTTGGCCGCCACGTAATGCAGGTCGGTGGCGCTGCCGGCCAGCGCCAGCTCGGATGAGATCGCGATCAGGACCCCGCGGCCGCGGGCCAGCATGCGCGGCAGCACGGCGGTGAAGGTGTTGACCGTCCCGCCGAGGATCACCGCCAGCATCCGGTCCCACTGCTGGTGGGAGATCTCGGCGACGTCGATGCCCTCCTCGTAATACCCGGCCGCGGTGACCCCGAGATCGATCTGGCCGAATCGCGCCGCGGCCTGGTCCACCGCGTCCGACACGGCGGCCCGGTCGGACACGTCGGCCTGCAGGGACAGGTCGGTGTCCGAGGGATGCAGGTCGATCCCGGCCGTCCGCCAGCCGGACTGGCGCATCAGCGCCGCGCACGCGCGGCCGATCCCGCTGGCCGCGCCGGTGATGACGGCGACGGGTTCCCCGTTGGCCGGTGGCGTCATGCGTCGTCCGTCTCGGCCACCAGCTCCGCCCGGCTCTCCGTCCCGCCGGCGGGTTCGCCCCGCCGGAAGGTCCGCCAGACGATCAGCGCGCCGATCAAGCCCAGCACCGCGGTCATGATGAGGGCGCCCCAGTTGAGGTACCACTCGCTGAAGACCGTCCTGGGCCAGACGAGGTTGATGATCTCGGCGGTCAGCCAGACCGCGGCCACGGTCGCGACCACGCGGATCGAACGCCCTCCCCACGCGTTGTCCGTCGGCGACTGGCCACGCCACTGCTTGTATCGCAGCGCGATGATCGGCATGTAGTACGACAGAATGAAGCCGAACGCGGAGAACGACACCAGCAGCGTGAACACCTTGGACGCGCCGGCGAAGATCAATGCCCCGGCGATGACGATGGTCAGGCCGATCGCGTACCGGGGCAGGTTCTCGCGCCCGGAGAGCCGGCCGAGCAGCCGGTTGCCGGGGAGCAGCCGGTCGCGGGCGCTGGCCCAGATCGCGCGGGTGACCGCCGTCTGCACGGCGATCATGCTGGAGGTAAAGCCGATGGCGAGCATGATGAGCAGGGTCCGCCCGGCCCCCGACCCGTAGGCGTGCTCCAGAGTGGTGGCGACCGGGTTGGCGTCCTTGCCCGAGACCGCGGCGGCCATGTCGGGGATCGCGAGCACGATGCCCAGCGAGGCGACGATGACGAGCACCCCGCCGACCGCGAGCGATCCGATGACCGCCTTGGGCAGCACCTTGCGGGACTCCTGGACCTCCTCGCCGATGGAGGCGGAGGCCTCGAAGCCGATGAACGTGTACGCAATGTAGGCGACGGGCAGCAGGAACGCGCCGAACAGCCAGCTGGTGCCGTGCCCGGTGCCGCCGGTGTTGAAGATGACCGACCACGGGTTGACGCGGTAGAAGAGGATCAGGGTGATGCCGATCCCGGCCGACGCGATGAGCTCGGCGGCCAGCGCGATGTAGATCAGGGCCTTCAGCAGCCACCTGCCGAACAGGTTCACCGCCGAGCCGAGCAGCAGGACCCCGATGGCCACCAGCTCGACCGTGATCTGGGTGGGTGCGTTCACGCCCGCGGCGGCGAGGATATAGGGAGCGGCGGTGATCGGCAGGACGGCCAGGGTCAGGGTCAGGCCCCACATGTACGCCCAGCCGGTGAACCACCCGTACCGGGGGCCGATCAGCTCGCGCGACCAGGCGTAGACGCTGCCTTGCAGCGGCCATTTCGAGACCAGGTTCCCGAACACGCCGCACACGAACAGCTGCCCGGCCAGCACGATCGGGAATGCCCACAGGAACGCGGGCCCGGCCGCGGCCAGGCTGATTGCGAAGACCGTGTAGATGCCGACGATGGGCGACAGGTCGCAGAACGAGAGCGCGAACGCGGAGCGGAACTTGAAGTCCCTGACCGGCCGCCGCTCCTGCGGATTCTCGGTGATCGTGGTCTCAGTCATGGGTGTCCTCTCGTGCCGTGGTGGCGACGTCAATCGGGCGGGCGGCTTACCCAGTAGGCGTCCGTTGACAGGACCGGCTGTGGGCAGGTGCGCGGGGCCAGGTTCAGCGACCGCGTGTGCTCGGCGACCTCACCGACAGTGGTGATCCAGAGCCCGTCCAGCGATTTCATCCGCTCGATCAGCTGGTCCAGGGCCTCGGCCCGGGCCGGCCGCCCGGACAGGAAGGGGTGGCAGCACAAGACGAAGGCGGCGCCGAGCCGGTGCATCGCCTCGAGCTCGAGCGACCAGATCTCCAGCGCCTTGGCCGGGCTCTCGATGACGCCACTGCCGATGAGGCCGGGCAGGAACGCGTACTGCTCCCAGTCGTCGAGTCCCCACGACACCGGTATCTCGGCGAGCGTGGCCGCGCCCGGCGTTTCGTCGACCGCCAGCACATACGGGTGGTCGGAGTCCATCAGGCTGGAGTCGTAGCTGAACCCGCGCTCGGCCAGCAGCCGCGGCGTGTGGTAGTTCATCTCCCACATGGGCGCGCGGTAGCCCGCCGGCCGGATCCCGGCGACGTCGCTGAGCGCCTGCAGGCCGAGGTCGATCATGGCCGCCTCGGTCTTCTCGTCCATGCCGATCGTGTTCTCGTGGAAGTAGCTGTGGTGCGCGATCTCGTGGCCCGCCTCGGCGATGCGCCGCACGATCTGCGGGTAGCGGTGGGCGGAATAGCCGGGCACGAAGAACGTGGCCTTGATGTCGTGCCGGTCCAGCAGGGCCAGGATCCGCGGCACCCCCACCAGCGGCCCGTAGGACTGGTGGCTCATCGGGCTCATCCGGCTGATCGACGAGATGTCGGCGGTGAGCACCGCGGCCTCGGCGTCCATGTCGAAGGTCAGGCACGCGGCCGCGCTGAACCCAGCGGGCCAGCTGACCGGCGCCGGCGGGACGGTGCTGCTGGCCAGGCTGCCGCGGTCCGCGCTTGTCATCGGGCCCCCTGCCGTGCTCGATACCGGAAAGCACCTGCCATGCTCGATACCGGACAGGATCCGAACCACGGCCGACGTCGGCAATCCGACCCGGGCGCAAACCTTGGCCACGCTCTCATACCGAGGTATGAGAGCCTCCCGCGGGCACGCCGCGGCCCTAGCGCATGCCTCCCGCCAGCGTTCATACTGCGGTATGAGCCTTGCGGGGCCAGCACAGACGAGAAGGCAGTGACCGCAGGGAGCCGGGGATGTCGATAACCGTCCGTGAGCTCATGCAGCTCCCGCACTTGCAGTGCTCGCTGATCGTCGGCGAGGCCGGCGTGGACCGCGAGGTCAGCTGGGTGCACACCTCGGACCTGCCCAATCCCTGGGAGTGGCACGGCTCAGGTGAGCTGCTGCTCACCAACGGCACCGGGCTGGGCGCCGAGGAGTCCGCCCAGGTTCACTTCATGGAACGGCTGGCCGAATCGGGCGCGAGCGGGCTGGCCATCGGGCTCGGCATGGCGTCGCCGCCGCTCACCCCGGCCGGGACCCGCCGCGCGGACGAGCTGGCGCTGCCGCTGCTGACGGTGCCGTTCAGCGTGCCGTTCACCGCGATCGTGCGCGCGGTCGCGGACGCCAACGACCGCGAGGAGTCACGCCAGCTGTGGCGGATCGCGCGCCTGTACGAGCTGCTCCGCAGGTCGGTGGCGGCGGGCAGGCCGGGGCCGGAGATGTTCAGGAAGCTCGGCGACGAGCTGGGAGTGCGGCTGTACCTGGTTGACCCGGCGACCGGCCGCTCGCTGTTCGACGACCACCAGGAGACGAGGTACGCCTCCGCGCTCGCCGCCAGCTACGCGGCGCACGGCCAGGCGATCCCGGCCATGCTGCGGCTGCGCCTGCCCGATGCGGCTCCCGGCGAGATCTGCGCGGTCGCGGTGGCCGTCCCCGGCGACGATCCCACCGCGCTGGTGGTGGAGCCGGTCGGCGATCAGCTGCCCAGCCCGGTGCTGCTGCAGCACGTCGCCGTGGGCGGCGCCCTCGAGCTCGCTCAGCTGACCGCCCGGCAGGAACGGGACCGCAGGCTCGGCGCGGACACCCTCGCCCGGCTGCTGGACCGGCAGATCGACCCCCGGGCGGCCGAGTCACAGCTCGAGGAGTCCGGGCTCGACCTGGCGGTCAGCGTGCTGGCGGTGGGTCGGGGAACCGGGAGCGACGGCGCCGAGCTGCACCGCCGGCTGGCCCGGGCCCGCATCCCGCACCTGCTCCTGTGCCGGGAGCGGACGCTGTATGTGGTGCTGGCCGGCGACGGCGTCGAAAATGGCCTGCTGGCCAACCTGGGCGAGCAGGTCAGCGCGCTCGGCACCAGCGATCGCCTGATCGTGGCCGACCGGGTGCCGGATGCCGCCCAGGAGGCGCGCTGGGCGCTGAGCGCGGCGGAGGCCGACGGCCGCCGGATCGTGCGGTATGGCGACGAGACCGCGATGCTGCCGCCCCGCACCCCGACCGAGGCACGGGTCCTGGTCTCGCGGATCCTTGGCCCGCTGATCAGCCATGACCGCGTGCATGGCACGGACTACGTGAACACGCTGCGGGTGATCCTGCGGCTCGACCGGTCATGGCTGCAGGCCGCGTCCGAACTGCACATTCACAAGCAGACCCTGGGTTACCGGATACGCAAGATCGAGCAGATCACCGGGCGCGGGATCACCCGGACCGAGCACATCGGGCAGTGGTGGATCGCGCTGCGCGCCCTGGACCTGCTCACCGGGCGGGACGCCGGCTGAGCCGGGCCGGATGCCGGCTGAGCCGCCGGGTGCGCCCTGACTGACCGCCGGGGCGGCGCTCATACCCGGATAGCAGCCCGGCCGGGCATTCTGTGCCGTGGTCGTATGGCCCGGCCGCCGAGCCGGGCCCAGGCTGGGCGGGTGGAGTTCGACGTCATCGTCGTCGGCGCCGGGCTGTCGGGGGGCCTGCCGGCTGCCGCATACCTGCAGAAGGCGGGTTTGCAGGTGCTGGTCGTCGAGGCCAACGCCGAGGCCGGGACGTTCTGCTGCACCCATGAGACCTGGCCGCAGACGCTGGACAGCCCGCATGTCGGCGTGTCCTTTGCCGGGAACTCGCCGGTCATCGCCGACCTGGACCTGGAGAGCTTCGGATTCCGGTTCGCCGCCTCGCCGGTGATCCTCGCCACCACCTACGCTGACGGCACCAACTGCCTGATCTGCCAGGAACCGGCCCGGACGGCCGAGAACTTCGCCCGGCACAGCGCGCGGGACGGGCAGCGGATGCTCGAGATCCAGTCCCGGGTGGACGAGACGATGGTGGAGTTCAACGAGCTGAGCTCCTTCTCACCCCACCCGGATCCGGGCAAGCTGCGGCGCATCTTCGACCTGTGCGCGTACGCGATGGATTACCCGGTCGAGCAGATGATGGAGATGACCGGCCCGGAGCTGTGCGAGCGCACCTTCGAGACCGACGCCTGCCGCCAGATCCTCATGACGCCGGTGGCGTTCTGGGAGCACGGCGCGCCGTTCGCCCGTGGGCAGGGCGCGTTCGGCACCACGTTCGCGCTGTACTACACGACCGGTGTGGGGATAGGCGGCAACGAGGTCCTGGTCGACGCGCTGACCCGGTGTTTCCTGGCCCACGGCGGCGAGCTGTGGACGTCTGCGCAGGCGACGGAGGTGCTCGTGTCCGGCGGCCGGGCCGTGGGCGTACGGCTGTCGGGACGGTCGGTCCGCCCGGAGGCCGAGGTCACGGCCCGGATAGCGGTGATCTCCAACGCCGGGGTGCACGAGACGCTCCAGCTGGTCGGGGAGGACGCGATCCGCCAGGCCGATCCGCTGCTGGCGGCCAAGATGCGCTACTGGAAGATGGGCCTGCGCGGCTCCCACGTGACATCGTGGCTGCTCGACCGGCGCATCTCCTGGAAGTCGGCGGCGTTCGATCCGCTGATCGACGAGGCCATCCTGGTCTACCGCGCCTTCGATTCCTGGGCGGGCACCAAGCAGTACCTGGTCGACATGCTCGGCAACGACACGTGGCGGGCATCGGGCCAGCTGATGGAGTTCACCTACCCGGCGGCGGCCGACCCGTCCAGCGTCTCCCCCGATGGCCACACGATCCTGCGCGCCGAGGAGTGCTTCCCCTACGCGCTGCACGGCCTCGGCGGCCCCGCCGCCTGGGACGGGCCGCTGCGCGGCGAGCTGGTCGCCGCCCGCTCGGCCGTGCTGGCCGGGCTGGCCGGGGACTGGGACGAGGCGGTGCTTGACTGCTACGACTGGACGCCGCTGGACAACTGGCGGCTGAACCGGTCCGCGCGATTCGGCCAGGTCGTCGGCGGCGACTTCACGGAAGATCAGTGGATTCTCGGCCGCATGCCGTACCGCATGCCGCTGCCGGGGCTGTACATGTCCAATGGTGTCTGGCCGGTCGGCCTGTCCTGGATGGCCGCTGGCTACAACGCGGCCCAGGTCGTCGCGGCCGACGCCGGGGTCAGGCAGCGCGACTGGTGGCGGTCACGCCCGTGCGAATGGTATTACCGCAACCTCCCGCGCCTGCTGCCCGCGGGCGCCGGCCGTGACGCGGTGAAGGAAGGCGAACGTGCGGCTCAGCCATGACGTCGCCATCGTGGGCGCGGGCCCGAACGGCCTGACCGCGGCCGCGTACCTGGCGCGGGCCGGCCTCGACGTGGTCGTGGTGGAGAAGCGGTTCGAGCGCGGCGGGACGCTGGCCTCCGACGACTACTCGACGCCGTTCACCTACAACCTGGCCCAGGCGAGCCTCCCGCTCGGCCCGGGCTCACCGGTGGTGGCCGATCTCGGCCTGGCCGGTCACGGCGTGGCGTTCATCGAGCCGGAGATCGCCGTCGAGGTCGGCACGGACGCCGGTGAGCTGGCCATCGGCCGGGCCGGTGCCGGCCTCGGGCAGCCGGTGGAGGCGATGTTCGCCTCGGTCTCGCGCGCCTGCCCGCCCGCCCTGCACCAGCCTCCCGTGCCGGAGGCGGCGCTCATCGAGCGCTGGCAGGCCGCGGGCGAGACCGGGGCGGCGTCACTGGCCGGCCACACGCCAGCGTCGCTCGCCGGCCTCGCGGCCAGCGAGCCCGCCCGGCTGGCCCTGCGGTACGCGTGCGCCGCGGCCGGGTTCCCGGACGCGGACCAGCGCCTCGGCGCCGTCGGGGGGTTCGCGGTGGCCCGGTGGTTCTCCCCCACCCTGGTCGCGGGCGGCTCCAAGAGCCTGGCCAACGCGCTGTTCCGGATGGCCACGAAGGCGGGCGCGCAGTGCCACGTGTTGTTTCCCGTTGAAAAGGTGCACCGGGCCGGCGGCGGGTTCCAGCTGGACGGCCCGGATGGCCGCGCCATCTCGGCGCGGGCCGTGATCTCCACGCTGGACCCGCGGAGCACCTTCGCCGAGCTGCTCGATCCCGATCTTGCCGGACCGCAGCTCAGCGAGGCGGCCACCGCCTGGGCGTTCGATGATCTCGCGGCGTTCACCGGGCACTACGGGATCCGCGGCGAGCCCCCGGCGCGGCCGGGCCAGCCAGCGCCGTACCTGCGGCTGCTCGGGTTCGGCCGGGTCGCCGACCTCGACGCGCACCTGTCCGCCGCGCGCGGCGGGCGGCTGCCCGCGCGGCCCGCCGGGGCGCTGAGCGTCACCACGGCCCACGACCCGCTGCAGGCCTCGCCCGGCCCGTTCGGGCCGCTGCACACGCTGCGGTTCGACACCTTCGCGCCGCTCATCCACCCCGGCGGCCCCTGGTTCCGGATGCGCCGCGGCTACCGCGAGCGGTGCTGGGAGTTCCTGTGCGGCGTCCTCCCGCCGCTGCGGCAGGCCACGCTCATCGCACAGTTCGCCGACGCGCCCGGTGACCTGGCCCGCCGGTTCACCGTCACCCGGGGCGGGACCTGCCGGCAGGGCGCCCTCGTCCCCGCCCAGACCCTGACCGGGCGGCCGGGCGCCGGCTGCCAGGGTGCGCGGACACCCATCGACAGGTTCTACCTTGGGGGTGGTGGCGCTCACCCGGGCGTGCCCGGGCTGCTTGCCGCCGGGGCGATGGCCGCCCAGGCGGTATGCACCGACTGGGGAATTGGGGTGCCGCCGTGACCGGCTGACGGTCGCGTGCGGCGCGAAAGGGCGCCAAGAGGGAGCGGCCATGGACGCGACGCAGCCACCAGCCCACCCGGCGCTGGCCCGGCACGGAGCCGGGGTGGCGGCCGATGGTGAGTTCCGCATGCCCACGCACGTGTTCTTCGGCCGCGGCGTGGCCAGCCAGGCGGGACGCCGCGCGGCCGGCTTCGGCGCGGATGTGGTCATGCTCGTCAGCGACCCCGGGGTGGTCGCGGCGGGCCTGGCCGACCCGGTCCGCGACAGCCTGGCCGCGGCCGGCCTGGACCCGCTGGTGTTCACGTCCGTCGAGCCCAACCCGCGCGACACCGACTGCCTGGCGGGCGCCGAACGGGCGCGCGAGGCCGGGGTCGGCGCCCTCGTCGCGGTCGGCGGCGGGTCGTCGATCGACACGGCCAAGTGCATCGCGCTGCTGGTGACCAACGGCGGCCACCCGCGCGACTGGGAGGATTTCGGCGCCCTGGGCAGCCCGCCGCTGCCGGTGCTGGCCATCCCGACGACGGCCGGGACGGGCAGCGAGGTCAGCCCGTCCGCGGTGATCACCGACACCGAGCGCAAAAAGAAGATGAACCTCTTCGACATGCGCAACTGCCCGCCGGTCGCGCTCGTCGATCCCGACCTGACGCTCTCCTGCCCGCCCGCCCTGACGGCCGCCTCCGGGATGGACGCCCTGTCCCACGCGGTGGACGCGCTGCACTGCCGCCTGGCCACCCCGGCCTCGGACGCGCTCGCCCTCGAGGGAGCCCGGCTGGTGTCGCGCTACATCCAGCGCGCCTGCGCGGTGCCGGACGACGTCGAGGCCAGATGCGGCATGGCGCAGGGCAGCCTGACGGCCGGGCTCGCGGTGGGGCTGACCGACGTCGCCGGGGCGCACTGCCTGGCCGAGGCCATCGGCGGCCTGTACGGGCACCCGCACGGCTACTGCTGCGCCGACTGCATGCCGCCGATCATGGAATACAACCTGCCGACGAGCAAGGAGAAGTACGCCAGGCTCGCGCACGCCTTCGGCATCGAGCGGCATATGCGGGGCCACGAGGAACTGGCCCGGCTGGCCATCGACCACATCAGGCGTCTCAACCGCAACCTCAAGGTCCCGCCGCTGTCGGCGCTCATCAACGGCGCGGACCTGGATCTCCTCGGGCACAAGGCGCAGCAGAACACCAGCACGCCATCGAACCCGCGCCCCGCCGACGCCGCCGCCTTCCGGGGCATGCTGGCCCGCGAGCTGGCCAGGAGGGGCTGAGAGGAAAGAGGGATACACACCCCTCTCCACTTTCAATCTATAGCGCACCGGGGGGCTTGCGGCAAGACCCGGGTCATGCCGCATAATCGCAGGCCGGGGGCCAAAACCTGCGGAAAATGGGAGTCGCCAGTGCGTGTGCTGCTGTCCACCTACGACTCACGCGGAGGCGTCGAACCGCCGCCCGGATCAGTCAGCCGGGGGAAGCCGCCGGTGCCCGCGGAGCTGATGCCGTGAGCCCGCTGACGACCAGCGCGTTTGACCTTCCCGGCCGGCTCGCCGCCAAGGCCGACCCGGCACTGATCGCCGCCGACGAGGAGCAGTTCGCGGCCATCGCAGCGAGCCTCGAGCAGTCGATCGCCGACCTGTCCGACCGCCTCGATGCCGAGCGCCTGGCGCCCGGCGGCATCGGCCAGGAGGCGATGGACCGGGACATGGAGATCCACCGGCTGACCGCCCGGCTGCGCGTCCTGCGGCGTTTCGGCCTGGACCTGTGCCTCGGGCGCATCGTCGGCGCGGGTGGCGCCGAGCCCGTGTACATTGGACGGCTCGGCCTCACCGACAGGGCGGGCCGCCGGCTGCTGCTCGACTGGCGCTCCCCCGCGGCTGAGCCGTTCTTCGGGGCCACCCACGCCAACCCGATGGGCCTGGCCAGCCGGCGAAGGTACCGCTGGACCCGCGGCCGGGTCAGCGACTACTGGGACGAGGTGTTCACCCCGGACGGGCTCGAGGGGCACGCCGCGCTCGACGACCAGTCCGCCTTCA